>Ga0099797_100043_pt1 | contig 66229 bp, 30 predicted proteins | sample Uncmet_Sort48C_1_FD_89871 | JGI IMG/M metagenome (GOLD analysis project Ga0099797, IMG submission 89871) | Marine eukaryotic communities from CALCOFI LINE 67, Pacific Ocean - C012_Sort48C_1 | ecosystem: Environmental > Aquatic > Marine > Oceanic | place: Pacific Ocean: Monterey Bay | collected...
TGATAAAAATGGTAAAGCTGGTTGGATTTCTGATAAAGGTTGTTACGATTGGTATGCGAATGTAGAAAAAAAACCTTTGCCACCCAACATATGCACTATAAAACAGGGCGGAGATGGTAATAAAAATGATGATGGTGGGAAAAAAAAAAATCCAAATGAAGTTCCAGAAACTGATCCTGGATACAAAAAATGTAAAGCCTTTGCTGATGAATATGGGTGGAAAATTGAATTTGCACCACCGCCAGATCCGAAAAATTTAAAAACAACTTCTGGTCCTTTGGGTTGTTATTATCGCAGTCCGAAGTCCTCGGGGACTGGTGGTAATGCGGCTGGTGACAGTGGTACAGATCGCAGCGGCGGTGGTGACAGCGGTGGCGTTCAGTATATGTTGGGACCGGCAAACAAACTGGAATGCCCATCTGGATATGCGGATGTCGCACAAGTGGATTGTGAAAAAGTCGGCAAAGTGCTGGTTGAAAAAGAAGGTCAAGAGCCGGGACGCAAAAATTTGGTGGTGGAGAAACCGGGCGATAAAGAATGGACATGGGTTCCTGCTGGGTGCTCAGTGCAAGCCGGTGGGGATTGGGCGGTTCATTATAACACTGGAACTGGCGCGAGTGAAACCTCGCTAGACAAACCAAATGGATATAGAAAAGTTTGTCAACAAACTGGAAAAAACGTGCCCAGCGGCAAAATGTGCCCGCGCTCAAAAGATGCAAAAACTGGCAAATTTAATTGGTGCATCCATGAAGGTGCGAAGTATTCCGAGAACAAAGATTGCGATGATGATGGCATTCCTGACCCCCTTTGCGTGGACGAGGATGAACAGGGAGGTTTTGTTAGTAGTAAAAATGATTGTAAAGATAACTGGCCGGATTTCAAGGATGTTAGTAAATGCGTCACTGTTGAAATGTGCCCGCGCCCAAAAGATGCAAAAACTGGCGATGTTACTTGGTGCACCCATACAGATGGGAAGTATTCCGAGAACAAAGATTGCGATGGTGATGGCATTCCTGACCCCCTTTGCGAGGGAGGGCATCATGAAAGGGGTGAGGATGCGGCAGGTTTTGTCAGTAGTAAAGATGATTGTAAAGATAACTGGCCGGATTTCAAGGATAGTAGTAAATGCGTCAGTGTTGACGACAGCGGCAACGAAAGTGCCGGAAATTTGTTACAAATTACGACAAGGCAAAAGCACAGTCAAAGGTTTCCCTTCCATAACTTAAAAGCAAAGGCAAAGGGTTTGATAGAAGTAAAGAAGAAAGGCTTTTTTTTTAAAGGCAAAGAAAAAGTAAAAGTAGAAGCTGACCGAGCCAAAGACACTCGTACAGTGTATTTTTTTAGTGCCATGATTGTTAGTATATAATATGTTATATTTGTCATCATGTGCAAAATAGTGAATGTATCAAGCAACAGTTCACCCGTCTCTGTCCCCATTTCGGCAAGGAAATAATAAATCCCCCACACCGGCAGGAATGAATGATAGCTATGAGCGGGCGTCTTCAATCATGCCGTTATGTCAATCTAAGGACCTAATCGACTATAGTGGCATCCCAACAGCGATAGTTGTTCACCGTCGAAAATTTTTTCCAACTCTACACCACAAGTCCCAGTGCTGAGTGAATAACGTTGAATTTGTTGAACTTGTTGATAACGTTGATAACGTTGTTGGGGGTTTTCCGTTCGACGTGGACCAATAATAAATCAAATGAAAAAAAAAAAACAACTACATGAAGGTATTTTCGAAAATCATTTGGATATAATGCTGTAGAAAATTGCGGAAAAAAATCAGAATATGTATGTGAACATGAATTTTTACCAGAATTTACTAAATGCAAAGGGTTGGCAGAAGAAAAAGGATTTAAATTTAAGGTACGTTTGCTTTGTAATGAGTTGCTATAGTCTTTTGTTACATGTCGGGATCTATCATCAGCAATTCAGAATTTCATTGTCATATTCACTGAATTAATTATCAATATAGTTGTAGGCGCCCAATGAAAATTATAGTAACCCAGCAGTCTAAAAAGTAGAGTTGGTCATTCAATCAATTGCTGATGCAGTTGATGTAGAGTGATGAATGTATTTCGTGTTAATTAACTAATAGCGTTTCCTTCCTGTTGATTAATTTAATTGACGTGTATTAAGAATTCCCAACCCACAGTGTAAGAATTGTATATGCGTTTTCGATTGACATTGTTAATATAATATTCACCCCCGTTGGATGAGCAGAGATAAGATTCACCTTCCAACCTTCCTTCTATAATCAAAATTAAAATTACAAAATTAAAATCAAAAAATTAAAATTACACAACAACAAGGTATATACAGAAGAAGATTCTCAAATACCACGCTCAAACCCTTCATCTGGTGGTGAACGTTTTCATAGTATCATGCCTTTTGGAAAATGTAGATACACTGTAAAAAGACCAAGAATATTAAATAAAGAAGAATGGGCTAAAAAAGAAGAATTGGATGTAAAAAAATTAGAACCAAAAGATGAAGAACATTTTGTACAATATGAAGAAATTGGTTCGCACCATGGGTATATATTGTACTATATGCTGTGTTTTTTGATTATTGTTTTCTTTATCACAGGTGGGGCCTCGCCGATTTTTGTTTTCAATGGACAAAAATCGGTGGGGTTGGCATTGATTGTTTGTAGTTTGTTCTGTTAATGCATTTTAGGATTAAGTATGTAGTATTTTTATGCATTGTTTGTAGTATTTTTATGCATTGTAGGATTAAGTTCGTTGTGTTAGAATGTTGCTTCGTAGAATGACCCAAATTAGAATGATGCGGGGTTTAATCATAGTCCCATGTTGCCGAAGTGTAGTAGTGGTACACTATGTGCCGACCATACTGCGCTTACTGCACGGTACGCCCTGCACGGTAAGACGATAGTAGGTGGTCAAGCGCTACAGTGTATTAGGTCGCGTCGGTGAAAAGATCTAGACTCTGGTTTGCATGCGACCTATAATTCCTTCCTTACTGCAGAAAAAAACACTGCAGCAGATCCTCCCTATTAACCACATTGTATGGCAGCTACAAAACTATATAATAACAAATAGCAATTCCAATTACAAACCAGCATATTTAGCATTAACATGAAAGTACTAAAAAACTATACACAAAAAAAAAAAAAAAACAGGGACAGAAAAACTTATTATTATTCTTTACCAATGCCATGGTCACATCATATCTCAGAATCCGCTGAACATATATGTTGTGATCCATGGAAAATGGGGAGTAGAATAATACCGTATGTAACAACAATTATGGATTTTAAAATACAATGTGTTGGTATATTTTATTTGTTGTTCCATTATTTGTTATTCAATTGTCATTGAATTTTTTCTCTGTTATGTTGTTTTTAATACAATAGTTGCAATTTTTCCAACCCAAGAGATATAACCACAATAATACAATAGTTGCAATTTTTCCATAACCCGAAATTTTCGTTGGTGGGTATCAATTTTAAGATGATATTAGATTCTTGTTTATATGTGATTAATACGCGTGGTTTATTAATCCGGTGAGTGGGTTTATATGTGATATGCAGTTTCAATTCTATGCAGTATAGTTATAGAAATAGTTATTGATAATTTTGGGATATACTAATATATAACTATACTGGTATATAATTAATAAATAAATTTTCACATCAAAGGTACATTAGGAGATAAAAACGGTTGTGAAGCAGCAGAACCATGGAAACCGAAAGGTGAAGAATCACCAGCAAAACCATGTCCTCCACCAGCAAAACCTCCACCAGGTAAGCCAAGTGATGATTCGGGTCGAAAAAAACCAGGTGGGTCCAGCTCAGAAAATTGGAATAAAAATGGATGTGCAGAATATGAAGTTTTTAAAGAAGGAAGTAATGCATATAATGAAGAAGGTAAAGATCGTCTTGATTATAACGTCGGTGATAAAGTATGTGCATTATGGGGTAACCAAGGTGATAATCCAGGACATTGGGATCCAGCGACGGTGGAAGAAAAAAATGGTCATGTATATAAAATAGTATGGAAATCTGATAATTCATTTTCGAAAGGTTATTCTGGAGGTGATTTGAAATTCCCACCTGAATCGTCGTCTTCGCCAGCACCTGCGCCACCGCCTCCACCTGCGCCACCGCCTCCACCTCCACCTCCACCTGCACCTGCACCACCGCCTCCGCCTCCGCCAGCACCTCCACCTCCACCTCCACCTGCGCCAAAGCCTGCCCCAGCAGATGAACCAAGACCTCCACCTCCGTGTAGGCACGACCCTCCAGAACCATGTAAAGGAACAACAGTGAAACAAACCGGTGCATATTGCAACAAGCCTGGTGATAGTGAAGATGAAGAACAATGTGCGCCACCGGCCGCACCACCGCCTCCACCGGCCGCACCAAAGCCTGCCCCAGCAGATGAACCAAAGCCTAAAAAGCCAGCAGATGAACCAAAGCCTAAAAAGCCAGCAGATGAAGCTTTATGTCCAGATGGAAAAATTAGCTTCGACAAGATGGAAGACAAGGCAAAAGAAAAACTTGCCGGGGAGCCATGGGGGGGTTGCATGTCAGAAAAGTGGACTAATGGTTGCCCGGAGGAAGACTTTACCTGTGAAACAACAAAGCGATCATCAAAGTCATCATCATTAGTAGCAGGCACCAAGCTACGAACCAAATGTACTGAGGAAAGTTCCAGTGATGAGGAAAAAATTTGTTGCTGCAGTGAATGGGAAGAGATGGTGAGTTAACTGACAGCACGAGATGCCTCGCCGAAGGAACTATATGCTGACAGCAGAAATGGCTCACCATAAGATGATGATGAACAATTTGTAAACGTATTATACCATTGATAAAATAGTATGAACACATATACTAGTATGCCAACAGAAAGATTTTTAAAATCCAACTCATAATTTACCAAGTGAAAAACTCACCATACAATTTGCCAAGTGGGAAAAACTCACCATATATGGGCCCATATGGTGAGTTTTTCACTTGGCAATTTCACCATAAGATTGTTAAATGGGCTTGATCGCCATTTATGAATATTAGCAGCAGCTGATCATTGACAACGAGGACAACAACAACACAACAACACTTTTTTTTAGACATGATTATATCATGCTGGTGGTAGGGAAGTTATTAGCTATACTATTATACGTGTACTAGTACTAGGAATAGTTTTGAATATATTAATTTGGCGCGGTTCTGTTCACACGACGCTGGGGTCGACTGACATAGTCGACCGCTATGCCGTGAAGAGCAATGTTGTCCATTGGAAATTTTTTGGTCAAAACAATTATAGTTGAGTAAATGGAGATACTCCCACAAAAACTATTTTCCACAATGTATGTATGTACCATTATTAACTAGTAGTCAGGAACGTTTTATCAATGATAAACTCTTGTATACAACCGTGTATAGTTTTCAATTTTTATACAACAATTCAATGTTGATCATGTGTTCGATCGAGCAGTGTAATAAAAATATGTGGTTGTTCGTTCCGTCTGGAAATTTCTGTGAATGTGTGAATGAATTTCATCAAATTAGCATTATTCATTTCGTTACATTTTTCGTTCATCGAACCAAGTCGCATCGTTCATTGTTTTTGAATGGGTATTCTGTGCAATTGTCAGTTTGAGTTTGAGTTCGATGATTGGAAATTTCGGGTTCGATGATTTTTTGATCATCACAACAAATGCAGGGGTATGATTATAAGTAAACTAGTTGTAATTTTGATTTTTGGGTGGGTAATATTACATGTTTCTATATAGTAAAATACGTGATTACAGTGATTGAAGTTGTTATTTTTGTTTCTATATTTCTTCAATTCTAATCTCGATAGACTTATATTCTTATATCATTGATAAACAAGAAAAACAATATTTAGCTCCAATATATGTCGACATTTGGTCATTTTCTACCGGTGGATCACCAGCAAATTTTACCAGAATTATCCTGTGTAAAAAGTAATAGAGTATAACATTTGTTGAAACAAAAACTTTCATTCAACCGTGGAAAAGTTACCAACAACAATCCAATTAAACAACCCAATAATAATCACACTAGCAATATTACCCAATAAAATGATAAAATTCTTCTCAATTACTATTTCATGTACACACATTTACATGATTTTTATTGCATCATGTTTTTTGGACCATGTGGTCCATGCAGTCCGGATGAATCTGATGACAATCAACAAACCAGTAAAGGAAAATCTACTGGTCGACCGAGCTCGTAGTAGAATTCAAAAAGAAGAAGTTCCCGAATTACTATTAATCAATAACGGAAAGTCATTGGAATTACAAGAAGATTTGACAATGAAGAAATTAGACAAAGACATCATTTCAGGAAGGAGATCATTTCATTTAAATTCCACTAGTAGCTATCCAACTATCACGGAAGCTAAAAATCACTCTACTGGAAGTGAAAAAAAGAACATTGTATACACGAACTCTGTAGTAGCATTGATAACAGACACAATAGATCCTAATTGGCAAGAAACAATTCGGAACGAAACTGCTGATTCGAACGAACGTCCTGCACATGTTGAAAAAGTAGTAGATAGTGATAGTGGACGTAGCAAGAGTCACGATAGTGATATTATAACAACTAGTAAGAGTTTAACTACTGTTGCCGCTGTAGAAGAAAGTTATGTCAATGCTACGGCTAGCAAAAAAGATGATTTATATAAGATTTCGGATGAGCATCACAAGGATGAGCAACACGTGTCCGACACGTGGGACCATTATAGTGACAAGAGTGACAACAGTTACAACAGGGACGATACTAGTGGTAAAATTGCCGGTTTTACACCGGGGGAAGGGGATGAATTATTACCCGATATTGTTGCTTTGCCGACGGTGCTGACAAATGATAGCAGTCTCAGATGGTCAGATATGGAAGAAATTGGCGCATATCATCCCGCAGCTTCTTTAATTTTCTATCCCGTTGTGTTACAAGAATCATGGACGTTACACGCCAACACCCCCGCGTTTCCCCCAGTGCATGGCCAAAGCTATTATACTAGTAGTTGGCAAGACCAACGAGTTTTACTAGATCAACAGAGTGATGGTGATCAAGGTTTTTTGACAACAGCAGGTGCAGAAAGTTTAGAATTATTGTTAAATCATGGTGATGTTGATACTATTGTTGACAATCATGATTCACAGGGTAGTACTAGTAGTCGGTGTGATGAGTCGTCATCGGGAGGATCTTCATTTGATCAACATGATGATGAATCTGTTTGCATAAAAACACCAGTTTCATTGACAACATCAACAACCACAGGGGGGACGAATACGAATCCAGCATATAGTATTGTGTCTCCTAAGAGTTTCAATTCAGTTGTTCATCAAGCATCTGCTGCAGTAGTTTCTCGACATGAAAACAAGCAAAACAAAGACTGGATGGCACCACCGAAGAAAACTAAAAAACATCATACAGCACAAAAAACGTTATATTTTCGCAACATCCCTGTTGATTGGGGTAAACAATACTTCAAAAAGCAGGTAACACGGCAACTTCGGCTTTATGATGACTCACCACACATCATGAGTCTACGATATCCGTCGGTTTCAAGATACAAATGGCACGGTCGTAGCTGTCAAGGTGCACATTTGGAATTTTCAAGTCCCGAATTAGCTTGTCGAGCTTTGGAGGAGTTGAATCGTAAGGGTGTATGGGGGTGCAATAATGATGGTGACGATATTAATGTTGTATGGGCTGATCAAGACAATTCGATGTCTGGGCGACATAATTATCGTAGTACAAGGGCTGGGAGATGGTGGTAGTACAAAATTGGGCGGTGGGAATGGGAGGAGGCTAGGGAGTGTTGGGAGTGGTTTAAGTTTTCTTGAAAATAGAATAGAGTTGTGGTCATGATTATTTGGAATCGATTTGCAGTGTCCCAATTTCAATTTTTGCGTACTAACTTTTAGTAATACATTTATGAATGACGCATCACGCATCGGATTAGTGAATATAATAGGTGAGGTATTGAAATAGTGTGAGTGGAAATTTTTCACGACGACTCGGATTCGATCGGGTATTAATAGTTTGTTATTTCGATTTTCCGTTTCTAATTGAATTGTGTCCGTGGAGTTTTTTTGGTTAGTATGGATGTTTTTTGTTTAATGGTTTTATTTAATGATAGTGGATAGTTGGTGTTTAAATTTTTGTTTCGATGCATATATGGTTTTTTACAAGGATCTATTAAGTGTGATTGAATTTTATTTTCAATCATCAATTTGGGAACAAACGACTATGCTCACTCTCGTGGCAAATTCTGAATGGTTCTAGTGGTTTCTTTGTATAGTAAAATTATATATTCATAGCGGAGTGGATTGGAATGTTTGGCGCAGCATTTGATTTTTTGGCTTTGGGTGATCATTGATGTTCTCGCATTATGCCGCGGTCCAGACAATTTCAGAAGAGTTTCTCAGTCAATAGTTCAATTATACAACGGAAGCGGCTGTTGTGGAAGTGTTTTTTCTCTATTGCGTGATCAGATTGTGTGAAATGATCTCATCTGTGTCGATCGGTTGGCATCATGAGTGTTATGAGCAAAATTATTCGGTGAGTTTTGTGTGTCCGTCTGGGCAATATTGAATTCAATTGTTGTGTGATGATAATTATTCTTGTTGTGGTGTTTAAAAATATTTTTCATTGTTTTTTTTGTAATCTGTAGTTTTTCGTATATGTTTATCAAAAAAAAAAAGTTGTCTCCAATTCCGGAGACAAACTCTGTTCAGAGTATAAATGAACAAATTGTGGTTTGGAAATGCATATGTCTCAAGTTGCATTAATGTTTTGAAATTATAGTAAGTTCGTTTTGATAGTTCATTAGTGATGTTTTGTGTCATTGGGAAAAGTTTTCATAAGTGTATTAGGTGTGTATTTTATATCTGTAATATGGTTGTGTGTTTTATTTTCTTATTTTCTAAATAGTTCCGTTTCTGTTTATAAAAAATTTGAATAAGATTCTTATCATGATCTCATTTACTATATGTCATGACATTATGATGTGTCAATCAATGTAGTAAAAGCAGTTAGATATATATTTTGTCTCAGGGTGTGTGAATCCATCCAGAGATTGTTGTGTGAATTATATTGATAAAAGGCAGCAGCAGCAGATCATAAAAGTCTAGCAGTTTCCTCAAACTATTAATCAGTCGTTGGGTCAGAAGTTTCAGAAGTTTTTTTCTCAACCAACGATATTAATAATTAAAACTGACAATGTTGTCAGACTCATTCAGCAACAACACGAACAACATGATGATGAAAAGAAACTGCTGCAGGAAAAAGATAATGATATTGCTAGTATTGTTGCTACATTTGATTTCAAGAATACTATTGCAACAAGTTGATCCCACGTTGTTGTTGCTGACAACATCTGAACCAGGAAAATTTCATCATCGTCGTCAGCCGCAGCAGCAGCAGCAGCAACAGCAGCAGCAGCAGCAGCATACAAACAAACAGCATTTCATCACTATGTCGCCAACGATTAAAATAAACATCCTTCCACACATGATCATCCATACACACGTTCCACACATGATCACCTTCTTCCAACCCATCACCTTCTTACAACCCGTCCATGCCCAATATACTTGTGGTGTCCTCGCAGAAGTAGGTGATAATTGTGATCAAGCATGTAATAGTTTTGGAGCTATATGTTCAATGGAGTCTTTACAGGATTTTAATCCATTGTTTCAAAGTAGTGGTGATATGAACTCATTTCTAGATCTATATCCAGGAGGACTTTCGTGTACAAATAGTGCTTCGATGACAAGTCAGAATCCACATCGACCACAATATAAAGAAGGTACAGGTTTGTGTGCACCGAGTCTAAATGCAAGAATGGGTGCTGCTGTCAACCCCCATGATGGTTGTGGCACAACTGATGCAGTATGCCAGCCTTTTGACTGTGGCGCGTTACCTCCGGATCCAACAGTGGACTCCAAAAGACGGATTTGTGGTTGTGTGTTTGGTACGCATACAGATTGGGGATTACAAAATGGTGCTGCTGTAGTAACTTCACATTCAAATTTTAATGTAAAATGTTCTAATTATACAGGATATTTAGATGCAGGGAGAGAAAATCATCCTTATATGACATTTACTGGTGATCCATCACCAGGGGGGGAAGGTGGATATTTATGTGGTACCGTAGGAAACGAAGCCGGTGGGGGAAATACAGGGAGTTGTAATGAAGCTTGTACAGCGCTTGGAGCAACTTGCACTAGTAACGCATTGGCAGAATTTAACCGTTTTGTTGACAATGAAGATGGATTTGTTAGGTTTTTGAGGTTGTTTAACACAGCAGCGGACGGAAATTTACAATGTTCAAGGATTGCAGGATCAGGTGGAGGCGCAGTACAAAGACCATTGCTAAAAGGTGCAGGACAATGTTTGCCAAGTAAGAGTGGAGCGGGTAGAACGGCAGCATGGGATTGTGGAGAACCAGCACCTTCTGGTGACTCCAAAAAAAGAGTTTGTGGATGTAAATTTACAAGTTCAACACATTGGGGCAATACTGCTCGTACGACAAGTTTTTGGCATGGGAATGTGAGATGTGGTGATTACAATTCTTATGTCCATACGACAACTACAAGTACAAGCACGATGAGTGTGAGTACCACAAGTTCTAGCACAATCACAACAAGTTCTACAACTGCAGCGGAAACTACAACAACAACAACCGCTACAGTAGCTGGAGAAACCACGACGTCTACTGCCGGTGTGAGTGGGACAACAACAACAATAGCAACCGTTGCAGGATCTGAAACTTCAACAACAACTGTTGTGTCAACTTCTAGCGCTAACGATGAAACTTCGACAGCAGCTCCGTCAACTGCTGGTTTAAATTCTACTGATTCTACTGTCAGTCCCGCGGTAAGTATTGGTACTACGCAAACCGATACTACCACGGGAATAACTATAGCTGCAGATGATTCTGGAGGAATTTCTACAACTACAGTAATACCAGCACTCGCATCATCATTCACAACATCTGGAATCATATCGGGGGATTCTGGAATTCTGGATTCTGGCAATTCTGGCACAACAGAAATAAATACAACGGCTGCGATGAATATAACGAATATATCCATAACAACAATTGCAGCAGCAGCAGTGCCGGTTCCAGTCTTGGAAACAGAAGAACCAGAAACAGATCCCCCCATAGGTGCCGGTTTTCAATCCGCAGAGAGGCAAGCGGAATTTGCTGCAAACACTGCGACCACAAGTGCTGCTGTAGTTGGTGTGGCGTGCGGTTTTGCGATTTTGGGAGTGGCGATACAGGAACTGAGTCGGAAAGGAGGGGAAATGTTTGCAGAGCGGATCCAGGGTTATGTAATGAAGATAGCTGGATATTTAGGTTGCGTAAAGGACCAAGAAGAAGAAGACGAAAAATTGAGAGAACAATTGTTGTTGGAATTGAGGGAGAAAAGAAGATTGGAGAAGGAAGCAAATGGGAGGAAATTTGGCAATAGTAGCGGTAGTAGTCAATCTAAAAGTAGTTTGGGGAAGTCAAAGAGTATGTTGGTGGATTTGGATGCACCACCGGAAGAATTGTTGAAAGGGGATGAAGGCTCCGCCAGAGACACCGTAGAGACTTCCGCGGAAGCTGCAAGAAACGAATCAGTGGCGACAACTGCTGCTCCTGCAAGAAGGCTTTCACGACAACAGAGTTACATTTTGAATTTTGCAACGGAGGAAGAAGCGAAAATTGTTGAAACAGCAATGTCTACATTGAAAAAAAGACGTAGTTCTGTCAATTTGAGTAGAGGGAACACAAGGAGTTTGGATAGTAGTAATGCAGGTGTTACATCTGCTTTTGCGCGTCAAGGATCATCGGTTGATGGTGCATCCGGTGCGTCAGGTGCATCAGCTAAAGTTCCGAAGCGACGTTCGTTTTTAATACGGGGCAACAGCGGAGTTGCTGACAACAGCACAGCGGACACAAAAGAAGAAGTTCTATCGGCGCTTAACGAAGCTGTGGCTGTTCAAAATGATGTAGTATCGGCGAAAGATCAAGAGGATGCCAATGGAAAGATCGATCCCGATACTGTAAAGATTGACTTCAGTGGTGAAAATTCTGCGAGTGAAATGAGAAAATCAGCCCTGAAGAAATCGGATACAAACGCTTCTATGGCAAGTGTAGACGACAGTTCAACCTTAGACAGAGGAAAAAGTATTAGTCATTTCAAAACTCTTGCAAGCACAGAATCACTTGCCATGGAATTAGATGAAGCATTCGCACTTGAAAAGAAAAGACAAGAACAAAAACAAAAGAAAATGAAATTGGCTGCGTGTATTATTGCAGCACTTCTTGTCACATCACTGTTAGCCTATTTAATGGCAACCGAGGAAGAATACCGACGTCTCGTTACCGACGGTGCAATTCTCTATCCATTATTTTTAGCGCTTATGGTTTTCTTGGTCCAGCGGATTATTGCGAAGATTATCAGCAGATATTTTGACAAAGCATTCGAAAAAGCTTTACTGAAATGGAAAAAATTCTACAAAGAACATAAATTTCTAGTTTTAGGAACAGCTTGTTTCTTAGTTTTTGCTATTATGGGATTTATGGTATATCGATTTGCCTCCAATGAAAGTGCGAGGAGGGATTTCTTCAAAGCAGAAACGTTTTTGAATACCATATTACTAGTAATGGCGATGGCGTTTGGTTCGATATTCTTAATTGTTTCGGAGTTATTTGAGGGAAGATTAGGGGCAGCGGCAGTACAAGCAGCAGTTGCAGCACAAGATCAAGTGATTGATTCAGCATTGGGGGAGAAGGAAGAACAATTGACGGAAAAAACAGTGAAAGTTGGATTGAAAGTTGCGTTGAAATTTCCATTCCACGGTGTAGAGAAAGTTGTTATTAAACCAATTGCAGCGGAAGTGAAAGATGTGACGACGGAATCGAAGAGTTTAAGTGCTGTACAACAATTGAGATTGAGGAGGTTGTCGTTAGCCTCAGCAAATAGTAGTTTAGTGGCTGGGAAAAGAATGAGTATGATGAGTAATGTTGGTGGTAATGTTGGTGGCGGTGGGGGAAATGATGCGAGTGCTCATGCGGCGTCGGGGGCAACGAGTGCAGGTGTCGGGGGCGTTGTGACTGGTGTTTCGAGTGCTGGAACTGCTGGGTCGACAAGTTCGACAGGAACTACTGAAGTCGTTGTTGAACGTGTTCCAAACCTTTCAGAGGATTTTTTAAAGCAGGAAAAGATTATCCGTAAATCAAGCAGCAGCAGTGGAAGCTCTATGAATTTAGCAGACGTTGGCGACGATTTTGATCCAACAAAACCGATGTCCATACAGCTTTCTGAAAACCAAAAAATTCACATACGTGAATTGTTAGAAGCGGAGGAGAAGGAAAATCAGACCAGTAGTACGATGATTGAGGATCAACCGATGCCGGAACAAATGATTTTCGTGCCGCATAAATTATGTGTCGGTGAAGTAATTCGAGTCGTTAAACCAGCGACTCAGGACAAAAGTACAGCTGTGCTGAAATCGAAGAATTCAACATCCAGTATAGACAGCTCAAAAGCTGGATATTTTGGGAAAAAGAAATCGACTGAGTCACAAACCGGTGGATTAGATCCAACAAGTACAGTTTCGACTGCAGCCACTGATGTTACTACCGCAGCTGCTAAAAACAAAACGAAAGGTGGGGGATCAACAAGTTCGCTGTCATCATTGACAGGGGGCGAAGAAAATAACGAAGACGCAGACCCCTCGACTGCGCCAAGTGCTGTGAAACTCGCAGAGGACCTTGCAAAGGATTGCTATGTGTATGTTATGTTTGAACAGTTGGAATTGGCTGTTCGGTTACGTCCAGAGGATTTAGTCAAAAACGAAGCCACAAAATCCCATGGTCTGCCGAAAAAACAGCCTGCTGAGTCAGGTGTCACTGGTCCAGTTGGGAAAGTTGGGAACTCGCGAAAGAGGAGTGATAGTTTGTTGAGTACTGGTAGTGAAATTTCTGGAGAGGTGCCTGAGGTGTCTCCACAGGTTATAGCAGAAAAACCCACTACTCAACCGGAACCAATCGTTAAAGAAGAAACATCTCCAGCGACGGCACCACCAACATCAACGACTGGGAGACCACCAATCGAGACGGATGCAGATGTTTTGATAGATGCACGAGAGAAGGAGCTATTGGAAAAAGTTCTTGCAGAAAAGTCTTCTGAAGCTGGAGTTACAACTGGAGTTACAATAGAGCCAAGAATCAAAGAAAAGTCACCGAAAGAGCCGGAGGAGGGAAAGAAGATAGCCTTAGGAGGTTACATTGACAAAACAGGAGAATCAGCCCCAGAAGAACCGGTTGAAGAACAGTTTGCAACCAAAGATCTGGAAATTTCCGCCTCAGATCGCATGAAAAAAGTAAAAAAATCAAACTTTACATCAAGCGATGTTATCACTGGTGTTCGGTCAATCCGGAGGGAAACGACTATATTCACACCGGGGCAGAGTCGACAGATAAAAAATGCAATTGGAACCAGCATGTCAAAAACGCAATCCGATGGTGGAACTAGTGAATTAAACACAGCAAAGCCAAGTGAACGGGGTCGCCCACGTCTGGGGACGTTACACGCAAAGGCCCTCCCTGTCGGTAAAACTCAGAGTCTGAAATCTATTAACACAACAACTGCTCACAAAAAAGAAGAATCTCTGATTCGTGAAGATTTGCGACAACAGACCGCAATGGCCACAGCCGCGGCCGCAAATGCGACTACTACTACTACTGGTAATGCTGAAGTTTTGCCGACGAGAAGTCTGGGAATGCTAAGTTTACCAAAAAGTGGGCCAAGAAGTAGTGCCGGCGGTATCAATACTTCTCCCTCGCCAAGAACAAACGGCCTAGTTACGAAAAAAAGCGCAGCGCTCGTAAGATCAGCGCAGCAGGTCAGTTCAGCTGCGAAAATGTTTCAAGCAGACATGAAATCTCATGACATAGCGAGCCGTCGTGACGCGACTCGTCGTGGTAATGGTATTGGAGTGAAATCTGTTTCTGATGATGGGAGTGGTGGTGGTTATTCTGCTGGAAAAAACGTAGGGAATAAGGAGGAGGCTTTTTCTAGGGAGGACATTAGTAAGAGCGTTGAGGCAGTGGCGGCGCGAAACGGATTGAAACACGAAGGAATTGATATTTGACGCAGCATTGTCTGTCTAATTATATGGGAACTGTTACTCAAATCACACGTGATCGTAGCTGGGACAGCAGTAGTAACTGGGACGACAGCAGCAGTATCACACGGAGACAGCAGTAACCGTGTTTGTTTTAATCAATTTCGTGGCTTGAGTTTGTCTCTGTGGATCATTTGGTCTTTGGTCCAAAAAAACCAAATAGTTATAGTTGTGTGAGTCTGTATTAATCATATTGTGAGAGTCTGTGGTGAGGTCATGAGCAATGTGCCAACTTATTTCCAGTTTATTTCCAATTCCGCGATGTATGTGTCTTGTTATTCATTCCAAATTTTCAAAAAAAAAAAAAACAGAACATGTAACAATGAATCATCGGTTCGTTGTGATCATGTGTTGATAACCAATTGAAGCCAGGAAAGTTTATATAATTTGCACAATTTGAAAAAAAAATTTAAGAGATCTTATGCAGATGTTCAGATGAGATGAGTGAGAAAGGTTTTGAATAACCCTATGGACACCAGCAGCTCCTGAGGCGATGGACATGGAGCAAGTGGTGCGTCCACAGGCCGCGCCAGTAGAGAAGAGGAGGAGAAGTCGTCGACCTGGTGTGGTGGATCAAGATGCTGTAGCAAAATTTTCATCCTTTCATCCGAAGCCTGATAGTAATACAGCATCTACTAAGGCACAGAAATATACAGAAGAGGTCGCAAAAGTGGCAGCCGAACCTGGCACTGATAACGTCAGTGACCAAAAAGTGAAAGCAACGGATTCCCCTACTTCTAATGATCTAGTGAAAGCAGCAAGTCCTGATTCTGCGGCTGTTTCTCTAGAGACAACAACGACTGCAGCGAGACAACAAGAACCACAGTCAACACAAACACGAGTGGATTCACAAAAGAAAAGTCGGAACAGTATTACCAATACTCCAATAGAAGAGAGAAAGTCGGCACAGTATAATCAGGCGGTGGTCCCAAAAGTTGAATCAGCAGATCCGTTACCAAAAACCGCAACATCGCCTAAACGAGCGTCACAACGAGCCTCACAACGAGGTTCACAGGATCATGTCGTGAAAATGCAAGAAAGTAGTAATTCCGATGGAAGTAAAGTCGATTCCGCGGATAATTTGATCAACGGAAATAGTAGTAGAAGCAATCTCTTGTCAATAGGTGGAGTACTGTCATCACCCGAGTCTAACACAATGCTAGCTTCTTTCCCCAAGTTGTCTCGCATAGGTGGGAATTTCGCACCTGTAGAAGGCAAGTGTACTAATAAGCATGATGATTTTGCACAAGAAGGCAAGTGGAATGTTGATTTTGCAGAAGGCAAGTGGAATTCAAATTTAACGAGAGTCCAGGCTGTGAAAAGATCCATAGAATCCAACTCCAAAGCACTATTGAACAAAAGACCTTATATTTCCAAATTTATCATGGCTATAACACTAGTCATGATGATATTGTTGTTAATAATTATGAGTTACAGTACATTAATAAGAAAATCGGAAGAAGATGAATCGTTGATGTTGCCAAACACGTCGAGGGGCTTGTCGTCGACCTTGGGATCATTATTTCAACTTCCAATATTTCAACTCCACACCATTATATCCAATCACCTTACTAGTACCCTAAAAACTCTCCCAAAGTTCCCAAACAATGATACGCCAACATCAGCCATCCCTAAAAACCAACCATATCCAACCACAAGCTCCCAAAATCTTACACCAACCTATGCCCAAAGTCACAACTTAAAAACGACCCCTCTCAACGACCAAATTGAAAGTCAACCTTACCCTAAACCAGAAATCCAGATGATCACAGGAGAGATGATCACAGAAGAGATGATGATCACAGGTGAAAATAAAGATGAAGTTTTTGGAAAAAGCTCAACGCATAGAAGTAGTGGCCGATTAACTTCCGATGATGACATTGTAGATTTCAAACCCGATGAAATACCCGATGAAAAAAATACAACACCCCTACAACAGTCTTTTTTGGAAATATCAAGTACTACTACGACCGCAGCCTTAAGTAATATGATTAAGAGTATTTTTCCGTCCATAGGGAGCACTACCGCCATTACCTCCTTCCCCACCACCACTGCAAGTTTTCCCACTCCAACGGCAACCCAAGCTGGAGTGGCAAATACTATTACCGAAGCCACCGCGGGAGTTATATCAACACAAATACCGAATGAAATTGAATCAACCACGATGGTCTCCCAATCGCCTCCCATAGCATCTTTTTTATCAAGTAGTTCAGAATTCTCGAACGGTAACCAGCAAGCTATTGGCAATATAATATCTCAACAAAATAGTGCCATAAGCATCCTCGACAAAGCAAATCGACAAAGCGAATCCCTTTCTCAAGTTTCTCAAATGACTCGTAGAAATGCATTCGCTGTATGGTGTACACCATTTTTGAACCTAGTTAAACAAGGTCAGATTTTTGCAGCGCTTGCTCAATGCCTTGGACCACAGGGTATGTTGTTCACAATGATAAAAACCTTTTCCTTTATTTGTAAGGGATTCAAAGGTATGGATGCAATCAGTTCATGTGGTGGGTCTCAAGATTATTCTGAGGCGGATTGTTTTTTACGTGAAATTCTTTGTTGTGAAACTCCAGGACAAAGTCGAATAAAGGAACGTATTAAGGGAAAAATAAAGGGAACAAAATTAGGACAGCAAGGGAAATCTATAAAAGATGATTTTGTTACTACATGTCGAAGGAAATGGGGTTGTGAAAGTTCAACTTCCAGTGTGACAAAAAAAAAATCTTCCCCCACCGCAGCACCGAATACATCGAATAATAGAGAAATATTAAGATTAAAAACAGTTGAAGATGTATTGATATTACCAGAATTAGATAATGCTGGAGGTTTTTATAATATAGAAGATCATATTATGGCGGGGGTGGTTGATGATATGGATGGACCTGATTATGAACCAGATTATGATCCTGAAACAGCTTCAAGTGCATCATCATCATCAATCACACCAGGAGTTCAATGGCTTCAACAAGGAATAGGTGATGATGGTATTTTTACTATGGAAGAATTAGATGAGCATGATGCAGATACAATTTTCACCCAATTTAAATCTTCTCTCAAAATTATACCAGAAACAATATTCACACTCGTCTTCGGTGGTATAGGAAAAGCAATGCCATGGAATTTAAGATGGGCATATCCTGGATGTCCAACTTATTTTGCATATCGAAGATTACAACAAACTTATGATCATATTTGGTGTTTCCCATTTATTTATTGTACGCAAATCGATAATAAAGTAACAAATTATGATCCAGATTATTTTTTCTGTGAACGTTGTGCAAATTTGGATTTAGTGAATTGTTATGCTTGGGTGTGTACTTGGATTATATCGGGAATTGCTACAATGTTCATACCGGATGTGTGTCGGGAAATGTTTTTAGTGAACGAATGTGAATGTTACAAAGATGGATTTGGTGATGTTGTAAAAAGTTTTTCAGAAGCTAAAAATACAGATATAATTGGAATGAATTATGATAAAGTAGGTCATTTGATTGATCGAGTAGATAGAAGGATGGTAGATTTATATGGATCGTCAACGTGTCCAGATACTATTACAGGTCCATGTGCAATTCCGTTTGGGAGTCCGGTTGTGACGCAAATACAGTTGGACTTTGCACAACCAGAAGAGTATGGAGAAACGAATTTATTTCATTGTACAAGAAATCGATGTATTTGTAAAAATACATTTTTTGGTTTGTGGAAACGTTGGTGGTTTAGATTAAGTTGTGGGGGTTGTGGGTGTTGTGGGGAGGAGGGTGAAAGTTCCAACGGTAGTGGTGCCAGTGGTGGTTATAACGGTCACAACACCCTTATTGATACCCACATAGCACAAGCGAGTGGTCATCCAGAAAGACTCCTCAAATTAGATTTGAAACGAAAAATACACAAACAAAAAGAAATAGATAGAATTCAATCATCTACATTAGAATATTATGTTAAAGAACCAGGAGAAGCAAGAACTGGTGCAAATAGTTATTCTGTTGTTGAATTTGCAAAAGGTGAAGATGGTCATGTTCATCGTTGGGGTAGTATGGAAGAAAAATTTCGTTATTGGGAAGCATTGAGGACTGTCTTGTCTGAAGTGTTTATAGAATTGTATGGTAAAACTGTTGGTGGAAAAAGTGTATCGAATCGAATCCAACAAAATCTTTCTTTTGCAAAAGCAGTTATTAAGAAAGGATTATCATCAGCGTATTACAACAATTTGGATGTTTATTTGCGAGGTCGGTTTTATTATGGTGTGAATGAAATTGCTTCTGGGAATGGTGGGACAAAAAGTGCAAGAGGACGTAGTCCACGAATGCCAGTTTGGTCTGGAACTTTAGGACGTCTTGGTATGGTGAATCAATCACCAGAAATGTATCATTACCTAAATCCAATAAATATATGGAATGAATGTAGTTTCTGTCCATGTGTGATGAAGTTTTTACCGAAGTGGTGTCCGGGTGGAGGGTTGGAGGCGACATCAAATAAAGAATGTTTTTGGTTAGCACTACATTGGCGTTATAGATTGTGTTGTTATTTGATGCCAGTTTGGTGTGTTGAAGTTTTAAGTGCAATGGATCCTTTAACGGGTGGTTTTATACGTGGTATATTGGATACATATTGTGGTGTGAAAATTGTTTCACCAAGAGTTCATGCTGGAGTTATGGATGCTGCAGTTATGTCAAGATCAATTGAACAAACGACAAATCAAAAACAAGAGAAGTTGCAAAGACAACAACATCATGAAGCTGCTGGTGCTGATTCTGCTAGTAATACTCAAAAAAATAAACAAAAAACCGGACAACAAATCGATCCCGCAAATGTGGTTTTCAATGTAGGTAGAGATCGATTTGAATTGAGAGATGTATATGAAGGACAAGATGGTATGCGTTGGAAAGAAATAACAAAATTGTTACAAGGTAGTGGTTCCATTGGTGAAAATGTTTTGAAGAAAATATTAAATCGAAAAGATTGGTCCCATATTCATACACAAAATCCTGATAATGTTTTAGGACATATAAAATCACGAACACAACGGGAGCATAGGGTTTTGGAGTATTTTGGTATTAAGAGGAGGTTACTGTATCAACGGATGTTGACTCATTTAACAACAGAAATGCCAGTTTATTTGGTAAAAGAAGCTGTTACGTGGGAAGATTTTGTTCATAGTTCTGATGATACTGGTACGACAATCGGGTTTAGAAAAACTAGTTGGATTCGTGATTCTGACAGTAGTAGTGGGGGTGGAATGTTGTTTGGTGGTGGTAAGATTGGGAGGGGGAATAGCAATAGCAAGTTACGGGGAAAGAAGACTGTTACGGGTGGGGGTACTGGCAGTGGTGGCAAAAAAGGGGGTGGTGGAGTAAAGTCGACCAAAAAAAATAGTGGTGGTGCAGCAGCGTTTATGGAACAAAATTCAAACGTAGCGGGAAAAACAACGACGGCCAACCCACAGAACTTAGCAGTTCATAGACAATCGATTCGATTAGCTGATTTGTTTCAAGGAGATTCTTTTTTTGGAGGCGATCAACATGTTAGTCATAGAGTTCGTGCAGAATTTCTTGCAAAGGAAGCAGAGTTAAGTAAGAGTGGTATAAGCGGCGTTGTCCAACAGCAGGGCAGCGGCCGCAGTTCCGCCACCTCGAATACTAAATCGTCATCGAATAGTGGAAAAGGCACAGATGGAAAAAAAGGCACCACCGCATCATCGCCGGAGGAAACTACCAAAAGTATTCTCAGAGAGAAAAGAAAAAAGGCTCATAAATTTGCCTCGAAATTTGGTGCAATATTGATTTTATTGAAATTGACTTCTGGAGAACAAAATGTGGGAACTGTTCGTTTATCCACAACAAGGAAAATAGATGTGATTAGTAGATATGATAATCCTTATATTGATTTTCTTCGATTGGAAAAGAATACTTTAACTAGTGAATTAGGAAAAGCAGTTCAAGGGAAAGATCGGGATTTGTATCCATCCGAAGTGAAAAACATTAAAAAAATTGAAAAACTCGTAGCCAGTGATCCTATGGTTTCTGTATTTTTACTAGATTCTCATTTTTCTAAACAGCGGAGAACTTTATTAGATTCCAAATTTGTATATGTTCAATTATTGGATCAGACCACAGGGAAAGAAATTGTTGATCAGGGAATAGCACTTGGCACTACCAATAGTGCGCCAAGTGCAAGTCAAGGTACTAGTAGTACCAACAGTAACAACAACAATAAGAATTCCAGTAATTCCGGTGTAACAGAAACTCTGACTCAATTATCAACCGGTCTTGGAAATCATGCTGTATTGATGAGATTGGGTATTACACCCTTGACATTTACATACCCAAGATTAGTTTCAGAAGTAGAGCAAGCTGCAAGTACTGCTCAAACTACTGGTGCTAATGGTAATGAGTATTTGTATAATAAACCAATAGATGGATATGAAAAAATGGATGAAACAATGCGACCAAAATTGAGAAGTTTTGTATCTAGAGGCAATCAATCATGTTGGAAACTCAAAGCACCTGATGAATTTAGTTCTTATTTTTGGTATTACGATCCAGAAACTATTGGTGATGTAACAAAGAAATTGGGAGGTGCAGCATTAGGTACAGCAGCAGGTACAGCAGCCCAAAGTGGTGGTGTTGGCGTTGATAAAAAGGGTGCAGCAGCAGGAGCAACAGCAGGAGCGGCAGCAGGAGCAGCAGCAGGAGCAGCCCAAAGTGGTGGCGTTGGCAATAAAAAGGGTGCAGCAGCAGGAAGCAAAAAAACTAAAACTAAATACATTGCATACTCACCAACAAAAACACAAACTCGTGAGAAAACAGCAAAAGGCGTTAACCCATTCAATCATTCCATGTATATGTATAGTTATACACATAAAGCCTCTTTTTTGGAGCTCTCCCAAACAGCGGCAGCATCCCCCAAAACTGCTCAAAATGAGAACAACAACCTCAACCTCTCGCATGTTTTATCTAAAGGAAACAATGCACATACAATTAATGCACAACAAAAACCACCATTAATTCCTCGTACTACAATATTCCAACCAAAAACACATTTGTTGAAGCGACAATTAGAAACCAATACTATGTTATTACCAGTAGGAGAAGGTCAATATTCACCTTGCGTATTGGAAAAAAATTTAGCTATCTACAAAAGAGGTGATCATGTCAAAACAGTTGGTGGAATGATTGGGAAGGTTGTTCAAGTTGTAAGAAGAACGTTGTTAAGTGATCATAAAGATATGCAATTGATTGAACAAATACAGGAGAATGTTGATAAGGCAAGCAAAAGCAAACAAAGCAATGGAAACAATGGAAACAATGGAACAAGTGGAAAAAAACAAGTCGATGATATTAAGGAGGATATAATAGCAGGAGGTGCTGATAAAGCGTCGTCGTCGTCGTCGAAAAAAACCACCCTACGGTCAACTAATGAAAACAAATCAACAAATGTGAAAGAATCAACAGATGATCCCCAAACTTATCATACAAAACCATGGGAACATTATGAAGTTATCAAATATATGGTACGATTTGAAACCGGATTATATGAAACTGTAGGTGCACAAGAACTAATGAAACTTCCTCGGGAACCTGCTGCTAATACCCTACAAGTTTTTGAAAATTTCCCCTGTCATTATCCTCTGCCTGTATCACATATTACAAATCAGGTAAAACATATCGCAAAATTTGGTTTTGCAAATGCATGTTGTGGGACGAAATATGTGGGAGATAGGTGCGCAAATTTGTTTCCATGTTGTTGTGGTCCTGGTACAGTATCGAATAGGGTATGCGGAAAGTTGAAAAAGGGGATTTGTTGCAGTGGCGAGTGTGAAGAAGGAGGTAGTACTGCTGATAGTAAATATACAAATTCCCAGGGAGGTTCAGGACAAAATACAGGAACTTCATCATCATCGTCATCATCATCATCAGCTGTTACTAGTACACAAGGTGTTACTACACAAGGATCACCACAATATACAATTAAATCTTATTACAATTCAAAACCATTAGTATTATTTCAAAATCGATATGAAAGAGAACATAAAACAGTATCAAATGAAAATTGTATACAAATTTATTGGCGTCGAAATCCAAGATTTTTAGAATGTCGAAACAGACTTTATGAAGGTTGGAAACATTTATGTGTATTGTTGGTAGCATTATATTGTAAGCTTGGTCCGGTTGCAAGCACCGCTGGAGGTAGTTATGTTGTAAGTTCTGGAAGTAGTGCTAAAGCTGTAAAACAGCCGGTGGTTAAAGCAGCAAAAAAAACAACGGGGAAAAAACCCAAAACAGCAGCTGGAGGAAAAAAAGCTGTTACAATTGCCGGTGACCCTACTAGTATTGCAACAGCTTTTCTCGAATCAAAAGCTGATGATGATGTCACTACTAATACTGATGGAGAAGAAGAAAAAACTGAACAGTTAGTAGAAGAAGAAAAGCAACTAGAAGAAAAAACTGAAGAACTAGAAGAAGAAGAACTAGCAGAAGAAGAAGAAAATGAAGGTGATAGTATTGGCAACAGTTCCGGGAAGAAAAAAATGTCGAAGTCTAAAAGTAGTAGTGCTACCAATACCAAAAAATCCAAGTCGGCTGCGGCAAAAACCAAAGGCTGTTGTAAAAAATGCTGTAACAATAGAATGAAAGCATGTGATAGCTGTCCTCCACGCAGTCTAAAAGGATCATCATATCTAACTTCAGTCTTTACTTTTTATTGTTTATGTTACATTTGGCCATTCTATTGCACAGCATGTTATCAAACTTACGAATGGTTTGTATATTCGTTTGTTCAAATGTTACAATGGTCTTGTGGTGGATCATTGTTTTGTGCATTGAATCAACAGGAAAAAGAAGCATCTGCTTGTGCTAAAGATTGTTGTGAAAATTGTTGTCCTTGTATTTATGCAATATGTCCTTGTTGGGCGGATTTCGGAGCTAATTTTTTCCAGTGTATTGCTTTTACACTTTTTGGATTGCCCACGTATGCCGAAACTGAAAATCAATATTTGAAAAATTATTGGAGAAATGGTTCAAGGTTAGATGCTGATGGGGAGCCAATTGGATGGTTTTGGAGTAGAATTTGTAGAACGTTTGGTCTTACGAATGTCGGTGATAAGATCGAAATAACAAAAATGAAATTATGTTTTTTTCTTGCAAGAAAAAGTCAATATCCAGGAAAAAATGATTATGATCCAGCAATAATAGCTATTGGTAGTGATGGTATTGGGAACAGTGATTTAAATTCAGATAGTAATATTGGTATATATTCCATTACTGGAAAATTAAATCCTGATGGAACTACTCATGGTCTTGGAGGTTCGAATCCAAATTCTTGTCTTCATGATAGATTAGGAATGTTTTCCAATATAGCATATGATATTTTGATGTTACAAATTACCCATGTTCATTTTTTACCACCTTATCTCGGATGTTGTCGTGGACGTGGTTTTACGGAAATTCAATTGGGAAACACTCAGGGTCCTGGTCCAAATAATGTAAATATTGAAGCGTGGAAGACGTGGTCGAAAAATTTTCGAGAGGCAAATGCGAACAGTGGTTCATTAAACAAGAGTAGTACAGTACTACCTGGTGGTGACAATAATAATACAGATACGTCTTCTCCGGAGAAACATCCGAAACATCATACGCACATGGTTGTTCAACAATCTCCGAAAAATAACCCTGCTGATGCTTGGCAGAAAGATCCAGGTGAAGTGATTTCAAAATTAGAACTGGACTTGCAAAATGCATTAGAAGTTGCAAATGCCATAGGAAGTAGGGATCCAGCCGTTACATCTGACTTAGTACACGAAGGAGGAAGCGTTGTTAAAAATATCACAATGCAAGCTCTGAACAATCATGATGCCAATGAATGTTTATATAATTGGCATAACTTTGCGTCGTTTGATTTCTCAAAGTGGTTTATTGCTAGACCAGTACCCAGATGGAATTTTTGTGACTCATATGATAAAATTTATTTAGGAGGACACGGTGATTCAAATAATAGATCTCGTTTTATGAAAGCCGTTGGCGAAAGTTTGAAAATATTTAATTATCATGCTGTTGTTTATATAAGAGAATCTGACAAGTACTGGATGTGGAAGGACGATGACATGGTGCAACACTTTGAAAATAAAGGTCATTATTATGACTTTTGGGATCCATATGTAGAAAAAAATCACAAAAAAATTGGTCATGTAAAAGTGTATCCATATGATAAATATCAAACTTCTCCTATTAACATGGTAAAAATTATAAAGGCATTGAAAAAAGAGGAAGAAGAAGGAAGAATGAATACAAATAAAACTAATAACCACTATAATGGCACAACTGCTACTAGTGCCGATGGAGGTGCAACTGCAACAAAAGACAACACACACATGAGACTTGCCGATATGATACCACATTATAGATTACCACACGCTTGTGAATTATGGTATATGCATCCAGTTATTACATTTCAAACGATCCCTGCTAATACCCCAAATGTTTACACAACACCAGCAAATATAATGTTAGGGTTAACAGATGAATTTGATGTGGAATTTTCGAAAACTGAATTAAAATATGTAAATAGTTTGGTGGCTCATAAGAAAACTAGTTTTAAAGACAAAAAAGATCAGGAAAAAGATGATTATGATGATGGTGCAGCGAGACTGAGAGATAATAGATTACATCAACTAATAGGAGGAATAATGGTGCCACAAGAAATACCGCACGATACTAGCGGAGATTATCTTGCAGATTTTGGAGAACATTTTTCGAGTGCCGCAACAAAACCGGGCTCGTTGAAAGTTGGAGGCAATGATAAACGATCTGATATTGGGTTTTACCAAGTGTTAGAAGGGAAGGATGCAGCGAAGCATGAATTTCAGGGGTTTGGTAATGTTGATACTAAATTAAGAAAAGTGAATCCTTATTTTCAATATGTTATGGCGTCACGGAATGCATGGTCACCAATGCCTGGATATAGGAAAAAAAGTACTTTTCTTGATGCTATTCGTGGTCGAGTTACTTTGGAGGATACGACGACGACGACGACGACGAGTGCCAGCACTTCTCAACAACCAATGATAGATGCTTATGCAGAGGATCCGAAAACACACGAGTGGTATGAGCTTAAGACGGATTCATACAAAAAAGTCAAAGGACCTGGATTCATACAAAAGGCAGTGCATGAAGAGAAGGACAAAAGAATAGATCATGCTAATAATCACCGCGTTGTTCATGACATTCTTGATGATGATTATGATGATGATTATGACGACGATGACAACAACGATAATGATAATGATGATTCTGGAGAAGAAACGTTCAGTACTAGCGACGATGAGGAGGGCAGCGGCAGCGACAGTCATGATGGCGCGGGAATAGAAGAAGTAAACTATGACGAGGATGATGATTTTGAGAATGATGGAGAAGAAGATGGTGATGTTGTTGATATGATGAAGGACAATGATGAGCAAATTGTCGTCAAGGATCATTTTACTCCTAATAGTCGCAGCAGTAGTATCAACCAAATTATATCTCCCTCGACCATGGGAGGAAAAAATTATATGTCACACTTTTGGAAAAAAAAATATACAACAAAAGCAGCAAAAGACCATTTACAAAATAAAAAGATAAACAAACGACCATGTGACAAAATAAAAAGAAGAGGTTCTTCTAGTAGTAGCTTTGTTGAGACGGGGCATACGTCGGCGGATCATTCGATAGATAAGAAATTATCATCTTCTTCATATCTTAGAGGATTTACAAAAAAGCAATACAACAAGAACAAATTACAACATAGACATCAAAGGGAGGAACTATTCTTTGATTCACATAGAAATAAGAATTCGAAACATAAGAATGCTTCTACAAGGAGCCATGAAAAAGGAGTCATGAGGGGTGGTAAAAAACATCATAATCATCGTCGTGGTGGTGGTAAACTAAACAAACATCATCATCGTCGTCGTAGTATAATAGGAAAAAGAAATCAATCGAGTAGGGAGGAAATACTAGGTAAGCTGCCAAGCCAATCTAATTTCAAAGACTACTTGCCATCTTTCGAGTCGTCGACGGTGGGGAATTTACTCAGCGGTGGAGTATTTACTCACAGTGATAGTAGCAGCAGTGGAGAACATGGTTCAAAAACTCTTGCTGAAAGAATATGGCCTTTCGGAGGTGAAGACGATGAAGGAAAAGATACAGGTGGCTCGCATCATGCTACAAAAAAACTGTTGAAGTTGATGAATCTTTTCTTTTGGAAATTAAAACCTTACAGTAAATCTGAAGCAGTTTTGCAATTTATGAAATCACAACATCGTAGTGCAAAAGATGGTGGTGACAAAGGTTTTCGGTTACCGTATGGATGGGGTTATCATAATAGTAATCCTGAAATGGAAGAACGTGGTATATGTTTGTTTTTGTCAGCTTTGACAGCTATACCGAATTCGATTATGCATTGGGGTTGGTCTTGTCCTTCTGGACCTGGTCAACTAGGTGGAGATCATAGAGATTCTCTGTACAATCAATGTATAGAGTCAAAATATAAATATTGTTCTAGGGAGGAGTCAGGATCGACGTTTTTGGAGAAATTTACTTTTATTGTTGGTGATTTATTGTTTGGATCAGTTGGGCTTTGTAATTGTCGTAGTTGTTGTGGTGTATGTATAGAAGTTTTATGGTCGAGATATAGAAGACAAGTTGAAGAAAGTAGATATGCAATTGGATTGCATGAATCTTATAAAATTTTAAATTACAATCCAGAAACAGCAGCAAGTTCAACAGTTCCGGCGGAAAAAATAGCTCCTGCAAATGATGTAGTGAATAGTAATTCCACGAATGGAAATAACAGCACGAGTGGAAACACTATAAAAATATCTACAGCATCATCTTCAGCTGGAGATAAGGCCACCACCATAAGTAGTCACACAGCATCTAGTAGTAATGATGGCGGAAGTAGTAGCTTCTTACAAAATACTCTACAGGGGGAGTTATCTTCTACGCGGCTGGAAAAAGAAAAAGAAGAAAAAGTTAACACCATGCAAGAATACATTTATGCAGTACGTCCTTGGCATATATGGCCACGATATAGTCAACGTTATATACAAGATAAAATGAATCAAATGGTGTTTCAAGTAACTCAAACTGGTTTTATCAATGTGATTATATGTGAATTACTTAATGGAAATATAATGAAAACACAAGGTTTTGGAATAGATTACATAAATGCAGCACATCAACGATGCTGTAGTACAAATACGGTTAATGGTTTGATTGCGAAAATGAAAACATTTTGTGGGGAAATGGCGTTGCAAATGATAATGAAAAATTTTGCAATCACATTTGATGCATGGATTCATCAATTGATTATCGGCACCGCCAATGTTGTGATGTCATGGGATTTAAGATTAGCACCAGGGGGGATGAAAGATAAAGTAACATATCAAATATGTTTTTCGAAATTTAAAGCATTGGGACCAATGTTTTGTAGTGGGAATACATGTAACGGTGGAGGAGATCCAATAAGTCAATTGGATTGGATGTCACAAACTTTTTTTATGGGTACTTTATTTCAAAATAAAGGCAAAATTCAAAATTGGATTGATAGAATTGTATTGTGCATTTTACCTCCTACGTTCATTGGTTTTTGGTACATATTGGTTGATTGTTTTTGTGGTTTGGGAGGAATTGGTAGGGTTTGTGGTGTTGGGATTGGGTTGATTTTTCTCATTGTGGCTGTGTCGATCGGTTGGTTGGGGGATTTAATATGATTTTGGAACTATATGTTTGGTGTGATGATTGTTTGATTTTTTGGCTATTGATTTATGTGAACTATATTAGGTATATGGTTATATAGTGTGGTTTGGGTGGGGAACTATAGTTAAGTTTTAGTAGGTTTTATTAGGTGGTGTAGCATTATGTGTTGGTGGTTTAGTTAGGGGGGTTGCAAAATTTTGTAGTTGACGATCGTCGAGTCGGAGTCGGTGGCTTTTAGTTGAATAATTATATCATGATAGCGAAAAATCGACATTAGTTGAATAATTTTATTTATACCCTAGTACATTAGAAAAAGTCCAGTACATTAGGTCAGTGAAAAAGCCCAGAAATTCTAGAGGGGAGGGAAAATTAAAATTACGTGATCTTTGATTACCTGTGGTAAATGTATTGTTGATATATTGTCAATGATATAGTATCTTGTGGTGTTCGAATTTCACATATGGGAAAGGAAAAAAACTTTTTTTTAGAAGTCAAGGTATCACATTGAGAATCTTGCTCGATTATTAAAAAATTATAGTGTATTGTTGATATATTGTCAACGATAAGTCATCTGTCACATTCTTCGAATATTGGAACAGAATCTAATCTTTTATCTTCGTCAATATTGATTGGTTACATACAAGGGTAAGATATGAAATGCACATTGCGTTATGAATCATTTTGATCTTAACATTTCCGAAAAGGTAAATGTTTTACATTGAATTTTGGGACATAGCTATTGAAAACATAGTTGGTATAATGCGCGCGTATTAATATTCTCTGATGTTAAATCCGCTGGTATTATAGAATTTTGTTGGGTGAATCATCATAAAAAATCGAACGTAACTACGACTGTTAGTTTTTCTGATTTGATTGATTGAAAATGATTCAGATTGATTGAAAATAATTCTCGAGGGAAGTAATACATTTGGGCTCTTTGAATAATGATTGTTTGAGTTAGAATGAGTTGGCATTATATTCGTTGGATTTGTTTGTCCATCTCCGTGTATAGTCGTATCGGAGGGTCATTGGTCAGGTCATAATTGTGTTCATTTCATTAGGATTCGGAATCCGAATCGTTCATTAGTTCATTATTGAAACTGCGTTTCACATGAGAGAGATTGCAAAAGTTGTCAATTTTCATTGAATTATAGTTGAATTGAATACAGTCTCTGGTTGATTGATTGGTCATTTCCGAATTGTTCACAAATGGATCATTGACCAAATTTTCCAAAACTATGCAATCTGACTGTCAGTCCAATTTAGTAACTATATAGTTGTTCTAAACAATTTCTTTTGCGTTCATGAAGCAACTGGAGGGAATAATATAATTTGCATATTCATATGGAATTCTATGCGGGGGTTGAAAAAAACAGCACAATTGAAATTCTTTCATCATGTAAACGCAATTTCTTTTTTTGATTGAGACAGGAGTAGTTTACAACAACAAACGATCATCATAATTCGAACAAGACGGGCAGTTTCTGAGGGTTTCTATAATGATATTTTGTTTCTATTAGCATTATCATGTTTCTCAGGATTACTAGTAATAGCATTGTGTTTCTATAGAATATAAGTACATTAGCAACTATCAGTTCGATTTAGCTCCTCCCATATTTGACTTCTTCCATGATGTAATAGTTGGCCCATCGCGATAACATTGTTTGCCCATATTGTTCCCAACTATCTGAGCATTATAAATAAATCGATAGAAACGATGAGTTCATATAGTTTACATCAATACAAACAATGATGGCATCATGATTTCCCCCTATAATACTATTTCCACAGTTGATTGATCAATGATCGACTTTTTGAAAAACGGGTTGAATTATCCATCGTAATACATTTTCCCCCTTGTAATGGTAGTATAGTATTGCCGTGATTGATCCGTTGATTGATACAGTTCCTATAGCTACGTGAAACATAGTATTCAAAACCCAATCAAAATGTACGTGAAAGAAATCGAAATCGATGGGTTTAAATCCTATTCAACTCGAACGGACGTCGGGCCATTTGATCATCAATTTAACGCCATTACCGGTCCAAACGGCTCTGGAAAATCCAACATCCTTGACTCCATTTGTTTCGTCCTTGGAATTACCAATGTGAAACTATGTCGTGTGGACAACATGGACGAATTAGTTTACAAACAGGGACAGGCCGGCGTGACGAAAGCCAGTGTAAAAATCACTTTTGATAACCGAGACAAAGGACAAATGTGTCCTATGGGGATGCAAAACTACGATGAAATCACAGTAGAAAGAACAATAGTCACAGGTGGTGGAAGGAATAAATGGTTATTGAATGGGCGCGTTGTGCAGCAAAAGGACGTGCAGAATATGTTTCATTCAGTGCAATTGAATGTTAATAATCCACATTTTTTGATTATGCAAGGTATTGATTTGATTTGTTGGTTGAGTTGTTGTGGTGGGGTTTTTTGTTATATTGTTTGCTTGAAATTGAGTTGGGTTTTCTGTAATCAGATAGTTGTTTTGTCTGTTTGATCTGTTCCGATTGACAAACTCAAGTATGATTAGTAAGAATACAAGAGCATTTGAAACTGTCTTGATATAATAGTAGTTAAGTTTTTCTGTGTGGATCGTCAAATTTGCAGGCCGGAACTCTATTCCTATATTCACAGGTCGTATCGCAAAAGTTGTTGCAATGAAACCACATGAAACTCTTGCTATGATTGAAGAAGCTGCTGGAACAAAAATGTACGAATTGAAAAAAGAACAATCAGTTCGATCATTAGAAAAGAAAGAAGTGAAACTTGCTGATGTGAATCGTCAACTCGAAGAGAGTGTTGAACCACATTTAGAAAAATTAAAGAAAGAGAAAGAAGAATTCTTGGCACATTCGTCCCAAGAACAAGCACTTTCTCGTATAAAAAATGTCAATAGTGCACATTTGTATTACGATGCAAGTAAAAGATTGGAGGAATGTGAGAGTAATATTACGAAGTTTGAAGAAAGTATGGAAAAGTTGGAAATGGGTATAAAAAATGCCGAAGAAGGAATTGTGACAAATAAAGAAACAACAGAAGAAACAGAAAAACAAGCTAAAGAACTGGAAAGCGAGGAAACAGTGTTAAAAAAAGCTCATGACGAAGCAGAAAAAGGGCTTAAATTGAAGGAAAATGCGTTGAAAAAGAAAGAAGCTGAGTTTCAAAAGATGAAAGAAAAAAGAGAAGGTAAGGCAGGAGAATTGGCAGAATTGAATAAGAAAGTTGAAGCGGAAGCGACAAAAATGGAAGGTGTGAAAACAGAATTGGTTGAAATATCAACGGAAAAAGAAGAAATTGAAAAGAAAATTCAACAATTAGAACAAAAAAAAGTGGAGATTAATGGTGGTGGAGGTGATGGTGGAGGAAGGGATTTGGTGCAAGAAATAAGAGATATGGGGAAAGAGATTATGTTGAAAAAACAGAACATGGAATCTATGAAAAAACAAAAGACGTATTTACTGTTTAAGTGGTTTTTAGTTATACTCAGTGTTGCAACAGAATTTTAAACAGTTTGATGGATTCGATTCAAATTCAAAACTCAAGTTTTGTATACAGCACTTCAAATTCAAAAACGATATTCAACCAATCCCAAACGCCAAAAAACCACTTCAAATTATCAACAGGTCATGTGAAGAACACATTCGAAAAAATGAAGAAATCCTTCGACAAGCAGAAGGCCAGGGAAATCAACTACGGGACGAGAGAAAAATACTACAGCAAAAAATCGACGAGTTTGATGCACAAATTCAAAAAATAGGCTATACAGACGCAAAATGGAAACAGTGTGAAGATGATTGGTATTGATTTGGGGTTTCGGCTTGTTTGGGTTTTGTTTTTCTTTTGTATGACTGTAAGGTTATTCAGGCTGTAACAGTATTCATTCGATCACGACAAAGTATTCCTTGTCATTTGCTCAGAGAACACACAAGATATTAACGCGAGCAACAAAATAAAAACACGAACGACAAACTAATATTAACCAAAACAGGAACATGCTGAGAGCACAAGAAGAAAAGTTATACGAAGACATCCGTTCTAATCGAAGCTGGGGAAGAATGAAATCCATCGAAAGTTTGAAGAATAGGGACGCTATAACCCAGTATGAAGCGCAAAAAAAGATCAATTCGAAAAATTGGAAAATTGAGGGACGTTTGGGAGAATTGGTTCAAATAAAAGATGAGTTTTATAATCATCAAACGTATGGGAACAAGATAAGAAACGTGATACAATTTTATGCAAAAGGACAATTCAACAAGATTATATGTGGGGATTTCAAAACAATTAACGAGATGTGCATGAAGAATGTATTTTGTCGATAATTGAGTGGCTTTACTGACAGACATTGGTGTTGGGGTGTCATAACAAATCCAATTTAAGATTGTTTATAAAATGTGAAACCGAATTTGTTTAATATGCGCAAGTGGTGATTGGAGATCATTGACAACGTCAATGAAAATTACACACGACAAAACTAAACACAGGTGATGTACAACAAAGAATCGTATCTGGAAATGGGACATTTTAAGGTCAAGAAAATTAAAGATAGGGTTTTGACCGAGATTCGAAAGATCGCAAAGCGTGAAGTTTGGAGACCATCAGACCTAATGAGATTTGATCCCAAATATGAGGAGTTATGTGACTATGCCTTTGGAGGTTTCTTGGTTTGCGCTGACAAAGCCGACGCACAGATGGTACTAAGTTGAGGTTTTCAATTGAATTTGGCGTTTGATTGGTGTCAATTTAGAGTAACGTTTGTGATGATCGTCGCATATGATTCATGGTTTGAATTTATTGCAGAGTTAATGTTGGTGTAGCAATTTAACTCTGCGATTAGAAATTCTTCCTGCAGTTGAATGAACAAAACACAACAGATTGCAAATCATCCGCAATTATCGTCGCAAACGATATCTTTGGAATACATGAAGTACGGCAAAGGTATCACATGTATGATTTTTGATTGTCTGATGACGCGTGATTGCAATATGGAACAGTATGTCTTGGGCAAAGCGCTGAAATCAGAACGATAAGATGGCAAGATGTTTGGCTAAAAAGTTTTCTGATCGACAATCGGCGATCGTCTTTGTGAAGCTGCATGCCAGCCCGTATGTCAAAAGTTCTCACTTATCTCATTTGATCTAAACCCACATTCCACAAAAGGTTTCTCTTCCGGTGGTTCGCTGCCAAATGAAAGCGAGATTGGCTACTATTTTGAAGCTGTTAGGAATTTTCAAGAAGCTGAGAGACAATTAAAAGAAGTCAAACCACAAATCGAACAAGTCAATAAAGACTACCACACCATGACTAACGCATATAATCAGGTATTGAGTTGTAGCACATTCGAATGACGTTGAATTTGTTTCATTGCAGTTTGCAGATAAGACGAGTTACAAGGCACGCATCTAGTTCAAGCCATAGCATCGTAGCAAAACTGCAAAAAAAAAAACCACCCAAAAACCTCAAAACAACAGCACGTAGCAGTGGATGCCGATAGACAGCGCCTTGTCTACAAGCTTGGTAGCATCGATCAACAATTGGAAAACGACGAAACTGCCCGCGCAGAGCAAGCATTAGATCAATTCAAAAAAAGTTTGGCAGATCTCATTGCCGACATGAACACGAACGCTCCAGAGCAGATAAAACAACTCGAAAAGAAAAAGCAGGAAGCTGAAAACGAATTGAATCTGATAAATTCCAATAAAGAAGAGCGCGAAGCGGACATAAAAAAACAAATTGCCGCAGCGAAAGGAGAATTGAAAGCACTTAAACCAGAATTGGATAAAAGACAGAAAATATACGACAAGGCGGAAAAAGAATACCAAAAGGAAAAAGCAATTTACGAGGGTATTATGGGTAGTGAAAATGAAAGCCACGAAAAATTCATGAAAACTGAGGACGAAATCAACAAATTAACAGAGGAAAAGGCTTCAGGGGAAGAGGAATTGAATAAGAAAAAGGAAGAATGGGATGCTTGTAAGAAAAAAGTTGAAGAAGTTGAAAAAAAAATGATTGAACTTGAGGAGGAATTGAAAAAGTTGCAGGATGGAAAAAAGAAAGGTTTTTGTTGTTGTTGTGTTTTTTTTTGATTTTGTGGGGGGGCATAGTAGTAGATTTTTGTAAGTAGGCCAGGCTATTGAGACAATAGGTTGACTCGGAATTTCCGTTCGATCAGATCAGTGACACTGTCGTGACACCGACGAAAAAATCTATTCAGTGGGGTTTCGATGGCAGTGGATTATATAGCAATTTCTTGACGAAACATGAACAAAAAAATCGATCCACTGGCTATTACCCAAAATTAATCCACAACACAGATGAAAAACAACTTCAAGAAGAAAGCGTAAAACTTCGTAAAGAAAAAGATGAAGGTGTTGGACAGAAGGCAGCAAGAGATAAAATTTACAGATTAAACAAACAACATATCGATGACGTTAGACAATTTTTTGACGTACCAGGACATGACTATGATTTTCGAGAAAGAGATTTGGAAGCAGAATTGTATTTTTTTGTGGCGACTTGTTTTCACTATTCAAGTTTTTTAGTTTTGAATTTAATATCTCCAATGTAATCATGATTTGTCATCAATGAATCTGATAATCACGAATTGGGGATCCAATCGGCATGCATTCTTGGAATTTCAAGCATTTGATTTGCCATTTCAAATTGGGCCACTTGCCAGTTCTTGAAAAAGGCCATTTTTCTTGAAAAAGTCTACTAGTTAGTACACAACAAAACACCAACACTATAACAACACAGGGAAAAACAAGAAGAATTAGAAGCAAAATTATCGAAAAGTTCAAAACAGCTGAATAAGCATGTATTACAGCAATTCGATAATCAACTCGAAACACATCGAGATTTGATTCATAAAAAGGCACAAGTGGAGAGAAGCAAGGTATTTAATTTTAATGCGGCGTGTGAGAGAATTTTTTAATTGTTTTACCAGACTAGACAATCATCACGCAGTAGGTAATCAGCATATATTTATGATAGTTCATCACAGTTCATGTCCATATGGTTTTTACAGCAAGCGTGTTGAGAATCATGTTGAAATCCATATCTGTATATTAAACCTGATGTTCATGTTTTATAGTCCAATTGCAAGACATGAGCCAAACACATACACATGCAAAAAACGCAACAACAAAACAACAAACAGGAGGAAATCCAGGCGACAATAGCAAACATGGACACAATCACAAAAAAAGCCGTGAATGATACCTGGTTAAAAGTGAATGAAAATCTTAGTGGTATATTCTCCACCCTCCTTGGTGGAGCTGATGCAACTTTAGAAGTTCCGTCGGGAATGGAGGGAACCGAAAATGAACCACCGAAAGGTTTGCAATTACGAGTAAAACTTGGTGGTGAATGGAAAACTTCATTGCAGGAATTAAGTGGAGGACAAAAATCCTTGTTGTCATTGAGTTTGGTATTGTTTGGGGTTTTTTGCAGTTTTGGTTTTGAGATTCGGTGTTTGATTGGCAATGTTTGAATTCGTTTTGGTTTGAGAGTTATACTATGCAAGGGTGGTCGATTTTGTCATCTGTGGTGTGATCATTTGGTGTGTTGGCATGATTCATGTTGGTAAATTTCCGAAATTTTTCGATTTAAAACTAACTTGTCAAAAAAAAAATTATTCCCGCTTTAAAAACAAACAAAACAAACAACCAAAACAGGTCCTTGGTCTTCTCAAATACAAACCAGCACCAATTTACATTCTCGATGAAGTTGATTCAGCATTGGATTTATCACATACCCAAAACATTGGTATAATGATAAAACAATATTTTCCACAATCGCAATTTATTGTTGTATCATTGAAATCCGGTTTTTTCGACAATGCAAATGTTTTATTTGAAACATCATTTGTCGATGGATGCAGTAGGGTAAAGAGGAGTAGAGGTAGGGGACATGCATTGGATGGGGGCACTGCTGATCAAGTTCAAGAAGAAGAAGCTGATAAAGAAAATAATGCCGCGGGTCAAAATGCCGCAGCAAATGCAAAGGGAAGAAATCCATCGAGTAAAAGAAGGAAGAAAGAAGGTGCTTCGCCATTTAAAGGAAAAAAATTATTTGAATGATTGATCATGTGCTGTTTAGGGGTTGGCTAGTTGTTGTGCGCTGGGTCAGATTGACATTTCTCGTAAACCTGACAATGTCAAATGCAAGACTGAGCACATCATTCGAGTTGATTGACCTGTTTCTCTTGTGGATTCAAACAGCAAGAGAAGAGGATTCACAGACAGAGTCTATAATAGATTTAATTTTCCTGGCACGCTATAACACGAATTTAGCCAACACTTGCATGAAAACGAAAACGATTTTAATGATAATCAATCCAATATTATCCTCCAAAAAAGTTAAAACAGCGGCAGAGATGTGTGAATTCAACATATGTATTGTAGAATCATTATGCACATCAGTCAATGCCCTGCAAAAAACAAGCCCTGTACATTAATATGTGTCTTCCCCTGATGCAACAAAAGAGACGAAGTTTCTGATGCAAGAACCTTGTATGGCTTCTTCTATTAGAAGTCTCTGAAAAAAGACGTGTCCTAATGCAACTTGTATAATGTATTCGCGAGTCATGATAGAGTTTCTGTATTTTCCAAATTCTTGTGGTTAGCGCCGACGGATAATTGGAGAGGAGCAAAAGACTTTTTGCATAAGTTTGCAGAGAGATTCTCTAAGGCATATAATTGGGTCGTTGTCACAACTTGCAATGAAAAATTTTGTTCTCTGTGTGAATCGTGTCGGAGGACACGTGTCGAGTCATGTCTGTAAGTGGATGAAGTTGCAAGTCTTGTTGGATATAGTTTTTCCATCAATCTTTCATCTATATTTTTAGGCAGGCTAATTGCATCCAAGTTTTTTTTGTGTTTATAATAAATTGCGGAAAATTTTTTGCATAATTAAACGAAGTATTTTTTCAGGAGAATCAATCAGTGAATCATGATGATGAAATTTATTGACGAGATTGAGTCTGTTCTGGAATATCTTGGCGAGGAAGGTTACGATATTCACATGCTCGCGGATTTTTTCTTTCTCTCCTTCCTCAGTCTTTTGATTGCAATGTCCATATTGTGGCAACCGTTGAAGTCGAATCACCGCGAAAATCGTTTTTTATATGATATTGATTGATAGTTAGTTATTGTTGTTGTGTAAATATAAGAAGTAAATTTATAAGAAGATCTCCGATATAAATAGTAAGTGTTTGTTCGATTGTTGTAATAGCTGTCAATAGAAAGAGTTTTTACAACGATGTTAGTCTCTCAGGTAGCAAGGGGAGCAACTCGTTTTACGAGTATGCAGACTGTCGGTATATTTTGTATCAGATTGTGAAGTTTGTCAATTGGATATAATTTGAACAAATTCTGCGCGTTTGAGTAAGCCCAGTCTGCAAGACAAGTCTGATTTTTCAAAAATCCCAACACACATATTTATTAATTTTTCCAAAAACACAGGTGCCAAAACTCCAGCAACCAACTTTCTCAGACAGCAAAAACGTACCTTCGTCCCACCACTACTCATTTGGCCAGTGATGCATCCACGTGCTCCACACAGGACTCCAAGTGGACGACGGTTTATGTTCTGGGTTGCGATCGGTTTACCAGTTATTGCGGGGTTTGTGGATGAATTCGCAACACATCCTTTATTTTTGGATAACTGGAACAAATGTAAGTAATTGGTTGGTGTGGAGGATGAGGGAGTGGGAGAGGTTGGCAAGCTGGAGAAACTAGCGGGAGCTATGCGGGAGTTATTTTCATTGTTGTTGTATAATCTGTGGGACTCTAAATGACGTTGCTAACAGTGAATGGCTTTTTCTAATATTTGTCAAAAATGAACTGTGTAGAGTACTGTGTTAGAGTGATGATTGTACAACGATATGCAATGGAGCAATCACTATTCAAACTGGTGACGAACGGGTTCAAAATGGAGGAGATCGTCTGCAAGGAGATCACGCTGATTGTTGGTTCTTATGAGCTGCGTGATTGTTTGTAAATAAATGGCAAGATCTGAATTGAGAATAACGGCAAGCGCAACCGTATTAAACCGACACCGTTTAAGGAGTGAAAAGTATGCTTCTTTACGATTGCCAATAACGGTTAAGGTGCCAGGTGGAGTGTGGATCTGTTGGGGTTACGTCTTGTGTCAGTATATTGATGGAGGTTCGTTAGTGGAGGTGAGGTGGAGTCCCAGTGACACGGTGGAATAGTGATTGCGTTGTTTCGATGGAAACGAGATTTTTCCCGTGGGTAGTGAAGGTTTTTACATAAAATTTCGCATGTGCAGACGCAGTGGCGATGTATGGTGGTGAAGAAAATCCAATTGTGTTCTGTAACAGGTCGGACAAAGTTCATTATGTTGATGTTTGTCAGCAGGTCTTGAGATTTTCTTCGGCGGTTCATTTCGTGTCTGGTCCTTCCATCTGTTTTTAATCTATCACCCATCACAAAAATATTTCCAAACAGAGATCCAAAATAATGAATTGAATATCCACAGGATAAACACAGTGGGGTTTTTCAAACATCACTCACTTGTCGTGTGAAATATCTGTCAACAATTTCCAAACGCAGTTTCATCCGTGGTGAGTCATTTAATCCCTCGAAATTTTCGAGATACTTAAATTCTAGTTGCTTATATAGTAAAAAATTCTTGTAGCTTTATCTTAGCTACATATTAGAGTCAAAGATTTTTGTTATTCGTGCAAAAGCAGTTGCGTCAAGAAATTTCGGATTTCTTGCAGCTACAAGAAAGATGACGGCCGAGGTATTGAATACTACGGATTTTTTCTGTTGGATTTGTTGCAGCAAACATTAGTCTTTGGTCGTGTCGGAATCCAAGTGTTTTTTTCAAATTTCAATCGAAACTGCATCGGAATTTTAGTGAAAATCAATGTGGCAATAGTGAAAGGAAAATTAAAAACTCTTTAGATGACCGGAATGAAATTGAAAACTCTTTAACACACAAAATTTCAAACACAGATTTCAATCCAATATTGTGGTGGCTGAGGTTATGGACGTCATGTCAAAACCGCAAAACAAATGCTGAAAGAGGATGTTGAAGAGGAAGGTGGTGATTTTGGGAAAGTTATTTTTAAAGAAATAAGAGATGAGACCATTACTGGTATGTGTTTAGGTTGAGTTTTGGGTTGAGCTAGTTTTGTAATTCATATGATTGATTGTGATTAGTTTGGAACTATAATGAATCCTATGAATCCTCCCTTGAGAATAAATTTTTGACACGATTTTTTAACAAATCCGGAGAGTGAACAATGGAATTGCACAGCAATTTTCCACAAAAATAGCACCATTCTCGAAACTCTACTAGGTAATTTCGAGGTGAAAGTCGATGGAGAATTACTCCATTCGAAAAAACTTCGAAATGAAGGATTTTTGCATCAGAATGAAGGAAGCTACACCAAAGTATTGAACAAATTGTTGAGCAAAGCGAAATAAGAAGGTGTAGGATGGATGGTTTTTTGAGTGAAAAAAAAAAATCTATACCAGTGATAGACACTCATCATTTTCATGGTGGTTGAGTTTTTCTTTGAAGAAATGGAAGAAACCCATTAGAACCTTCCCGGTCAGTCGTCCGAAAGAAACTGTGGTTTGTGAAGAAACTATGTTGCAATGAAAAGCCGATATATTAGAGATTTTCATCGTTGTCTAAGCGAAAGATACAGAACACTGGCGCAATTTCATTGTGTCAGCTGAAAGACTCTCATGATAGATTGATTGGAAATTCGAATGGTGGTGATCAGATTTGCTGCTATGCGTTCTTTCATCGATCTTGATTTTCCGATCTAGCAAAGCAGACGGATGCTAATAATGACAACACTGAAAATTTGTATTGGTTTGTCGTTGCCATGGGATCACAACAGAAAGATTATAGATAAATTCCACGCCCATAGAAAACACAGAGCATCACAACAGCCTGTTTTTATCAACAAGGCTATGTTGATGTCAAAGACTAAAACTCGAAACAGGTTTTTTTGAGAAGAGAGAAAATCATCTGCGCACAGCGGGATTGAACTATGCGTTTAATCTGGATAGCAGAAAGGAGCTTGTGTTGTGGTCTGTGACTATGCATTGTTGTTCTCTGTAGTTTTAGATGTCTTTTGAAATCAGGTTATTTTTTGACTGGAGGTAAGTATGAAATTGGTTGGGAGTTTTCATCGTTTTCATGTGGGAAAGAAAGTCACTAATCGCGTGAGTCCAAGTTCAGTATTTTAGGAGTTCAGAGGAAAACCAACAAATATGGAGGTTCATGAAAAAATAAGTGCGAATTAAATTTTCAAAGATGCGATCGCGGCGGCGTCAAAAGTCACGCCACACCACGAGTGGGTCTTCGCGGAGCAGGAGTAGGTCGAAAAATCGCAGGAGCGCAAGTCGCAATGCCGGTTCTGGCCGGAACAGTAGTCGCAAAATTTCTCGGCGCAGAAAATCAGCCCGATCAGTGTCAAGAGCGCGTGATATCAGCGTGATACGAGGCGGTGACAAGAAGCCGCATCGATATGGTGACAGTGACAGCCGAACGCGATACCGTGGAAAGTCGGAAAAAGGAGCAAAACGTGCTAAAACACAACAAGCGCACACAGCTGGCAAATCCATCATAGCGCGACCAAATAGTACACCATTCATCTTGAACCGCGGTGCAACAACTCAACATGACAATTCCTATCTGAATCTTGCGGATCAACAACGCCTTGCCCAGGCAAATAGACAGAGACTCTTAGCATTCACACTCGTCATGATGGGCGGTATCTTGATGGCGAGGATGCTAGTGATTTTTCATTACCGGCCGAAATGGCATCACCAGGATTCGTTTTTAAGGAATATTTACATATATTGTTTCTTGCAAGGTTTGATCTACATTGTAATTGGAAGTTTGATGTTGCGAGCAGCATTTAACAATGATAAAGTGTATTCGGATAAGTTGCAGTTTTCGACGTATAAAAAGTCGCATTTGGGCGCAATATTGACGTTAGATGGGGATCTGTTGGGCGTGAGGAAAAGTTCGCATGGTGATGGTGTGGATAAGAAGGAAAAGGGTGATATTAGTGGTAGTTCGGAGAAACGTGATAGTGATGCGTTAAAAAATTCTTCAAAAGTATCGTTATCCAATGCTAGTGCCGATGGCAGTAGAGATTTAACTCAGCGAATATCCGAGCCTACGTCATCTAGGCAATCACCAATCGTGGCGAAAATTTCTGAATCATTAGATAAAGTCAAGGGTCGGGTGCGCAATTGTTTCTCAAAATTCAACGAGCGGATGTTTGGATCGTTGTTTGACGACATCGATGATAACACAGCGCGGAAAAAGACGACTATTGTGCGACGACGTGTTGTTGGGGTCAGTAACGCTGTGCCGCAGAATGGAGAGACATTGGATTTGCAAATGAAACATACCAATACGAGTCCAGCGAAAGATAGTACTAGTCTACTTCTCTTACAAGCCACTCTGTCACCGAGCAAAATTCAAAATCAAATTTCAACTCGTCTATCTCAATCTGTTATATATCGACACACAAAGAGACTGTCGAAAGATGAGATGTTGAGATTGATCATTTTTGCATCCATCATATTTTGGGTGTTGTTTCTCCAGTTGTTAGTGTATCGGGAGATAATTTTCCAGCAGAATTCATTCAATGATCCGTTTCGAGATTTGGATGCGTCGTTGAAAGCGACGAAGTTGGAGGCGACCGTTCGGAAAAAACTGTATGAATCATTGGTTGGCAAGACGGTCGGAGGTAATAATGGTGGTAGCGAGAATATTTTGAATGGAGGTCGAAACAACAATGGTCGTCAACAACAATGTACGCGCAGTTACAGCGAGTGCGCCGACGACCCAAGGTTCATGTTGCAAACAGCGTTGGCAAAATTCAAACGAGAAACAGTATATGAATTGCAAAAAGTTATGAAATCAACAATGAAATCGACAGGCGGGGGGGCAGATAGAGAGGATACGACAGACGGAGCAGCTCAACCAGATGCTTTATCCGCATTGGATATAAGAGCCACATTGAGATCAAAAGTGCAACAACTCTTAAATTCATTAGAGGAAGCGGTTTCTGTTCATTTAGAAACTGAATATCTCAGAGCAGTAGAGGAGTCATTGAAAGAAGAAATCTATAAGAACCGATTTGGCAACATGGGCAAAGTGGAGAACGATATTAGTGTAGAAAAGAGGAGGTTGGTGCAGGAGAGATCGCAATTGAAGAAGCTGGATGAGGGGATTCGAGAGTTTTTGCTGAGTTCTGATGATGGTGATGCAGCTGGTGAAAGTGGCACGGCTTCTGCGAACAACATTGAGAGTGACAACAGCAGGAGACGGATGTCTACTGGGACTGAGACAAATATCAAAATAACTTCAGCGAACATCAATAGGTATACAAATGAACTGCGCGAAAGGACAAAGAAACTTGGTCAGGATTTTGAAAAACTTTCAAGAAGACTCAAAGTCTACAAAGAAACATCAGCGAATTCGAAAAAGTTTTTCCAGCTTCTAGGAGAGTCCTTCAAAGCTCGGTACAACGAAAATTCTTGCAGCAATGCGGAACTGGAGCATCTAGGTCAGTCCATGAATAAACCGACCAATCGAGCTGCAGTTCCGTTGACGGTAGAGCAAATTGAACAACTGAACAATGCTAATATCGGAATGAATTCTGCAAGCAATCCACTAGACTCAATGTCTCCTCCCCTCACGCATGAAACCGATTTAGCAAAACTTCGGGACAGAACACTTGCCAGCACTGCAGCGGACAATTTTCTATCCGATGTGTTTGGCTTCACGACCTGTGCCAGCACATCATCGTTTCTCCCGGGGTTGAGCAACTTGATCAATTTGCAGAATCATCGCTGTTTTCAAGGTACGTATGCGGACCGAAAATACTCACAGCAAAAACAGTGGAAAAACTTACCAAACTGGTGGTTGAATTTGAAAGAGTTTTTCGATACCTATCTTCCATTGCTAGGGCGGGCTTGGCGAAGTTTCGTCCGATACATACTGAAACCTGTATGGGATTTCTTCCTGGTAGTTTTTGGGTTCAGAGACCAAAGTGCATACTACGCGCAAAACCGTCATTCCAACGATCGATTTGAGAGTGTCGACGGCAGCAGCAGCAATATTCAGCAATTGATTCCATTTAGTCGCAGAGTTTTCCATTATCTACAGCGAACTCTAGCAATAGCAGCAAAACATGCAGCGTTTTTCCACAATTGTGTGTTGGAGCGGCGGTTGTTCCAGGAGACGGTTTTGCCAGAGGACCGGGAGAACGTCTTTTGTGATTTTGGAGCTTTTGATGGTGTGTATATGAAGCGGGAATTTTTGTATATTTTCGGCTTATCATCTTCTCAAACTACTTCGTCGTTGTCTGATGATGCGTTTTCTTCTCTCAGCCAAAATTCCAATGGAGGATTCGACTCGCGCGAGGGAGACGACATCATAAGTGACGATATTGACAACGACGGTGTATTTGAAGATTCGGATAGTAACAGCAACAGCAGTACTCTGAGACGAGACGTCTCCGAGCGATGTGACGTTTCCAATTTCTGGACGGTTGAGAAGGGAATAAATTATCGAACGTTGGTTGAGGAGGCGCCAAAAGCGTATGTTGTCGGCGCAGGTAAAGATGAAGATGCGGCAGCAGAGGAGTATGAATTCATTGCACACCATGATCCAGTTTATACTACGAGGAGAGTTGTATCAGTTCGACATATTAGGTTATCGACTGATGCTGGGAATAATTCAAACGGCGATGTCGAAGATGTGCAGCAAAATTCCGATTCTGATATAGGAGGACAAGCAGGAACTAGTGGCAATTCTGACAGTAGTAGTAACGGTTCCGACGCGGCTGACGATGGTAGCGAAGACGAGGAAGACGAGGGCGACGAAGACGATGATGATGATGATAGTACCCTCGAGAATAGTTCTAGTAGTCATGGTGCTAATGGAGTTTTGCGTGGGAATCAATATGAACTGGAAGTTAATACAGATGCATACGGGGACTATTTGGAGACGTTGCTGCATTTGAGATTGAATGACATTGGAGAAACTAGTGGCGCGTCGTCATCGACCAATATTGAAACTTCGGCGACTAGTGTTAGTAGTAGTACGACAGCAGTTGCTGCTGATCCATCAGCAAGTACTGCCACAGACGCCACCACCAACGCCAATCCAAATTCGATTTCAAACAATCCAGACGAACCAGAAATGAATGCACAAGAAAAGAAAGCGTTGACGCAAACGTTGAATCAATTATTTTTGCAAATGTCAGATGAGCTGGGCCAATTGTATGAGTATGGGGGGAGTGCGTTTGCAGAGGGGAGTGTTTTCGGAATTCAGGGAAGAAGCTATTGGGATTACTTCTTCGGTGTTAATATTCCCAAAAGTGGCAATTATGATCAAACACTCTCGACAAACAGAAATATTCATCATGTCGGGTTTCACTATGAATACAATTATTACGACAAAAGGCTTGTTTATGGGGTTGTGGGAGATTTGTTGCGGGAGTTTGGGAAAGCATTGGTAGTAGAGAGTGGCACTAGCACTGTGCAATCTGTGAGTACTACAACTCCTTCGGACATAACGGAAACTATAACAACTACCACGACAGCAAATGATGATGCTGTATCTACCGATGAGAGCAGCAGCACCAGCAGTAGTAGCACAACAACATCAACATCAACACAAACACCTACAGAGGCGGCCAAAAAGAAACCATCGAATGCGGATACTACGGCTCATACTAGTTCACTGCAAGACGACGCACACAATTCACCAGGGATGCACAAGCGTGCACAAGAAGCGCATTTACGTGAGATAAAAAGTTCATTGTTGAGGTATTACACAGATCGATGTTTAGAGCATTTTGAAGGTTTATATTCAGATGAGTTACCAGGGGGTTTTGATGCGGAATATAGTGAAACAGAAATAACGAGCACAACCAGCTCTACAGGTGCGCAGAGTCTACACAGCAGCAGTGTTTCGTCGTTTAATGTGAATAGTGTGGGTAGTAGTGACGGCGGCACCGTAGATTCATCCCCGGTGTTGCACGACGAAATTGATTCGGGTGCTGGTAGTATAGTTACTGTAACTCAATCGCCTGAAGCTACTGAGTCCACTGGCACAGACGACGAAGAAGACGATGAGCTACTAAAAGTTACGCAACGTATCGAAGAAAGGAGCAAGAGCAGTGTACTCGGTGATTGGTTTGGTAATGCCATCGGTAGTTATTTCGACGGTGGTTATTTCGACGGTAGTTTCTACACCGCTAGTATGAATTCCAACAACATCAAAAAAAATCAACATGTACTATCTTACTATCCAGATTTGTTATTAGTAAATCAATCGGGATTGGTTCGAGCCGAAGATTTGCAAGCTTATCTAGCATATCCTATTATCCAAGTTGATCCAGACCGGGTAACCAATCAATTTATGGATGCGGGAACATTGGATGAAATGTTTGGTGGAAGCGGTGGAAGCGGCGGGAGTGATAGTAATAGTGGTGAGAGTGATAGTAATAGTGGTCAGAAAACTACAAGTAGTAGTACAACAACGTCGACGACGAGTACTGCAATTTCACCAAGTTCAAGCACCGGAAGTGATTCCCAAGTAGCGACAAATACTGTTGTGGAACAACAACAGCAGCAACAGCAGCATCCTCCTCCTCCTCCTCAGCAACAGCAGCAGCAACTCCTTGCAGAGTCCAGCAATGACTATTCAACATCCCACGCGCAATGTGAGTGCGAACACGATATTTTTAGACCGATTGGCTATTTTGATGAACTAAAACCGACACTAGATGATTACGCTAGGGAGCATGTGTTTTATGTTTGCTGTGCTGATAATTATGTATTGAAAAAGTTTTTGAAAAGATTAACGAAAGCATATGGAGGGAGTGATGTGGGGAAAAGTATGGCAGGGAAGAGGCAAGTTGGTAATAGTGGTAGTCCAAATGTGAATCGTACACCGCAGCAACACGGTGGTTCGGTTACGACTGGCAATCCTGCCACTACTGGCCCTAGCAGTTCTAGTAGTACCAGCAGTACTGCCAGTCCTGGCAGCACTACAAGCCCTAGCAGTACTACCACTACTACTGTTGTCAGCAGTAGTACTCATGCGCCAGGTCCGTCAACTCCTTCGCAAGAGGGTCTTCTTCCTCCCATGCAGCAGAATACTTTCAGCCAAAAAGCTCCATGGCAAACGCAAACCTCTTTCTGTTGTATTTTCCTCGACGAAGAAACCTATCTCCCAGAAGTTTTCAGCGGTTACGAGGTTTGTTTGAAGCAAGCCACAAAATTCTTACACAAACCAGAAAAAATGAAAAAAATAAGAGCATATGGTGAGATGTTTGAAAATTTTGTCAAAGACGTCCAGGTAGTATACGTTTATCCGAATCTAAGGTTTTGGCCAGGTGGGATCAAATTTCATCCTTATGGAGGTTTGGTTTTACAGATTGATAGTGGGAAGAATGTTGAAGTGCAGTGGCGGTTGGCCGGTGGATATGAAGCGAAAAGGATTTTGAATGTTGGGGAGAGGGTCGTGGTGGAGCCGAGTTTATTGAGTGTGTCACGGGCTATTGGTAATAGCAATTCAGGAAGTTCGATGATGGATCAGGGGCTTGGTGATTTTCATGGCGCACGGCATGGACATGCGTTGTCTGGACAAAACTTGAATGGGAACTATATTGCGAATACAAATACACAATTTCGCAGTCATAGGAGTGTTTTGAGCTATGTAGATTCATTGAAGAAGAATAGATTTGAATTGATTTTTCATAAAGCCGATGGCTACTATTTGAATTCGCGGAAATGTGAGGTTGGGAGGTCCAATTCGAATGCGCAGAATGCGCAGAGTCATGTGAATGGCAGTAAAATTCTGCCAGGTTTACCAGAATATGCGAATCGAATTGTCACGTTGAAGAAGAAAATTAATGTGTATGAGAGGAAGAGACAAAAACTGGAAACGGAGATTGGGGATTTGTTGAGTGTGTCGGGGGAGTTGAATCGGGGTGGTGGTGGTGGTGGTGGTGGTATAACGTCTGTTGATAGCGTGGGGGAAGATTCAGAAGGAGGAGGTGTTACAGGGGCTACAGGTGCTCAAACTCCTCAAACAACTATTGCTGGTACAAGTTCCAGTACCGCTAGTGCGTCTGGTTCACCGACGGCGGCTGAAAACGATAACAGCAGCGGTGAACCAGCAGTGGCGACTGAAGTGGTCGATGCTGTCGATACCGTTGATGGTGTCGATGCCGGATCGGATACAACTACTAGTACTACTACGAGTGAAAATGATCACAATGGTCCTCTGTCAATCGAAGCCCAAGAACAAATAGAGGAACTGAAAACCGATTTGCAGAAAGTAATCGATGACATCAACGCATTAAACAAAAAGCTCTTCCAATTACAAAACTGGCAAGTTTCATATTTGAAGGAGAATAAAGATAGTTTCATTGGTAGAATTATCAATCAAAATGAAGAAGTGATGAAGGAGTGTTATCAGTTGAAGGGAAGTGATGAAAGTTCCGGTGGATCAATTCAATCCAGTGGAAATTTACTTGATCAATTCGAAATTTCGTATCAAGTTTGTCAACTTTACGACGACCATGTCGATCAAGTCAATATCTACGATAAGGTGATTTCAACGTCGTATTTGAATCGGAACAGTAACTCAAGGCCAACGACGACGGTTGTACATGACAGTAGTAGCGGTGGGGGTGCGTATTCCACTGGAAGTAATATTTTAGGCGGTGGTGGTGGTGGTGGTTACAGTAAGAGGTCCCCAGATCAGCGGAAGCAAAACCTTTTCAGTACAGCAACGAATCTCCGTCGAAGGACATGTGATTTTTTAAGACGGAATCGGGCGGACTTCGAAACTTGTAGTAATGTGTTTGGAGCAATTCCGCCGTATTCGTTTTTATTGTGGTGCCCAGCGAAAGGGAAATGGAGGCATTACATTAGCACCGAGGATTCTCATTTGTACGATCAAACGGAATTCGGTATTCCTGTGGAGAAATTGAAATTTGCGGAAATGATAACTGTCGATAGTAATGTGGTTTATGAAAATGCTGGTGGGAATTCTGAAAATGCTGGGAATAGTGGCGAATCTGATCAAGGTCCGCAGGCTCAGAGTGGTGCAGCAAGCCAAACTACAGATCAAACCGGTAGTGCCACTGAAACGACGATAGCAACGTCGACTTCCACATCAACAACGACAACAACTTCCTCTTCTTCTGCGTCCAAAAAACCCACATCACCAACGCCAATTCTCTCACCGCTCAAATACTACGGTGCAAACGCTGATTTGGTGAGAAATTACCATGGTAATGAACCTGGTCAGAAATGGAAGTATGGTTTAGTTTATGAGACTGAAGGTTCGGAGAAAGATTTGATGATGAAAGTTTATGGCGGTGGTGATGGTGTGAATTCTGAAAAATCTTCAGGTAGTACAAGTGCAGATGGCAGTGCAAGTGTGCAGAACACCAGCGCCGGTCAAGGTGGACGAAGCAGTCAGCAATCTCCTTCTTCTGCCGCGTTGGCGTCTACACAGCAACACCAACAAACATCATCGTCGTCGTCTCCACAGTCACAACAAACTAGTAGCCAAACAGCAGACCAAAACCAAATCCACTACACCTCCACTAGCAAACAACTCCGAAAAAACAAGAAAAAGAAAGGTCTCAAACACAGCACAAAAGGAATGAAAAAATACTACCCACCTCAACAAGGTATTTGGAAACAAGCACAACCATGGACTTATCCCTTCCCCGGAACAGTCGGTGTATATTTGGACTCTTTTCAACAACATGAGGACTTAGTTGTCTTCTGTCATACATGGCCGGTTTTTCGTTTCTATTTGCAAACGCATTTGGAATCGTTGAAAGAGTTGTCTTTGTTGGGGATTATTTTGGTTGCAGGATGGTGCTTTCTGTTTTGGATAACGAAAAAATGGTTTTATCGAGTGGAAGGTTTTGATCATGGACACGAAAACACAAGAAGACGCAGCAATGTGAAAGGAAAATCGTATTATTTCATCGTTTTTTATCAGCGAAGTCTCGAACGATTGCGAAATGTTTTCGAAATGGGGCGAAAAGTCTTGGCAAGGATTTCGTCCTGGTATGGTGGCGGCAATTTGCAAAAGAACCGAAATTTCTATACGAAGGAGAAGTTCCGAGATCAATCAAGGGAGTTGCGTAATAAGGTGAAGAGAGATCCTTCAAGGAAGCATCATTATGAAAGTCGCGAGCGTTCGGAGCGATATCGACGTCACGCATCTAAACCAGCACAGGAGATAGAAATGCAACGTCTTGGAGGATAGATTATGCTGGTAATTTTTCATTGTATTTATTTGCGAAATGGTTCATAGAAGTCTTTTCAGAATAATCTCAGTTCTGCACTATTACTAATGAAGTTTTGCATGCACTCATTTTTGTAAAGCCCGTGTAGTCATGCGTGTGTTGTATTTTTCCGGTGGAGAAAAATTTGATCTCGAGAACATAGAACATTATGCGAGGAACATTCCCTGTTGCGACTGAGCATTTTATAGTGTAAGCGCGAGGAACATGTTTTTTCAAAAAGTACATTTAGCAATGGTCATGATTCATTTCGTGCAGATATTGGTAGTGGAAAATGTGAATCGATCGATCAGTGTTCTAGTCGTCTTTTTCAGGGATTCATTTTTTTGAAGCATGCAGCATGATGTGAAAGTTTGAAAAATTGAAGCAACATTCCACGATTTGTTATTTTTTCGTTGATGTATGAGTGCAGTTTGTTTGTTATTTTTGAATCAATTTATTTGTGATTCAGATTGATTCATCCCCCGAATTTTTTTCAGTTATTAGTGAGTCAAGATGTTAATCGTTGTCATGATATCGTGATTATAGTAGACGGTTGGTGTGTATTCTGAAAAACACATAGTATTAGTCAAGTCGTCAGCATAGCGTCACATAGTTATTTTCAAACTGCGATTTCAAACCTCAACAAACATCAACCAAATCAAAAATGGCAACATCAAATCGCACTGCAAATTCCCCCAAACCCAATGTCGTAACTCTGAACCCAACCCCCTCTTCTTCAAGTTCTTCAAACCCCACACAACAAGCCACAGCATGTCTGCAGGGCTGTGCTGTCGGTATAAGATCTTTTCTAGACAATCTATACAAAGGCAACAAGAGTTCAGGCTCCGGCACAGGTGGTAATGACGGCGCTGGCGGTGGCGCTGGACAGTCCAGGTCAAATTCCAAGAACAGAAAAACCCAAACTAATGGTGGTACAAAAGAAACTCAAATCAGTGAGGATGCACCTCCCGATGGTCAAACAATGAATGAACGCTTATTAGAGTCGCGAAAAAGATATTTCGCGACAACAGTGAAAAGAGATAGTTCGAGTCCGATGTTGAAACGGAATGCGAGCAGTGGAAATGCTCTGCAGAGTGGAAATGGCTCAAATGGCTCCCCGCAAATGGGGACTATAGCGCCGGGAGGATTTGATTCGGAAGGAGGAAATCAACCACCGGGTACAAGCGGTTTCTGGAATCAAAGTCAGATTGATAATATGAAATCGCAAATGAGTTATGGTGGTGTGCCAACAAATGGACCCAATAGTATGACGGGATTGACAAGTATAATTTGATATTTGATTTTTGGGAACGTTCTTCTGGATTTGATTTTTTGTGTTTCTGGAAGCAAATTTGGCACTGCCAAGGGTTGCCAGTAAATTTGAATATGATTATATTCAATCTCTGACCCAAGTTTGAACACTATGACAATATATTGATTGTAACTCAATGAACATTTTGAGAACATTTTGAACAGAACCTTCCAAACACACAAAAGATCCAATTTAACAAATCCAATTACAAAACACAAGGTAAAGGTCCAAATGCAATCTCCGCTATATCAGAAAATAGTGGAATGAATTATTCCCAAGCGGAATTAGAAGATCCAAATTCCAACATAGCAATTCAAACACTTCTCCTTCAAATGAACCCTAGCAGGAAAATGGAAGAATTTTATGAAACTCCTAAAGGAAAACTTGGTGAAGGCGGTTTTGGTTCCGTTATGAAAGTCAAACACAGAGCTAGTGGTATGGAAAGGGCAGTAAAAGTTTTACCAAGAACGAAGAAAAATATTGATTTATTGAGTACAGAATTAAGCGTTTTGTTGCAGTTAGATCATCCGAATATTTGTAAGTGCTTTGAATGGTTCGAGGAAAAATCAACTTTGTACATAGTGACAGAGCTCTGTACTGGGGGTGAGCTAGTCGAATTACTACATAAACGTGCAGCAAAAGAAAAAGCAGCGAAGGAGAAAGCGAAGGAGAGAAGGAGAAGTATAACAGCTAGTACTAATACGAATGTGGGGACATCCAGCATAACAGCAAGTCAAGCGACAGGAAATCAAGATATAACTCCCGCCGCCACGCCCGCATCTGCGACGGCGAAAAAGTCACCACCAGCACCTCCAACGTTGATTGGTGCGGTAAATGCTGGACCTGGATCAAATAAACCGACACCTAGGACGCTGGACGTTCCACAGCAGAAACCTGTTGCGAAAGAAATGACTGAAAATTCTTCTGCATCATTATCGCATGTATGTGCCCAGATTTTACAAGCAGTGAATTATTGTCATAAGTTGTATGTGGTGCACCGGGACTTGAAATTGGAAAATTGTTTATTGAAAGATGATAGTTCGGATGCGTTGGTATTTTTTTTTGTGTTGTTGAGTTTTTGAAATTTAGGCCATTGAGTTCTCGAATGAATCGAGTCTCCGTGGGTAAGATTGAAAATTTACCATAAAATTTAGAGAGTGATCGTCCGTGACACACTGGCGGAAAAGTTTATTAAAACAGAAGTCCCATATGATTCAAAGTTTATACCAATTCCGCAATTTTGTATTAAACTATACATGCAAAACTAATACTACACAAACAAACAAACAAACAAACAATCACAGGTAAAAGTAATCGATTTCGGTTTAGCAGCAATCAAAGAAGATGATGAACAATTCTCCGCCTCACTCGGAACGCCCTTTTTCGTCGCACCAGAAGTCATTGACAAGTCCACAACTTACGACGAAAAATGCGATCTTTGGTCATGCGGAGTCATATTCTACGTTTTATTAACCGGTCAACATCCATTCTTTACATTGGACTGCAAAAAAGGATTTAACAAATTGTTTCAACGAGTTAGAAACGAACCACCGCACGCAAAACCATTGGACCGAATCAGACCAGATGCGAAAGAACTCATTCTACAACTCCTAAGAAAAGATCCAGCCGACCGCCCAAGTGCAGAACAAGCATTACAGTCCCGCTTCATCCAAACTGCCCAAGATGAATATCATATCAGAATGACCAAAACTTCACCTGATGTTTTCGCTGATCAACATACAATCTACGAAAATATGTTGGAATTTTCCAAATTCGATAAATTTAGTAAAGTGATAATGACAATGGCAGCACACCAAGCACACGCAAGGGAATTGGGAAGAATGCAAAAAGTTTTTATGGAAGTGGATGAAGATAAAAGTGGATTTATATCGAAGGAAGAGTTGTGGAAAGCATTGACAGAGAATTTAGAACAGAAAATGACTGAGGAAGAATTCGAAGTTTTGTTTGATGCTTTGGATGCAGATAGAACAGGGCGGATTACTTATACAGAATGGTTGACCGCAACGTTGGAAAAAGGTTTATTAGCAGAGGAAGCAACGATAAAAAGAGCGTTTCAATTCTTTGATTTGGACGGTAGTGGTGAAATTTCAGCGGATGAATTACGGACGATTCTTGGGGAAGAGGATGCATTAAGAGCGATGAAAATAGCGGATATAAATGAAAGTGGAAGTATAACAGAAGAAGAATTTGCAATTTTTGTAAGAGAAACAGTTGCAAAAAATTTACAAGCGGATAAACAGGGGAGGAAGGGATCTAAATGATTGGGAATAACTTAAAGGAAGTAGGTTGTGGTTTATCCAGTTATGGAGATCATTCGCCAAAATTTATATTTCAAAACACACGACTTATAAGTTATTAACATCATGATTCAGTTTTTTTCATCTATTATATTGCAATTGTTGCACAGTGAGTGTCTGTATTATTATAGACATTTTCAGCTGAAAAAATTGCTACTTTCATAGTAAACAAGAATTTATTTGCAACCATGTCATCAAAAAATGAATTTGTATAGCTAAAAAAATTTGCTAAGTCAATTATTTCCATACTTCTGCTATTGTAGCTATAGGATATGGGAATCGAATTGACTCGCGAAAATGATTGACAAACAAGAATTGTAGTAAGAATTGACCTATTTGCAACCCGAATTGGTTAATATTCTGTTTGTTTATACCCGAGAGTGCCGTGGATGACTACTACTAGGTATGAACGAATACCTAGTGTTATTTCCATGGTTCATCGCAAATTGTGATTTTCCAAAAAATCAAGCAGTGTAACACAAGCAGTGTTGTGTTACATGTTACACACGGTGTCATGCGACGCTATCACATGTTAACGCGGCATTAGAATTAACAATTTGTCTTTTTCTCTATTGTTGAAATTTGTTATATTGTCCTTGACAGTATAGCAAATTTGTATTGGTTTGTTATTTACGATTTGAGATGATATACGTAGTGAGTGGTGTGGAAGTGGGTTGGTCGAAGCAGGTGAGGCTGTTTGGGGTCAATGTTAGGGGAAAATGACGTAATAGTTCTAAATCTGTGCAGCTGGGAAAAATTACATCGTTAGTCGAAAAAAATTTTATACAGAGCAGCAGGACAGTTGCGGGCATTCATTGCGATGCTGCCTAAGCGCGACGTATGGTCGTGCTTGCACAATATTCTTGAGGAGCGTCGGGCACAACAGTATAATGGCCAGATGGTGTTATTGCGGTCGATATTCAGTGGAGTCAGTGGAGTCGGATACAGGTGTATAGTCGGATACAGGCGTGTGTGGATTCGCAAGACTGAGCGGGCATTTTGGAACGACATGTTACCTCAATTTCGTCCGAAAACATCAAAAATGTTACATCAGCATTTGTTTTTCTGATTTTTTTGTTTTAGGGTGTGATTTTCGTTTATTTTGATCGTTTTGTGAGTTGATCATGATGTCGATTCCAATGGGGGTCGATTCATCATGTCTTTCGTCTTTTGACACATAAATTTTTCTTTTCATTTATCCCAACGATGATCATGTTGAGAGTTAGTACGAGGACAATATTTGTTGTAGCGACAGCAGCAGCAGCAGTAATCCCTATCGCGATTCGTGCAGAATCTGTAGTAGGAAAGCATGATGATTTACGCGACAAACAGGACAAGCGTAGCAACAGACAAATGTCGTTTTCGGAATTCAACGATTTTCTTACTACTAAGAAAGCAGCTCTCAACGCAAAAATAGTAGAACACATCAATACTAAGGTCGAAAGCGCCAAGAATTTTGTGCGAAGGTTGAAGGAGCGATTGAATAAAGATAAAGACATAGCGGAACTGCTAAAAACTGCTGAAGCTGCTGTGGCGCAAGAGAGACTTCTGTCTGTATCAACAGCAACCGATTATTTGAATACGGATGCAGCTCATGATTTGGCAAAATTGCCAAAATTTACCAATATGATGAGTCTAAGTGGTATAGCTTCTTCTGTGCAGGTGGTGTCTGCATTCTCAAAAGCAACCGCATCTGTTCTTATAGAAGAAAGTGGAATTTTAGATTTTCAACATCCATTCCATCATGTGATTCATGTCCGCAAAAGACTTCTTTCGTTAGTCTCTATTGATGATGAAGAAGCAGCAAAAGCTGTAGCGGAAGCAGTAACTGCACAAGATCCATTGGCTTCATCATCAAGGACCAAAACATTAGAATTCCTTAGTTATTTCATACCTGGACCGCATATTTTGTATGATCTCTATACATATAGAAAGGAACTAGTTGATACTGTGTCCGATGCGATTTTCACAGATGATAATACTAGCCCGTCGAGTAGGGGTAACAGTACTAGTAATGATAGTATAACTCCAGTATTGAGGCGATTAAAAGAACCAAGAGTCATAAAAGAAGAAGGTAATGAATTAATTCAGGAAATGGCTGATGTATGGGGTGTAGATTGGTGGTTAGCAGCTGCGATTGTATTTTTTGGTGAATTATGGGATCATTGTTGATTTTTTTTGAAAGTTCGTCTAGCAAAAAGTCTATGGTCCAATTCGTCGAACAGATCATAACATCTTCAGTCGTCTGAATTGACAAGTGTTTCCTAAAATTTCAAATGCCAATCTGATTTCAAAACCAAAAAAATCACAAAAAGGTATTTGGTTCTGTTTTTGTAATATCTTGTATGTGTATAGTTGGATGTTGTTGTATAGCAGCAAGACAAAGAAGAAAAAAAATAGCGAGGGAAAAAGCTGCAGACAAAGCGGTAGCGGAGAGAAAAGCTGCACGGAAATCAAAATCTGAACAAAGGAGAACATTAAGAGCTAAATCTATAGAGGCTGATGATAAGGATTCGAAGGAAATAATTTCAGCGGATACTATCGGGAAAGATGCGGATGAAGTTGAGGTATTTTGTTTATTGATTTTTTTTTATAACTTTATTGTAACTCTAAACTCTGTGTGAGGGAGTAACTTCAGGGTTAGTTGTTCTGTTTTTTTTTTTTTCAATTTGTTGATCAATGATAATCTTATCTATTTGAAATTCCAGAAATTGAAATCGTTTCACACACGATGTAATCACTCCATAGAGGATTCAATGTTGTTTAAATTACTAGATTCTGTTTAAACTAACACATCGAAAATTCAATTCGACAAACACAATGAATACACAACAATATTATCACAGTTAATCGCGGCGGTACCGAATTTGGATGATATCGAAATATTAGAGAAAAAACTTTCTGCCAGCGATGATATGACAGGGATGACAACAGAAAGGACACCTTCGTTGAAACTAAATCAAATGCAAGCTTATCATGAGATGACAAGAGACCAACAGAGACCGCAAAGACCGGGTTCAGGGTATTTTGAATAGTATAATTCTGTATTTGTTGTACAATAGGCTGCTGCATAGCCTTGTGTATGGGTTATATGACAGTATGGGATGTTTTGAAATTTCGAAGGTTAGATCAGTTTCTATTTTAGCTATGATGTGTGGTGCAATTACTGAAAATTTGTTTGTGTCAAATGTTGTGTACAAGGACATGGGAATTGACGAAAAGTATAGTATTAATGTGTAATTTAGTTGGGGTGTGTGAATTCATTCTATTGGCCCGGGACGAAATTCTCATAGTAGGATCGAATTTGTAGCACAGGGCGCGTGGTGAGTTGGGAGCGTCCCCGAGGTTGGATACAGGTTGAATGAAAAATGATATCATATTGGAAATTAAGAATTTTCTCCAAATGAAATGGAAATAATTTAGATGACAGCAGGACGGAAGGCAAAATCGGAACGTTCTGTTTTTGCGTTTATCAAAAGTTCATCATGAATCTGTGATTCTAATTGTGGTGAAACTGTTAATTCCTCTTCGTATTCGAAGAGATCTTCGCCTTACGTGTGAATTCTGTACAACAAGTGTCATGTCATCCGCTAAATGTTTCCATCCAAATTTCCAGTCAGTGGGTTTATTACTATTTTTGCAATGATGAATCTCAAATCCATTCAATTTGGTAGTGCAATAGTTGAAATTTCATTTTACATCATTGATTCAATCTTATGTTATGTTATGTTATCTTATCATGAGACAGGGTCGGAAACATAGATTGATATCATAGCTAACTCTGGATACATAGTTTTCAACATAACATTTGTATCTTCTTAACATAGTTTCAGCATAAGTGCAAGTATAGTTTAGTGAGAAAGTCTACACTTGAAATAAAATTCAAGCCCACAAAAAGTTAATGTCGTCTGACCAGGCAAAAATGGTGGAAATTTCCACCGATATTACAGAAGAGAAGATGGTAGAGGAAAACATCAAAAAGTTGGATGCATTGATAAACGAATTGGAAGAGAAGCGCAAGAACATTTTGGCGGCACCAATCGACCCACAGAATTTACCGGAAGGTGTTGTTCGGGTTTGGAAGAACGAATTGGAAGGAGTTGACTGGGCACACGGTGTGTTCAACAAAAAAGAAATTGAACAATGTAAAAAGTGTGGCGTTTTTTACAAACATCATGTGAAAACTAACACTTACAAACATACTTATAATGACAAGGTCGAATATCATTCTGAAGTGTTTATGCCGTCATGTCCGGTATGTGGAAGCACTGAGATTCAGAAGCGCTGGGAAGACCGATGGTAATGCGTTCTGTAATTATTTGAGGTGAGTTTTATATAGTTGGTTTTTCATTGGTGTTAGTGTGTTTTGTGTGAGGAAAGTATATAATTACATGATGATGGTCTGGTCAATGATTTTCTCTTTCTGGTTTGACTAATTTATCGTCGTGGTGTGATTTGTTGAGCAATGATGCAGTGCCAGTTGATGGTGGGTTTTCGTGATGTGATGCAAACCAATGGTTGAGAGTTAATTGATAAGGTATCCGGATCCTATTCCAACATAATATATCATTTCAGGAAGTCCATTTCGTTCTTATTTTTTGAGGAAATTTCTTTTAGGTATATAATCGTCATGAGCTAACAAAAGCAAACGGTTGGAATATTAGATTCCCTGATATAACAGGTCGCATGATACTAGTCGTAGGTAAGTAACTAATTATAGACAGCTGAATCAATATAAGTAACTAATTACATGAGCAGGCGCCCAATTAAAGTCTTAGTAGCCCACCAGTCTACATGAAGATTGTTTTGCAACTCTGTTTCTGTTGGCAAGTAGTTGAGAGGATGATCCAACGACCTGTCTGAATAGTAAAAACACGGGGAAAAAAAAAGTAATTTTTTCACATAGAAAAAAAACCCAAATGGGAAAAAAATGCATGATCAGCAACATGATAATTGAAATTTATTTGATTTGATATTGTCTGATAAGATGCATGCAGTTGACGAGGATTCATTGCACGGGTTTTTAGTAGTCCGGGCAGGGCTGGGATTGAATTGGGTTTTTCCGTTTCTTGGTTCGCATCCAGTGCAAAAGTGTGTTTTTGTGTGTATTCTATCGAGTCATATCTTGTGAAGTTCTTGTGCATTGTGTGTGAGTTGATCAGATGGTGTGATGAGATGTGATGTGACAAAGTGACGAGATTTTTAATCATGATGGGTTTTCCATTTTGAACCCACACATCTAAAATTGCCATCCTCTTGTCATAATAATTAATTCCAACTTGAAAAAAAGAAAAAAAAATTGTTGCATATATGTGCAGTAATCTATTTTTCATTTTTGCAATCTGGCAGTAATATTTTTGATTCACAGTAAGACTCTTGAAGAAATTCTATATTGAATTATAATAAAAGCAAAAACTGCATATTGTGACACCGATTCAGAATCATTGTCTTTCGATACATTTGATAGCGATTTGATACATGCATATACATAATCAAAAAACGTTATTATTCACAACATTGAATCGTGTAATTATGATGTTTTATAGTAGTAGAGAGGTTTATTGTTATAGTATGATGATAATCTCTCTTGCAGGTTGTTACATTGGGTCCAATTTGATTCCATTTGGTGTGAATGCAAAAGTTATAGTGGAAACTCAAACTGCTACGAAGCAAGATCATTATAGACTACTCGAAGAAAACCCCCGTTCCGATGATGTCAATGTGAATGAGTATAACTCTCCTCCCTATAACTCAGCGGCGGATAATATTTATATGACCTCCACCACTGAAACCACCGATCTAAAAATAATATCCTCCTCCTCACATGATGATGCCAACGGTATTAGTAGTACTCACACAGCAGCGGCAGCAGCACAAAAAAACTCCCACAACAACAACGCAGTTACATCCCCCACAGTGGTCACACACGCCGCGCCAACAATAGTACCACAATCTTTCCTCCAACTACACGATAATCTCCCTCTCCTACAACAAATGATTTCATCAAGTGGTGCAGATGACACAAACACAGCAAGTTATAATATGGGAACATTAATGCAAACAAAAAAAAGAACTTATTTGTCTGACGCAATTGATACTTTGGAGCAGGCAAAAAAAATGATAGCTGAACAAATTCGTTCTATGACAAAATATGAATTAAATACTGCATTTGCTTCTGGTGGTGATGTTTTAGAAGATTATTCCAAATTAGCAAAAATACAAAAGACATTAGCAAAAAAATTTTCACCTATTCTTGATTTTTTAAGTTTTAAAGTTGATGCAAAAGCATGGGCTGCTAGTCAAATACATGAAATAATAAATCCGAGTTGTTTGATTGGAGTGTGTTTGGTACATGGGATTGTTGGGGGTTTAAGAAGACATCCAGGGAATGCATGGATTGATAAGGTTAGGGATATTTTATTTTTGATAATTTCGCACTAGTATGTGTTGGTCTGTTTTGTTGGTGTTATTATATTGTTCAATTGTTTTTATAATTGATTCATGGTATGGAAGTCTGAATTGGTTTTGTTTTTTTTCATTGGTTTTGTTATGTTGGGTGAAGTTATTTTCATATGTTCAAAGTTCTTATATATGCAATATGTCAATATTCGCAAAATTTTTTGCCCAAAGCTATCCATACTAATGCAGTGATGCAGTCCCAATAGTAACTTACTATTCAACAAAAAAAAATATACTATTAAATAAACACACAGTATCGGGAGAAAATCAAGCACAAAATCAAGCACGATCATGATCCCAAAACTGTTCCTACTGATGGGAATACTACACCAAGTTTCCTCACAACAGCAGTTTTCCAAAGTTGGTTTGGTATTAACGGTTTACAAGAAAACACAGACTCACAAGAAAAATTTCACATGCCAGTTACACCGGGTAATTCACCGACTCCGGCATCAGATTCGTCACAACCTGCAAAAACAACAACAGAAAAACAACACCGTCAGTTTCGTGCTTCAAAAATTTGGAATGAAATTCGTAGGATGGATGAAGAAGAGTCTTATTGTTTCTTGGAATTGTTTGATAAATGTTGCCAAGGTCATACGTTTTACTTATATGTTTTTGGAATTGGGTATTGTGTTGATGCAGTTTTTCATTTATTTTTTTGGAAACCAGAAATTGACAAACCGGAAAAACCAAAATCAAAGAAAGGGGGCGGCAACGCCAAGCAAGGGAAGGCGGCAAAATCGGCAGAAAAATTTGGGGAAGCTGATGATACGGCCGGTGAAACTGCTGATGATAGTGGATTTTTAGAGCTGGGGTCAACTGAATTCGGAAGAATGCGGTCGTCACCTTCCTATAATTTTGCTGGTCCTATCACGAGTCCCGCCGGGTATTATATTAGGTCTGCGGGCGGTCCAGATGTAACCGGTAAATTTTCCCGGTTTTATAGTACCCAAGCGCCACAACATGTGATGTCCCCTACCACCAATAATGCATTTGTACTAGTGAATAATCATGATCATATAGCAAATAGAAAGTACGAGACAGGTTTTGACGACCATGAAGCTCCTGATAAATTTTTTTTAAACTCAGCTAGGAATAACAACAACAATTATAGCATTCATCAACGACGACGACGAGATAGAAAAGGAGGTCAACAAGGAGGAACTTATTACACTATGAAGAAACACAACCGGCGACATCAAGATACTAGACAAGATACTAGAAATACTCCAGTGAATTTTCTCTCAACGAAAACAAAACAATTCGCATCCGATATCGATAATGCTATTGTTTCTGTAGAAAAGACTGTGAAAGGTGTTGGTACAGATATAGATGAAGGTGTAAACGATGTTAGTAAAGTTGTAGATAAAGGACTTATGAATACTGGAGATTTTCAAGGTTCAGGCCCTTCAGGGTCACATTACAAGACATTGACGGCAGCACAACGTGAAGAAACATTTAAACCAATGACTAAAGACGACGAATACCAACAAGCAGTAAGACTATATGAGGTTAAAACGATGTGGGTAAAAAGGGATAAGGGTCGTGTTACTGTATATAAATGGTTACCAAGATTCAAATCGTTAAATGAATTTGTGTGTTGGAAGACTAATGGATGTAATAAATGTGGATGTAAGGATTCTTGCGAAGAGGAGGGAGAGGAGGAGGAGGAAGATGAAGAGGAAGGTGGGGGTAAAGACGGAGGAAAGCAAGGAAAACAAAAAGCCAATGATGGAACAACAAACAATGACTCCCAAAATGCTGCTGATGACAATGCTGACGACGCAGATGCAGACGACGCAGACGATGACGATGATGCTGATGATGGACGAGCATGTTGGGGAGCACTTCAGAAAACCCCTTGTTATAGATGCATTGCATCTGATTGCGGTGCAGTTCAAAATTGGCTTAATGCATGGAGTGTTGTTGGAGCGGACGCAAATGCATTAATTGAAGGATGTTTTACAGTGGTAGGAAGTTATGCATTAGTGGATATGACAGCGGATGGGTTCGGAATTCCGAGTGGATTACAACAATCCAAAACGATTAAAAAATCGGAAACATTTCAACTATTATTGATATATTCGGCGGCGTATATGGGAAGTGGTAATAGTTATATTAATGCATTAATACCATGTGCTTTTTGGTATATATGGAAATTTTATTGGAGTACTGAAGAAGGAGAAGCATCGTGGTGATTGGGGGGGTTTGGGGGAGTAGTGTTGTTTGATTGATTGTTGTGTGGGTTTTTTGTATAGTTATGGGTTTGGTGGTTGATGTTATTGAATCTTTTAGTAGTAGTGTTTTGATTATGTTGTATTTGGTTTAGTGTTGTTGTATTAGGTTAGTCTGAATGGAAGAGGGGGTGTGTGGTAATTATTGTATAATATGAGTTCGGTTGGTCTCTGGGTTGGATTTTTGGAGGGGTGAATTGGATTTAAGTGTATATACACATTGTATTTACATTAGCATAATAGTTGTAGTACAGAGTCTTCTCTTCGCATAAGCGCCTTTAGTTATTGTGAGATGATTCTGAAATGCTTTTCAGAAAAGAATTACGATTCACTTATACGCACTACGCATGATTTATTGTCGCCACGCAAAGTTTACAATGAAGTACCCACTACGCATAATTTATTATCGCCACGCAAAGTTTACAATCAAGAATCAAACCAAATGTCATAATCAAATCATCCGTCATAAATTTCACAAAAATGTGTTATCATCGTAATACAATTCATGTTTTTGCAATGGAACAGATTGAATTGCTCCAGCTATACAATTCAGATTGATTCACAAGGAAACCGTAGAATCAGTCTCAAAATTTCATTTGAATAGCTAATCTCTCAATATCTTTTCGATGAAAATTTTTTCTTTTCAAATTGACAATTTAATTCCGTGTATTCAATTGTTCAATTCAATTGCAAGCAAAAATTCTTCATTCTATATCATTGAATTATCCAATCCAAATTCAACCAACAAACATCACCACCGCGCAGCATTTTTTCGATAAAGGTTTTTCATATTAGTTGTTCATGCTGACACGTGTTAGTGACATTTATCAATTGACATCGAAATTGACATTAGTCCCATAGTTGCATAAATTTCGCATATAGCGCACACACGCAAATCATTATTGGCATCCCAAGCATCCCAACTCCTATAGTTATATTCAACAACATGATGACCTTATACCCAACGAAAGTAGGATTATTTCCAATTCAAATTTTCGCCATTCTTTCATTGAACATTGTTGTCAATTATGATCAAACTATTATTAGTCATTATCAGGCTAATGCAGCCGTTATTGCGTTGAAAGAACATGATGATGTTAATACTAGTTCTGGCAATCCAACGTGCGTAAAAGGACAAGAATATTTCACTGGTCATTTCAAAGGTTGGAAATATTTCAGTGGTAAAGAAGGTGGTGCTAATGTTACTCCTTATCCTGGTGGAATTTATACCAAAATTGATTTTTCTGGAGATGAATTATCTTTAGAAGAAAAAGACGAAATTCAGCGGAAAATCGAAAAAGAAATAGAAAAATCCAAAAAAGTCGGTGAGCTTCTCAAATGGAAAGGTAATAATCTGAAGGTCCAGGAAAATGGAAATGATAGCTACGGAAAGTACTTGAAAGTTGCGTTGATCAAATCTGGAGATGAAAGTGAAGTAATTGCAGAATATTTGGCTGGTAAGATTATGAAAGAATTGGGGGAGATTGCACGAACAGCTTTGAACAAGGACCAGGCGGAGAACGGAAACGATCCAACGAAACAAATTCCCACAGAACCTCTACTAGTACCAGAAATCAACTTTGCAGAGAGATTGTATAATGTGGAACAACAAAGTGGATCAACTGATGACACTGACAGCACATCCACAACCTGTTCGAGTGATAAAGAAGTCAAAGCAAAGCGCGGCTTGAAAACGACTACATGTTCTTGTTTCACCGGGGCTTTGAGTCAAGGCAAAAAAAGTCAAACAGCAAAGACAGCAGATATAATTGTTGACAAACGACTTTGGATCGGTTCTGAATATCTCGAAGGTTTTCGAACTTATGATGACCTAGTCAAGGACGAATTTGGTCACAAATATGATTCTACAATAATTCCGCGTCGTTGTTTTGGAACTGCACATGAAGCACAATGGGCATTGAGACAGATACTGGAAAAGCAATCTTCGGAACACATAGAAACACTACAAATAGCGCTAGCAAGTAGTCTAGCTGTGGGGGATTTTGATGTACACATACAGAATCTTGGCGTAACCCAGGGGCTTGTTGGAAGGATTGATCTGGGTTGGGCGTTTCATAAAATGCTTGAACCAAAAGTGGTGGAAAATGTTTCATTGTTGAAAAGAATGAGCCTTGCTTGTTGGAAACTTTGCAGCAATGACAGCAGTGGCGTCGGCGTCAACGACGGTGCAGAAGCAAATCAAAAAGATCAAAAAAAAGAATACATCGATTATAACATGCTTGTCGGAGAACTAGCAAATTATCAGCACACAACTCCAGGTTTTCAGAGAGGACCGAGGAATCACTTTCGAGATTGGCCAGCAGAGATTGTATATGAGGATAGTTTTGGGAAATTTGCCGTCATAGCAGAAGCGTTTAAGAATTCAGCGGAGAAGATCGAGGAAGTGATTCAGATTGAAATGACCAACGTTATAGAGAATTTGGATAAGATCCATATGGTGGGCAAGAGTGCGAAGAGTGCGAAGTGCAGTTGTAGCAAAAGTAGAAAGGTTGGCGAGGATCATGTCGAATTATCACCAGGGAAAGAAACAAGGTCATCAGATGCAACCTATAAAATCCTAAAAGATTTCTTTCGGAATTACTGCGGATTGTCAAATCGCGAAGTTGAAACAGCTGCTGACGAAACTGCTGACGAGCAATGCAAAAAGGATATCGAGCGATTCAAAAAGGCCATGGCAATGCGATTGCGAAGTTTCAAAAAAATGACAGCAGTTAATACTGCAAAGAAGAATTATCGTATGATTCAGAAGGTAAAATCGCAGATGGGAGGATTTGGTGCAGCAGCACACGAAGTAGCAAATCAGAACCGTAAGAAATTATCTAGGAAATTTTCCAGACGGTCTTGGTAAGTTATATATACGGTAAAGTTCAGTTCAAGTTGACAACAACAATTATTATGGTCGTTTCAAAGAGAGAGAGACCAGCCTAGCAGCTACTTGTCTGAGCTGACTTTACAAGTGGTAAGGGCCGTTAATAGTACGTAATAGTATGGATCAAGCTATCGAGTTTGAATTGCAACGTATAGAAGAGGAGTTTATTACGAGAAGATCGAGGGATGAAGGCTTGAAGTTTAGCCATTTCTATTGCGCACTCTTTACTTATTACGTAAGTCGGTGGAATATAATGATTCAATCTGGAACAGATCCACTACATTATTGATTGCCGATCTGACATCTGTCATCGCTATTTGTGTGGTGTAGAAATGTAGAAACCGGAATGGTTTGAACAAAAGGCACATTGGCAATCAGAAGTGTGTATCCAGTTTGTATTTCTACAAAAACTCTGTTGCAAAAATGAAATAGGGTTGGAATTTAGTAATTTAGTAATGCACGAGTGAAATCACGCAGCAATTTAGCAATTGGAATCTAAATATTTTGTCGATAGAATCCTTGGCGAAATCATTTGTCCAAGTGTTTCCGATCCTGAAAACCGTTGTCAAAATATGATGACGGGATAGCGTCGGATTTGATAGTATCGGATTTTTTTTGTGAAAGAATTGTCGGATTCTTCATTTTTTGATCATCATGATTTATTGATCAATTACAAAGTATTAATGCGGGAAGAACGGTGGTTGCGCGGATTTGAGATAGTCATTGCGGAAGTCGTGGTCCCA
>Ga0099797_100044_pt1 | contig 65704 bp, 68 predicted proteins | sample Uncmet_Sort48C_1_FD_89871 | JGI IMG/M metagenome (GOLD analysis project Ga0099797, IMG submission 89871) | Marine eukaryotic communities from CALCOFI LINE 67, Pacific Ocean - C012_Sort48C_1 | ecosystem: Environmental > Aquatic > Marine > Oceanic | place: Pacific Ocean: Monterey Bay | collected...
CACTCCACTACAACCAATTCCCGTTAATTCTTACGCTATTCGCTCAACTGGTCACTTTGAATTAACTATAGCACCATAATACTGGTATATACGTATTTAGATATTATTATATGGTAAGAGGAGACCTTTTTGAGGATTTTAAATATCATTTGGATTTTAATTAACTATTTTATATATTATTCTCAACACACACACACACAATGCAAGAAAAAATGGATCCTAAAAGTTTAGTAGAGCATATAATGTCTCCTGTAATGATTAAGAATACTTTAACCCAACAAATGTTTGATGAAATTTTACATTTATCTTACTTTTTAGAAGGCTTTAAACCTCATAATATATTAGAAGTTGGAGCTAAAGGTGGTACTTTTGGATTGTTTAGTAGATTATCTACGGGGGTTAAAGTTGCAATAGATATTGAAGAAGATTTTAGAAAATTTATCCATTTATCAACAACCGGTATTGAAAACGTCCATTTTTTATGTGAAAATTCCCAAACTAAAGAAACATTTAAAAAAGTAAAAGAAATTTGTCCTCAATTTGATTTTATTTTTATTGATGGAGACCACACATATCAAGGAGTTGAAAATGATTTTAATTTATATAAAAATTTATTATCCCCTAGAGGAGTAATGGTATTCCATGATATTGATCCTTTACATCAATTTAAAGGTGATGAATATGCTGGTGGGAATGCTTGGTTATGGTGGAAAGAATTAAATGAAGGAGTAAAATCAGAATTAATTTGTCAACATACTGATGATCGAAGATGTATTGTAAACGGAAGTCCTAATCATTTAGGGGGTTTAGGGTTTTGGAGAAAAACTTCTAACTTCTAATAAAGACTTCTGCGAAAATATGTGGCTTCCCGAGATAGGGTTCGTATATTTACGGGGTAAATGAGGCACGAAGCCAAGCATTTAAAATTAAAATAAAGGTTATGTTAAATAAGCAAAAAGTAAAAGGTTTTAGAAGTGATTTCGAAAAAGCAGTAACACAATTAGAAAAAGATTATGGTGTTACAATTTCATTAGGTACAATTAGATTTGATTCTCAAGAATTAAGAGCAAAAATGACTGCTAAAGTAGGTGATGCACCTGTTAGAGCTTCAAAAGATGATTTTAATATTGGAGACATAGTTGGTATTAACCATAAAAAAGTTAATCCTAATGATGAATTTACTATTTATAAAATTAATAATAAAAACATTGGAGTTAAAGATAGCAATGGTGCTATGATGAGAGTTTCACCAAGTTTACTAGTTAAAAAATAAGATTATGAAACATATATTTTATCCACTAGCATTTGTATTAGCCCTTTCTTCATGTACTAAAGAGAATTTATTTGAAACTCCTTGTAGTGGAGATTGTGGCACAAGTTATGAAGTTATTTATAAAAATGAATTGATGTCTTCTAATGGAGATGGTTATTATGAAATTGAGTGGGATGATTTAAACTATTTCCAAATTTCAGGATACTTAACTCCGGTCAATGATCAATATGTTATTAATAGAGTTCCTCTTGTTGAAGCTAGATTTGATTCTGATTATTGGGTTGTGTTAGATAGTTTAACATTTCAAACACCTATGTATTCATATTTGGGTTGGTTTAATGATCAGGATTTAAATACTCCAATTGCTGTCGGGAGTTATACTTACACACTAACAGATATGATTGATTTATTTCCCCCTCTTAATGTTGTAGGATACCAAATTCCAAGATTTTTTGATGTAGATCATCCTGCTGCTAGCACCCTATTAGGGACATATTCAAAATATACCTACGAACCTACACAAAATATATTTTTAGATAATGAAATGGTTGGTGATACTATTAACATTTTTATTGAAACTCAATTTAATACAGATATGGGTCAAACCGAAATCATTGAAAATAAAATTTCAGTAATTGTCCTTTAATTTGGAGGATTAAAAAATAATTATTATATTAAAAGAAAAAAGATATGGCAAAAAATGACTACCAAGACAATGGAACTCTAATTACATTTGGAGATGAAGGACAAACTTTACGTAAAGATGATCCTCGTACTAAAGAATATGTTGATAGAAAAAAGAAAGAAATTGAAAATCGTAGCATGTTTGAAGGCATCAATTTAAGTGATAAACGTGCAGATGATGAAAATTATGAGGATTATAGAGATCGTTTAAAAATTAATAAACAACTTTATAAAATTTATAAACAGCTAGGTAGAGATAAATGTTGGGAACAATATCCTAATGGATTTAAATCAGTTATTGATGCAATTCAAGAACAATCAAAGAACCCACCATTAACAGCTACTATGACTACCGAAGATGGTAAAGAAATTCCAGTAACAATTAAAAATGAAAAAGATGCTCCCACAGTTTAAAAAAGATTTTCTTGAAAAAATTAGTAGTGATGAAATGCTTAAATTCAATGAATTATGGGCAAGTGTAGAACGTCATGGTTTGACATTTGAGGTAATTCATACAGCATTAGAAGAAATGAAATCTAATCCTTCATCATCTCCACTCCTTTGTTTGCAGATTGCAGCAGAAGATTGGGATTGCTAATAATTTGTTCGTATATTTAATTATAAATAAAAATAAAAGTTATGTCAAAAACAAAAAAAGACCCTAAAGTAGAATTAATCAATGAAATTATCCAATTATCTAAAATTAGAGATGAATATTGGAGTTTTCATCCTGCTAATCCTCATTCTGTAGATGTTAATGTTGAAATACCTAAAATAGACAAAGCTATAGAAGAACTTCAAAAGAAAATAGAAGATATCAATAAACCTCCAACTAGGATGTTTCATAATTAAATCCCTCGAATGCTCGGGTGGTGGAATTGGTAGACACGTCAGACTTAAAATCTGATTCGCCGAACGGTGAGTGCGGGTTCGAGCCCCGCCCCGAGTACAAATCCCCAAAACGTTATTTTTTTATTATATGGTGTTTATAGCTCAATTGGTTAGAGCATCGGTTTGTGATACCGAAGGTTATGAGTTCGATTCTCATTAAACACCCATATGGACTCGTAGCTCAGCTGGATAGAGCAATACCCTTCTAAGGTATCGGTCGTAGGTTCGAATCCTACCGGGTTCACCACATAGGCATGTATCTCCTCAAGCTTATACCTTGTAGAAAGAGTAATTGGTTACATGAGAGTTCAAGTCTCTCCTTGCCTACCCATATGTATAAGGGATAAAACGTTATTCTTCCCCCCTATCCTTTCCCTTAATGAAAAACATATTTTTGGTTTTAATAACCATTATGTCTTACACCACATATTCCCAAACGTGTAATTTAGAACTTATAAGTCAAACACCACCTGCTACAACAGATGATGTACATTCTTTTGTTGTTGAATTTACTAATGCAGAAAATTGTGGATGTAATGAATTTACACAATTTGATGGAAATACTTGTGATGGTAATGGATCTAGTTCTGTAAATAATAATGAAAATGTAACTCATCTTGTTTTTGGTATTCATTATATAAATGAAATCACTGGAGAAGACTTGGGTGAAAATACAGATTGCACTTCAACAACGTTCCATCCAGGTTGGTCATATTCAAACGTTACAAATTGGGGAGGGTGGGAAACAGGTACAACTGCAACTATTAATATAAATCCACCATTTGCGTGGGAGTGTATTTTAGCTACTCCTCTTGAAGGATATTGTTGGGAAGTTGTAATATGGCAGATTAATTTATCCCAAACAGCAGGTGTTGATGACTTTCCAGATAATGGTTGGACTGTTGGTAATAGTTTTAACCAAACACAGACATATCCCGATATTAATATAGATGATAATAGGATAATGGTCTGTCCTAACCCTTGTATACCAGATACAATTACAGAATATATTACTGATACTTTATATATAGAATTACCACCAGATACTATTATAGTAACACAAATTGATACCATTATAACGCAAGAATACGTGTATATAACCGACACACTCATAGAGTATGTCAATATATATGAAATAGACACTATCGTTGAATATATCGCAGATACTTTAGAGATTGAAGTTATAGAATATGTTTTTTTAACAGATACTATTACTGAAACTATTGAAGTAGATTGTAATACTAGTTTACCTTGTAATGAATTAATAATAGACGAATGTTGGCCCTGGAGTATTTTTATCCCTAATGTATTTACTCCAAATAATGATGGTATAAATGATATTTGGCAAGTTATTCTTGATTTAGATTGTTGGGTTGATATAGAATTTAAAATTTACAATAGATGGGGAGGTTTGGTTTTTGAAGGATTTGGAGATGACTACAATAGTTACCCATATTGGGATGGTAGTATGCAGGGTGGACCCTCTTATGTAGCTGATGGTATATATGTTTATACTTTTTATGCTAGAAAACATAACTCCCCAGAAATTTATCAAAAGTCAGGACATCTTACCATTGTAAGGTAAAAATAACTTGGAATACTAGTATTTATAACATATATTAATGATAATTTCTATAAATTAAAAAATATGTCGGCATACGAAGATACACTAATGGAAGTCTATTTAGAGGTAGACAAAAAAGGGATTAGAAATGAATTTGAGAAACAATGTAAAAAAATGGATTCTCAAGAAAAGCATAAATATAAAACAGTAGCTGAAAAGTGGGAGTATGCTCTTAAGAGAATTAAAGAAAAAACATAAAATAATTATATGGTAAGTATAGATAACATATTTGGTTTATTTTCTCATGATGATAAAGATCTTTCTGGGGAGGGGAAAACTACATATGAAGATCTAAAAAAATCCCCAATGTATTATGTTGGAATGTATAAAAAACTGGTTTTGAATCATATTAACTTTAATAAAAAAGTATTGAATTTCTTTGCTAAAAGTAATGATGAATTAGATATTAATGATATTAAAGAAGCAGGAGAGTTTGTTACTTACGGCAGATCCTGGAGTTATATACAAAACGTTGATTTGGATGATGTCGCGCATATAAACGCATTAAAATACTATTCAGACGAATATTTAGACACGGCTCTACAATTAGGAATTAATTACTTTACTCAAAGTGAAGAATATGAAAAATGTGCTTTTTTATATAAAATTTCCCAAAAATTAAAGACTTTTGAACCTAAGGTTGGAGACGAGAAATCCTCAGCGTACATTGGAGGTACAGAGGTTAAAGGGAAAAAGAGATAAGTAGATAAGAGAAATGGGGTATAGGGGTACATGGTACCTAAGGTACCTAAAAATAATATTAATTAAACAACTATGGCATTACGCAACGCAGAAACAATTGTTCACCTAACAAATAAAATACAAGGTCATCTAACAAATCTTAAATTAATGGTTAAATCACAACAACCAGTAGAAGATTTTGTAAAAAAAATAGAAGATACTGAAAATGTTCTTAGAGATTTAGAAACTCAATTAGAAAGAGAACATGCAGCATTAAGAAACGGATAAAATAAATAAATAAAAGTTATGATACTATCAGCAGAACAAATTCAGATGAATTGGGTTGAGTTTATAAGTAATATTGATACTTATATTTCATCACCACGTAAAGAACAACTAAAATCATTTTATGAAAAGTATGAGGATCGTCTTATGATGATGCCAGCTTCACATAAGAAAGAATATCACAACGCTTTTCCAGGAGGTTATATAGACCATGTTAATAGAGTTGTTAAAGCAGCATTATCAATGTCTGCTGTGTGGGAAGGATTTGGATGTGATATGACAACATTTACCCAGGAAGAGTTGGTATTTTCAGCAATTAATCATGATTTAGGTAAAATGGGGGATGATAAACATGAATCTTATTTACCTCAAACAGATAAATGGAGAAAAGATAAATTAGGTGAAGATTATATGCATAATAAAGAAATTGCATTTTCATCTGTACCAGACAGAGGATTATTCCTACTTCAAGATAATGGAGTTAAATATACATTTAATGAAATGGTAGCAATTCAAACACATGATGGTTTGTATGATCCCGCAAATGATAAATATCTAAAATCATACATGCCCGAAACTAAACCAAGAACTTCATTACCTTTCATATTACACCAGGCCGATATGTTAGCCGCAAGAGTTGAATTTGAAAAGGAATGGTTACCTAAATTTAAAAATAGCGTGGATACTAGCAAGAAAAATTATACATTGTCGAATAATAACAAAACCACCAAGTCAAAGGCATTAGGTACAATATCAAGTCCAGGACTTAAAAACATGTTAGATAATTTATGATAACAACAATAATAATACTTTCAATAATAGTCGTAGCTTTAGGGTTTACGACTATTAATCTACTACGAAAGAATGAAAAACAAGAAGATATTTTATTAGGATATTTAAAATATTTAGATAATATATCAAGAATAATAGAGGTTTCAAATGAAAAAATTAAAAAAATAGACATTAAGGGTTCATTTGAGGGTGATGACGAAGTAGGTTTCTTCTTTAAAAATATAAAACAAATCCAAGAAATTCTTAATGATTTTAATATCAAGAAAATTTAAGATTAAATGGATCATATAATAGAAAAAAATAAGAAGCAAAAAAAAGGAAGAGTATATTTTACAAAGGAAACAGAGGCAGCAATAGTAAAATATAATAAATCTACTGATAAAGAAGAAAGAAGTGATTTATACCAAGACCACATTCATTGGCCTTTTTACAAACTAACTCAAAATATAATTCATACTTTTAAATTTTACTATACTGAAGTAGATAATTTAGAAGATCTTCAACATGAACTTATGGTATTTTTATTGAGTAAGATTCATTTATTCAACCCCGATAATGGGGCCAAAGCTTATTCATATTTTGGAACCATAGTAAAACGTTGGTTAATTGTATATAATACTAAAAATTATGGTAAAAAAATCCAAAATATACAAATAAATGACATTAATAACTATTCAAATTTAGATCAACTATCACCAGGATTTATAACTTCTCCTAAAATGGAAGAAGGAGTTTCAGCTTTTACAGAAAAAGAATCTGAGCATGATGAGTTAGCTATGAAAGGTTATAAATATGAAGATAAATTATCTATATTTATAGATTACTTTGTTAAAGATTGTACTGATAGAATATATACTATCTTCCCTAAGGGAAATGATGCTCAGATAGCAGATGCAATTTTAGAATTATTTAGAAAAAGAGAAAATATAGATATATTTAATAAAAAAGCATTATATATCTACATAAGAGAAATGGTTGATGTTAAAACCCCTAAAATTACTAAAATAGCTAATGTTTTATATAAAATATTTAAGGAAAAATATTTAGTATATCTAGAACATGGTTACTACCCTCCCTCAAAAGTATAATTTTTTTATATTTATAACCAAAAAATATGGGACAATTAGACTCAATAATATTTGGTGATAAAAAGTTTTCTGACATTTTAGAAGAAATCTATAATAACCAACGAAAAAAATCAGAACAAGTAACAGCATTAATATCTGAATTAAAACCATTAGTACAAGAAATAGGAGATGCTACTCTTATTGTACCTTTAATTAAAGAGTATATGGAAATCGGTGTTAAAAATGATGATGCTTTAATCAAAATGGCTACTATTATACAAAGAGCAGTTAATACCGAAAGTGAAGATGGAGGTCTTGGGATAACAGATGAAGAAAAAGATCAATTAATGGCTGAAATGGAAAAATTACAAGTTAAAAAAGATAAATAATGGCTATTAGACCAACAACATCTTTAGCAAACCAAGGATCTAAATCATCATCTGGAGCAGGTGCTGCCGGGGTGTTTTCTGGAAGAGTTATGGCTGTTATGTTGGATGATCAAACAAATGCACAAGCCTTTAAAGATTTTGGAGAATGGAGTTCTATAGGGTGTATATTTTTTGATAAATTAAATAAACCAAATGCATCCCCTCAATTTTCATCAGATAATTTTGCAAGACCTTTATTTCCAAATCAATCTATAGTTCCATTAGAAAATGAAATTGTATATTTAATGTCATTACCCAACAGTAATGTTCAAGAAAATGTAAATGAAGTAGGATATTATTATTTTCAACCTATTAATATATGGAATAGTGTACACCATAATGCTATACCAGATCCTATTACGGGAATAACATTACCTATGTCCCAACAGCAGGATTATGAACAAACAGAAGCTGGAGCAGTAAGAAGAGTAACGGATGGTGGAACTGAAATTGATTTAGGTGATACTTTTCAAGAAAAATTAAGTATTAGAAATCTTCTTCCCTATGAAGGAGATAATATATTTCAAGGTAGGTGGGGAAATACTATTAGATTAGGTTCAACAATATTAAATCCAAAAATACCAAATCCTTGGTCTCGTGATGGGGCAGATGGAGATCCTATAATAATATTAAAAAATGGTCAACATGAAGAAGATACAGATCCATGGGTACCACAAGTAGAAGATATCAATACAGATAAATCTAGTATATATTTAACTTCAACACAAGCTATTCCTATTGAAGTAGCAAGTAAAAGTTATAATTCATATTTTAACCCCCCAACTTCCACAGATAAATTTACAGGGGAGCAAGTTATCCTTACTTCTGGAAGATTATTATTTAATTCTAAAAATGATTCAATTTTATTAAGTTCATTTAGTACAATTAATTTAAATTCTTTAGAAAGTGTTAATATAGACTCACCTGAAACTATAGTAAAATCAAATAAAGTATTATTAGGAGATAAATATGCTACTGAACCTATTATTTTAGGTGATAAATTTTTAGCTGACTTTCAAGATCTATTAACAAAAATGATTTCATTAACAGCAGCTTTACAAACTCCTATAGGATCAGGACCTCCATATGCTATAAATGCTTCAATACCTGTACCAGCAGTACAAGTACAACAATCAGCTCAAAAAATGATAGGTCAAATAGCCCAATATAAATCTAAAATTAGTAAAAGTAAATAATGGGATTAGAAAGAGTAATAATAAAGCAAGTAGTTAAAGTAGCTAAAGATACTGGTAAGCTAGAAACTGCTCTTTCTTTAATGGAAGAGAAATTAAAAGCACAAGGTGTTAAAGTTATTGAAAAAGCAGGAATAGATCCTTCTGTACTTCCTTTTAATTTAGAACAACTATTAGAGGGAAATATAGATAATGAAGGACAGCTTTTAACACCTGAATCTATTTGTAGTATTCCTCCCTTAACTGAAATACAAAAAGCAAATGCTATAAAAGAAGTAGAAAATACTTTAACAAATCTTAATAATATTATTGAGAATAAAAACAAAATACAAGTAGCGCTTCAAACTATAAAAACCCCATTAACAGTATTAGCAACAACAGCTTCAACTTTAGATAGTTTAATTTCTACAGTTAAGGGAGCAATTCAAGTAATAAAAGCAATTCCAGTCCCTACTGCAATTATTCCACCCCAAATAGGAGGTATTGGTGTGCCTATAAATGTATTAACTATATTATCAGATTCATTAGATCAATTAGATAAATTATTAACGATGGGGAAGGGAGTTACTAAATCAGTCCCAATATTAACTAGAGCTGTTCTTAATATGATAAGTTCTATTATAGATAAATTAAATGCTTTAGATAATGTAATTCAACCTGTTATAACAACAACTCAAATTGTTCAAACTGCAGCTACAGTTGGAGAACTATGTCCTGTTTTAGAACAAGCTACAATAGATGTAGTTGCAACATCAATTTCTCAAACTATTATTGATTCTGTAGCAGCCTCCGGAGATAATTCCTCAATAGATGTTAATGTATCTTCTGACGCTGTGCTTGCTGCAGCTTTACAAGCTAATGCCTCACCAGGTGTGTATTATAATGGATTTAGATTAACATTAGAATCAAACCCAGATAATGAATTTTCATTTCCATCAAGAAGAATTTCTGCAACTAGAGATTTTGCAAAAGATCCAAATTTTATATACAAAAGAAGAGGTGGAATTGATGGTGGTTCTAATACATCAACACAAATATTAGCAGTAGTAACAATATATAATGCTCCTAAAAATGAACCACAAGGAAGATATTCATATAGTTCATCAACTCAAGTTTTATTTGAAGAAATGAAATATGCTATTGATCTTTATATGTTAGGGGTTATGGGTAGAGCAGTAATTCAAGAAATAGATAACCCAGCAAATATTGAAATTGCGGGAGCTGGTAACAGCGATGGTAGTCAAACTGCTGTAGGAGTAGGTTCAGATCCACTTCCCCCAGGTTGGGTAGTAAATGGACCAGTTGTAGTTCAACCCTTAGACAGAAATACTGGAAATCAAGTTCAAGGAACTATATCAATAAACGAACCAGTAGTAATAACTATGAATACTTTAGGTGGAACTGATCAGGATAGTTTTACTAATAGTTTAATTACTTTTCAAAAAGGAAATAAACCTATGAATTCTCAATTAAGTAGAGAATCATTTGCTCAAAGAAATCAATCTATAACAGCACCAATTACTATATTAGCAGAAACAGGCATATGGAATTATACATTAGCTATAATTAATAATTTCCAAGATACAGGTAATCAAGCTAATTTTGCAGTATCAGCAGTTAGTATTGGAGGTACTGTTGGGGGAGTAGGTAGTGGGGGAAGTGCAGGAAATAATACAGTTATATTAAATAATGACACATCTTCAAATACCCAACTGTAAAAAATTAAAATAACTAATATTTATAAATAAAATGAAGACATCAGCATTAAAAACAATTATTAAAGAAGCAGTAAAGGAAGCGATTCAAGAAGAATTGAAGGAAATTTTACTGGAAGCTGTTAAAACTCCAAAAGTTATATCACAAGTACCAGTTGCACCTGTAGTTGAAAATTATACCCCACCAACTCCACCGCAACCTGTAATGTCAGCTGAGGATAAAAGAACAGCATACAAGAATATATTAGGGGATACAAATATGGCTTTAAATAGTAGTAATGTCCAATCATTCCAACCTCAAGCAGGAATGGATGTAGCTAATGGAACATTACCAGCAGGAGAAGTAGATATGTCTCAAATAATGGGATTAATGAATAATAAATAATGGCAAGAATAATACAAAATAAATGGCCTATAGATCTACAACCTAGTAGAGCTATTGGTTTTGGTTTCCCTTTAAATGGGGATGCTGTTTTTGTGCCTACATATTATACTAGAGATCAAATTAAAGCTAATATGGTTAATTATTTGTTAACCAATAAAGGAGAAAGAGTATTTAAGCCAAGTTTTGGAGCTGATTTAAGAAATTTATTATTTGAAAATATGCAAGATATATCAAATGATGATTTAAAAAATACAATCCAAGATGATATAGCACTTTATTTCCCTAATGTAATGATTAAAGAAATAAAATTTAACAATCTACCAGATGAAAACACAGTTAATTTTACATTAGTATACCAAATTGTAAATTTTGGGGTAGATGATGAAATTAATATATTACTACAATAATGAGTAAATTAAATAGAGACATACGATATATAAATAGAGATTTTAGTACTCTAAGGGAAAATTTAATACAATATTCTAAAACATATTTCCCAAATACTTATAATGATTTTTCAGAAACATCAACTGGAATGTTATTTATGGAAATGTCTGCATATGTGGGGGATGTGTTATCTTTTTATTTAGATAACCAAATCCAAGAAACTTTTATACAAAAAGCAAGACAAACTACAAATTTATATTCTTTAGCTTACTCTATGGGGTATGTCCCTAAAGTAACAACTGTAGCATCTGTAGAATTAGACTTTTACCAACAAGTACCTTCAAAATTAAGTGCAAGTGTTTATGTACCTGATTATGATTATGCTGTAGTAATTCCAGAAAATACACAAATCTCTTCAAATGTAGATTCTTCAATGAATTTTATAATAGAAGATGCAGTAGATTTCCAATCATCAAGTTCATTAGATTTAACTGAAGAATCAATATATCAAATATCAGGAGTCAATCCTACCTATTTTTTATTAAAAAAGAAAAGAAAAGCAATATCTGCTACTGTTAAGTCACAAAATTTTGTATTTAACGCTTCTAAAAAATTCGATACTAGAGATCTTAAGGCTGGGAATATTATAGGTGTATTAGATGTAATTGATAGTAATGGCAATGTCTGGTATGAAGTTCCTAATTTAGCGCAAGAAAACGTATTTAATTCAATTAGAAACACAAACACAAACGATCCTAACTACTCAATAGATACAGAAGTACCTTATTTATTAGAATTAAAATCAGTACAAAGAAGATTTGTTACAAGATTTTTAAATGAAAATACATTACAACTTCAATTTGGGGCTGGTAGCACTAGAAATATAGATGAAGAAATAGTTCCAAATCCAGATAATGTTGGTTTAGGATTACCTTTTGAAAAAACTAAATTAACAACAGCATTTTCTCCTTTAAATTTTGTTTATACTAACACTTATGGTATTGCTCCTTATAATACAACTTTAACTGTAAGGTATTTAGTTGGGGGAGGGGCATCAGCAAATGTAGAAGCGGGAGTATTAACGGCAGTAGATGATACAAATATAAAATTTATCAACCCAGATTTATCAGATACAACATTAGCAAATCAAATCTTCAAATCTATAGCTTCTAATAATGTTAAGGCAGCAGATGGTGGGATGGATGGAGATACTATAGAAGAAATAAGACAAAATTCACTAGGTAATTTCCAAAACCAATTAAGAACTGTTACTCCACAAGATTATTTAGTTCGATCTTTATCAATGCCTTCTAATTTAGGAGTAGTTGCTAAAGCTCATGTTCAACCTTGTAAAGTAGGTGAGTATGAAGCTGGTACTTTACCATCTGTTTTAGATTTATATATTTTAACTTATGATATAAATAAAAAATTAAGAACAGCATCTGACATCTTAAAAAGAAATTTACAAACATATCTATCAGAGTATAGAATGATAAATGATTCTATTAACATAAAAGATGCTTATATTATTAATATAGGGGTAAATTTTGAAATAATAGTTAGACCTAATTATAATAATGCAGAAACTATAACTAAATGTATAAATTCATTAACCACATTTTTCGAAATAGATAAATGGCAAATTAATGAGCCTATTATGATGAAAGATATTTCAATTCTTTTAGATAAGGTAGAAGGAGTGCAAACAGTAAATAATATAGAAATTGTAAACCTAGCAGGAGAAAGTTTAGGTTATAGTAAATTTTCATATGACGTTAATGGATCTACTATAGACAGTGTATTATACCCATCAATAGATCCAATGGTTTTTGAAGTTAAGAATCCAACAGAAGATATTAGAGGTAGAGTAGTACCAATATAAAAAAGAATTATGGCAATATATAAAATTTTCCCAACAAAAGACGCTTCCCTTTACTCTCAGTTTCCATCACAAAATACTGGGCTTGATGAGATTTTAGATATGTCTACTCAAGTTAAAGAAGGTCATGGTCAAACAAATAGATCATTAATCCAATTTTCAACCACAGAAGTAGTTGATACTATAGATAATCTTGTAGGGAGTGGAACATCATTTATTAATGGTACAATATTGCCAATTTTTAGTACAAATGGTGGAGTACCACTTTCAGGAACACCTGGAACATATAATAATGTTGTAATAAATGGAATAAGCAGTAAAGCTAAAAATGCTTTAGCTACCGTGATAGTTGATGGTTCGGGAGAAATTACAAGTGCCACAATTACTAACACAGGATCATTTTACCAAAAGGGAGAATTATTAAAAATATCTTCTGGAAAATTAGGAGTAAATTCACTTCAAACAGATACTACAGTAGGACTAAAATACCCAGATTTAGATTATGGGGCATCATTAAAAATGTCAGCAGCAGTTGTTAGTGGATTAAGTCAAAACAGTACAATAGAAGTATTTCCTATATCATCTAGTTGGGATATGGGAACAGGAAGATTTTATGATGAACCAAAAACAGTAAATGGTTGTAGTTGGATTTTTTCTGACTACTCAGGATCAACAGAATGGCAAACACAACCATTTCCAGTAGGTACTCCTTATGCAACTGCATCATTTTCATCAAGTATGGAAGGTGGAGGAAATTGGTATTATGCTGATCCATCAGGTGTAGATTATAAATTTAAACAATTGTTTTCATATGGTAATAGTATTGATATTGATATTGATATTCAAAGATCAATTAATCAACAATAACTATATGAGCAAGATTCTACAACAGGACAAAAGAATGATGGATTTATTGTAAAACAAACAGGTAGTCAAGAATTTTTAAATAATGTTAATACACAAGCAACATTTAGATATTTTTCAATAGATACAAATACTATATATCCCCCTATGTTAGAGATAAAGTGGGATGATTATAATTTTAATACAGGTTCATCAGATAACACAATATTAAAACAAGCAGAAGCATTTGTATCTGTTTATAATAATGCCGGAACTTATTACTCTGGAAGTATTGCTAGATTTAGGTTAGCAGGAATACCAAAATACCCAGATGTAGTATTCCAAACGGCATCATTATATACAACAAATTTTTATTTACCACCCCAAACATCATATTATTCTATAAAAGACACAGATACTAATGAGGTTATTATTAATTTTGATGAAAAATATACTAAAATAAGTGCAGATTCAACATCAAATTATTTTGATGTATATATGAATGGTTTAGAACCTGAAAGATATTATACTATTCTTATTAAAACAACAATAGATGGTTCTACAAAAATATTCGATGAAGATATAATGTTTAAAGTAATAAATGGGTAATGCAATACGATAATTCAACAAATAATAACGCACCTAATTCTAATGCACTCCCTAATGCACCTTTAGATGATACTCAATTAAATAAATCTACAGATGAAAATACAGAAGTAACTTTAATTAGAACGGGATATAATAGAGAGTCATTTAGATCTACATTTGATACAGAATTTAAAGAATTAGGTGTAGCTGAGCAAGATTTAAGTTTTTTTGATCCTAACTTGGCTTCCGTAGAAGATTTTTTTAACATATACAACAATTTGTTTTTTATTATTCCTAAATATGGAGAAATAAATTCACATGAATATTTAATTAAAGAAAGTAGTGATTATATAGATTATAAAGCAAATCAGGAAGAAATCCAGGCTTTATTAGATGAAATAGCAGAATTAAGAGAAACAAACTTACAACTCCAGGTGGATATGGCAAGTATATTAGGTGCAAAACAAGAAATTGATAGAGCAATTGAAGATGCAAGAGAAGTTGAATCAGGAACATAATCATAAAGTAAAATAACAAAAGATGACAGAAATACCAGTATCTTCTTCTATGCAACAAATTAATCCTTCATTATTATTTAATGATGGGTTTGAGTTAGAAAATAGTTCTTTAATACCTAATGAAGACTATTCAGGGTCTTTTACTCCTGGGATAAATCAAATTGAATTTTATGTTTATGATTCTCAAAAAAGTATCCAATATTCAGATTATAACTTTTTAGATTATCAAATAACTCAAAATACTACACCTGATGCTAATCCTGTAGGGGCAAATACGGAGCAATTAGCTAACCCAGTTGTAGGTAATTCTACTACAGACGTAGTAAATATAAACCCTGAAGAAGATATATATAATGCTGGTTATAGTAATGGAGTGTTATATGGGGTTTATAATTTTATAAATAATCAACTAAGTTCATCTATAGATAATAAATATTTCATATCAGAAATATCAGGAGATAGAACAGAAATTAGAATAAAATCTAATTATATTACCCCAACTCAAATGAAGTCTTCATATATTTCATTTGAAAATACTCTTAATACTCCTAAATATTTCGATGAATTTTATATAACATTTGGTGAAAATGAATACCATATTGGTGTTAATAGTCAATATGATGCTGGTTTAAATACAAACACAGCAAATACTGAAGCTGATAAAACACCAGGTGAACCTTCAATTCTAATTAAGTTATTTGATCCACTTCCATCTAGATATCAAGTATTAAATGAGTTATATGTTGTTACAAAAACAGCAGAAACTCAAGTATATGAAGTAGATTTTGTTGAAGATTTAAGTGTAATAAGTGATACAATTGCTTTAAAAGGTCCTAATATAAATTTAGACATTAAAGATTTTGTAAATAACTCAACAACTTATAAAAATAAAAATGAATTATTAAATACTGAATCTAGCGGATCTAAAGATCAATTTTTAAGTATTTTAGATCAAAAAGGTATAAAATTAACTCCTAATTACTCAACTTCATCATTTGACCAATTCGTTAATTTTTCATCAGCAAAAGAAAGAACTAAAAACTTTTATACAAAAGTATCTAGAATACAGTCATATGAAAATGATATTGCTGCTATTAATCCTATAACAGGATCGAACCCAACACCTCAAATTTCACAAAGTATAGCAGGTTTATACACTAAAATTGAAGAAGAAATAAGATCTTTTGATGGTTGGGATTATTATTTGTACTATAATACAGCCTCTGATTCTTATCCAAAAGATTTAGCAATAAGTAATGATTTTCCATTTCCCTTATTAAACACAGGAAGTACTGAAGTATTAGAATGGCTAGGTAGTGATGTAGAAAATAGTCAATATTATGGAGGGGTTTTATTATCAGCTTCATTATATGATAATAATAATCAAAATTATTTATATTATACTATTCCTACATTTATAACAGAGCAAAATAATAATGATAATTATGTAGATTTTGTAAATATGGTTGGTCAATCATTTGATGAACTTTGGCTGTATACAAAAACTATAACAAATAAATTAAATACTACTAATGTTTTAGATGAAGGTGTTCCTTTATCATTAGCAGATGATGTAATTACATCTTTAGGGTATACAGGATTTGGTAATAATTATAATAATCAAGATAACTTTATAGGGTTAGCAGGTAATGATGATGGGGTTTATGTTCCACCAACAGGAAGTGAATTAATAAACCATTATATAGCTATTAATAATGGTGAAATAGTTAATTATTGGGATCCTAATTATTCATGGGCAGATTATGTTGAACAATTAATAACAAAAGGGTTTCCATATCCAATAGATGATGTAAGTAAAGAAATATTTAAACGTCTTTACCATAATATGTCTTATCTTGTAAAGAAAAAAGGTACAGTAGCTGGGTTAAGACAATTAATTAATATTTGGGGTATTCCAAATACTATTTTAAGAATAAATGAATTTGGAGGTAAAAATAAAGACCAAACAGATGATTATGATTTATGGTATGAAAGATATAGTTATGCTTACTCCCCAGTAGCTAATTCATATAGAGCAAGTGCATCAGCTATAGTTCCATGGATGCCTTTAGAAAGAAATAGAATAGCAGATGCAGGAGCTTATGTAGTTCCTGATGGTGTAGCTCTTAGGTTTAAAACAACAGGTTACCCATCATCTTCATTTGCTGGAAGTTTTGATAAACAAACCATAGCAGCAAAAAAATCAAATGGGTTAGATGATAAAGAATTTGATTGGGGGATAACACTTAATTATACAGGATCTACATCAGGCTCATATTCAGGTTCATCAAATAGTGATTATAGAGATTGGGCAGAAATGCAATTTTATATATCAGGAGCAGCTGCGGATGGAGGTAATGCTATTTCAGATCCAATTTACTTACCATTTTACAATAAAGATTGGTGGTCTGTTATCTTACAAAGAAATGAACACGTAGCTTATACTAACAATTCAAATAGAGTAACATATACTTTATATGTTAAAAATAAAATATATAATGGGTGGGATGGAAATAGTTTAGGATTTGAAGGATCAGCTAGTTTAGATTCTTTTGATGTTAGTGGGGGTGGATTATATGGAACAGGATTATATGGAACAGCTTTATATGGTGCCCAAATATCTGGATCTTTAAATTATGCTTGGAATAAATTTGGTACAAATGCTAATGATGGGGTTTATATTGGGGGTAGAATAAATGGAACAGAAGTAGGAGGATTAACAACAAATTTAGCTGGTCAAGCATTTTCTGGATCATTTCAAGAATTTAGATACTATTCACATGATATAAGTGAATCTGTATTTAATGATTTTGTAATGAATCCTGAGTCAATTGAAGGTAATGCATCAGTAGGAAATGAAAGTTCATTTGATATAGTAAATTTTAGAGCACCTTTAGGAAATGAATTAGAAAGTTTATTTACTTCTTCTCTTCTTATAAAGCATAATGAAGTAATTCCTTCACTACATCCTGCAGTTACAGCATCGTCTGATTTATTAATAACAGGATCATTTGTAGATCCTGCTACAAATATAACTTCATCAGATTATAAAATAGTTTATGAAGCAAATACAGTAACAAGAACATATAGTAATACAAATACAGAAACTTACTTTTTAGATCAACCAGCAGTAGGATTTAGAAATAGAATTACAAATAAAATACAAAATACTAAAGATTTAAATTTTGGAACAGTATTATCAGGGCAAGTTAGTATTGAAAAAGATCCATTTATTAGTCAAAGTTATACTGAAAATTTAAATCAATTAGAAGTTGCTTTTTCACCCCAAGATGAAATAAATGATGATATAATACAGTCTTTAGGATATGGTGCAATACAAGAAGTATTAGCAGATCCAAGATTTAGATCATCATCAGATAGTTACTACCCTGAGTTAAGAGATATAGCAAAAGAATATTTTCAAAAATATGAAGGTAGTAATGTGTACGATTATTTAAGATTAATTAAATATTTTGATGATTCACTATTTAAAGCGATCAAAAACTATGTACCAGCTCGTACTAGTGTGTCTACAGGTATTGTAATACATCAAAATATGTTAGAGCGCAATAGGTATCGAGAACCACAAGTTGATTCATATACTACGCAATCTTATGGGATAACAAATATACCTCTAACAACACAAAATTTAGAACTAACAGGTAGTATTGAATTACATGAAATAACAGGTAGTACAGGGGGTAGTTTAAATAAATATAATATAACAGGTTCCCAATTAGGTTACTATGGGTTTACTAGAAATGGTGGAAATGCAACTGTTCAACCTTTAGAAGCTAGATCATTGCATACTACTCCATCTATAAATGATATGGGTACAGCAACTTCACCTAATGGTAACATTTATGGTGAAATAAATAATTCATTCCCTACAGAATACAACTCAGCAAATCCTGTAGTAACTCCATATTTTAAAACTTTAAAACCTATTAAAACAGGATTTTCAATATGGTTAGATACTAATGTGATAACACCGGTTAATGTTATGATTTCTTCATCATTAAGAGGTGAAATATTTAATCATGAATTTTCTAATGCTTTTAATGGATCTACAGTAATAACATCTCCTTTAGATATTACACCAGATGAAACTATAGCATTTTATGCTTATAACCCATCTAATCTATCATCATTATTTTTACAAAATTATGTTGTTAAAACACATGATTATGAAACACCAAATAATCCAATAACACTTCTTCCATTAGGAGACATTTCATCATCAGCTGATCCATCAGATCAAGCTTATATTGAATATAATCAAACACAAGTAGGATTATTAGGTGAAGTTATAGATAATCAAGAAGAATTTTATGATGGAGAATTTAGTGGTAGTACACTTAATGTGGGTCAATTTTATAATACTCAATATAATCCTTACTTAAGAGTAAATAAAGACAGTATAGCAAATGATAGAGCAGTTAACTTACCAGTAGTTGATTTTACAAGTGGAACTACTCAAATAAATCCAAGATTAAAACAAGGTGTAAGTTTGGTAACATCTTTATTTCCAGGTGCATTAAGTACTGGTGTAACAACAGCAGCAGGATTTACGTTTCCAACAACATTTACTAATGTTCCTATTACAATTACATCTGGAACAGTTACAGGAACTATATTAGCTACAGTTAAAATCTGTAGCCTAATTGGGAATTCATATGTATGCGAACTTACGATTACAAATACACCACCTCCTTATATAACTGTAGGAACAACACTCCAAATTCCAGCAAACACAATGACTGGGGTTACTAGTGATGTTGATATGCAAGTAACAGATTCTTCTTTGAATCAATTTAGTAGTATAACTGCTAATGGTTTTACAGTTACAAATACAGCTAATAGTTATTATATATTTCTAGCTGGTCAACCTTCAAATTTATTAAATGGTAGAAAATATAATATATCATTTGAAGTTTCAAATTATAGTGGAGGTGGTGTAATAGGTCTTTCAACAAAAGATTCAACAGGAATATATAATTTATTTACATTAGGAGCTCCAAATACAACATATGGAATTTATTCTGCTTCATTCCAAACAGCATTTATACCAAATGGCCCAGAAACATTAGCAGCAAGAGTATCAGTATCCCCTGGATTTGGAGGAATTATTACTGATTTTAATATTTCACCTAATTATGCAGGTGATTCTTGGTGGGATGATGTTTATGCAGATATTTACTTAAACCCATTACAGCAAGATCAATGGCAAATTCAAAATACACAAAGTATTATATTTGATAATTCTGATTACAGCCCATTAAACAATAATGTTAATTTAAATAGAAGTAGTAGTACTAGGTTATTATTATCATATAATGATGAACAATATCAACCTGAAAACTTTCAAAATGTTGTTACTTACTCATTAAATAATACTAGTGAGTCAATGTTTGCTGATGTACCAGATAGTAATTATACACAACTAGCAAGTATAAATCCTAGATATAATGGATCTAGAATAACAAGTTTAGATTACAATAATTTCACTCCATCAGGTACTATAGGTATAGTAGATTCTTTACCAGTTCAACCATTTAATAAAAGACAAAGATTACCTTATCAATCTACAGTAGCTCAAAAGTTTATAAATGGAGTTTCAAAATCCGCAGTAACAGGTTTAGATTCTTGGGAAGGAGATAATTCTTATGGAAAAACAGCAGTAATTAATAAAAATCCTGCTTACATAGCTCATTTCCAAGATTCATTTGAACAATATAATTATTGGGATTCATATGAATATAATATTGATTCTGTTATTTTTATTCCAACAGAAAGTATAGCATCAAAAAATTATATACCTGATAGTATAGGGATAGATGGTACTAACTTTAATAAAAAATTAATGTCATCTGTATTTGAACCTGGTAGAAAAATGGGGATTAGTTATGACCAACAACAATTTTTATATAAAAATATTATAAATAATTCACAATCTATTATAAACTATAACAATTTAACACCAAAAGTAGGATTAGGAAGTAGTATAGATATAGGTGGTGGTTCTACTAAATTTAAAATTATAAATGGAAATGCAGCAAGTAGATTAGATCTTGCAGTATCATGGTCATATAATTACCAATCTCAAGCTACAGGATCAGGTAATGTGCCACCAGCTGCATCACCAGGAAATCCATATATTCAATTAAAAGCTCAATTAAATACAATAAAAGATTATGCTCAACCCGGAAACCCTTCAGTAACAAGTGCAGGATTTTTATTAAGTGGTAGCCGATCTAGTAGGCTTGACTATGCTAGAACTCAAGGTGGATATATTAGTAGGGGGGGATTAAATGAAACTTATTTAGAAATATATGGACCTCAATTAGCAAATTTCCACACATTTAATTGCGCAGTATCTGGAGGGTGGTCAGCACCTGAAGCCCAATGTTATTCTAACCCCTACTTAGTTAGATTTGCTAATAATAATGGAAGTAAATTCCCTGCTTGGGTAGCAAAAGCAAATAAAAGGGATGCACAAAGTTATTATAACTTTACTCCATCAGGTTCTTTAATGCCCGGGTATGAAGATACTGGTACACCTTATTTAATACAAAGAGGAGATGTTATTAGAGCTGAAGGTACAATTCAAACAGGTGAAGATAGTGATGGAGAAAGTTTAGTTAGAGTTGAAGAAAGAGGATTTATTGAAGATTTTACAGTAATGGATGTTCAAGATTATTACTACTCAGCTTCTATGGAATTAGCACAGTTAATGACTGGGAATGATGGAGGTAGTAATGCTAGTTCAACATTTGGAGAAGTTGGTACTTTGTATAATACAAGTGGAAATTCAATTGCATCCCAAAATATATCAGCTACTAATGCAATTGGATTTGAAAAACCCATAGGAACTGGAGGGGCTACAGTAAGATTTGTTTCAGATGGTAGTACTATTACTGAAGCTTATATTAATTATGGAGGTGTTTCGACATTTGCTGCTTCAAATCCCAATTATGCAGTTGGTCAAACATACACATTTGCGGCAAATACCTTAAACACCCCAGGAGGTGGTTTAGGAGTATCACAAGCAATTACAGTAGAAATACAAGTATGTAATATGAAAAACCATATTGTAGTTGTTGGGGGTGTCAGTACTTTACAATCAAATACGGGATCTGATAATAATTTTGAGATTTGTACTATAAATGCTTGTAATGACCCAATTACATTTCAATGTTATAGTGCAGGAACATATGCTGTAAGATATCCTACATTTCTTAAAACAGACAGAAATCCATTAGAAGTTCTTGCAGGACTTACTGATTATCATGTTACTAAATTTACAATTCGAAGACAATTAGAAGATGAAACATCAGTTATGGGTTATAATATAAGTCCACCTTCTGGCTCAGAGGGGGCATTTACCCCATCTGGACCTGGATTTTTAATACCAGATGATTTAACTACAATTCAAAAGGATAATGCTTTAAATATTATTAATGATTTAAGAGCTAAAAATGCATTTCCAGGTAAAGCAGAAAATAAATCATAACTTGGAGTAAAAACAAAAAAAACGTATATTTATAAATAAAAATATTATAACATGGGATATTTAAATAATCAAGTCATAACCGTAGATGCTATTTTGACCAAAAAAGGAAGAGAATTATTAGCAGCCGGTGACGGATCTTTCAATATTACACAATTTGCATTATCAGATGATGAAGTGGATTATACATTATATAATCCAAATCACCCATCAGGATCAGCTTATTATGGAGAGGCAATTGAAAATATGCCTTTATTAGAAGCATTTCCGGATGAAAATCAAATGATGAAGTATAAATTGGTAACTTTAAATAGAGGAACTCAAGTAATGCCTATCATAGCAGGTGTTCCTCCATCAATTAAAGAAGCACAATTATCACCAATTACCATTTCCCCAAATACTTTAAATTATTTAAGTGGGACACAAACAGAACCATCAGGATATTCATTTACTCTTTCAGATGCAAGAATTGTAACAAATAATGGATTTGTAGGTACAGGAATTGCTACTAAAGCAGCAGATAGTTTAGCTGTTCAAAATAATAACCAAACTATAACAAATGGTACTTCTACTTCATTAACAGTAATAGGTACTTCTTGTACATTAACCCCAACGGGAAATAATGTAATATTTGGTACTGGTACTACATTATATGCTACTTTAATTGTTGTTGGATTAGATAGTGGAGCAAGAGTTCAAATTCCAGTATTAGTAACAAGAACAACTTTTACATCTTAATAAATAATAAATTATGGCAGATACATCAACACAAACAGTAAAAGGAGCATATGTTACTTTAACATCAGATGATAAAGTACTTACTACAGATGCTGTAACAGCAGCAATGTGGAGTGGTAATAATCCCACTTTAAAATCTTTTTACTCAAGCTCAGTTCAAGCATCCAGTAATGCATCTCAATATTATATAACAGTTTATCAAACAGCCTCTACAGAAGTAAGTGCTGAAGTTCAGTTTGATGTAGCTTATTGTGATTCAGTTGGAAGTGGAAGTGAATTTTTAAATAACTTAGTAACAGGATCAACTCCTACAAGAACCAATTATGGTCAATATAGAAATTTAGTATTAGGTGATGAAAATGCTTCATTTATATTTGGTAATCAATCATCATCATATTTTTATGCTTTACCTATAGAAAGAGCAAGATATAAACAATCTATATTACCTGGTACTTGGACAATGAATATATCAGGTACACAAGTTGCTAATGAATTAACTCTAACAGATGATAGTAAAGCTTCAACAACAGTAACATTTACAGATGCTGGTAGAGTATATAATATAGTATCAGGTTCAGCAGGAGTTGTTAATCAAACAGTTAATACCAGTGGGTGGACTGAAAATTCAGGATCTTATGGTTGGGTATTACCAGATGTAGATTTATTATTATTAAATGGAGAAGCTTTAGATGGTTTAAAAGCTGATGGAGGTTTAGAATTAGCAACAAGTCGTTCATTTGATACATTAGGTAATAATCCATTTAGAGTAATTGATGCTTTGAGAAGAGCTGGTAATCAAAATAATGATACTAAAGGATTTACTCTTAATTCTAAAGAAGATTTATCATCTGATTTTTATTTTTGTAGAGCAAGAAATAGTGAATATAATTATTCCTCAAACCCATCATTTATATCATCATCAACTGGTGCTATAGTATTTGATTCATTTATTGATAACCCAACAACATATATTACAACAGTTGGATTATATAATGATGCACAAGAATTATTAGCTGTAGTTAAATTATCAAGACCATTAGAAAAAGACTTTACAAAAGAACTTCTTGTAAGAGTTAAATTAGATTTTTAAAATGGAATGGCTGTATTTAAACAATTTAATACAAATCAAGTAGTTGTAGCTCCATTTAATGCTAATAAAAGATTTGCATATAGTGGCTATGAAGTAACAGCATCTGATGTTGGGATAGAATACTATCAAACAGTACAAGGTCCTTACAAATCAGGTTCTTACTCAACAGGGTTTACTAGTATAACAGATGGTGTATTAGTATTTAATAGTGTAAAACAGTTATATTATAGTAATTATTTAACATCATCAACTGGAGATGAAGTTTCAACATCAAGTTTATTTCCTGGTGCTTCTGAGGCTTATGATCAACAAGTTGGAATTATAACAGGTCCAAGATATGAAAATTACTTACAAACATCATTAACTCAATCTAGATATTTTTCACAATTTAATTCTCAATTTAACACTGTAGGACCATCTGTCATTTCAATTCCTTCAAAGTTATTTGGTGAACAAATTCCACCCACTTGCTTTCAATTTGAATATACATCATCACAAAACCAAACAAGAAGTTTAGTCACAGATGATGGTGAAGGTAATCTAATGGTTACTTATAATAGTGGAGAAGCTAGACTAGGGGTATCCGACCCAACATTACAAGAAAAAGTAGGTGATATATTTTATTCACAAGGTATAGCAGTATTTACAGGACCAGATAGTGGTTCTTTGCAAGACTTTCCAAAAAGAATGGGGCTTAGTGGTAATACTGGTTTTAATAACAATGTATATTCATCATCAATACAATTCTCATCTTCAATACAAATTAGAGAAAATCAATATAAATGTGTTGTAAGAGACAATGAATATTCATATACTACCAACCCATCAGCATTAAGACCTTTAGGGGAATTAAATAGAACACCTAACCAATTATCAGGATCAATAGTTGTATCAAGTTTCAATGATGGAGGTTCAGTTGGGGTATATGAACTTCCTTTAATTAATAGTAGTGGTTTTGAGGGAAGTGGGGGTTCTGTAAATGTAACAATAGCATCTGATGGAACTGTATCAGATATAACAGTAGTAAATGTAGGTAAAGGATATTCCCCAAATGACAAATATGGTATTAATTTATCATCAACAGGTGGAGTAGGAATAATTGGTTTTGAACTAACATTAGCAGATGTTACAAATTTAGGAACAGAAAATACAAATGAAACATATTATGATTTTGCAACAGGATCATATTTTAGCCCCTATGTAACTACCATAGGACTTTATAATGAAAGCTATCAATTAGTAGCAGTAGGTAAGTTATCACAACCAATACCTATTTCATTATATGTGGATACAACATTCGTAGTTAATTTTGATACATGGTAAACATGCCCACAACCGCAACCTGGACACACCAGGGAAGGGTTATAACATCAATAAAGGATATGCCAGAAGGTACTTACGGATTTATATATGAAGTAATATATAAACCAACAGACGTAAGATACATTGGTAAAAAAATGCTTTATTTTGAACGAAATAAAAGATTAGGAAAAAAAGCATTAAAAATTCTACAAGAAGAAAGATCCAAACAAGGTCTTAGAGGACGTACTCCCGCAAAACAAAAAGTAATTACTGAATCAGATTGGAAAGATTATTTTGGATCCCAAAAAGAAATACTTACATTATCCAAAAAAGATAATTCTGGTAAAAATTGGGAAAAACGCATACTACAATATGTTCCTACTAAAAAATTACTTACATATTATGAAACTAAATACTTATTTGAAAAAGGAATATTAGAAAATAAGTATAGTTCTCACATTAATGACAACATTTTAGGTAAGTTTTTTAGGAAAGACTTTGATTAGCAAAATATTTTTCGTATATTACCGTTATGATAAATGAACTATTAGTTAATTTGGTAAATTCTGTACTTGGTACTGGAAAAAGAACTGCAAGAGGCAATCAAGCTTATTGTTGCCCTTTCTGCCACCATTCAAAGCCAAAATTAGAAGTTAATTTTTCTGAAAATAAAAAAGGATATAATCCATGGCATTGTTGGGTTTGTGGTAAAAAAGGTACAAGAATATCTACATTATTTAAACAGTTAAAAGCATCATCTGATAAATTTGCTGAATTGTATAAATTAGTAGCTGAAGAAAAAGAATACCAAACAGTAGAAAATAAAATAGAAGTAAAACTACCTAATGAATTTAAATCTATTAGTAATAATTCTACAGATTTAACAGGTAAAAAAGCATGGAATTATTTAAAAAATAGAGGAATTACTATAGATGATGTGTTAAAATATAATTTAGGATATTGTGAATATGGGAATTATAGTAATATGATTATTATTCCCTCTTATGATAATAATGGTAAATTAAACTACTTTACAGGTAGATCATTTGAAAAAGATCCATATAGAAAATATAAAAATCCTGAATCATCACGTAATATTATTCCTTTTGAATTATTCATTAATTGGGATTTACCTTTAATTTTATGTGAAGGTCCATTTGATGCTATAGCTATTAAACGAAATGCTATACCTTTATTAGGTAGTAACATACAGGGTTCTTTAATGAAAAAGATAGTGACATCAACAGTTAAAAAAATATATATAGCACTAGATTCTGATGCAATTAAAAAAGCAACCAAATATGCAGAAGAATTTATAAATGAAGGTAAGGAAGTTTACATGGTAGAACTTCAGGGGAAAGACCCTAGTGAAATGGGATTTACCGATTTTACTCAATTAATCCAAAATACCATTCCATTAACACAATATGATTTAATGGAAAAGAAATTACAACTTATATGAGCAAGAAAACAATCAAAAAATCCTACAACAGGATTTTAGAAATTAGTGAAGATGCTAAACAAATTACTTTACCTGACTCTAGGTATTATCAAAGGAATGGTGAGTATTACCCATCAATAACTTATGTTTTAAGTTGTTATCCAAAAGGAAAACACTTTCAAGATTGGTTAAAAAAGGTAGGATACTCTGCAGATTGGATTGTTAAAAAAGCAAGTGAAGAAGGAACTCAAGTACACGAAATGTGTGAGGATTATCTTAATGGTAAAGAATTAAATTTTTTACAAAATGGAATTCCAATGTATAATCCCTTAGTATGGCAAATGTTTTTACGTTTTGTTGATTTTTGGGAGACTTATAACCCAACATTAATTGAAACTGAAGTACATTTATTTTCAGATGAAATTAGAGTAGCAGGTACTTGTGATATGGTATGTGAAATTAATGGTGAATTATGGATTATAGATTTTAAAACATCTAATCATTTACAAACTACTTATGATTTACAAACATCTATTTATGGTAAATGTTATGAAGAATGTTTTGGTAAAAAAGCGGATCGTTATGGCATATTATGGTTAAAATCATCTAAAAGAGGGCCTAAAGAAGGTGCTATTCAAGGTAAAGGATGGGAAATGTATGAATCAAAACGCACACAAGAAGAAAATATTGATATATTTAAAACTGTAAAAAGATTATTTGATTTAGAATTTCCTAAACATAAACCTGTATTTACTGAATTTAAAACTACAGCTAAAAGAAAATTGTAATATTTATAATAAAATTACATTATGATAAGCTTAATTAATATTCTAAAAGAAGCAGTTGATCAACCAAAAGCAATAATATTAGCTGGAGCCCCGGGAGCTGGTAAAGGTTACATTTTAAGAGGTTTAGATTTAGGTGGTATAAAAATACTAAACGTAGATGATATTTATGTCCCTTTATTAAAAAAAGCCAATGTAACATTAGATTTAAAGAATGCAACTCCTGAAGAAAGAAGTGAGCAAGCTAAACAAATGGCGGCAGCTAATAAACAATTTAAAGGAGATGTAGAAGCTACTATAGAAGGAAAAGAATCATTTATATTAGATGGAACTGGAGCTTCATATAATTCAACAGTTAAATTAAAAAATGAATTAGAAGAAGCTGGGTATGAAGTATTTATGCTTTATGTTTATACTGATTTAGAACGTTCATTAAGTCAAAACCAAGATAGATATGAAAAATCAGGTGGAAAAGATAGAAGTTTAGCGCCTGCAATTGTAATGCGTACTTGGAAAGGAGTAACAGATAATTTACCTAAATATGCTGAATTATTTGGTAATAATTTTGTTGCTGTAGCTAATACTTTAGATGATAGAATGCAAGATATAGATAAAATTATAAATAAATATCTTACTCCATTTAATCCTAAAGGCACAAAACCTAAAACTCCAAAAGAACAAGCTAAATCTGATGCTAGAAAAGCTAAGGATAAAGAAGAAATTCAAGCTATGTTAAGTGATGACTTTATATATGATATAATTGAATACACTATGTCTAAAGAAGAGGCACAAATGCGAATAGGTAAATTCTTAAATTCATGAGTAGAGTAATAGCAGCATATGGTGGTGGTTTTAAACCCCCAAAAGCTGGTCACTTTGAAATAGTAGATACAGCTTTAGAAAAATTCCCAGAAATAGATGAATTTATTATTTATGTAGGTAGTAAGGTTCGTGATGGCATAGATCAAACAGAAGCAGTTTTAGTATGGGATATATATCAAGGTTATTTAGCTAATAAAGTTAAAATTGAACCCGTAAAATCTCCTATTGGAGATATCCTTAGATTAGCAAAAGATAATCCACAAGATACTATTTATTTTGTAATTGGTTATAGAGATGGTAGACAGGATGATTTAGATGATGTAGATGCAAGAACAGGTAATTTAAGTGAAAAATATCCTAATATTGAAGTTAAAGTAATTCCAACTTATAACCCTAATATGAGTGGAACAAATGCTAGAAAAGCACTTGATCAATCTGAAGAAGAATTTATTCAATTTATACCTTCTAAAATAAAAGAAAAATCAGAAATTTTCCAAATATTAAGACCCCCAGTTAATGAAGATATTAAAAAAGATGTTATTGATAGCTTTGATATACAAGATACATTAGTAAAAGATGTTTGGGATGATCTTAATTTAAAACCAGAAATAAAAGAAAAACTACTAAAAATAGCTCAAGATTTTTTTGATTCATTAGAGCTCCCAGAAGGAACAGTTTTGAAAGATATCAAACTAACAGGAAGTTTGGCTAATTTTAATTGGTCTAAATTTTCAGATGTTGATTTACATTTAGTAATTGATTTTTCACAAATTACAGATGATGAAAAATTTGCTAAGGATTATTTTGATGCTAAGAAGAATTTATGGAATAATGCTCATGATATAAACATATTTGGTTATCCTGTAGAGGTATATGTTGAAGATATAGATGAAGCTCATACGGCATCTGGTTTATACTCAATTCTAAATGATGAATGGGTTACTATTCCTCAAAATAATAAAATTGTAATTGACAAGGATGATATTAAATCAAAAGCAGAAGATTATTTATCTTATATTCCCCAATTAGAAAGAATGTTTAAAGATAAAGAATATGAACAGGTAGTAACAACTATAGATCAGATAAAAGAAAAAATTAGAAACATGAGATCATCAGGTCTTGAAAATGGAGGTTTATATAGTGTTGAAAATTTAGCTTTTAAAGTTTTAAGAAGATCAGATTTTGTAGAAGAATTAAACACATTAAAAACAAATGCTTATGATGCTATGATGAGTTTAAATGAAAATATTTCAAAATCTCAACTAGATGCCATTGAAGTTTATGCTGATAAACTATTTTCAAAATTAGGTATTGATATTGAGTTTACAAAACATTTTCTTGATAGATTAAATGACAAAAGAAATATAAAACCAATTTCAGTACCTGAATTAACAGGAATGTTTAAACGTTTACATAGAAAACATGGTAAGCCATTATCTAAAGTAGATGATGATTTTGATGCTGTTGTTAAAGATTTTAATAACAACATTAATATACCGTTTGCTATAAATGTAACACCTAATGATATTGATTTAGTTGCAAAAACCGTTATGAGAAAAAAAGACTTTAAAACATCAACCCCAGTAATTGCTTTAAATGAAAATGCTACATATTCTAAAAATATAAGTGTTCAAGATAAAATAAACCAATTAACACAATATATGATTGATAAGGGTTTAAATATAGAACCATTACCATCAGTTGAATTAGTGGATGGGGATTCAGAAAATGCTAGTGACTTTTTTGGCAAAACAGCATATTATGATCCTGAAGAAAACCATATTGTATTATATACTGAAGGTAGACATCCTAAAGATATAGTTCGTTCATATGCCCATGAAATGATTCATCATATCCAAAATTTAGAAGATAGATTAGAAAATATTAGTACTACAAATACTACTGAAGATGATAATTTAGAAAAAATTGAAAAAGAAGCATACACAGATGGTAATATTACATTTAGGAATTGGACAGATACATTAAATGAATCCATTGTAAAAGATAAAATTAAATGTGATGAATGTAGTTGGAGTTGGGATATAGTAGATGGAGGTAATGATTTATTTATGTGTCATAAATGTGGACATGATAATGAGCCTATAAATGAAACTAAAGATTATTTTGGATTAAATAAATTTATAAAAGAAGTAGCAAAAGAAATTTTGATTTCTGAAGAAGAAGTCGTATCTTCACCATCTATGAAATACAAAATATACTCAGATATGGATGGTGTGTTAACAGATTTTGACAAATCATTTGAAAAATATTCAGAAGGAATACCACCAAGAAATTATGAAAAGAAATTTGGAAAGGATAAATTTTGGGAATTAATTGATGGTAAAGGTAAAGTTGGATTTTGGGCGGGAATGCCTTGGATGGAAGATGGAAAACAATATTGGGATTATATAAAAGATTATGATACTGAATTATTATCTTCCCCATCAAGATCTTCAACTTCAAGATTAGGAAAAAGATTATGGGTTAAAAATAATATGCCTGGTATAAAATTAACATTAGCTCAAGCATATGCAAAACAAAATTATGCAGCTCCAAATCATATTTTGATTGATGATAGAAAATCAAATATTGATCAATGGATATCTCAAGGTGGTATAGGTATTTTACATACATCAGCTGCAGATACAATTCAACAACTTAAAAAATTAGGATTATGAGTTCATTAAATTCATTATCAAAGGGATATAAAGGAGGAGATGTAAAACAATCTTCTTCTCAATTAACACCTTCACCCCAACCTAGCCCTACAATTACATCTGAACAGATGATTGAAGCACAAGAATTAGTTTCAAAAATGGATTTAAGCAAAAAGAAAAAACATCCTATTGATGTTAAAGAAAATAGACAAATTAATACTATAAATAACGGTTATAAACAAAAATAATATGTCAGGAGATAATGTTTTAAAAAAAGAATTTGGTAAAAAAGATGTAACACGTCTTAGAAACCTAATGACAGGTAAACATAACCAGAAAAATGGTCAAAGTGTGGGTTATAATAAAGCAGATCAATTCCATAAAGAAGGTGATGTGTGGGAAGAAAATAACCGTACATGGACTATTAAAGATGGAATAAAACAAAATATAACTAAATTAGATAAAGCAAAAAAATCAATTATAGTTCCATTATTTTGCCCTAAATGTAAAAAAGTAATGAATAAAGGTATGGATCCTAGTTATTATTTAGCTGTAGATCAATGTTTTTCATGTTTTAAATCATTTGAAACACAATTAAAAGCAACAGGTTTGTGGGAAGAATGGAATAATAGAACTATTAATGGTAATATTGATTCCTTTATAGCTTGGTATAAGGATTGGGTTATGGACACAATAAACACCTCAAATGATTCATTTGTTAGTGAACAAGGGGACGTTGAAAAATGGGTAGGAGGAGTAAATAAGAAAAAAGCATTAGAAGCTTTAAACAAAACTGTTGCAGAATGGGAAAAAGCAAGGAAATAATGTATATTTATAAACAAAAATAAATAAAAATGGATAATTTTAATCTTAATAAATATTTCAAAAACCAATATCTAGCAGAGGGTGATATAACTCCTAGTGATATTAGTCCTTATAAACTTGAAAAACACCCAGATATTAAAATCTTTGCAGATGCTCTTAGTAAAGCATTAGGTTTTGATGTTGAGCAAAGTTTAGGAAGTGGATCATATAATGGTAGAGGGGGGTATTATATTAAAATGCCACGCCGTGAAATAAGATATTGGGGTGATAATAGTATAAAAGCTGTTGAATCTGCTTTTAATGAAGCAAATAAATTATCTAAAGAGTATGATTTTGAATATCAGGGAGTAACAGATTACGAAGAAGATCCTGGTGAAAGATCATGGCCAGCTAGTATAGGTTTATTTATTAAAGAAAAAGAAAATATAGAATCTGTATTAAAAGAATACACAGACAATACATTCAAAGGATCAGAACTAATAGATGATGCTAATGAAAGAGGGCCTGATATGTTCGGTAAACAAATATTTGCAGATCTACTACCTCAAGGGGTAGCTAGTGAAAACGATGCAATTGAAGCTTTAAAAGCTCATGATAAGAGCCCTATTAAAAATAGAATGGGCAGATATGCACCAATGTTTGTTCACGTTCAATACCATAATTTAGAGCATGAAGGTGAAAAATACCAAATGCACCAAACACAGTATTATAATGGTAATTTTAAAGACCAAGATCCTAACTTTAATCCTAGAGTAACTAAAATTACTTTACTTAAAGATGATAAGCCTTTAGGTACTATACTTGTTAAGACAGATGAGTACGTACAAGACTTAAATAATTTACCTGGATTAGGTAAAAGAAATATGGAGGAAGGAAGTATTAATGAAATTCATTCTAAATCTAAGGAATTAGCAAATGATTATTCTATGGGCGAATTAAAAGATCGTTTATCTCAATTATATAGAGATATGGAACAAGAAGCTGAACCAGAAGGAGGGCCAATATCTGATCAATATGCTGATGAAATTACTTTTTATGAAGATGCAATTAGATTAAAAAAAGGTCCAAGAAAAAAAGATATGCCTTATGATGTAGCAATAGGTAAAATGACCCAAGATGAATATGATACAATAGTATCTAAAGATGATTTTAATAAATCATCACAATTTGACAGGATGAATGAAGGAGAATGGACATATGAGTTTGGTGAATTAGATGAAAGTGCTTCCACAGAAGAAAAAAGAATTGCTTTACGTGCTATTAAAAGCATTGCTAAATATAGAGGTGTTAGTGAAGATGAAGCAAAACGTGATCTTATTAGAGCAGCTAAAGAATTAGGTGGTTTAAAAGAAGCTATAAACGATGTTAAAGAAACTATTAAATTAGGGAAAACATTAAATGAAGAACTTTGTGCTAAAGGTAAAGCATATAGAAAGAAAAGAATGGCAGCTGGTGAAAAATCATCTGCTTATTTATCTGGTCGTGCTGTTAGAGTATGTAAAGGCGATATAAAAGGATAATGATTACAGAAGATAGAGTAATAGAAATAGTCCAAGAATCCTTACGAGATTGGTTTAAAAAAGAAAATTGGGTAAGGATTAATACATCTGGCAATATATCAGGTGATTGCGGTACTATGAAAAAAGGTAAAGCTACAACAAGATGTTTACCTAAAAAAAAGGCTCAATCTTTATCTAAAGCAGAAAGAAAAGCTACGGTTGCTAAAAAAGTTAGAGGAGATAAAAAAGGCAAACAATTTGTTAAAAATACAAAAAAGGCAGAATACAAAAAGAAATAATATGAGTGAATTTAATTATACACAATACTTAGCAGAAGGTAGATTGTTTGAAGATGAACAAGATCAATTTGAAGATGATTTAGCTAAAGTAGCAAAAAGTTTATCATCTGAAATAGAAGATGAATTAGAAGATAATAAAAAAGAACTTAATGAAGTTGCTGGTGTAGTTGGTATTTTAGGATATATTCTATTATCTAATACAGTAGCAAATATGTTGTCTAAAATAGCAAAAAGACTATCAGCAAAATATGAATGGGGTAAAGGAGAAGAAGCTGCTAAAAAAATATATAATTTTACTCATAAAAATGAAGAAGCATTTAAAGCACCTATAAGAAGAGTAGTAGGAATATTTACTAAAAATGAAAAAAGTAAAAAAATAATTTCTGATATCTTATATGCTATTGTAATTCTTCTTATGGCAGGTCAAGCAGGAGGTAATGCTGTAGGATATATAAAAAAAGCAGGATACCTTAAAGGTGGATTATATGGATTAAAATCATTAGTTAAGGGTACAGAAGTAGCTCAAATATTAAAAGGAGTAGTACAAGATGCTGTATCCTAAAAACACCATAAAAACGCCATTCTGCGCAGTTAGAAGAAATTTCATATATTTATAAATAAACCCAACTAAAATAAATTCAATAAAATGAAAAAATCAGAATTAAAAGAAATAATCAAAGCTAACTTCTTATCAGAGGCTGAAGATTCTAAAAAAGGAAACAAGGAAGAACAAAAACGTATGGAAGGTGCTATCCGTGATGATAGAGACCATATTAAAGACCTTGAAAAAGACATTAAAGATAATGAAGCTAAATTAGCTAAATTAAAAAAAGACGAACCTAAAGACGTTTCTGAAGAAATGAAAAAGGATGACGTTGATGAAGCCATGAGAGGTGGAGATGATGATATGGATGAAGGCATGCGTGGTAAGTATGAAGAAGATGATACAATGAGAGAAGCAGAAGAAGTAGATGTTGAAGATAATGAAGACATTAATGTTGATATTGAAGATGAAGTAAATATTGATGATGAATCTGACAAATCAGAAATTGAAGTAGATTCTGAATTAGCAGGAGAAAGTAGTGATACAGCAGCTGTATTAGGTCTTTTAACTAAGGCACAAGAAAAAGCATCTGCTATGGGAGATGAAAAGTTAATGGATCAAATTGGAAATACAATTACTTATTATACTAGAGCACACGTTGTGGCTTCAACAAATGAAGAAATTAAAGAAGAAGTAATTAACGAAGAAGTAAATAGATTCAGAAAATTAGCTGGATTAATTAAATAATAGTTATTAATAAATAAAATTTATAAAAATGGACACATTAAAATTAAAAGAACAGTTAGATGCACTTTATGAAACATTTTCAATCGAGCATAGTGGTAAATCTAAAGCGGCTCATGGTCGTGCTAGAAAAGCATTAGGTGGAATTAAAAAACTAATTTCAGAGTATAGAAAAGCATCTGTAGCTGAGGATAAAAAATAAAATATGATCAACGAACGCAAACTTACTAAGGCTGAACTTAATAAAAGAGAAGATATTATCATGAATATGAAAGATAATAAAAGAGATTTAGTAAAAAAGTATGGTAAGGATGCAGAAGCTGTTATGTACGGACGTGCTACTAACATGGCTAAAAAACAAACCAAAGAAATGAGAGATCCTAAAATAACAGAATTAATTAAAGATGCATTAAAAAATCCTAAAAAAGCAGATTTGAATAAAGATGGTAAGCTATCTGATTATGAAAAAACCAGAGGGGCTGCTATTGAAAAAAATATCAAAGAGGAAGATTTAGAAAGTGGTGCCCATGGTGATCCAATAGATGCAGAATTAGATGTTACTACAGCAGCTCCAGATCATACAGAAGAAGAATCTGTATTAGGTTTAGAAGAAGATGCAACACCAAAAGGTGAAGATTTTACTTATGATTATGAAGATATAGGTCAATTCTATTTAGAAGGTTTTAATAAACCTCACTCATTAAATAATAGTGAGTTAGAAATATTAGGTAAAAGAATTGTTAAACAATTATATAAAGGAGATATTGGTAAAGCATATGATGATTTATCAAAACATGCCAATATAAAAGAAGGAACAGATAACGAGATGGAATTAAAAGGTCGAGAAATGGTTGACTATATAATGAAAACTTGGAATTGGTCCGAAGAAAAAACACTAAAATTTCTTGCAGATAAATTTGGTAATTTAAAAGAAGATTTAGATTTAGGCCATGAAGATAATGAACCTAGTATGATTAAAGGTGATTTATATCAAATTGGTAAGGCATCTATGAAATTATATAAAACCCTAGATCAATTTGATGGCATGGGTGAGGTAGATTTACCTTCATGGTGGCAAAGTAAAATATTTAAGGCAAAAGAGGCTGTAGTTGGTGCTCAAGAATACCTTGATTTTGAACTTAACGAACCACAAATTGATGCTGTAGTTGACGCAAATACACGCGTTATAAACAACGACAATGTAGAAGCCATAGATAGCGTTGATATTGATGAGACCGTTGAAGATTACATTACATCTGTGGATGATTTAACTGAAGAAAACATAACAGAAGCTATGAATATGAATAAATGGCGCCGTGCCTACAACGGAAAAGCATTTGCTAAAAAAACAGTATATCTAACAGATTATAATAATAATAAAAAAAGATATACTATTTATTTTAAATATAAAGAAACACCTTCTAAAGATGTTGTATCACTTAAAGAATCACATTATGGTAATCATGAAGGTAGTGGGATGGCATTTTCAATGTCTAATTTACAAAATAAACCAACATATCAATTTACATCAGATGATAAATTTGAGTGGGATAATGAAGAAGAATTTGATGCTTGGGTAGCAGAAGGTCCTAAAGGTTTAGAAAGTTTATTAAGCTTTTTTGTAGGTGGTGGAAATGTTGATAATGCTATTAGATCTTGGTTTGATACAGGTGTTACTGATAAAAGTAAATTAAGAATAGGACCTGCAGAATATTATCCAGATGCAGCAGTAAATGAATCTACTTCATTAGAAGAAAATATGTCAGATGATTTATATTTTTCATTTTTAAATGATTTAAGAGATTCAGGTAAAACTAATATGTTTGGTGCTGCTCCTTATTTACAATCTGCATTTGATTTAGAAAAAAGAGAAGCTAGAGAAATATTAACTAGATGGATGAAATCATTTAGTGAAAGTATAATTGAAGGTTTACCTAAAGGATTTTGGGATAAAAAAATCGATGCCAAAGATGAAGACCAAGATGGTAAAGTAGATGAATCATATGATACATTAGTAAATAAAATCAAAAAATCAGGTAAATCAGAAAAAGCAGCAAAAGCTATTGCAGGTGCGGTAGCATCTTATAAAGCAAAAGGCGGAGGTAAAGGTCCAACAGCAAAACAAAAATAATATGACAGCGGCAGAATTAAGGGAAAAAGTTAGATTACTTGTTCCAACTCTCGTTGGTAACAGAAAACAAGCTGAAGCAGCTGCTGTTGAATATGATGAATTTGCCAAATTTCCAGAACTAAAAAAAGTAATAGTTGATTTATTAACTCATGAATTTGATAATTTTATATCATCAATTGATTGGGTTGCTCCAAAACCTACTACATTTAGAATAAATTTAAAAAACGATTTTAATTTCTATCTAATATTTACAAGAACAAGTTGGATAGCCCAAGTTGAAGGTAAAAAATATTACTTACTTAATTTACCAGAAGAAGAAAGAGCTATTGATGCTATTGCTCGTATTTTACGATATGGTGCTCCTGAAACAGCAGAATCTGCTGATGGAGGTTCATCTGATAGTGGGGGTGAAGAAGTAGATGTTGATATTGATGACACAACAGACATAGATATATAATGGATGTAATTACAAAATATTTAAATAGGGTTGCATATAAATTCCCTAAAGGATATCCTGACATGAATAATGATCAGGATGTTTTGTTATTAGAGACATTATTAAGTGAAATATTAGGTAAATCTATTATCTTAGAAAATCAAGAATTAATATCACTTATTAGATCAAATATTAAAGACTATGGAGAGTTAGAAACATCAGGTAGAGATACTATTAAACTTATATTTTCTGATATTCCTAATAGAGGTGGTCAATCTGATTCAATGCGTAAAGATGTCTATGATGAATTAAAATTACTAGTAGATAAAGAAGAATCATTATCTAATTATAGGAAAATAGCAACTGGTTCATCTTTAGGAAGTGTTATAATTAATGTTGATGGTAAAGATTATAAATTAATAGTTAAGGGTGCTTCTAATGAAGCGGCAAGTGATACAGATGTTAAAGAAGCATTAGTATCTTTATTTTATACTACTGACATAGATAGTCCTTTTAATAAAGAAAATTACGAAGAAAGAGTTAATCAACTCATTGAAATAGCTGAAGGTGGTATTCCTGGAGAAAGCACATCAGCCTCAAATAAAGTAGTTATATATCTATCAGCTACATCTGATGATAATAAAGCAAGTAATGTTGCATTTATTAATCAACCTTTATCATCAGCATTAGCAATTAAAGAAGTATACCCTGGTCAAAAATTAATTCGTACAGGATTATTTGATTCTATTAGAAGTAAAGCACAATCCCTTACAGGTTTACCTGCAGATAAATGGTGTCCTGGGGATTTATATGTCCAATTAGGTGATGTTAACCTAACTGAAGATGATAATATTGAATTAATTAATGATTTATTTAATGATGAGTGGGGTAGTGATATAAAACCATTAACCGCAGTTTCATTAAAACAAGCAGATGCCCAAGGTGGTAAAGCTAAAGCTTTATTAAATAAGTATGCTTCTGCAAAATCTGATTATAATTTAACTAAAGATGAAATTGCTTTTGACAATCAAGGATATATTAATGGTATTAAACGATTAAGAGATAATCTTTCTAAATTAGTAGGAAGTAATTCAAATATTGAATATAATATTGAAGATAGTAATTTAAAAGACGAAACTCGTTTTTTAAGAGGTAAGTATGCAGCATTAAAATCAATTGAATTTTTATTTAGACAATTTAATACTGATGAAGTTGATGAAGCTATAGTAGCATTAGTTGGTTTTGCTCTTTCATTAACGGGTGTTAACCCAACATTTTTTAAAGTAACAGGACAAAAATCAGGAGCCCCAGGAAAAGTAGATAAATTTGAAAGAGGTCAAAATGTTATTTTGTATAATGTAGATGGTGATTATGAACCTATACAAATTGATGATACTTCATCTTTTGGTGGTTTAAAAATTAACTTTAAAATTGAAAAAGGTGGGCAACCATATGCGGTAGCAATTAATGCTAGAAATAATGGTAATACTCAAGGAACCTTAGAAGTACAAAAAATTAAAAAGATATAAATATGTGTAAATGTGGATGTGATACGTGTGAAACTAAAAGTACTGCGTTAGTACTTAATGAGAGCAAAGCTCCGAAGACTATATTGTCCGAAGGTTTAAAACACCATATAGACACTAATAAACCGCTTACTGAGCATTTATATCGTGCGGGCTCACGTGCTTATTTTGATTTATTTGCAGAAGCAAGATCATTATATAGTAGAGGTATTTTAGAATTTACTAATGAAGATGATAAAGCTTTACTTACAGAAACAAATTTAGGACATTTTGGCATGTTTGAAGGTAAAAAAGTACCATTAGATTTTCCTATTGAATTAAATGAGCAAATGGATCTTGAAGATGAGTTAGCAAATATGGAATTTGGAATGGATTATGATCAATTAGGTGATAATGAAAAAGAATGGGTTCGTGATGAAATGGATAATATGTCTATGAATGAATCCAATTCTAACTACCCAGATTTTGATTTAGATAAAAACATAAGATATCAAGATACTGTTATCACAAACGGAATGTGGAGATATACAGGTAAAGAATCAGGTGGAGCAGGTGTTTATAGAAATTTAAATAATGACCAATTCTTAGCTTTTGATAGAAATGATCTTGACATATTCAGAAAAAACCTTAGTAGCCATTTTGATTTCTCAACATTAGATGAAGCTACTATTGAAGAAAGAATAGTTAATATTTTAGAAGCAAAAAAGAAAAAAGCTAAGAAAAAAGATAATAGACCAATAGGAAAACCTATGCGCTCATCCTCAGGAGGAAAAGCATATAAAGTATACGTTAAGGATCCTAAAACTAAAAAAATTAAAACTGTCAGATTTGGATCTGGTGGTTTAAGAGCTAAAATAAATGACTCAAAAGCACGTGCGGCATTTGCAAAAAGGCACAAATGTTCACAGAAAAAAGATAGAACAAAAGCTGGATATTGGAGTTGTAGATTACCACGTTATGCAAAATTACTCGGACTTAAATCAAGCTTCTCAGGATTCTGGTAAACCTTATATTGACTTAGAAGTTACAGATAATTATACTCTAAGACAATTTTCGGAAACCATTGATCCTATAGAATTACTCTGGCATCGTGATGATGAAGATAGAGTAGTTGAAATTATAGGCAATACTGATTGGAAACTACAATTAGATAATTCCTTGCCGACTTCACTTCAAGAACGTATATTTATACCTAGACATAAATGGCATAGAGTCATTAAAGGAACAGGAGTATTGAATTTGAAAATTTACAAAAATGAAAAAATTAATTTGTAATATAGTATATTATATAACTTTCAAGCAAGTTTGCTTAGGTTATTGTAAAAAATAAAAAAAATGGAAGAATTAAAAACATTTAGAGAATTTCTTAATGAAGAGAAATTTAAAATAGGAGATAAAGTAACTATGAAAAGTGGAGGTGACGAAATGGAAGTTACTGATTCACGTAGAATGTTTGGCTCTAAAATTAATGCATATAGCGTTAAAAAATCAGATGGTGAGGAAGTTGAATATGATGAAAGCCAACTAAAATTAGCTGAAATAAGCTTTGGTGCTGCAGGTACAGATAAAAGATCGGGCCAAGTAATAGGTGAAATAATTCAAATGATTTATGACACGGGAATAGATCCATCAGATGTATTAGAAGAGGTAGGCCAAGAGTTTGGAATTGCTTTTGAATTTGGAAGAGGTCATTAAAATAATAAAAAAATAAAAAATATGGATAATTTTGATTTAAAAAAATTCGTTAGTGAAAAAACATTACTAAATGAAAATGCACCAGGATATGATACTAGAAAATCAGGTGAAGCATTACCAACACTAGAAAGTGTTAAAGCAGCTTATGAAGCTAAACAAGACAAAAAAGAAATAAAAGAAGGTGTTTGGAATATGCCTACTATGGATGAAATAATTGAATTTGTAGCTCATGTTGAAAAAATGAAAGAACAATTTTACCATATAGGTAGTGATGCTGTACATGATGGTTTAGAACAAGCAATTATAGCTGCTAAAGAATTAGTAGACCCAGGTAATGATGATTCATACGATTCAAGAGATTAAATAATGGATTTTTGCTACTGTGACATATGTGGGTGTAATGGAGGTGATTGTAAAAACATTCATGGAGCAGAAGATTGTAAATGTAATGAAGAATTAATCCAAGAAGTTAAAGAAATAACAATAGTTCCTAAAATATGTGAAAGTTGTGGATATGAATTCCACCCAGAGGGTCCTATTACCTATGTTGATGGTATTGATAAAGGAGAAGAAATAATGTTGGAATGTACATCTACAAGATATATAGGACAAGAAATAGAATAATATGAAAAATTTTGATTATAAAAAATATTTAGCTGAAGGTAAGCTGCTAAATGAATTCGTAGGTAAAGCATTAGAAGATAGAAACCAGCCTCTTTATGATGAATTAGTAGCAGGATCTGGTAAATCAGATACTATGGAAGGCGAAATGTTAAGAGCTATTAATAGAATTGTTTATCGTTATTATAATGATGGAGATGAATACCACACAGGATATGGTACTGAAACAGCAGGTCCAGCTCATTCATTTTTAGTTAATGCCAACACAGGTGTAAGATCAGCTATGAATATGATATTTAAAAATGGAACTAATTATGAAGAAACTATTGTAGATGCTTTAGAACATATTTTATCTCATATTGAAGCTAAACAAGGTAAATATACCCCCAATACAGCAGGTGATATGTTTGATTATGAAGCTGAATTTGAAGACGATACTTATGAAGAAGATGATTATGACGATTATGATGATTATGATGAATTTGACAATGAAGAACAATTTTAATTAAACAAAAAACAAACAGCTTGATTCATAGCCAAGCGATTATATAAAATAAATTTTGAGATCTGTGGCCTCCTATTTGGAGGTCACATTTTTTTTTCGTATATTGATAACAAATAAAATTCAAGTCTAGATGAGTAAAAGTATAGTAATGATTGGAGCAGGTGTAGCAAATGTAAATGCTGCTACTAAGCTAATTGATAGTGGTTTTAATGGTAAAATTACCATAATTGATATGGGTAAAGATCCATATCTAAGACCATATGAAGAAGTAATGACAGGTTTCCTAGGAGCAGGAGGTTGGTCTGATGGTAAATTAACTTATCATACTTCAATTGGAGGACAATTATCTAAATATTGTGGTGAAGAAAAAGCAATGGAATTATTTGATCAGGTGATAGATAATTTTAAACGATTCCACCCTAAACCAGAAGAAGTACAATGTTCAAACCCAGTTGCAGAACCAGATTTTATTAAACCATATTTTGGTTTACGTTTATTTCCAGTATGGCATGTTGGTACAGATTATTTACATGAGATAGGTAAAAATTGGTATGATTTTTTAGTTGATGGTGGTGTTAATTTTAGATGGGAAGAAAAAGTAACAGACATTGATTTTGAAAAACAAGAAGTAAAAACGAAATTATATACAATGCCTTATGATACACTTATTTTTGGTGTAGGTAAATCAGGTATTGATTTTGGTAAGAAATTAGCGGAAAATTATAAATTACCAACTGAACCTAAACCAGTACAAATAGGTGTTCGATTTGAAGCACCACAAAAACACTTCCAAAAATTAATTGATGTAAGTTATGATTTTAAATTATATCGTAAATTCGAAGACAAAGGAGTATCATTACGTTCTTTCTGTACAAACAACAATGCAGCATATGTTGCCGTTGAAGAAACGTATGGAGATCATTCATACAATGGACACGCTAAAAAAGACGAAGCATTCCGAAATGATATGACTAATTTTGGTATATTAATGGAAGTTCAAGGTATTGAAAAACCATTTGATTGGTCTAGAGAATTAGTAGGAAAAGTACAAAAAGAAAGTACTGGATTGTTTTATAGTCCTACAAGAAAACCTACTACTACATCTGAGGGTATAGGTGTTAGTGCAGTTCAAATTGATTCATTAGATGAAGTAAGAGAAGCATTTCAAGGATATTACACGTACATTGATGATTTTATTAATGATATGAAAAAAGTATTTCCTACATTAGGAGATGATTGGGGTGTGTATGTGCCTGAAATTAAATATCTATCACCTGAACCATTAGTAAATTATGAGGATTTAAGTTTAACAAAATATCCTAATGTTCACTTTGTAGGTGATGCATTAAGTGCCAGAGGAATTACAGTATCAGGGGCACAGGGTACATTAGTAGCAGAACAGATTATTAAAACAATGTAAACAAAAAATAAAGACTATGGCAAACAGTGAAAAATTATATGAAGAAAAAGTTATTAAATCAAGAGGAGCAAGACATTATCTAATAAAAATGGAAGGTGAAGATCATTGGAAACATCATAGATGGGACCATCCAGCAATTGTTCCTATTAATAAACAATCTGAATTTAAAAAAGGTTTCTTTTTAAGTGGAATTGAATACTCAGAAGAAGATTTTAGAGAAATAATGAAAGAAAGAGAAGGATTACCTTGGTACAAACAATCTGCACCTAAAGGAGAAACTTATAGAAATTAATATGAGAGAACATACGTTACAAGCAATGCCCTATCAAGGAGAGCGACATGAAAAATCATGGGGTCATGAATTATGGATTATTAATAATGAACATTATTGTGGTAAATTATTAGTATTTAAAGAAGGTAAATCTTTTTCAATGCATTATCATTTACTTAAAGATGAAGCATGGTATATTTCTAAAGGAAAATTTTTATATAAATATATTGATACTGAAACAGCAGAACAATTATCAGTTGAAGTAACAGAAGGTGATTGTATTCACTTAATGCCAGGACAACCCCACCAAATGTTGGCTCTTGAAGAAGGAAGTTGTATATTTGAGGTATCAACACAACATTTTGATAGTGATAGTTATAGAGTAGGAATGGGATCTTCACAGTTAGATCCATTAAATTTACCATTTTAATATGAAAATAGGTTTTTGTGGCACAATGTCAGTAGGTAAAACAACTTTAGTTAATGCTTTAGCTAAATTACCAGAGTTTAAAGATTATAAATTTAGAACAGAACGTTCTAAGTATCTTATGGAAATGGGTATACCATTAAATACAGATTCAACAGTTAAGGGTCAAGCAGTATTTTTAGCTGAAAGAGCAAGTGAATTAATGCAAGATAATATCATAACAGATAGAACAATTATTGATGTAATGGCATTTGCTAAATGTTCAAAATCTATGAATTATTTAGAGGCAGATGATTTTTGTAGTTTTGCAAATAATATGTTAGATGAGTATGATTATGTATTTTATGTTTCACCTGAAGGAGTTGAAATAGAAAATAATGGTGTTAGAGAAACTAATGCAGAGTATAGGAAATTAATTGATCAGAATATCCAATTATTAATTATTAAATATAGACATAAAATTAAAAATTTAATAGAAATTAAAGGATCCACTGAAGAACGTATAGAATTAGTTAAACAAGCAGTTTCTTTGTGATATTTATAACAAAATACTCTTACAATGAAAAGATCAGAATTTAAAAAGGCTATAAAAGAAGAAATACTTGATATTTTAGAAGAAGCATCTAAAGAAGATGTTAAGGCCCAACAAGATTATAATGCTGAATTAGAAAAAACAGCCCAATTAACTAAAGATTTAGGGATAGATGAAGGAAATGACACAGATAAATTCCAAGATGATGGTTATGTAGATCATAAATATGACGATCAAACAATAGACAAATATAATATTCCTGTTGCTCCTACAGCTGTATTTGAGGATGAAGATGAAGATGATATGGATAAAAAAGCAATGAAATCTGCTAAAAAGGGAGACTCTATATCAAAATTAGCTTCTAAACTACAACAAACATCAGCAGAATTAAAATCAACAGCTAAAAAGTGGAAAGATGCTGAAGGTAGTGAAAAAGAAAAGTTAAAGGATAGACTTAAAACTTTAACAAAAATTAAAAAAGAGATTGAAGGACTTCTTTAAAAATATTCAAACGCTACTTATTGTAGCATTAGTGGCTATTATCTTTTTTATGAGGTCATGTGGTGGGGGGAAAACTATTACTGAGCCTAAAATTATTACAAAAACAGAAACTAAGTGGGATACTATAAATGTTGTAAAAGAAGTATATGTTCCTAAATGGAAAACTAAAATTGTTACTCAAATAGATTCTATTTTAATTAACACCCCTATTGATACTTTAGAAGTATTAAAAGATTATTATGCTAAAAATGTTTTTATAGATGAAATTAGTTTAGATTCTTTAGGTATTATAACAATAACAGATACTATATATAAAAATACAGTTTGGAAAAGAGCAGTTGAATCTAATATTTTAATACCTACAACTACTATAACTGAAGAAATTTACCTTAATAATAGAGAATTTTATTGGGGTGTAGGGATACAAGGAAGATCAGATCAGTTAAATTATGTTGGGGGTGAATTATTATATAAAAATAAGAAAAAACAAATGTATGGGTTAGGGTTGGGAGTTAATCAAAATTTTCAACCTGTAATATCTGGTAGATTATATTGGAAAATAGGAAATAAATAATGTCAGATTTAAAACAAATAATAAGACAAGAGTATATAAAATGTGCTAAAGACCCAGTTCATTTTATGAAAAAGTACTGTAATATCCAACATCCTCAAAGAGGAAGAATATTATTTAATTTATATCCATTTCAAGAAAAAGTATTGCATTTAATGCAAGAAAATCCATATTCAATAATTTTAAAATCAAGACAATTAGGAATATCAACACTATCAGCTGGATATTCTTTATGGTTGATGTTATTTCATAAAGATAAAAATGTATTATGTATTGCGACTAAACAAGAAACCGCACGTAATATGGTTACTAAGGTAAAATTTATGTATGATAATTTACCTTCATGGTTAAAAATACCAGCTGAGGAAAATAACAAATTATCACTTAGACTTAATAATGGTTCAATAATTAAAGCAACATCTGCAAGTAGTGATGCTGGTAGATCAGAAGCAGTATCATTACTATTAATTGATGAGGCAGCCTTTATTGACCAAATTGGAGAAATATGGGCATCAGCACAACAAACATTAGCAACAGGGGGTGGTGCTATAGTATTAAGTACTCCTTATGGTACTGGAAATTGGTTTCACAAAACATGGGTATCAGCAGAAAATAATCAAAATGATTTTATACCAATAAGATTACCTTGGGATGTTCATCCTGAAAGAGATCAATCATGGAGAGATAGACAAGATGAATTATTAGGTGATCCAAGACTAGCTTCACAAGAATGTGACTGTGATTTTAGTACATCAGGAGATATAGTATTTTATTCAGAATGGATTGATTTTATATCACAAAGTACAATTCAAGATCCATTAGAAAGAAGAGGAGCAGACCAAAATTTATGGGTTTGGGAAAATGCTGATTACTCTAGAGAATATATGATTGTAGCTGATGTTGCTAGAGGAGATGGAAAAGACTTTTCGGCATGTCATGTAATGGATATTCAAACTAATACACAAGTAGCAGAATATAAAGGTCAATTGCCCCCAAAAGAATTTGGTTATTTTTTAACTGGATTAGCTACTGAATATAATAATGCTATGTTAGTAGTAGAAAATGCTAATATAGGATGGGCAACATTAGATGCTATTAGAGAAAGAGGATATAGAAATTTATATCAATCACCAAAATCAGATGCACTTACAGCTGAATCTTTTTTAAGAGTATATGAAAGTAATAGTGAAATGGTCCCGGGATTTACAATGTCTATGAGAACAAGACCACTCTGTATTAATAAATTTAGAGAATTTGTGGGTGATAAATCCGTAATAATTCGTTCGAAACGTTTGTTAGAAGAAATGAAGGTATTTATCTGGAGAAATGGTAGACCAGAAGCTCAAAGTGGTTACAACGATGATTTGGTTATGTCATTTGGAATTGGTATGTTCCTGAGAGATACTTCATTGAAGTTTCAACAACAGAGTTTAGACATGGCAAGAGCAACATTAGGAAGTATAAAAAGTAATAAAGTCAAATATAGTGGTGGGTATAATGCTAATAGTAGTGTTGAAAACCCATATAAAACCAAAATAAATGGTAAAGACCACGACATTAGTTGGCTAATATAATATTTATAAATAAATAAAACATGGCAGATACAAGTTTATTTTCAAGACTTAGAAGATTATTTTCAACAGACGTAATAATTCGTAATGTTGGAGGTGATCAACTCAAAGTATTTGATGTTAATAAAGCACAACAAACTGGGGATTTAGAAACTAATTCATTAGTAGATAGATTTAATAGAATATACTCTAACTCAGGAACATCAATTTATGGTCAACAGGCAGCATTTAATTATCAAACAATGCGCCCCCTATTATACTCAGATTATGATGCAATGGATATGGATGCTATTATAGCATCTGCATTAGATATTGTTGCTGATGAAGCAACTTTAAAAAATGATATGGGAGAGGTTTTATCAATTAAATCTGCAGATGAAGATATTCAAAAAATCTTATATAACTTATTTTATGATGTTTTAAACATTGAATTTAATTTATGGTCATGGATTCGTAATATGTGTAAGTACGGTGATTTTTTCTTAAAGTTAGAAATTGCTGAAAAATTTGGTGTATATAATGTAATTCCTTATACTGCATTTCATATTGAAAGAATAGAAGGACAGATTGGAACTGATACTGATACTGGAAAACCAAATAATCCTCAAGATGTAAGATTTAGATTTCAACCTGATGGAGTGTCAACTTCAAGTTATGGTTATTACAATGTTCCTAATTCGGGGGATCAAGCAAGTAGTATTATATTTGATAATTATGAAATGGCTCATTTTAGATTATTGTCTGATATGAATTTTCTACCTTATGGTAGATCCTATATTGAACCAGCAAGAAAATTATTTAAACAATATACGTTAATGGAAGATGCAATGTTAATTCATAGAATTGTACGTGCACCTGAAAAACGTATTTTTTACATGAATGTAGGAGCAATTCCACCAAATGAAGTAGATGCTTTTATGGAAAAAACTTTAAGTAAATTAAAGCGTACTCCATTTGTAGATGAAAAAACAGGTGAATATAATTTAAAATATAATATGCAAAACATATTAGAAGATTTTTACATCCCAGTTAGAGGAAATGATCAAGCAACTAAAATTGAAAATTTAAATGGTTTACAATGGGATGGAATTCAAGATGTTGAATATTTAAGAGATAAATTATTTGCAGCTTTAAAAGTACCTAAACAATTTATGGGGTATGATGAAAATTCAGATGGTAAAGCTACATTAGCAGCTCAAGATATTAGATTTGCTCGTACAATAGAGCGTATACAAAGGATTATTGTATCTGAATTATATAAAATAGCATTAGTTCATCTATACACACAAGGTTATAGAGATGAACAATTAGGTAATTTTGAATTATCATTAACTAATCCTTCAATCATTTATGATCAAGAAAGAATAGCATTAATGAAAGAAAAAGTTGATTTAGCTGCTCAAATGATGGAAACAAAATTAATGCCTACAGATTGGATTTATGAACATATATTCCACTTAAGTGAAGATACTTTTGAAGAAAATAGAGATTTAATTAGAGAAGATGCTAAACGTAAATTTAGAATTGATCAAATAGAAGCAGAAGGTAATGATCCTATAGAAACAGGTAAATCATATGGTACACCTCATGATTTAGCATCATTATATGGTAGTGGTAGAATGTACTCAGATCCTGGCAATGTACCAGATGGTTATAAAGATGGATCTAAAGATAAAACACCTTTAGGTAGACCTAGTGAAAAGGTATCTAAACGAAATACACAAGATGATAATTTTGGTAAAGATAGATTAGGTGCTGCAGGTATGAAAAAGGATTATAATGATACTAATAAATCACCATTAGCATTAGAGAATAATTCAAACTATCTACAACACCAAAGTATGTTAAAGTCTATTCCATCTGAAAAACAGTTAGTATTTGAGCAAGATAAGGCGAAAAGTTCGCTTCTTGATGAATCAAATATTAAGGAACAATAATTTTAATATATTTATACTAAAATAAATATTGATGTATATAAAACACTCAAAATTTAAAAATACCGGTATTCTTTTTGAGATTCTAGTCAAAAAGATAACTGGTGATACTTTATCTGGGAAAACTTCACCAGCTATTAAGATCATTAAAGAATATTTTGTTAATACAGAATTAGGAAAAGAATACAAGTTGTATGAAACTATATTCAATGACAAAAATTTAAGTGAAGGTAAAGCCTCACTTATTTTATCTACTATATTGGAACAATCCAAAAAACTTAATAGAAGAAAACTAAAAAATGAGAAATATAATTTAATTAAAGAATTAAAATCTCATTATGATGTTGAAGATTTATTTAGAACTAAATTATCAGATTATAAAGCACAAGCTTCTTTATATACTTTATTAGAAATATATAATACTGAAAAGGTAACGAATTCTACACAAATAGTAGATAATAAAATTACAGTATTAGAACACATTACAACTAAAGGAATAAATAAAGAAAAAATTAAAGATACAGTACTAGAAGAATTTAAATCTTATGATAAAGATTTACGTACATTAACATATCATGTTTTACTTGAAAACTTTAATACTAAATATAATGATTTAAACACTAAACAAAAATCAATATTAAAGGAATTTATTACATCAGCAGATAATGGTCCCTTATTAAAGGAATTTTATAATAAAGAAATTATATCATTAAAATCAATTTTAAAATCTGAAACTAAAAAAGTTAAAGACCAAACAACAAAAATAAAATTACAAGAAATTGATAAATTAATTGTAGAGTTAAATAAAAGAACAACTATAAAAAATAACCATTTAGTTGATTTATTACAATATCATTCATTATTAGAAGAATTAACTACAGCTAATGAGTAATATAGTAAATAAAATATACAAATTAGTCACAGAAGCTAAAGGAAAAGATATTGATCCAAAGTTAAAAGCATGGATTGAAAATAAATATGGTCCATGGGATGATAGAGATTTTTTATCAGATGATGGTGATACTTATTTTAAAACAGATGCTGATTACGAATCAGAGGGTGGTGGTATTTCTCATACTATAATTCGATTACCTTCTTTTAGTGAGCTTATTAAACAACTTAAAGCAACTAAAGATGCAGCTAATAACTTAGTTAAAGGTGAATCTGTAAGAGATGATGAAGTATTAAGAAGTATAGCAGATGAGTTAAGATTAGAATTTAATAAATTTAGAACTCATATAAGAAAAGAATACCCAGCATTTTATGCCCAACTAAAAGGACAATTAACTGAAGAAGAAATTGATGAAATGTCAACATCTGGGGCAGCTGGTGCATTTTTATCACCTTATGCTTTTAGAAAACCAAAAAAGAAGCAAAAACCAATTCCTGAAGCTAAAGTAAATGAAGGTGCTTCAAAAGAAGATCAATTAAAAGTTGCTAAAGCTGCTTTTGATAAAGCAGAAAAAGACGGTGATATTAGAAAACAAGAATTAGCTTTAGCTGCTATTGATCTTATCACAGGTACTATAGATGAAGGAGTAGGTGCTAGTTTAGGACCAGGTCCTAAAGCAGGTAAAGATGGAGTAGAAAAAAATACCTATACTAGTGAATTTGGGTATAAATTAGTTCCAAAAAATAAAGCAGGAAACTATGTACAAAAAGGATCTAAGCTAGATGTAAAACAATTATTTGAAGATCAAAAAGAATATCAAGATAAAAGAATAGCAGCATTTGATGTAATTGAACAAGAAATGAATGATATTTATAAAATGTTGAGCAACGCCAAAAATGAAACAAGTGATTATTATAATGATAATCCATCATCATATTCAGTAGTTAAACCAACAGATTTAGTTTTAGATTATATAAAAGATATTAAAGACTTATTAAAAGGAGAATAAATGAAAACAATACAAGAACAATACAACCAAATAAAAAAAGGAAAAGGTAGTAAAGAAATTTTCCTTAAAGAGGTTAAAAGAAATTACCCACACATGGTAGTTAATTCTGCTACATTCAATCAAGCAGAAGAAATATTACTAAATAGATCTGTAATATCTGAAAATATAGCGGGTGTAGTTAATCAATCAAATACTAAACCAGATTGGTTTAAAATATTTGATGAAAATATGGAGATAATAAAGGAAGCAAATCCAAAAAATCCAAATAGATACCCTCCAGTACACATTGCCCAAACTAAAGAATCTAAAGCAGATGAAGCACGTAAAGCAGATGCTAGTAAGCCTGATAAAGATATAGTTGAATTAGAAACAAAAGGATTTGATTATAAAGATGATAAAAATATTGATAATTTAAATGGTGAAGAATTTAGATTAGGTCTTAAATTTGAAATGGATAAAGTTAGAGAAACTGTATCAGATGCAGATTTAGGGGAAGCAATAGCAAAAGCAGAAAAACTAGTAGCTAAAAATTTAGCTAGTGATCCTTTGTATTATGTTAAAAACGCAGCTTTTGGAGTTGATGGGATTGGATACACAGATGAAGCACCTGGATTAACAGCTAGTAAATCTGATCAAATGGAAAAAGTAAAATTAAAAGAAAATAAAATGATATCATTATTAGATTTAATGGAAAATGGCCCATTAGGGGAAAAACCACTACCAAAAAAGAAAAAAGTAAAAAAAGAAACATTAGATAGTAAATTAGCTGAAATTGATAAGCAATCTCAAATAGTAGCTTTAGAAGCTAAAATTAACCATATTGATGAAATTGTAGAAAAAAAGAATGCAAGACTTTCTATGGTAACTGAAGATGAAAATTTATCTGAGTTAGCTGATAAGACAAAAATTAAGGCTATGCAGCGTGAAGTTAAAGATCTTGAAAGAAGAAAAATGAAGATGGAAAAACTTTATGAAAAAATGTGTGGTAAATCTTATAAAAAAGAAATAGTTGATGAATCTGATGCTATAGCTTGGGAAAAGAACAATGGTCAATCAGCTGATTATGCCCCAAGAAAAGTTGGACAAGAAAAATTTTAATATATGAATAAGCAAGTACTTGTTGAAACAAGGCTATTCACAGCCATGCCTGCCTCTTTATCAGAAAATAATATTTCTAAAAGAGGTAACCCACTAGTTGAAGGAATATTAGCTACTGCCGAAGTAAAAAACGGTAACGGTAGGTATTATTCTAAAGATTTATGGGAAAGAGAAATTGACAAGTATAGAGTATTAGTAGATGAAAATAGAGCAATGGGTGAATTAGACCACCCAGATAGTACTATTATTAATTTACAAAATGTATCACATAATATAGCTGATATGTGGTGGGATGGAGATAATGTAATGGGTAAAATAGAAATACTACCTACTCCATGTGGAAATATTTTAAAAGCATTAGTTGAAAGTGGAATTACAGTTGGTGTATCTTCTCGTGGAATGGGAAGTTTAAAACCAATGGGTGAAGTGCAAGAAGTACAAGATGATTTCGAATTACTATGTTGGGATTTTGTTTCAACACCATCAAACCCAGATTCATTTATGCATTTAGTAAAAGAAGGAATTGAAATTCAACAAAAAAACCCATATACTAAAGTAAATAATATTATCACAGAGATATTATGTGCTAATGGGTCATGTCCTATAATATAAACAATTTTACCCTGTGAACCGGAATTAGCGCTTTCTTTTCGAAGAGGCGCTTTTTCTTATTATTTTTAATAATCTTCATATACGTATAAACATAATATGTCATTTCTGATATGACATTCACAAATTATAAATTCTTATTACGATTCCTAATAATCGTACTTCCAAAAAAAATTAAGGAAAATGAACAGAAACTTTTTAAAAGAGGCTATCGCCGATGCAAAGACTGTAAAAGAATCAGCCATTGCAAATGCTAAGATTGCTTTAGAAGAAGCGTTTCAACCACAAATCAAATCTATGCTAGCTGCAAAGTTAGAAGAAATGGATAAAGAGGATATGGATGAAGCTGTAGAAGATAAAGTAGACGAAGCAAAGAAAGATGATGCAGAAATTTCGGAAAAAAAAGAATACATGACCAAAAAGGAAAAGGCAGAAGGTGACGATCGTAAAAGCGATAATAAAGCAGAAGCTGACGCAGAAAAAATGCGTAAAATCAAAGAGGAAGATGTATCTGATTTAGATGAAATTTTAGCAGAGTTGGACAAAGAATTACAAGAAGATGCTCGTACAGACGCTGAAGAAGAAGGCTACAAAGACGGTATGAAGGACGAAAAAGAGGACTTGAAAGAGGACGAACGTACTGATGCTGAAGAAGAAGGCTACTTAGACGGTGAAAAAGACGAAAAAGAAGACATTGAAGATGAGGACGAAGATATCGACCTTGAAGATATGTCGGAAGAGGATCTTAAAAAATTCATTGAAGACGTAATTGAAGATATGGTAGGAGCTGGCGAATTAGAAGCTGGTGAATCATTCGAAGATGACGTTGATGTGGATGTAGATGTAGATGGAGAAGTAGAAGTAGAAGATGATATGGAAACTGCGGTTGACGTTGAATTGGACGAAGCAAAAGAAGAAATTGATGAAAAACAAGGGTACGATGCACGATTAGACGATGCTGAAGGCGCTAAACATGGTAAGAAAAAGCAAGACATGAAACAACGTAGAGCTGATTCTGAAAACATGGAAAAAGCCTTAGGTGGAAGAAAATTTGCTGGTGATTCTAAGATGAAAGAAGAATTAGCAGAAGCTTATGAAACTGTTAAAACTTTAAGATCTGAGTTAAATGAAATCAATTTATTAAACGCTAAGTTACTTTATACTAACAAAATCTTTAAATCTAAAAATTTAAACGAATCTCAAAAGGTAAAAGTATTAGAAGCATTTGACAAAGCTGGTACTGTAAAAGAAGCAAAATTAGTATTTGAAACTGTTAACACAGGATTCAATTCAACTAAAAAACACATAAATGAAAATTTAGGTAGAGCTTCAAAATCAATATCAACTCCAAAAGCTCCAAGTAAAAAACCTATTGTAGAATCAGATGAAATGGTAATGCGCTTCCAAAAATTGGCAGGTATTATCAACGGTTAAAAATTAAATTATAAACGACTAAAAATTATTAAAACATGTCACAATTAAATTCATTATTAGAAAGTGCAAACACTTACAAATCACTACAAAGTGATTCTGCAAGGTTAAGCGCTAAATGGGCCAAAACAGGTCTATTAGAAGGCATGGGATCCGAGCAAGACAAAAACAATATGTCTATGATCTTGGAAAACCAAGCAAAACAATTAGTAACAGAGAACACTCAGACAGGTGGTGGATCAGCTACATTTACAGCTGGTAACGGTCCTGCAGGTCAGTGGGCTGGTGTTGCTTTACCATTGGTAAGAAAGGTATTTGGACAAATCGCAGCGAAAGAATTCGTTTCGGTTCAGCCAATGAATCTTCCTTCAGGTCTAGTATTTTATCTAGATTTCCAATATGGTGGAACTAACGTAGGTTCACCAGAAACAGCAGGAAATGCTCAAAAGAATCCATTTACAATTGGACAATCTTTATATGGTACAGCATCTCCAGATGCAGTTCCAACAAACACTAGTGGTTTCGGTAACGCGGCTGCAGGTGGTTTATATGGAGCTGGTAGATTTGGATATTCAACTCAAAACTTAGTTTCAGGTGCTTTAGCTGCTACTACTTACAATGTTGGTAACGCTAATTTCTACAGAGATATGAATGCTGACTCAGCATTTACATTTACTGGTACAGATACAGTTGCAAATGTTGAAAAGGTTAACTTTTTAGCTACTGTATTAGATGCTAACTATGATGCAACGGCTATTCAAGGATTTTATTTAGGTGGAGCAGCTACGCTTCCAGCTGATGGATCAAGACAATACCCAGCATTTACTAAATTAAGTTCAGGTGCTTATTTCCCAACTCCTGCTGCTGGTGTTTCAACAGTTCCAGCTGGTGATATTACTACTGACTCTGCTGGTACTGCTGGTGGTGCGGATAATAACATTGCCCCTACTGCTACAACTTCTGTTGCTGGTGTTGGTTTAACAGTTGACTTTTTGGTAGCTGTTGGTGGTGCTACTACTGGGATGATTGTTAACAATCCAGGATCTGGATATGTTGCTGGTGATACAGTAACTTTCTCAGTTGCTTCTAGACCAAATGCAGGTGCAGGTGCTGGAGCAATTGTAATTACTTTAGGTGCTGCAGTTCCTGCAGACGTTAGAGGAGTAGATGGAATAATTTCTTTCTTCTGTGTTGCTGGTTCACAAATTGCTCCAGCTGCAACAACTACTATTTTACAAACTCTACAACCTACTGACAATAACAGAGGTGATTTTGAAGATGGTAACGTTGCATTAAATGCTGCTAACCAACCAATCGCTATTCCAGAGATTAATGTACAAATGAGAAGTGAAGCTATCGTAGCTAAAACTAAAAAATTGAAAGCTGTTTGGACGCCTGAGTTCGCTCAAGATCTAAATGCTTATCATTCTTTAGATGCTGAAGCTGAATTAACTTCAATCATGAGTGAGTATATTTCATTAGAAATTGATCAAGAAATTCTTGCAATGCTAATCGAAGATGCTGGTGCTGGTGATGAGTACTGGAGTGCTACTAACAACGCAACAATTACTGCTGCGGGTGCTGGAGCGAATTTAGGCTTCTTTAACTCACAAGGACAGTGGTTCCAAACTTTAGGAACTAAAGTTCAGAAGTTAAGTAACATTATTCACCAAAGAACACTTAGAGGTGGAGCGAATTTCATGGTATGTTCTCCAACAGTAGCTACTATTATCGAATCTATTCCAGGATTTGCTAGTAACTCAGATGGTGATGCTGCTAAAATGAGCTACGCATTTGGTGTACAGAAAGCTGGTTCAATGAATGGTAGATATCAAGTTTACAAAAACCCTTACATGACAGACAACACGATCCTATTAGGATACAGAGGTGGTCAGTTCTTGGAAGCAGGTGCTGTATTCTCTCCATATATTCCATTAATCATGACTCCATTAGTTTACGATCCAACAACCTTCACTCCAAGAAAAGGTTTATTAACTCGTTACGCTAAGAAGATGTTAAGACCAGAATTTTATGGTAGAATTTACGTTTCAGGATTAAACAGCCTGTAATAGTATAATTCATATATTTATTAAAAGCCTCGCGAAAGCGGGGCTTTTTTTATTCCTTGGTTACTTAGTAAGTAGTTAGTATATTTATATCGGAATTAATAATAAAAAGTTTTTAAATGAAAGAGACACCCTCACAGTTACCTATTCAAAGTTACTTAATGAATTTCCCACATACATTTTCAACAAATGATCCAAATAATGTTTGGATGAAAGAAATGTCCGAAAAAGAATTATCTATAAATAGACCTAAAGCTTATAAGCAATTTATGGATCTATATAATTTTATGGCGGGTCAATCATTAGTGCATTTATTACCTGCAGAAGGTAATTTCCAAGACTTAATTTATGTAGCTAATTTAGGATTACAATTACCTCATATTAAAGATGAAAATCATATTTTATTATCTAACTATACTTCACCCCCAAGGCAAGGTGAAGAATTTGTAGGTGAGAAATTTTTTAATCAAATGGGTTATAAAACTCACATATCTCCTCATAAATGGGAAGGTGAAGCTGATATAAAATACCTTAAGGATAATGTTTATATAGGTGGATATGATATTCGTTCAGATAAAAAAACTTATCAATGGATGGAAGAAAATTTTGATATGGAAATTATTAAAGTTAAAATGGTTGATGATTATATGTATCATTTAGATTGTAGTATTTTCCCGTTAAATACGCGCAGTACTATGGTTTGTACGGAGTTATATGATCGATCCGAGGTCGCACAAATAAGCGCACATACTAACGTAATAGACATAAATGTTAATGACTCGCTATATGGAATGGCTAATTCAGTTAGATTAGGTAATATGATTTTATGTGCTTCAAATATTTCAGAAATGAAACGAGGAGATGAATTTTATGATGGTGAAAAACATAAAATAGCTTCATTAGAAAAAATATGTTCTAATGAGGGAATGGAACCCGTAATTTTTAATTTATCAGAATATATGAAATCAGGAGCAATGTTAAGTTGTATGGTAATGCATTTAAATAGAGTGGATCATTTTAAAACTCTCCTTTAATGGCTGAAAAATTAGAAGACTGGCTAAATGGTGAAGTAGCAGAATTATCTAAAATTTCTGTAAGTGAATTAAGTAATACATTCTTTTTTAGAGATCCAATTAGACCTTCATATATAGATTATGAACATTTCTACAGCCCAGCTGATGGAACTATATTGTATCAAAAAATAGTACAACCTGGGGAACAGGTACTTGAAATTAAAGGTATAGATTATACAATTCAAGATGTAATGGGGGATAAAAGCTACAATAAACCCTCATTAGTAATAGGAATATTTATGTCATTTTATGATGTACATATTAATAGAATTCCTTATGGAGGAGTATTAAAATATAAAAATTTAGAACCTATTGAATCAACTAACAAACCCATGTTAGCTGTTGAAAAGGATATATTAAATAAAGTAATTAATCCTAATAATATGGATTACTTAAAATTTAACGAAAGAATGTCTAACCAGATATATGTACCTTCTTTAGATTACACATATCATATAATACAAATAGCCGATGAAGATGTAAATGTAATAGCTCCATTTAAAAAGCAGCAAGATCTTTGTACCCAAAATGAAAGATTTAGTTTAATTAGGTGGGGTTCCCAAGTAGATTTAGTTTTACCTTTAGATGAAAGATTTAAATTTGATCTTTTATTAGATGAAACAAATCATGTTAATGCAGGCCTTGATAAATTAATTAAAATAACCCATAATGACCTCAAATCATCATACAGACGAAGTATTTAGACCAAAAAGAATAGTGAAGAATCCAATTAAATTTAAAATACAATTAAACGAAGAACAAAAAGAAGCAAAAGCAAAAATATTAGATAATACTTTAACTATACTAGCTGGCAAAGCTGGATCAGGTAAAACTTTACTAGCATGTAATATAGCTTTAGATGGACTTTTAAGAAGACACTATTCAAAAATAATAATAACCCGACCTACAGTTTCAAAAGAAGAAATTGGATTTTTACCTGGGGATTTAAGAGAAAAAATGGATCCTTGGATTCAACCTATTTACCAAAATATGTACTCTCTTTATGATAAAGTAAAAGTTGAAAAATTAATTGAAGATGGTAAAATAGAAATAGTTCCATTAGCATTTATGAGGGGAAGAACTTTTTTAGATAGTTGTATTATTGTGGATGAAGCACAAAATGTTACTCATGAACAAATGGAAATGATTTCAACTCGTATAGGTTTAAGATCAAAAATGGTAGTTTGTGGGGATGATCATCAAGTAGATTTACGTAGCAAAGCAGACTCAGGTTTTAGATTTTTATATGCTGCTTCTCGTAGGGTAAAAAATATGGCTGGGGTAACCTTAATGCAAAATCATAGAGATCCTATTGTTGATGATTTGATTGAAATATATGAAGAAGCAACAGGAAGAGGAATTTTAAAGGGTTCAGCTGGATCCAGTGGAAAAAGTAAAAAATAAACATGTTTTTTATGTTTACTTCACTTTTTTCCATATTTATAACAAAAAGATATGGCATCCACTATAACACCATCAACATTCCAAGTAAAAATTAAGGAAGACCATGTAATTAATGGTATTAGAACTGTTAATGAAAATCTATATAGAGTACCCAATGTAACTAACTATGATAGAAGAATAGTAACTTGTCCTAATACTACTTCAATTGATTTAATTAATACTAATGGCTTAAACCCAGGTCCAGCTTTATTTCCTTCATATAGTATAGCTTATGGTAGAATAACTAATATGGATGATAATTATAGGCTAGCAGTATCTTTTACTTCATCATTAGGTAGAACAGGTGTTTTATATCCTGCTAAAGAATTATTTCCTCAATCTTATGTATCTGGGGGAACAGGTGGAACAGCAGGGACATATAACAATATAGATGTTTCTACAAATGGAAGTGGGGTATCTGCATCACTTGATGTAATTACATCAACTAGTGCAGGACATTTAGTACCAACTAATCCAGTTCCAATTACTCAACCTGCAACTACAACTACAGATGCTACTACAGCAGCTATATCTCCAACCTCAACAGCAGGTGGTGGAGTAGGAGCAACTTTTCAATTAGTAGCCGTAGGAGGAAATGTTACTGAAGTAATAACAGTAGCAGAAGGAAGTGGATATTCCAGTGGAGATACTATTACTTTTAGTGCTGGGTTTTTAACAGGATTAGGTACATTAGGCACAGTTAATCAAGATGTTATAGCTCAATTAGACCCATCAAATTTATTAGTAAGACCAACATCAGTAAAAGTAAATAGTCAAGGATTTGATTATGCAGTAAATAATACTTTAACAGTACCTTTGGCAGCAATAGGAAATTCTTCAACAAATTTAGTAATGCAGTTAATAGCATCAGATTTTAAAACTGATCCTCATAGAAATTATTGGACAATGGAATGTTTACCTACATCTTCAATTATGTTCTCTAGCCCTAATTGTTCAGGAAGTAATTTTGTAGGTAGTTTTGATCAAGACATAGAATTTATATCTGTATATGCTATTAGTTCAAGTATAGATGTAGAGTATGTGTTAGTAAATGCACCAATAGCAACGAATTAAAAAATAAATTATGGCAAACATACCAATTTGGCCCGGATCTAGTTCATTCCACCCAGGAGATACACCTTTTGGGTTTTATGACAATGATATAGCCTTTGAAAAAGATGCAGACAAGGTTTGTACTTTTGTTACTAGAAGATTAGGTTATCCTTTAGTTGAAATTGAATTACAAGCAGTAAATATTTATGCTGCATTTGAAGAGGCAGTTACGGTGTATGGTAATGAATTATATGCTTATAAAATCAGAGAAAATTATTTAACATTAGAGGGAGCACCTTCAAGTATAGAAATTGATGAAGCTATTGTAACCCCTAACTTGGGCCGTGTAATTGATTACTCAGAACAATATGGAGTTGAAGCTGGAACAGGAGGAAATGTTCCTTGGCATAAATTAAAAGTTCCATTATCTGGAAGTGTTCAAGATTATGATTTAAATGCTCTAGCATATCAAAATGGTTTTACAGAACCTAATGATATAGAAATAATGAGAGTATTTTATGAAAACAGACCAGCATCTGCTTTAATGATGAATGCTTATGATGGGTTTGGATTTGGGTTAGGAGGATCTGTAGCAGCTGGGATTGATGGTGTTGGAGGATTAGGAGGATTTGGTTATGGTGGAGGATATCTTATGATGCCTCTAAATTATGATATGCAGATTATACAACAAATTGAAATGAATGATACTGTAAGAATATCTAATTATTCATTTGAGATGCATGATAATGTATTAAGAGTATTCCCAATCCCAACTTCAAATGTATCATCAGGATCAGCAGAATATGACCCTAATAATCCATCAGGATCTGCAGGTAATATGTGGGTAGAATTTATATCTAAATCTCAAAGATCAACAGCATCTATAGTAGAAGCTTATGATAAAATAAAAATGGTAAGTGGGGTACCTTATAAAAATCCTAAATATGATGAAATTAACTCAGTAGGTAGAAGTTGGATATTTGAAATGACTTTAGCTATATGTAAAGAAATGTTAGGATATGTAAGAGGTAAATATGAAACTATTCCAATACCTAATGCTGAAATAACATTAAATCAAGCTGATTTAATAGCAGCAGCAAGAGAAGAAAAAGAAGCATTATTAGCTTCATTAAGAGCATTTTTTGATGAAACTTCAAGAGAAAAATTATTAGAAAGAAGAACAATGGAATCTGATTTTGTAATGAAGGAATTAGACAGAGTTCCAAGAGTAATTTATATAGGATAATATGGCATTATTTGGCACACAAAGGGATGTAAGTCTATTCAGACATATGAGTAGAGAATTGATGGGTGACATCATAACAGAGCAGTGTGCTTTTTACAAATATAAATTAGAAGAAACAAAAATTAATTTATACGGAGAAGCAGCTGAAGAAAAGTATTATATGGGACCTGTTTTACTTAATACTTTAGTAGAAAGAACAGATGAAATTTATCCTGAAAGTGATTTAGGAACTGATTTTAATAAAGAAATACAGTTTAGCTTTTTAAGAGATGATTTATTAGATAAAAATCAAGATTTCAACCTTAACCCAGATTCATCAGGACAAGGTCAAGGAAATAGTTATACAGGATTACCCCAAACAGGATATGGAGCTGATTTAGTACCACAAGTAGGGGATATTATTATGTATAATGAAGGTTATTATGAAGTACATGAAGTAATAGCAAATCAATATTTTGTAGGTAAAAATCCAGATTATCCTAATAATGTAAATACTATTAATTTAGCAGATGGTCCAGGAGATTTAAGTGCTTATGGCTCTAATATTTCAATTATTTGTAAATCTCATTATGTACAAGCAGATAAGTTAGGTTTAACTCAAGCAAGATATCAATAATATGGCAGAACACGGAAAAATACCTAGACCTAAAACACAGAGAGAAATATTATTAAGTAATCCTGTACAGGATACTTATAAGAATCCTGAAAATGGTGAAACCACAGGAAATCCTAATAGAGCTTTTCCAGATAGGAATAATAGGGGTAATCATGTCTCTTTTAGAGATGATAATACAAAACCTTTTTCTTTAGGATTAAAAGAAAATGATGAAGCACTTTTCTTCTATTTAGAAAATGTTATCAAGCCTACTGTAATGCAGAATGGTGTAGTACAAAAAGTTCCTGTGTATTATGGATCACCTGAAAGATGGGCACAAGTTCAAAAGCAAGGATATTATAGAGATTTAAAAGGAAAGATAATGATGCCTGTTATTACTTTTAAACGTAATAATATAGAAAAAGTAAGAAGTATAGCTAATAAATTAGATGCTAATTATCCTAATAATGTTCAATTATTTGAAAAACAATATAGCGCACAAAATGAATATGATAATTTTAATATATTAAATAATAGAATCCCTAAAAAAGAATCATACGCCGTAGTAGTACCAGATTATGTTAATTTAACTTATGATTTTATAATATCAACTTACTATGTAGAACAAATGAATAAAATTGTAGAAGCAATGAACTATGCTTCTGATTCTTATTGGGGTAATCCTGAAAGATTTAAATTTAGAGCACGTATTGATAGTTATGCAACTTCTGTAGAAATAGAAAATGCAGGAAACAGAATTGTAAAAACACAATTTTCATTAAAGTTACATGGTTATCTTATTCCTGATACTATTCAAAAAGAATTATCATCAGTAAAAAAACAAAGTAATGGAACTCAAATAATATTTGATATGGAAACAGTAAAAACTTTACCTACTACTAATAATAATAATAACAATAACCCAAGATTAGGAATACAAACAGATAACAATCCTACAACTTTTAATGATAAATAAAATCAATTTTCTTAAAGGTTATAATATTTATAATTAAAGGTTAAAATGGCAATAATATTAAGACAGACTAAAGGATCAGAGTTAACATTTGCTGAGGTAGATGGGAATTTTTCATCTCTGTTTTACTCAGCTTCATTAGACGGAACTTTTTTAAATTTTTATACTTGGGAAAATAATCTTTCTCAATCATTTGACTTATCTAACTTACCAGGATTTGGAGGAGTAACAGTATTAGATGGAGGAACTCCAATAGTCCCAGTAGCAACTGGATTAAATTTTATAGGATCAGGGGTTACAGTTACTAATTTTGGTGGTGGTCAAGCAAATATTGAATTCACAGGAGGGGGAGATACTTATACATTATCAGCAGGAGCAAAATCAGGAACAAGTGTTCCTTTAAATTTAGATGCTGCTGCAGGAGTAGATTCTACTGTTAATTTAACAGAAGGAACAGGTATTACTCTTACACAAACTAGTGCAACAGAAATAACAATAGATTCTGCAGGTGGTAATTTTATTAATGCAACTGCTTTACCTCAAAACTTCCCAGGAAATTCACCTTTTGATAATATATCATCAGGAACAACATTTCCATCACCTGGAAAATCATTTCAAGAAATGATGGATTTAATGTTATATCCTGAATTATTTCCATCATTAACAAATCCATCACAAACAAATTTTACTTTATCACCATCTGGTTTTAGAGAAATTGGGGAACAATTTGCAATAGGAGGTATAACTTTATCTTCAACATTTAGTAGGGGATCAATAAACCCAGCTTATGGTACAAATGGATTTAGAAGTGGATTACCTAATGCGTATATTTACACAGGACCGGGATCAGTACCAACTCCACAATCTAGTACTTCCCTAACAAATTCTACAGCTACAGCCGCAGTATATACGATAGTACAGGGTGCTCAATCATGGACTTCAAGAGTTGCTTATGATGCTGGTCAGCAACCTCTATCAAGTACAGGAAATAATTTTAATAGTCCTCTACCTGCTGGTCAAACTAACAATAATTTAACAAGAACAATAACAGGTGTTTACCCAGTGTTTGCTACCACAGTAAATATTAGTACATTGACTAAACAAGGTTTACAATCAATGACTAGTAATATAACAGTAGATGTGGTAACAGAATCTGGTGGGGGTGGTGCAAAACAAACAATTGACATACCCCAGGCATTTAGTACTATAACAGGGTTACAACAATTTAATACATTAAGTAACGTATTTGATAATATTAACTTAGCAACATTTACAGTAACATCAGTAACCAAAACAATACAAGGAGTTAGTAATATTCCTTATGATAGGTATACACATAATGGATCTGTTATAGGTGCACGAAAATTAAGATTTTTGACATAATAATATAAAATGGCAAGACAAAAAGGAACATTACCAATATCGGCAAATTTCGAGCCACAAATAGCAGGAGCATTTGATGCTCGTGCAAATGTGCCTACAAAAGCAGACTTAATTGTAGCATCTAACTGGACAGCATTAGATGGCAGTTATTATGGTTATAATGGTATGACTGTTACTGTTGCTGAAGATTCTACTACTGCTAATAATGGTATTTATGTTTTAACTGATTCTGCTAATATTACTAATACTGCTAGTTGGTTATTTGTAGGAAGTAATACGTCAGGTACTTCAGGTTCTTCAGGAACTTCAGGTTCATCAGGTTCATCAGGTACAGATGGTACTTCAGGTTCATCAGGTGATGATGGTACTTCAGGTTCATCAGGTTCATCAGGTACATCAGGAGATGATGGTACATCAGGTTCTTCAGGAACATCAGGTTCATCAGGTTCATCAGGTACAGATGGTACTTCAGGTTCAAGTGGAACTTCAGGTTCATCAGGCTCTTCAGGAACAGATGGTACATCAGGTTCTTCAGGAACATCAGGTTCATCAGGTTCATCAGGTACAGATGGTACTTCAGGTTCTTCAGGAACTTCAGGTTCATCAGGCTCATCAGGTTCATCAGGTACATCAGGTATAGATGGTACTTCAGGTTCAAGTGGAACTTCAGGTTCATCAGGTTCAGCAGGTACTTCAGGTTCATCAGGTTCTTCAGGAACAGATGGTACATCAGGTTCTTCAGGAACATCAGGTTCATCAGGTTCATCAGGTACAGATGGTACTTCAGGTTCTTCAGGAACTTCAGGTTCATCAGGCTCATCAGGTTCATCAGGTACATCAGGTATAGATGGTACTTCAGGTTCAAGTGGAACTTCAGGTTCATCAGGTTCAGCAGGTACTTCAGGTTCATCAGGTTCTTCAGGAACAGATGGTACATCAGGTTCTTCAGGAACATCAGGTTCATCAGGTTCATCAGGAACAGATGGTACTTCAGGTTCAAGTGGAACTTCAGGTTCAGCAGGTTCATCAGGTACTTCAGGTTCATCAGGTTCATCAGGCACATCAGGTATAGATGGTACTTCAGGTTCAAGTGGAACTTCAGGTTCATCAGGTTCATCAGGTTCATCAGGTACATCAGGAGATGATGGTACATCAGGTAGCTCAGGTACTTCAGGTTCTTCAGGTTCATCAGGTACAGATGGT
>Ga0099797_100045_pt1 | contig 65480 bp, 42 predicted proteins | sample Uncmet_Sort48C_1_FD_89871 | JGI IMG/M metagenome (GOLD analysis project Ga0099797, IMG submission 89871) | Marine eukaryotic communities from CALCOFI LINE 67, Pacific Ocean - C012_Sort48C_1 | ecosystem: Environmental > Aquatic > Marine > Oceanic | place: Pacific Ocean: Monterey Bay | collected...
TTATTTCCCTAACGTTTTGCCACCTTTCGAAAAAATAACCAGCAAAGGGGCGCGGGGATACGTTGCGGAAATGCTCGCGAATTATTTCCCAACCCGTTAGTCTCCAGAATCAGAACAGAACATCGCGCTTACAATTCAAACAACTGAATGAATACTCTGACATCGCTGCAAAGTCATGTGGTGACAAAACTGTTATCAGACACTTTCTGAAAATCCGCTGCTGCTGCAGTGCTGCTCACTAATATGGAAAACGCTGCTTTGCCCTTTGCTCACTTTGCATTTTGGAGTTTAAAAAACGCGAGCGAAAATCAAGTTTTTGAGAAAAATGCGCGTGCTCTATACAATCCGCATTACGACGCCTTTCACGCTGCTGTTTGCTGCCTGCTAATAATAATCCACTTCGAGTTGCTCACGACGCCATAAAACATCAATGAATTCCTCATCAGTTGCTGTAATTGTGAGACAATCTTTGCGCTGCTCGCGAGACATACGTCAGAACGATGATGATTCGAATGTTGCAGTTCATGTTTTCGCCGGTATACTAATGTTTCAATACTTCCTCTCTCGATCGCATCAATTCGCATTTGGACCTGTCTTTTTGAGTCTTGTAGAACACACCAGCACTGAGAACAATATAATTCTGTTGACAATCCCGTCAGTTAAACCTTGTCAAAAATGCTCAATGTTCTGAGTCTCAATTTTTTTTTTTTTTCCAATGAAAACGTAAACAAGCATACAGAGTTGCACTTGCTACCTTGCCCAACACCTACAAAAGCTTGACAAAAGGGAATCTATATTACCGTGTGCCACATGGGTCAGTGTGAACTTATATCGATGATGATAATACACAGCGTTTTTTTTTCTTTTGACAGTGATCAAATTTCCTTGAGTCTGTAAAACTAAAGTTTAAGTTTCCTTTTGCACTTTCAGACTAAAAATAGGGCTGAAAATATTCTGAAATGAGATTCAATTGGAAATGCAAATTCTGAAGTCAAGGAGCTCAAATATGCTTGTAATTCTGCTCGCTACAAAAGCCGACACCTGATCGGGGGATATGCAAACAGAATTTGTCACTAAGCCGTGTCGTAAGCCGTGTCGTAAGCCGTGTCGTAACACTGACAATGACATAGAGGTTCCTGACTGGAAGACATGCATTTACAGACTCCTTCTGAATCTTAGTCTACTCACAAATCGAGTCACTGTCCGATGTATCTACTCACAAATCGAATCACTGTCCGATGTATCAATCTACTCACAAATCGAGTCACTGTCCGATGTATCAATTGGACTGCCAATATCCGTCGGCGTTAAATCTTCTAATTTTTCTTGTTTGGAAAAATTTTGACCGACCAAATTTTGACCGACCAGGTCAGTTTGACAGGACAGGCTGCGAACTTTTTGAGAAGGGTTTTGGTTCCCTGGGGAATCCCAGAGCCAGCCTACAGAGACATCGATTTTCAAGTATCTCTCACCGTCCCATTCCACCACAACATCTATCTTTTTGCCGTTCCAGGTTTGTCCAATCCATTTCATCAAACGCGTCTCGAATTGTCGGCCGACGTCACGCACATTGCGAACTGAGTCCTCTTGTATTAGTTTGAGAGTGGCAAGGAGATTGTCCTTTGAGCAGGTTTCTTTTGACGCGTGTTTGCTTGATCCGGTGATATCACGATTATCATCATCGTTATCTGACTCTTCCACAATACCAAACTTCTCTACCAACGCCTGTACCGCTGGCAATGGCGAAAATTTCGTGGCTGCTTCAGAAGAAGTTGCGTTTGACGACGCACTGGGCCCAAGGCCAAGCTTCTCTTCTAACTCTATCAGAGTTTTTCCCAGCGTGGGTTCAGGACTCTCTGCAGCGATGTAAAAGATGCGATCGCTGGGTTCTCCGAGGTTTCTGATTTTTTGAACAGCTTTTTCGATGGCGAAATTGTGATGCCGAAAGCAGAAATCGTAAAAGAGACAGACGATACTGATCAGTTGGCTCAACATGTTCGGCTTGACTTCCTGGCTATTTTTTGCTGTTATTGACGTGTTATTTGTTGTCATTGCCAACGTTGACATGTTCTGTGTTGAAATTTCCTGGATCTCGGTTGATTCTTTGGAGTCTTTGTGGATCAGCTGGCCTTCAGTCGACTGAGCCGCGTTTGGTGCCGTAGACACAGCTAGGTTTCTCATGTTATTTCGAGTACTAGCTCCAGAAATATTGATGCCAACCCACGCGATCACACCGAGCGTTGCGAGGATTAGAACGGTTATGGTGAAGCAGAGGCATGGGGGAGTCTTTTTTTCTTCTTTTCTTTGAAGTTCATTTTTTTGCTCATCACCAAATTCAAACTCCTCCGAGTCCACAGTCACTACAAGTGGGTCGTCCCCAAACGAATCGTCGGCATCTTCAATTTTATTACAATCCAGAGAACCATTGCACGATGAATGTGCTTGCTTTGCCAAGTTTGGCAAAAGGTTCTCTCTTGCATGTGCCTGCCCCCTCATGAGAGGACTCGTGTCATTAGTGTGGTCATTCATCATTGACATTTTGTCGACTTGAATACTTACTACACAGACCTAAGTCTAGCCAGTCTACACTTTCAATCTAAGAAATACAAAACAATCCGCAAAACTATGCAGGAACTGTTGGTAAATGAAATTTCAAAAATGAGAAACGCCTTTGAGTGAATGACTCCGCTCCGGCATGCAAGACTCCCATGACATGACGCTTTCCGCTGTTTGCCGAAATTGTAATAGTAAACGCTGCCCCAAGTTTCTCAAGATGCTCTTTTGCTCACGATGCTCTTCTCAACCCTCTCTCAAGATTCTGTCTGTTTTGATGTCAAAACAGAAATGCGCTCCCGAAACTGCTTGCTGCTCTCGTCAAATCTATTGCTCTCAGAAAACGCCATGACCGTTGTTGAAAAGATTCTGCAAAAATATTGAAGAGATACCCAGCAAACACACAATCGATAACGTTGGGACTTGGATGATTCGAACACGCGCGGCTCCGCCGTGGAATACGGTGATAGGCTTAGCTAAACGACGAAAAATGATCGCGTTTTCCCATGTTTGTAAAAAATGTGAGCGCAGATAGCCTTAAGTTAAGGCTTAACAATAACAGAGCTTCAATCCTTGACCATTCTAATTTCCAAATGCTCGCTTTTTGTAGTACTTGTTCTCGCAATGATTCATCAGTCATCTGCTTCAGATTCGACCTACTCGACCTGACTATCTGCTTCAGATTCGACCTATTCGTTCTGAAAACTGATTCTCCATTGATAACGTCTCAGATTCTTACCGGTGCGCGACTTCCTCGAGACGCATGGACTACCGATGTCCTTCTTAATATCACAAGATGGCAATCATAAGATGTTAGAGCTTCAATGGTTTCGTGAAGTTCAAATTCGATATCAGAATATTTTTCGCGAAGTTCAAACTCGGTCAATTTGAATATTATCAATTTCAAGATGCAAAATATAGGGCGTTCTAGTATCGTAATACAATGCGTTATCAGAATATAATGCGCTTTAATATTTACTATTTCCTCACCTCCTCACCGTCAAAATTATGACGGTCAGAACAAACAGCCGTTCCTGAGGCATCAATTCTAAAGACAGTAATGTCTTTGGAAAACGACGAAAATCGATCTTCAAGATTGATTGTCACTTCGTCTAATTATGTAGCTCATCTATCCTTCTCCGTTTATTTTGGATACTCCTTTTCCGTTTATTTTGGATACTCCTTTTCCGTTTATTTTGGATACTCCTTTTCCGTTTATTTTGGATACTCCTTTTAGCCAACATAGATTTCTTTTTTTTCGGAAAAATTCTCTTTATCTCGGGCCATTTCCTGAACAGAGTCCAGCCTCCATGAAGCAAGAATCGCGCTAGTATCTACCTTGACACTATTTCCCCAATACGACTTCTTAGGACCCAACATTTTCTGACGCAGCGTTTTCGAATCTGTTTTCATCTTCAAAACTGTTTTCGAATCTGTTTTCATCTTCGAAACTGTTTTCGAATCTGTTTTCATCTTCGAAACTGTTTTCGAATCTGTTTTCATCTTCAATAGCAATAACTGGCATGAAGACACTGAGTTCACTGTAAGTTCACTAGAAATATTAACTGAGATAGAACTTTTCCGATCTTTTGCGGGCTGCAGGCTCATTCCTTGTTTTCTAGATACCCTTGTTTTCTTGCGGTTTTTCGATTTTTGCTTCAGAAAAGCACTTCTGTCTCCTCATAAAAGCACTTTTGCTCCCTCCACAATTTGCGGCATGGCTTCTTTCGGCATTGAATCCATGTCCATGCGAAAGCATTGACCTTCGGCCCCTGCAGATGCGTCCATTGAGGATGATCCCATATTAGCGGAGAAAAAGCAAATATCCAGATATTTTTTCGAATCCCAGCTGATTTCCACGTTGAGGCCGTTTCCTGAGGGCAAGTAGCACTGCTTTCTCGCAATCTGCGGAGTCGTCTGCATGTTTCCCGGCAGGCAGGCTCCGGAGCCACCCATCACATCCATTTTCAAATCGAGAAGTCTCGCCTGCAGCTTCTCTTTTGGTGTCTTCTCCAGGTTTTTTCCAGTGCGTAATTTTGTTGCGGTTGGCGCAGTCCGTGCGGTTGCCGTCATTTTCCACTCCATTTCCTTCACTGTATTCTGAAGTTGTGTGCTTTTTTGTAATCTCGATGCTGGTATCGAATTCACATTTGGCTCAATCTTGTAATACTTCTCGCCGATTATTTTTTTCTTTGTCGCCAAGTACTGAACTGCACAAAGGGGGTTGAAAAACCCGGCTCTACGAGCAGCTTCGGAATCGCCTTCGGAAGACCGGCAAAGTCCTTTTCTGACAAGTCTTTTTTCCAGGTCGGCCAAAGCTTGGTAGAGGGCTGGCTCTGTCTCCATATCTAGTAATGCAATCTCCCTCTCTAATGCAGCAAGACCTCCTGTGGATGATGGCGAAATCTTTCTTATATCAGATACGAATTCGTCTAGAAGTTGAAATTTATTTTTTGCCCATGTCATCACTCCTGGAAAACCTTCCCTCTTAACTTCTGTTTTCATCTCCGTCGTCATTTTCTTCATAGATGCATCGACTCTATCCATAGTTGAATCAAAAGTCGAGTTGACTTTTTCATAAGTTGAATTCATAAGCGAATTCAAATTGATTTTTTCCCTAGTCGAATTCCGAGTTGAATTCACCGCGGTGAGACATTTTTTTACGGGGAAACATTTCATCACCTTTGCTGTCATTGCCGTTTTATTTGCTGTCATTGCCGTTTTATTTGTTGGCGTTGCCAACTGCAGCATCGATGTGTTTTCTGTCGAAATTTCCTGGGCTGAAATTTCCTGGATCGATTCTCGGTTGATAATTTCTGTGCTGTTGGAGTGTCCAGGAAACTCTTCACTCTTTGCTCCGGTAGACACAGCTACGTTTCTCATGTCGTTTCGAGTACTGTCTCCAGAAACATTGAATCTGATACCAACCAATGCGATCACACCGAGGGTTACGAGGAATACTAGGACTGTTATGGTGAAGCAGAGACACGATGAGGAAGCCTTAGTCTCAGTCACTTCTTTTCTTTCTAATTCGCTTTTTTTCTCAGATCGAAATTCCTCCATTTCCTCTGAGACTGGGTCCACCCTCATGAGAGGACACGTGGCATTCGTGTGGTCATTCATCATTGACATTTTGTTGATTAAGTCAATGATTGGAATACTACACACACATATGCAACTTCAATCAGAATTTATTTACAGATTCAGAATCTGATGAGAAATGAAATTTCAGAAAATTTAAAATCAGAAACGCCTTCGAAGGATGAATGATTCCGCTCCGAAATTAACGACTCAGATGATATGACGCGCGTCGCCGTAACGTTTTCAGACTGAAATCACAACTGAAGCTATAGATTATGTTGTTTTTTTTGCTCTCAACGCTCTTCGCGATGCTCTACAATTGATCGCTGTCTCTCCTGCCAAAAGAAAATTGCTTCCGCCAAAACAAAATTGCTCCGTCTAAATTCCGAAATGCTGCCTCTTCTGAAATTCTGAATGGAATCTGAATACTGCTCTCGTCAAAATACTTGCTCTCTCGTCAAAATACTTACCCCAATAGCTAAATACGTATCAAATACCTACGCACGCGTACGTATCGACAAATACCTACGCAAACGTACATATCAAATACTTACGCACGCGGAGTTTGGACTTAGATGAACAAGCGGAACTGGTACTCGGATGAACACACACTGTGGAACCGTACGACGAAAAATTTAGAATTTTCCTGATGTAAAAAATGTGAACGCAAATTGCAATACTACTCAATATCTTTGAGTCTTGACAGAATTTCCATCCATGTAAATCCATGATCAGTCTAATTTCTAAATTCTCCATATTCAAATTTCAATGTCGTAAGAGGATCCCAATTCTCCGTACCATCTTGAGAATGTCATTCTGTGAAAGCACTGTGACATTGAAAGCAAACAACGCAGTCACTTTTGTAACTTATTAAGTTACTTAGAGTTGGCCATCCGACATACGATTCTAATCCTGGAGTTCCAGGGTGCGTCCACCACATTGGATGGGGAATCGATTTTGTCTGCCAAATTTAGCGTGCTGACCACTCTGATGATTATCATGATGTCCAATTGACGATTGGTCGGACTTTGGTCTTTGAATTGTGATTACGTAATCTGTTACAGGTCCTGTACACGCTTTCTGATTACCTGTCAAAGGTCTTGTACACGCTTCCATTCTACCGTGAATTGGAATCAGTCATGATCTACTCCAGAAACTTCTGGGATGACGCATCTAGTGAACTTTCACTCTTTATAGTAATACCGTAACTGCTGTGCAGCTTTTCCAAACGAAAATATTTTTTAGAACCATTGACAACGTCTTCATTCTTACCCAATTGGATGTCCCTAGATATCACAAGATGTCATAACTTCAATGGTTTCGGAATTCAAATTCGATATCAAAACACAATGCATTTTAGAATTTATTCATCGTCAGAACGAACGGCCGTTCCTGAGACTCAATAAATTGATGATGGTCATTTCCTGTAAATCACATAACAAACTATTCGAATTTATCACCGGTAAAATACGTAACATAATCCAGAAAGCAATAATCGAGATACTATCACGATGCCAAACTTCTAGAATAATTTTGACTGTTCATCAAGTACTTATTTATAGATCGACTTTGGATCTCTTCTCCTTATAAGGACCTTTTAAGGTAGACTTCTACCCTGACACTATTTCCTTATTGCGACTTCTTAGGACCCAACAATTTCTGACCAGAACTGAGTTCAGGTGTAAGAACTGCGGCAGGACTTTTTCGACTTGCGGACTGCGGCCTCAGGCTCATTCCTCTGTTCTCTTGCGCTTCTTCGATGTTTTCTTCCTGTTTTTCCTCTTCAGATCTTTCTTCTTCAGCTTGTCCTTCCTCCACCATCGGCATTGAATCCATGTCCATGCGAAAGCAGTGACCTTCAGCCAATGCGGATGCGTGCATTGAGGACGATCCGCTCTCAAGTGGGGCCGAGAAAATGCAAGTGTCGATAAATTTTTTCCCATCCCAATGGATTTCCGTGTTGAGACCCATTCCTGACGGCATATAGCACTGCTTTTTCGCTATATTCGGAATCCCCTTCATATCTCCTGGTCCGCAACTTCCGGAGCCGATAACTTCTTCACCTGTAGGCCCCTTTCCACCCATCAGTTGCAATTGTATGCCGGCAAGTATCTCCTGCAGCTTCTCTTTTGGTGTGTGATTCAGGTTTCCAGTGTGTGACATTGTTGCGTTTGGCGTCGTTTGCCACTCCATTGCCAGCACTGTTTTGTGGAGTTGTGTGCTCTCCTGCTGTCCGGATACTGGTATGGAAGTCGCATTTGGTTCGATTTTATGATACTTCTCACCGATTATTTTTTTCCTTTTCGCCAAGTACTGCACTGCACAGAGAGGCCTGAAATTCAAGGCTTGGTCGGATAGTTCGCAAAGTTTTTTGGCTGTAAGTCTCTCTTCCAGCCTGACCAGGGCATCGAAAAGCGTTTCTTCTTGGTTGGAGGAATTTCTCGATTCGGGATCAGTTCCTGCAATATCGGAAATATTGGCGGGCAGCGAAATCTTTCCAATCGTGTACAGGAATTCGTCAACTGGTTCGAACCTGAGCTCGTTTGTCTTATTCTTCATCCATGTCATGACTGCCGTGACATTACCATTTTTTTGCCATTGTTTTTTCATGTTCTTCATAGATGCACTAACAGCTGAACTGACTTTGCCCATCGTCGAATTAACAGTCGAGTTGACTTTTTCCATGGTTGAATTCACAGCAGGGATAGACTTCAGTATGATCCCCGATAACCAGCCCAAACCGGCCGCGAGAACGCTTGCCACGCTGACGGTGGCTATCTTCAGTGCGTTCAAGAGGCCGATATTTACCTGTTCTGGCTTTGCAACTGCTTTTTGATTTACTTCTTCTGGTTTTGCAACTGCTTTTGCAGCAGCGGGCTCGTCTTTTGCCGGTGCTGGTGCTGCAGTGGTGTCCTGTGTCTTTTTTCCTGTCTTCTTCTCAGGTTGAGCGGTCTGCGGCTCAGGTTCTGCTGTGGCGTGCTGCGCTTTCTTTTGATGTTCTGCAGCTGCTTTTCGGGCTTCCTCTTCTTTTTTTCCGTTAGACTTCTCTTGTTCCGGTTCTTGTTCCGGTTCTGTAACTACGTTCTCATCCACTTTGTCGGTCGCAAGAAATTCCTTGTCACCCGCACCCATATCTTTTGTCTCGTCTGGGTTGTTCTTTTTCTGCCCAAATCCAGCATTGGCCTCACCACCGAACATCGGACTCGAACTCACCCTCGGGCCTGCGGGGCCTCCATCTCTCGACATAGCCGCGCCACCATTTCTAATGCCTGAAGCATTAGAATCTACCGCATCGATCATCAACCAAGTCACACTGGCACCGAGTAGAAGAATGGCGACTGAAGCCAAGATCAGTCCGACTGTGCATGAGCATGACTTCTTTTTGGAATCTTTCGTGATGTCCGAATGAATTGAATTTTCTTGATCGTCGATCCGAATTTCTCTCAACATGTTTGCATCAACTCTCTGAGTCTCACTACCCAAGAGAGGCCTGCTTTCGTGGATGGATCTTTCCATTGTGGAGAAGTCACACCTGTTGTGAGGACTGGTCCACTTCCAATCACGGGTATATTCTTTCTGTTTCAAACTTGAACTTCCTTCAATTAGTATTTCAAAATGATTTTAACTAAGTAGGCAAAATGAAAAAAATCTTACGAAACGAAAACAATTCGCGCGCACTGCACGAATACTGTGGTTGGAGAAGGTCAAATGATGAGTTGGAAAAGGTCAAATGGAGTTCAAATTATTTTTTGACAATGAGAAAGGTCCTCGCTCACGGTGCTCGTCGAATGATCTAAAAATGCTCTCGGGTGGACAAAAGTTTGAAATCGTTTATAATTCTCATTTGTCAGACATTGAAAAATGGAATTTGGAAATGGAATATCGCAACGCGCTTCTAATTGTTTCAAATTTTATGCTCTCTTCCAATGAGCAGTGCGCCCGCAAAGTCATCTCGTAAAAGATAGAATCGCTAAGCTTTATGACACGCGTCGTAAAAGAAATAATTACTCTCGTATATAACTGATGAAAGAAATGATGATCACTGCTCGAGTCTCGCTGTAGTATCGTAACAAAGTGAATCAAATCGCTCTCAGATAATATTCAACTCGCTCTCCTGAATAGTAAACTCGCTCCTCAAATACCTTTTTCGCGCGAGAAGAAAAAATCCAGACAAACAACGCTTCAAACATAAACGACGGAAAAGAGAACAACCTAAATCCAAATTTCGAATCATGAGAACAACTCTTACTTATCTTTGAAAAGAAATCCGCACAAGTTCTGCCAATTGATGACAACATACTTCTTGAAAGAAACATACTGCGATATTGAAAGAAACAACATTCTTCTTGAAAGAAACATACTGCGATATTGAAGCTGCGATATTGAAACTGCACCTCTGTTTGTAATACTGCAACTGTTCTCAATCACTCTTTAAACGCCCCTATCCCTTCTAACTTCAGAACCCACCCGAGAATGACGAACTCCTTCAAACACCACATCTGCGTCGAAATGTTGACTGCAAGAGTTAAGGTGATCCAAGAAAATACTGGCTGGCCGAAGAAGTACGAATATGAGCAGCCAGTCTCCTTTTTTATCCACGTGAAAATGAGCCTATCTTGGATGAAATCCGCAAACGCCAAAATCAGCATCGCGTGAAAAGAATGCTCATACGGGTATACCATGCGCGAAACGGTTGCGTCTTTCCCCAAAACAAGCATAGCGAAAGGATAAAACAATATAAACGCCGTGTAAACGATCTGTACGGTGAGTCCCATGACGCATATCTCGTAACCTCTGAACTCACGGAGGTTCATGCTGCCCACCACGGTCAGTTTGGTCTTGCCATACAAGTATCTTTGTCTATATCTATCCAAAAAACTGTCCAAGCAAACATATTTCCCACTGCGCCATCGCGAGAATGCAACTATCCGCCTGGAGAAGGACAACAAATATACCAGCCAAAACTGAAACACATCGAGCCACTCTTTGGAGTTCATCGCTGCCAACACTATGCATATAGCCGACTGAATATGGAACCACCAAACACAATACTGTCGCATATAAGATGCGCGCTGCACCTGCCCCACCCCATCCCCCTTCGCAGCGTCGAAATGCCATTGATTTACGCCAAGACAGAATACCATATAGATGAGTTTTTTGACGACGAAAAAGATGATGGGACGAAGACTTTGGACAATCGGACCAAATTCGCCGCTGGCCATGTATCTGGAGAAATTTTTTTTTGAGATGCACAGATATTTGAACTTTAAACAGGGGTTGAGATCCACAGATGAGAGAGACACAAACCACAAAATTGAATTTTGAAAATTCAGAAAACAAAAGCGCAAAAGAGATCGATTACTATACCGTACGCGACATCAATGAAAATCGATTATACGCGACATCAATTGCCGAAAGTCCCACAAGCGCAATGACCCCGATAGCTATGCAGTTTGTTCCCCAGGCTTTCTGAAGCAGATTTTTCTTCCTTGCTAGCCAGCTCGCAATCCAGCTGCTGCCTTCCAAATCTAGATTCGATTGAGTTCTCAATTTCTCTTCATAATCCGGATCTGAAAACATTTTCCTTGGGTCCCAATAGTCTTCAACATACCCGAGTCCCAACCTGGATACTTCCAGGAATGGAAAGAAAGCGGCACAAGCGCATCCGTGACCGACAATAATGTAGAGGAACAAGTATTTTTCTTGATTTGGACCGTAGGATTGTGTGAGCATGAAGAAAAACGCGTTATAGGCGATCGAGAAGCGACAAAACCACCAAAAGAGCATTTGTTTTATGCGGTTGAAATTCATAAACCATTCGACGTTACCCAGACAAATGGCTGCGGGGGTGAACCAGCTTAGCAACGCATGCACCGACTGCGCTAGAGTCCATTCCAAGTGACAGTGTTCTTTGCCGAGGTGGCAATTCGGGATACCGGAGGGGACGAAGAGCGAAACCAAGATTAACGAGATGACGAAAGGAAGAGACATTAGTGTCGTTTGTAGTGTCAGTCGAATGTGGTACCAGATGCCCATCTGTACCTGCATTTTTTTCATTTCACCTGTGGTTTCGTCGAGTTCTAAAGCTTCAAAGGTGAAACCCGGTCGCTCCTGTTCGATTATTGCAGAAATTCTTTTTGCACTCCTTCTTCGAGCAAGAAAGAACGATGCCGTCATCGACTTCGAGGTTGGCCCCCATGACTTCGTGGGGGCTTCCGGCGTATTCAGAATGTCATTAGGAGTTAGAATGTCATTAGGAGACAAAACGCGTGTCCCCCCAATTTCTGTCGTTGAGGAGTCGTGTGTCTGTGAAAGTTCTCCAGAAGGATTCCGAACGACACGTGTAGTGTGTGAAGTGTCTAACTCGCGAGAAGGATTCGGGATGACGCCCACAGTCTGTGAGCTTCCGGGCAGTTTTGCTTGCTTATCTCTTCTTGGTTCGAGTGATTCCTCTTCTTCGAAGCTAACAGCTTGGCCACCTGCCTTGAGCATTTCAGTATGGATACCAAATTCGGTTGGGATCTGCGACTCCCATCCGCCATTTTGCTTTCCGATCTGGGAGTCGGTGACATCAGGTTGCACGTCCTCGATGGCAGCTTCATTCAGTGAAACGTTGCGCATGTCGTGAGGTCCACGACGTGGTCGTTCCTGAGACTCCACTGCAGACTCCACCACAGCAACACCAGCAGACATTCTTTGGAATCATGATTGTTCCACTCACGGCAGTAACCCCCAATTCGTTGAGCACCTTTTTGAAAACACCATTGGCATCAGTGCCCATATCAATCATATAGCTGTAGCCTGTTTTGTAACTTTCTGTTGCAATACGAAAATTTTAACTCAGTGAAGACCTCGGTCGTCTATCATTTCGCAAATGATTTTGCAATTCCACAGCAGGCAACATCTCGTTTCCACTCAAAATAACGGACGTCAGCTTTCTCGCATATTCCGAGTCAGAATCTGATATCCCTCTCAACGTCGAATCACAAATGTGCCATCTGGCTCTGGCTAGAGGAGAGAAACTCAAACCATCCATCAAATGCCACACTGACATGGCTGAACTGAACAGATCGACATGGCAGAGAAGAGAACAAACTGAATCGAAATTTCAAATGCAAATGGAAACAATAGAGTGATGATAGTTCATCTAATCTGCACTTCTTGGAAAGAAACCCAATTCACATTTCTTAGAAAGAAACCCAATTCACATTCCTCAGAGAGGAATCATTTCTCAGAAAGAAATCCACACAAATTCTGCCGAGTTTAATCATAATCAATCACGATAACAGCCGCCTTTTGGAAAGGCATTGGACACAAAAATGTAAAAACTAACACAAAAATTGAAACGCATAATCGCATTTTTTAGCCAACAAAAATTTTTGTCACCAGATGAAGCTTTAACTCAGTCGCACTTTTTACTCGCTAGTATTGGCGAGATGATATGTTCGTTACTTTTCCGGGCCAGATCTAATGATCGCTCAGTTGATTGTAAAGATTGAATTCCGCGTGAAGATACCTGTGTCATTCCGCATCTTTAAACGCACCTTTTCCATCTGCTTCCAAAACCCACCCGAGTTTCGCGAACTCTTCCAAGCACCACATTTGAAGGGATATATTGACAGTTAAGGTCAACGTAATCCAAGAAAAAACTGGCTGGCCGAAAAAATACGAATATGAGCATCCAGTCTCCTTTTTTATCCACGTAAAGATCACACGATCTTGGATTAAATCTGCAAGCGCCAATATCAGCATCGCTTGAAACGAATGCTCATACGGATATACCATGCGCGACACAGTGGCATCTTCCCCGAGGACAAACATAGCGAAAGGATAAAACAAAATAAACGCCGTGTAAACGATCTGCACGGTAAGTCCGATAACACATAACTCGTACCCTCTGAATTCGCGCACATCCATACTGCCTACCACCGTGAGTTTCCTTTTCCCATAAAGATATGAATGCCTATACTTATCCAACCTCGCGCATTTCCCCGCTCCATATCTCGAGAATGCGACTATCCGTTGCATAAAAGACAACAAATAAACGACCCAAAACATAAGGACGTCGATCCATTCTTTGGAGTTCATCGCTGCCAGGGCTATTGCTATCGCTGAATGGATATGGAACCACCAGACAGTGTACTGTCGCATGTAGGCAGCGCGCTGCACTTGAGCTATATTATCCCCATCCAAAACATCAAAATGCCATTGATTTACGCCGAAACAGAAGATATAATAGATCAGCTTTTTCACGACGAAGAAGATGATGGGACGAAGGGTTTGGACGATTGGTCCGATGACAGGGCCAAGATCGCCAGTTGCCATATACCTGGAGTTTTTTTACACAATCATGAATGATGTCAATGAATATCAAAGAACTCGATATAGGCAGTCTGTGCAAATTTGGCGCACACTTTTTGAATCCGAATCTTGATCGAATGACGAGACTCGAATCTCCAAAACAGAAAATATTTCAAATAAGTATACACGACGTCAAAGGACGAAAGACCCACGAGTGCAATGACCCCGATAGAAAGGCAGAATGTGCCCAAAACTTTCTGCAGGAGATTTTTTTTCCTTGTGAACCAGCTGATGTTTTTCAAGTCCACCAGATTCAATTGAGTTTTCAACTTTTCTTCGTAGTCTGGATCCGCAAACATTTTTCTTGGGTCCCAGTAGTCTTCGATATAGCCCAGATTCAATCGGGTCCACTCGGGCCACGGAAAAAATCCGCAGCCGAAACCTTGTCCGACTATTATGAAAAGAAGCAGGTTTTCTTCTCGATTTTCCAAAATAAAGTATGCCAACACAAAACAGAATCCGGTGTAGAGTGTGATACAGCGGAAAAACCACCACAGGAGTATTCCTTTCAAACGCTTCCAATTCATAAACCATTCCACATTTCCCAAACAAATCCCCGCAGGAATAAACCAAACCAGGGATGAATGAATCAGCTGCGCTAGAGCCCATTCGACGTGACAATGTCCTTTGCCAAGGTGGCAGTTCGGGATACCAGAGGGTACGAAGAGCGAAACCAGGATCAGCGCGAAAACGAAGGGGAGGGACATTAATGTTGTTTGCAGTGTCAATCGAATGTGATACCAAACACCCATCTGTACCTGCATTTTTTTCATTTCACCTGTGGTTTCGTCGAGTTCCAGAGCTTCAAAGGTGAAACCAGGACGCTCCTGTTCGATTATTGTGGAAATTCTTTTCCTACTCCTTCTGTAGCCGTTGTTTTTCCGAGCAAGAAAGGCCATCCAGGATTTCGACCCTCCGCCCCAAGACTTCACGGGAGATTCAGGTGTCTGCAGAGCGACAGAATTCGGCTGCAGAACGACAGAATTCGGGACAATATCCGTGCCGGTTTGTGCCATATCAATGATGCCACTCGTTGAAGAGTCGACATGTGCCAGTGAAATGTCACCAGAAGGAACGACATGTGTCTGTGAGATTTCTCGATCAGGAGGATCGACATGCGTCTGTGAAATGTCGGAGATGACTCTCACGTTCGCTGTCAGAGACTCTGAGGCGCCTGCGAATTCATTGGGTATCTGGGACTCCCATCCATCAGGATGAGTGACATCAAACTGCACCTGGTCCACTGCAGCCATTCTATCGGCAGCCATGCTATTGGCAATGCCAGTGTCGTCTGGTCGCGCATCAGACTCCGTTACAGCAGCAGACATTTTTTTGAATCACAAGTATCATTCCGGTAAACCGTAATAGTTTCACGATGACCGACTCAATTTCTTTGCGAACCTTTTTCAAGAAGGCTTTTTGAAAAGAGTTTCGCAAATTTTGGTTCAATTTCAATATGCGAGATCTCGCATCACCATCTCTTTCACACTCCGATTCCGAATCACAGCTGTCACCCTTCCTCCCGGCTCAGTGGCACATCCATCCGCTTAGCCACCCTTGTATCTCACAACCTCACAATGATCGGAACACGACAACCATCTGACATTGAGTTTATCTCTTTCAATTTTTTCTCTTAAATTTGTCGGTAGACAAATCTTGACACAAATCCTCGGTAGAAGCATATAATTTGACACATATATGAGACTTCAACTATAATAGACCTGACGATGATGTAAAATGATATCCTGAATGATTTCAGTGAATCAACAATGAAGACAACAATTGGTCATGATATCCTGAATCAACAATGAAGACAACGATTGAATTTGCCGAAGCCATATTGTAACGGGCAAAACAATGACTGATATCCAAAATTGTGAGTCGAGTGAGATCATTGATAATCATATGGCTGATGATGACTCCTGCAGCCTTTTACTTTTGTCATCATTTTGTCATGTCTCTGCTTGAGTTAACTTGTCGCTGCCAGTCTAAGTGAAGAGAACAGTCTCTTTTTAATCATGCTGAATTCGCTACATTCTGTTTTTCCAAAATATTGTATTCGCTACATTCTGTTTTTCCCCAATGCTGTATTGGATACTCACATGTAACATACATGAAATAAAACTCTGCCAATGCTCAGCCTCCTGTTTATATCAAAAAAAATCGCTTTAGTTTAGTTCCATGAGGCTTAGACTCTGCTTTAGTTTAGTTCCATGAGGCTTCTTTGCTTTAGTTTAGTTCCATCAGACTTCTTCGATTCATTTTTTTCCCTTAGATTGTTGACCAACTATGATCATTAACATCTGTCACCACATGACATGATACACATGCAATGCTAGAGCAGCTAGACACAGACATATACACGACGAGTCAATGAGTTGGTAGTTTCCATGTTTCAAACGTGACTTTCTATTTGTATATCTTTCTTGACAATGATTTGAACGATCGAACTCTGTTTGCACTTGTTTGTTGAACTTTCTCAAGGTGTCATAGATGAATGTGACCAAAATTGGAACTTCACTATCAGTCTTCTTGACAAATCGCATGAGTCATGACTTCTGTGCCACTTTTTATATATTTGCACGAGTATATGTCTCAGATGGTAATCGAATCACTCTCATGGGGCGGCTACAAACAAACACATTTTCGTAGTGCCACTGACAAGTACAACGCGTACTTTCTTCTTCTCATTTTGATCTCTTTTTTTTTTCAGTGCTAGAATTGCTTTTGAATCTAAAATTCCCGAGGCTGATTGATTCTTAAACCGTACTGATTCAAGAGTTATAACTTTTACGGTTCACCTGGTGTACTACTCTGTACTTCTTCATGGCGAATTATAACTTCACCTCCCTTCTCGACGTCCACTTCACGTCCCTACTTCGACAACACATCCCTACTTCAACCCCGAATCCACCGTCCAATAAGTCATTTTCATTTTGTCTTTTCCATCTTCACTAACCGGTTCTTCCGTTTTGATAACCAAAGACGAACCATAAAACCACACCTCCATCAATCTGCCCCATCTTTGCGACCTCAATTCATGTCGTGGAAGCCCTGCCGTCAAAACTTCATTATCAGAGATCACCTTCGAACAAAAATCCTTGAATTTTTCTAGATTCAGATACCAATCGTCTTCGTCGGTGGTCCATTCTTGTCTTTGCATACACCAATGAGAATTCTTGTCGAGAGCATGAGGACCTGCAGTCATCCAATGTCCAAAATTGTTGTCCGGATGAATTTTCGCCGCCAGAAAACTGAAATGCAAAGAATTGTTACAATTCACGATTAGAGATTGAGAAGAAAATTTTTTGGACTTTCTGACGAAATAGTTGACGATAGAGCGAAGAGCTTTGAGAGGTGGGAGTGCGTTCTGGGAGTCTGATTGTGTCATAAAACTGTCGTGAGGGAAAAGCTTTCGCTGTAGATCATTCAGGATTTGCATAGTTTTGATGTGCCCGAAAGTTTTTTTTTGGGTATGATTGACGGCGAAGAAAATGTGGGGAGTCTCTTCGATGTGACTTTGCGAAGAGGGCGAGACCGGTGCTGTCGTCTGACTCTCTTCTTCGCTGAGCCTGTGACTGGATGAGCTGGCGGAACTACTAGCTCTGGCAGTATTTGCCGCTGTCAGGTAGCCGTTGTTTGCCATTGTCATTCGTCGAGCAGGCGCTCCGTCGACAATTATGTCGTCACAATACGAATTACCGCGATTCAGATTTCCATGATTCAGGTTTGTTGTCCAACTCTTTTTACCATTATTGACATTATTGTCTACAAAAAGTTTCTTTTCCATCGGTGCGAGCCGTTTTCCGAGCAAATCGAGACTTTTGACTGCTTCTTCGATGTATTTCTGATCCATCTCTTTCTTCTCCTTTCTCTCTTCTGTTGTAAGAAAATTGAGCGACGGATCATCATCTGCATCATCGGAATCTTCTTCACTGGTTACGGATGGCAACACGTTGGCATTTACAGAATTTGGATCATCATTTCCATCATCACGATTTACGGATACGTCAAGATTCCGGGATGGATCATGATCATCACCGTGCACACTGTGGCTACTACCAGAGGTCGAACGGTTCAGGTCAGTACCAGAGCCGTTGTTTTCACCGCGATTTGAAATCGTTGTGCCATTTCGATCAGATGAATTTTCGGAATCATCGGAATCATCGCTATCATCCTCGTCTACATTCGGGTTGATATTGTCGATGTCCATGTCATCAGATTCGTCCATGTCTTCATCGTCATCGGAATCGCCCATAGTATCAGGCATGCGAGCTATATTGCCATAACTACCACTGGGACCGTTGTCAGGATATGCGATTGGAGTTGTGGGCCTGTCGTCAGGATATGCGATTGGAGTTGCGGGTCTGTGAGGAGGTTCAACGACAGCAGGACTGTCGTTATCCATATTGTTGTGAACAAAACCGTTGTCATCCATACTGTCCATACTGAGACGGGAGGGCCTGCCACTTTCATCCGCACTGACACTGGAAGGCCTCCCACTGTCCATATTAGCGATTACGGCGTCATCTATCAAAGAGGAACCGTGATGGACTAGAACAAATCTCTCAGATTCATCGCCATCGCCGGATTCGTTTGTACGGCTTGGTGGTCTGGGACCATTTCCAGCATTCACGGGAGCGCTTGAATTTCCAGGGCCATTATTAGTTCTATTTGTAGCGCTATTCATCATATCTGTACCTCCACGAGAAGATGTACTATCTGCATTTCCAGCAGAATTCCCATGTATAAGAGAAGAAATGATAGAAGCACTCCCATTTCCGAGAGAAGCATTTCCACGCCTTTCAAACAGTCTCAGACCTTGCCTTGGAGTTGAGGTCATTGGAGTCGGACTTGCCATTGACATTGTGCTTGCCATTGCGCTTGCCATTGTACTTGGACTTATCGATGGCGTTGCGCTTGCCATTGTACTTGGACTTATAGATGGCATTACGGGAGATTGAGTCATGGCGGGAGAAGGAAGATCGAATCTCCAAGCAGTTGGCGGAGAGGGGCTGGGGCTGCGCGTATGAAGATTCCGAGAATGTTCAGGGCTCCATGGAGACGGACTCGGCGAATCCACCAACGTAGGAGAAGGGGTCTGCAACATCGAGATTGGCATTGCCGATGTTGTCATTGGAGACGGTGTACGCGACGTCGAGGCTGCCATACGAGGCGACGGCTTCTGTAACATTGACACTGCCGCTCCGACTGCTGTTGGATGTGGAGTTTTCTTGTGGAGTTTCTTGTCTTGAAGTTCGTTGTTGTCAATATTGAGATCGAGTGTCTTTTCTGGGAATAGACTTGGCAGACTTGCACCGAGCGGAGCAACATCTGAATTTTTTCCCGCATTCGATTCTGCAGTTTTCACACCAAGACTTCCCCTGAAGTTTTCAACGTCGAAAACATTCGTCATCCACCACACTACCATACCCAAAATAGGCAGTCCGATCAGGACGACCAAAAAACACAGACCTTGTTTCTTGCAGAAGCAGTCTCTTTTGAGTCTCGTATCATTATCGTCGATCATCGCTCTTGTAGAATCTTCTGTACTGATCATAGCTCTTGTAGAATCAGCGCTTACGTCTCGCAACGGTATTGTAGATTGAGACCGGATAACGTCCTTAAACATTGACTCGGACTTCGTCGATTCGGATTTCTCAAGCGATTTGGATTTCGGAGGCAACCGACCCGTGGAAACAACGCCACGGATCGGCACGCCATAGACCGCACCGCTGGGGATGGGAGCCATTTTTTTTTTTGAAACTTCAATTATAATTTATCGATCACAAACGCACAGAAATATTTTCGTCCAGTTGAAACTCCAAAAATCAAAAAGCCAACTATGCCTATCGGAAAGCCAACTATGGCTTTGTATATCAATCGGTAGAGAAGTTAGTCGATACTGAAATTCCTCGTTGTTGCTGCAATTTATCGATACTGAAACTCCTTGGTGCTGAAATTGCTTGTTGCTGCAAAGATCAAAGGCCAACTATGGCTTTATATGTCAATCGGTAGAGAATTTGCTCGATACTGAAATTGCTTGTTGCTGCAATTGCTGCTTGTTGCTACAATTCAACTGCTTGTTGCTGACAATGGTTGCCTGGAACTTGAAATGGCAACGTATTCTTACTGTTTACACAGGTACTTGGTTTAAACTATTTTTCAAAACTCTAACAGGTCGTTGGATGATGAAGGTGAATCAATTTTCCAAAACTGTAACCCAAAAATGTAACGTAAAATTATTCAATTGCCAGACTCTGGCAGGGGCTTTTTCCGTGTTGAACTCAAACCTCTAGAAGGCTGGATCTGAGATCCCACTCCTGACTATTTTGGCACCTGCCAGCAATTTAAAGACTGTTTGACTCAACTCTTGGCAATTGCCAGCAATTTCCGACTCGAAATTCAACTTCTATGATTCAGACCTAGTAGAGAGAATCGATGAGATAATCAGAGCTCCAAAAAACTTCTACCAGAAGGCTGTGACAGACGCTGCCAACTACCTGTACAGTATATACAAAAAAATGGATTATCAGATCCTAGATAGTAATGTATGAAGAGCCTAGGTTAGTAGGGCATAGACAGACTCAAAGAGAAAAATGTTGACAAAACGGAAAAATGCATGTGACTTCACACCTGGTGATGGCAATGACGATTCTAATAACGATTCAGGTTGCGAGAAGATGACGACGATGATGATGATTATGATCAGACGCTCCATGGACATCCTTTGAGTTAGGATTTTGTTGTTTGCAGATATTCAAGGCAACAAAGAATTTTTTAAAATCGTGATGTTACCCGTGCTCCCACCGAATTTTTGAAGTGGTTTATTGCGTCCCGATCGCTCTCTGGCTGCCAGAATCTGGCATTGCATGATGAATAATTGAACTCTCGCTCTCGAAATACACTACCGCTTCCGACGAATGATATTCGTTATCAAAACACGTATGACCCCTAGCCGTTGTCAAAATATTCATGCCGAACAACTCATACCGAACAACATCACGCATGCCGAACATCATCCCTCATACCGAACAACGTCACTCTTGAAAGCGCTATAAGTGAAAAAAAGACCTGTCTTTCTTTCTTTTCCTACCACTCTTGCTGGGTGAAAAAAAGATCGATTTGAGATGGCTATCTGTTATCGATCCAAACATCTGAATCAGATTACGGTTTTAGCCTGTATCAAAAAATCTTCATCACCGTCTTCATCATACGTCTTGTCCATCTTCATCATCATCTTCATTACAAGCCTTGTCATGACATTTATTTAATTATTGCACGATATGAATCAAGGTTCACATGGGCAGTAATTATGCCAAAATTATTATAGTTTATATCCCTCAGCGATTAAAGAAAATCGGTCGCAATTCGCTCGAGATTCGGTCGAGTAAGCATCTGGGAAAAACGCTCGGAAACCCGTCGCAATTTGGTCGGCTTTGGTCGTAAAGTCTCGAGATTCGCTCGGGAATCGGTCGAAACGCTCGGAAACCGTATAAACGGAAGGGGTCTCCCCCATTGCGCTCGAAAAGTCGGTCGAGTAGTGGTCGTATTCGGTCGAAGCGCTCGGAAAGCGCTCGCAAATCGGTCGCAAATCGATTCGACAAATCGCGCTCGAATAGCGATCGAAAGCGCTCGGAATACGCTCGAAAAAGTCTCGAGCCTTCAAGAAAATCGCGCTCGAGTTTCGCCCGAGTTTCCGCGTAGGATTTTTGAACGAAATGCGCATCGGTCGCAAATCGCTCGGAAGAGGCTCGGAAGACTCTCGAGAAGCGCTCTGGGGAACGACGCTCGAGAAGCGCTCGAGAAGCGCTCTGGGGAACGACGCTCGAGAAGCGCTCGAAAAGCGCTCGGAGATGGCTCGCAATTGGCTCGAAGGCAGGACGTGGAATCTTTGTCTTCGCGATAATTTCGCGAGAGAGGCTTCTGGTCGCTGAGGTTGGCGGTTGAAGCGTGTCACCCCTTCGAGCTTTAGAGTCGACATCACGCGAATAGGCGCTGCGGTTCATGTCCGAAAGATCGTCGCGAAGGCATCACGTCACTGAATCTACCGAAACGATTTTGCATCGATGTCAATCGACGACGACATCACTCGGCTTATGATAATGATATCTATGCTACAGCAATATGCCCACTACTGACAGTGCGCGCCTTCTCATCGCGCGGCAAACTTTTCTCGAGCTTTTCAAAAGGCCGCTTCGGTGTCAGATGTTTCGGCTTGAGCAATTTTCTGGCATTCTTTTGCGAAAAAGTTTCCGAAAAGTTGGAAAGAGAAAGCGGGCGGGCTTCTAAGTGGGGTTTTAGCTGCATTTTGTTGAATTGGACAGAATGCGCCTAATATCCCGCTTGGGGATTTGTTGCGTAATTTTCTTCGGATCCGCTCGAAGGCTCAGGATCGTAACTTTCGCTGGGTGGTTGACTTTTTTGGCACGGTGGACGGCGCCATCGTCGAGATGTTTCATTATTTAAATTTTCGCGATTTTTTCGCTCAGCAATGCGCTACAGTTGTGATTCGCGTGTGTCGAGTTGGCGAGACATCGTCGGTCGAGGCCGCCGACGACGGACGAGAGTGCCGCACGTTCGAGATATACGATGGATGGCGCGATATTGTCACGTCGTTGTCGCAAGGACCGTCTTCCCGGACCCTATAGCATTGTCTTCGCAGAATGATGCTTCGCCGCATATCGTGGCTCGGAATGCGGCAGATCGGCAGATATCACCCGCCCGGTCTGCAGAATATGGAGCGTCGACGTCGATCCGCAGGACTCCGACGAGAGAGCGCCGAAAGAGTAGCGTCGGCGTGTGTGATCCGTTAACTTTCGCGCGGTGGGGTTTTTCTCGTCTTTCTTTTCCATATTTTGAAATCGCGCGAGATGTTTCTCCGGCTAAGTTTAAATGATAATCTTTTCGCGAACTCTTAGACCGTGAAGGTCCTATGGCATCGAGGACCTGACTTCCCGCCTACCTCTTTGCCTAATGAAATCCCGACACTCCCTCGCTTTTTCTGCACGAAAAAGCGCTATATTTAACGGCGGCCCCCGCGCGCGGCGCACCGCGCCGCGCTATGTTGCTTGTACGGTATACCTGTTGTGACAAAAAAACTTCCATGATACTTGTTCTAGGACTCTAGACTAAATAAAATTCTTGTTTTAGCTCCCTGCCATGAATAAATTGAATTACTATACAGAATCACTGGACCTAGACTAGAGTCTAGGCTAGCCTCTCGAGTGGCACTACTACTAAGTCTAGGAGTTACAGACTCCCAGAAATCAGCCCTGAGTCTAGGAGTTACAGACTCCCAGAAATCAGCCAGAGGAGCCTGAGTCTACGAGTCCAAGTTTTTAGTTTCTTGCGATATGGATATTAGTTACGATATGTGGCATGATGTATGATTTATGTTTTACTGTAAAACAGGTTTACATCATCATGTCAAACCCTCAAAATGAGTTTCCATATGCTAATATGCCTAATGTCCTAGAGCGTCAAAATCAAAGTCACAAGTCTCAGACAAGAACTTGGTTAACTTTCTCACAAAAATTTTCGACAAAAGAGTTTTCGGTTCTCTGGCACGGGAATTTCGCTTCTCGAGTCAGAATCTCGATAAATGATATTTACTCAGAGTCTCAGCCGGCGTTCACTAACAAGTCTAGTCCTCAAAACGCTCCTCCTCCAAGATTTCTAGGATCTAGAAGACTAGGCTTCTCCGTACTGAAGTATTATGCAAATATGCAATCACAATAGTCTAAGATGTACTATTCAAATGTCCGATCATGCCCTGAACTTGATCCTTCCAAGATTGCGTCAAGTTTTTCATGGCCATTTTTACGGCCCAATCCTTCGTCTTTCCGTCTCCTATTCTCTGTTCCCATTTCGTTATTAGAAGATCTTTTCTTTCTTCTCCAATTTCTTCAGAATTCTGAGAATTATTATAAGTTTCTTCTTCCCCTTCTAACACAGTCTGGACCGTGAAAGGCTCCCAAACTTTAAGTCCTCCAATGTTTACGAATTCAGTTGACGCCAGACGCGAAATTTTGAAAGCACGCGTTGTCTCTTTCTCGAACTCAGAATACTTCAAAACCTCGGACAGTTGACTTGTGATCCTCAAAAATCCGGCCTCTTTTCGGTCGTCTTCAATAGCAGCATGGATTTTATAGCTCACTAGATCTGCCTCGGTCTTCGACTCAGAAGGAGCCGCTTCTGACTCAATTTCTTCAAGTTCTTTTGGCTCCTCAGAAGACTCTTCATTTCTTTCAAGTCTTTTCCTGGCGCTGTCGAGTTTTCGGACTGTGTCAAGTGTGCTGACTCTGTCAAGTCTTCTGGATGTGTCAAGTGTGCTCAATGTTGTTGAAGATCGTTCAAGTAACCAAGCCTTGTTGTTGGAGACAGACTCTGCCCCAGAAACAGAGTCTACTTCAGAAGAACCTGTAGACGCCTTTTTCGGAAACCTTTCCGGATCTTCTGTCCATTTTAATGTCCCACCCTTGTCGAATTCCGGTTTCCAAATAGCGATAGGCGAATTTTCGCTGATGAACTTTTGTCTGAAGTCTTTAACCGAAAAGTCACGGATTCTGAAACTAGTTTCTCTCATCAACCAGCCGCGATTATCTTTCGACTCTTTTACTGTGACTTTGCTTTTGTCGACCCGAGTTTTCGGTTCTGGAGGGAGTGTTGTCGGTAACTCTGGAGGGAGTGTGCTAGTGACTGGAAGTGTTCTCGTTTCTGGAGGTCGGGTGCTCGTTTCTGGAGGTGGTGTGTTAGTGACTGGAAGTGTTCTCGTTTCTGGAGGTCGGGTGCTCGTTTCTGGAGGGAGTGTTCTCGTTTCTGGAGGTAGTGTTCTCGTTTCTGGAACCAAACTCGTTTCAAAATCTTGAACCAAATTTGTGCCAAAAAATTCTGGAACGCTCTCGATAGGATCAATGGCATGTGTAACAGGTGGAGGAGAGTCGGACACCGTGCTAATATGCAAATCAGCGCTTGCAGAATTTGGAGAATTGTTTTGAACAACGGTGTTACTCAGATTGTTTCTTAGAGTACTGGCTGCGTTAGAAGTACCGACGCGTCTTCCTCCTTCTTCTGCTGATGCCGTGGATTGTCCGTCTGATAATGTCGTCGATTGACGAAGTCGTGGGTTTAGTTTTGGAAGAGACAGAAACCCTGCAAGTGCGCCGGCGGCTACGCCACCCACAGTAGCTCCAGCGGCCAAGAGTCTGGGGCTATTTTTTTTCGTTTCTTTGCTCGATTCTTTGTCACTCGATTTTGTCAGCGATTTTTCCATCGCTTCGATTGGACCCGAATTCTGTGTGTTGGACTTTAGACCCTCTCTCTGTGCGTTGGACTTCGATTCCCTACCTTCTCGCCGCGTATTGGTATCGTTTCTCAACGTCTCTTCAGTATTACTTTCATACACCTTGTCTTCGCTCCTGTCAACTTCGTCAACACTGAACTTATTCAAAACATCTTCGCCAACTGCAGTGACAATTACCTCGTTGTTGTCCACGTGTTTTACAATATCATCGTCACTGTTTTCTGTATTGTCACCCTCCTTCTTTGGTTTTGACTGGAGCTTTTTCACATAAATCCACGCCACTATATTTCCGGAAAGGAATACCATACACACGCTCACCAGAACGATAATTACCACCTGCCTTTTTCGCACATGGCTTCTACTCTCCGCGTTGTGCTGTCTGTTGTCAGCGTTTTGCTGCTGTATACTCTCAGGTGTTTCTTGTTGCCTGTTGTCAATATTCTCTTGCCTGGTGTTTGCGTTTTGCTGCTGTATACTCCCAGCGTCTTGCTGCCTGCTGTCAAGATTTTGCTGCCTGCTGTCAGATACTGCAGTTTCTGCGGAGCTTCCTTGAAGCATCTCGATTCGCACACCACCGCCCCCATGCATTACGATCCTAACATCACGCCCCCCACGAATAGCGATTCCGACGTCACTGGTGTCTGCAACTTGGACTCCATCAACTTCTTCAATTCCGTTTTCCATTGCAACATCATGGGTATCTCTATGCATATCTCTTGGCTGATCGGAGTCTCTTCGTCGATCGGAGCCGTCTGCTCTATCGGTTGGATTTGTGACGCTGTCTGTTGGGACTGCATCTGTTGTGGTGCTGTCTGTCGGGGCTCGCTTGTCTGTAGTGCTGTCGGATGGGGTTAGTTCCGCAGTGCTGTCTGTCGGGGCTGGATCCAGCTCTTCCCCCTGTTTGGTGACCGATGCTGCCTTTTCGGCGTCGCCACAATTCGAATTATCATCGATTGGCGATGAGGAACTGCCGCGCCGAGATCCCCTCTGAGAAACATTTGCAGAATGGGAAGGCGAATTCACTGGGGAGAGATTAAAAGTTATCTGGTTGATACTGCCGGAATTAGACGCCGGCGACATTGACGGCGCTACGATAGCGGCTACCGCCGGAGAATTTACGTTGTTACTGGCAGTGATGCTGCTTGCAGACCACAACCGCGCTACGGTAGCGGATACCTGCGGAGAAAAGGCGGCGTGACTTGTGGAGCGTGACCATGACATTCCTGGTGAGATGTCAGTGGAGGCCGAACTCGAAGGGGAATACTTGTCATTGCCATGAGTCACAGGCCATTCATCATGAAAATTCTCATCGATGTCCCTTTCATGATGAAAATTCTCATCAATATCCCTTTCATGATGAGAATTCTCATCAATGTCCCTTTGAAAATGCTCATCATTGACATTGTCAACATTTTCCTTGACATTGTCAATACAGGCAACTACGGTTGCCTCATCGGGCCACATACTGGGGCTCTGCATCGGGACTGTGTAAAACGGCCCAAAAGACGAGATTAGAGACTGTGTGTGAAGGAGAAGAGATACTGCAAGGATAAGAGATACTGCAAGGATAAAAGATACCGCAAAGATAAGAGAAGATACCAGTCTACTTGTCTGCAACACAAGATAAAATTTTGCGTGATTTTTTCTTTGACAACAAATTCAGCTTCTTATGTCGATCTTTCTTGTTCTACCTCGGATTCTTATGTCAGAGTCGAGTGATATCATGAGATGGTGAACCATGTGAGGATACGGATACATGTTAGGATGCGAATAACCGACTTTCATGTTAGGATGCGGATGACGGGTCATGTAAGTATGCGAAGAACGGCTCATGTATGAAGATGTTTGATTGGAATTTGGGAGTCGGGAATGTCCCGTAAAATCTCAATGCCCTGACCCGAAAAATTTGTCGATCGAAAAGTTTTATCGAAATAATATTGGATTGTGATTTTTTTTCGAATAGGCGAATCGATTGACGAGATGTTGACGCAAAAACCCTCTCTCAGCCTAAACCTCTCATCGCATATTTCCGCACTCTCATCGCAGATTTCAAACGCAATCTTATTTCAAACGCAGTCCGAATCTGAATGCTCACAATGGCGAGTTTTGTATGACTTCTCCAACAAATATCGTCGAACAACTGTCGTCGAATCTTCTCTGACGCCTTTTTCTGTCCCAATCGATGCTGTTTATTTTTTTTCGAATTGAATGATGATTCGCTTCATAGCCTATGATAATGATTCTACATACAAACTTAGTCATGTGGAACGTCTTCAATAGATAATACCGGCACCCATATAATGCATTCTATTGTAAAATCATACTAGTCGCGTCGTAGCCAGGTCCACTGGCACTGGTCTAGTGATAGACAATCTAACTTCCCGATGAGCAGTTCAGCAAATTGAAATGCGCGCAAGACTCACATAAATTCTGCACATTGCAACCGCAATCATCAGGCCTCAGCTGTTGACTCGAATCAAGATGAATCGACTCAGAATCACAGAGCTTAAAATTAAGGAGACAAAAAAAACGTCGCGCATGCCCTGAGACCCTTTATGTTACATGGTAACTTACAAGAACAACGAATCCCAAGAGTGGACCCATGAACGCCGTCAGTATACCCGTCTTCCTGTTGAAATCTATGTCTTCCTGTTGAAAGCTAAATCGTATTGAATTGAGTGCCTGTATTCCTGTTTCAGTTGAAAGCTAAATCATATTGAATTGAGTTGCATTATGCATATACATGGCGCAGCGTGACTGTGAGAACGTCACAACGTTCAAAAACATGTGTGGGTACGTTCAAACCCGTGTGGGCACAAATTATGATCATGGTCAGATAACCTGTTTTTTGAACATAGAAAAAAAAAAGCAGCTTTCGTGGTATGCCTACACTCTATGTCTTCGTGCTTCGTGCCTACAGTATGCCTTAACTTTTATTTCATGAGTCTTTCTTTCCTATGTTTTTCTTCTTTTCTATGCTTGTAACCTTTCTTTCTCAATTATCGGCCTGACTTAGAGATTGGCTTTTCCTCTCTCCATTGTCGGCCTCACTTAGAGATGCTTCTTACTTTCATGATAATAACACGTGAAAACACTCGCTTCTCTCCCTAAGAAAGAAAGACTCACTTCTCTCCCTTCAGTAAATCACTGCTCTCCCTTCAAATGACTGATCATGGCATTCACTTGAAAAATCCAGGCTTTCAGAAGTGGCGCCCTCGCTTTATCTAGAGCGTAAATTGGAAACTTATTCTCCATATTCTCGCTCACCTCGTCAATTTTTGTTGTGTAGGTGATTTTCAGATTTGTCTGACCTTTTTTTGAGTTCGTAATTTCTTCTCCCTCAATTGTAATTGTATACTTCAATGGGTAGTCCTTTTTTCCAACACTCCCTAAATTCGTTGATACTTGTCTGATTTGGATCATTTTTTTCAGGAGCATTTTTTTTGTTTTTCCATTGGCTCCCTGTGGAACAGTAGAAGTAACTTCACAGGAAACTTTCGTCAACACTCGGGAAGTCGCATGTAGAAACGGAATCACTTCCCTAGTGTCCTGGACCGCCATCTGAACCTCAGTCGGCATACCTTCGTCTGTTGCGGTTATGTAACAAGTTGGTTGCGTTTTGAAGTTTTCGGATCTGTTGTCTTTGTCATGTTCCGTTGAAATTGCTTTGTTGTGTTTTTCCTTGGAAATTGGTTCGAAGCAATTACGTGGCTCAGTATTTAGTAAATAATTACTATTTACTTTGTGAGAGTTGTGAGAGCGTGGCTCAGAATCTTTTCCAGAGCTATCATAGACCTGTCTTTCAAATTCCTCGATGAAGTCTTCTTTGTATGCTCTATGGTTTGTTTCATTCGCCCATCGCTGATTGGTTGTATCTTCGTTTGCCCAGTTGGCTCCGATTTTCCAAAGAGCCCATTCAGAGTCTTTAGACATGAAGTCTTTTCTGAACTTGTAGATATCATAATCCTCCACCAAAAAAGATGACTCAACCATATCGGTCTCCTCTGTTTTTATTCCCTTTGAGCCGATCGCACCGAGCATGGTTTTTTGTAGAGGGGTGCCTTTTTTGTCGAAATGATAGAATCGTAAATTTTGATCTCTTTTACTTTTTTCACTGACCAAAGGCGTCCGGACTTTCGTTACAATAATTTCGCCGCCTGTCACCGTATGGGATGGGATCGGATTTAGTTTTGTCTCTATTTGGCGGCTATAATGGCGGCTGTTTAAATGAGATTCGTTTGTCCCGATTGAGGGACTTGGACTGCTGGGATTCGATTGTGGACTGTTCTGATTCGATTCGGATGGCGCAATACTATTACTCAGACTTTGACTGGTAGAAGGCCTGGAACCACTGTCATCCCTGGACCCACTGTCATCGCTGTTAGTGCTCGAACTGTCATCAATGTTAGTAAATCTGTCATCACTGTTGCGAAGTTTTGCGATCGTTTCATTGCCATCACTGTTATTACCACTGTCATCCCTGTTATTACCACTGTCATCCCTGTTATTACCACTGTCATCCCTGCTATTACCACTGTCATCCCTTTCGCTCAGCCTAGCGATTGCATCGTCATCTATTAGAGAGGGGTCGACGTGCTGTATGTAAAAACTCCACTCTCCGGCGTCGGAATCGGAATCGTCTTCTCTAATGATATTTTTTTGTGGAGGACTCGTAGATGCTTTTGGAGGTGGAGAAAGGTCTTTCGTAGTCTGAATTTTGGGGGTGGCGTTAGTTTTTGGAGTCTGAATTTTGGAGGTGGCGTTAGTTTTTGGAGAGTGAATTTTTCTTGGAGGGGGAGGAGGAAACGGAGCTGTCGGAGATTTCCAGGGAATCGGTCCAGAATAATGATCTGTAACTAACATGGCAGAAGATACAGTCTTCTGTAGAAACGAGACTGACATCTCGGAGACGGAGACTCTGACTCCTGCCATTGGCATGAGCAAAGAAGAGGGCGTTTGTAACATCGAGACTCCTGGCATCATGACGGTGGTCTTGACGGCTTTCACACGAGCTGCATCCTTGACTTCTTTCATATGCGAAGGCCCTGCTGCAACTCCTTGACTTCCAGCTCTCAAGAAGTCTTCAACATCGAAATTTACATACGTCATCCACCAATTTGAAAATACTCCCATGAGAATACACATACCCAATTTCAAAATACTAACTATAGGCAGTCCAATCAGGACCACCAAAACTTGGCACAGACCTTGTTTCTTACTCATCATTGAAGGGGTCCGGGAGAAACAATCTAGGACGTTGGTGATTTTCGTACTCATTATGGATGTTCTCGTGATACTGATACGTTACAGATACAACGGAAATGGAATCTTTTGCAATTCTATGAGAAAATATCCACAGATGACTATAAATCGGAAATGTCAGAATGGAGTGATATCGTGATACGATGGCTCATATTAGGATACGGATACTTAGCAGCTCATGTTAGGATACGGATGATAACGGCTCATGTTGACATGTTGGAAATCGCAAATTGTATTCAGCGTGTAGCACGGTGGCTAGTATGTCATTGGGTATACTATACAAAAACTAAGACACCGTGAACGTGCGGATAAGAATCAAGGCGAATCGGGTCCGACTGAAATGGGATTGGAAATGTGATGAAGGTCGGATTGGAAATTTGATGAAGGTCGTATTGGGCATTTGATGAAGGTCGTATTGGAAATTGGATTGGACATCTGATGAAGATCGATCGAATTGACAAGAATGTAACTTTTTGACGAAATACGCTCAAGACCTGAGGAGGAAACGCTCAAGACATGATAGGGAAACGCTTGACAAGATCTGAAAATCTTCCTCATCCGGGCAAAAAATAAACTATCGCGCCGCAATGAAAATACGCTCACATAATGATATCCGGACACGGGTTAATGATATCCGGACACGATTCTGACCATCTTTTCAGACTGAGTCCAAAAATTGCCTAGGGTGACTATCGTTTCCAAAAGCGAACAACACTTCTCACTGTGCAAATGTTCGGCTCTTTTCATTACTACTTGTCGATCCCCCTTCAAAAAAAATTCTACAGATTACAAAAATTCTACCTTCAAATGTTACCATACGAAAACGCGATCACTTCTGTCAGAATCATGCTCACCAGACCAAACGAGCTCTTTAGAGACACTATGTGTGGGGGCGTAAAATACAGAGACACTATGTTCACCAGACCAAACGAGTTTTTTAGAGACACTACGTGTGGGGGCGTAAAGTTAGAGGATGATATTATAAGTGCAGACACTATGTGTGCAGACAGACCAGACGCGGTCCCCCCATATTTGGGGGCGCAAAATAGAGAGACACATGACTATGTTCAGTGACCAGACCAGACGAGATCCCGGACCCCCATATTTGAGGGCGTAAAATTAGAGAGACAATGATTATGTTCACCAGACCAAACGTTAGAGACACTTCTGACCTCATAAGGTCGCAACTAAAAAAGAAGCTGCACAAAGGTCGGAATACTCCGAATCTGATCAGCTACCGCGCTGTGAGTGTCACACTGAGTCTACCCGGCAGCAAAGTCTAGAATTTAAGACAGCAGTAAAAGCATCATCTTACTCCTTGGAAAATTAAAAAGCATCAGACTCTTACTCAAGCAGCTAAAACAGCCAAGCCGCTCTTTGGCGCAAACGCTTCTCTGCAAAATGAAAAGAAGGAAAAAGCAGCACTCAGCTCAGCTCAGCTCATGACGACCAAACATAAAAAATTTTCGTATGTGTTTCACATATGCAACATTTTTTTGTTCTCTGCGAGTCCGTTTATGCATTCATATATCATGTCCCATTCATATATCATGTCGCTCGTCCCATGCATATATCATGTCCAAAGTTAGCGTTCTCTTCAATTGGCACCAATACAAGCTTACCCATGCAACTACATCACGGATATAATATGTTTTTCAGAACGGATATAATATGTTTTTCAGAACGGATATAGTATGTTTTTCAGAACGGATAAAATATGCTTTTCAGAACGGATATAGTATGTTTTTCATAACTCATAGCGGCTTTTTCAGAACTTATAACGTCGTCTCAGAACTCGTAATGTCTTTTTCAGAACTCATAATGCCTCATACTTCTGACTCTGCTATGCAACGCAGAGTCTCTGTCAGAGAAACAGTTGATAGAGGAAGTTAACTTCTTTCGTTGACTTCTTTCCCTTCCTTATCTTCAAGTGTTTCCATACGAAAAGACGGGCGATCACTTCTTTCCCTTCCTTCTCTTCAAATGTTTCTTTCTTTCCATTGAGACAAATGATCACTTCTTTCCCTTGGGCCTTACCTCTCTCCCTTCAGATCATATTTCCCTTCAGATCACATGTCCTTACAAGGAAAAAAAAAAAATCACTTCTCTCCCTTCAAAGTCACTCTGATCATCGCATTCACTGCTCTCCCTTCAAATGACTTCGCACCTACTGCTCTCCCTTCAAATGACTTATCATCACTGCTCTCCCTTCAAATGACTTATCATAGCATTCACCGCGTCTTTCCAGACTTGCAACATTGGTCCTCTCGCTTTCGCCCAGGCGTAAATCGGGAATTTATTTTCCATATTCTCATGAATTTCTTCCATTTTCGCAGTAAACTTGATTTTTAGGCTGGTTTTTCCATGTTCCTCTATTTCTTCTCCCTCGATCGTTTGTGAAAACTTCACCGGCCAGTCCTTTTTTCCTATGCCACCCCAAGTTACCGCGCTCTGCCTTATTTGCATCACACGTTCCAACTTCATCTTGTTTCCTGTTCCAACTTTTGTGTTTGTTCCAACTTTTGTACTCTTGTTCGTTCCAACTTTTGTACTACTCTTGTTTGTTCCAACTTTTTGTCGTTGTTGTGTGCCTGTCTCAATTTGTTGTTGTTCTGTCGACCCAATTGTTATTTGTCGTTCTTCTGTCGACCCAATTGTTGTCGTAAATTTCACAGATACAAACACCCTGGAAATCACACTCAGAAATATCGCTGGAATCAGATCACGGTTTTCCTGGATCGCGGTGTGAACCTCTAAAGGCATCCCATCATTTTCGTCCATTTCCAAAAAAAAACACGTTCGCGGATCGTGCTCGCTGAAACAATTTCGCGGAAGGGAGCTTTGAGATCTTTTCTGCTTTGCTGGAGGAGAAGAGTCGTTCTTCGCGTTTCTAGAAGAGTCATCAAACACCGACCTTTCAAATTCGTCGACAAACTCTTTTTTATATGCCTTGTGGTTTTTTTCACTTGCCCATGTCTGCCCAGCAGCGACTGCTTCTGCAAACAGTGGCGAATCCGCCTTCCATATTGCCCAGTCGGACTTTTGAGACATAAAATCCTTCCTGAATTTCAAAATATCATAATCCTCCACCAAAAATTCGCACTCCAATAGGTCCGTTTCTTCTGTCTTTTTTTCCTTTTTTTCCTTTCCTTGGTCCTTTCCGTGGTGGTCCTTTTTTTCCTTTCCATTTTCACTCTTCTTTTCCTTTTTTTCCTTTCCTCCAAAGAAAATTTTTTTGGAATCTTCTGTCCATTCTGCCTCTAAGCTATCTTCTGTCTCCAAACTATCTCTAAGAGAATCTCTTTTCTTTAGAGGCGTCTTTATTTTCGTCACCTTCAACTCACCACCCGTGACAGTATGGACTGTTGGGAGTTTATTACTCCCACTGTCATCGTTGTTAGTGCCTTTACTTCCACTGTTATTACCACTGTCATCCCTGTTATTACCACTGTTATCCCTTTCGCCAAGTCTAGCGATTGCTTCGTCATCTAGCAGAGAGGAGTCGACGTTTTGTATGTAAAAACTCCGCTCTTCGACGTCGGAGTCGGAGTCGCCTTGTACACTTTTACTCGCTCTGTTATTTGCAGCAAGCCGCTTGGGACTCGATGTTTTTGGACTCATTGGAGAACGAGAATTTCGGGGAGAGGGAGCCGGAGCATTTACTAACTTGGAAGCCCGAGAAGACAATGGAGAAGACGCAAAAGGAGAAGACGCAGTCTGTAACATCGAGACTCCTGGTATGAATAAAGAAGAGGGCGCTTGTAACATCGACATTCCTGGCATAACACTGCCCATGACAGTGTTCTTGACTTCTTTCAGATTCATACTGGAGGCTTTGACGTCTTTCATACAAGGGAAGGCCACCAAAAGGCAGGCTAGATTTTTGATTTTCGTCATGGCTATTGTCGAGTCTTAGACTACCAAGACCAGCAACTATCAATTTAAACTTACTCTGCTGTCTGCAGGTCACTGCTGCAATACCTGCAGGTCAGGTTCGAGAATCAATTGAAAATTATCGCAGCACAGCGATGGTGAAATCTTCTTAGATTATGGCTTTCCTTGAGCTTCTAGATACACGATAGCAACAGTAATGCAGAATCTTCTTCAATACACGATATGAACAGTAATACAGGATCTTCTTCAAATGAACGATGTAACAGTTACACACTTCGCGTGACAACAAATTCAGCTTCAGACTTATGGCTATCTTTCTTTTTCTCCTTCAGCTTCTTATGTCAAAAATTTGGAATGAAGTCATGATACGACGGCTCATGTTAGGATGCGGATATGCAACAACTCATGTCAGCATTCGGATTTATAGCGGCTCACTCAGTTGTGTTGGAATACGGATGCTTCACGCTTCATATGAGGAAATGAATCGGATAACGGCTCAGCTCATCATGAGCAAATATGTCGACGTGTTGGGAATCGGAAATTGTTCAATACAATTCAGCGTGTAGCAAAATGGCTAATAAATATGTCGATGATTTCTTGGGTGTGCGCAATGCTATTTGAGAAGATTCAAAATTTAAACGAAGATACCGTTTTCGTGCGGACAATAATCAAGGAACACGACTGAAATGGGATTGGAAAGGTATGCGATGAAGGTCGAGTTGGCTACTTGACGAAGATCGTATTGGAGATTTGGATGGAATCGCTTTGGAAAGATGTTTAAGATCGGATTGGGAATTTGATGAAGATCGGATAGGAATTGCATTGGAATCGCTCGAATTGACAAGAAATTTTTTTGATGCAATACGCTCAAAAGATTGGATAGGAAAACGCTCAAGATTTGATAGGGAAACAGTTGACAAGATCTGAAAGCTTTCCTCTCGACAAAAACTATCGCGCCGCAAATCATACGCAATCCCGTCGATATGATTCTGATTCTTAGGACTAATAATCTTTTCCAAAAACGAACAAAATACTTCTCACCGTTCCAAAAGCGATCAAGTTCTCACCGTTTTCAATCAATACAGTTTTCTCTTCCTTTTGGATCAATATAGTTTTCTCGTCCTTTTGGATCAATACAGATTTCTCTTCCAATTGGATGAACCTTTTGACATCAGCAGTCTATGTAACTATACTCGAGATGACTCCGGCACTTTTGACCAAACCACTTCGGCACTTTTTGGCCATTTTTGCGCGGCTACGAGCCTACGCCTCCCATGACTGTGACATAATTAAATTTAAACCAGCAACTTCTCACCGTTTTCAATATTATCGGAAGAGTTTTTTCTTCCAATTGGATCAGTAGAGATTTTTCTTCCTTTTGGATCAATATAGTTTTTTCTTCCCATTGGAATACTGCACTGAAAAAAATCACTAGACAACTTTTTCTTCCAATTGGATCAAAAAGTCACCGAGAAAACGGCTGCCAGGAAGACGGACGATAGGACTAAATTTCAAATTTGCAAAATGTGAGCGACGGTGAATCAAGACAAACTCCTTCATATGATGCAACTTCTTGCTCAAAGTACTTAGCTCATTCTTTTTGATGAGAAGACTCCGAGAAGTTCTGAACCCAAGTTCTGAACCAGTACTGTCTCTCTGTGAAGGAAGCGTCGCAAAGTCTTTCTTTGTGATGCAGGATGCCGGAAATCACAAAGTCTCTTTGCGATCGGTCTTCTGTCTTCCTTCTTTTCATTACTACTTGTCCATCCCCCTTCAAATGTTCACTTCTTTCCCTTACCTTCAAATGTTTTTTTCTTTTCATTGAAACAAATGATCACTTCTTTCCCCTACTTATTTACCTTCAAACGTTTCAACTTTCCATACAAATAAAAAAAAAAATCACTTCTCTCCCTTCAGATGATTTATCATCGCATTTACAGTTTCTCTCCCTTCAAATGATTTATCATCGCATTTACAGTTTCTCCCCCTTCAGATGATTTATCATCGCATTCGCTTCGTCTTTCCACACTTTCAACATTTGGGCCATTGCTCTGTCCAAAGCGTAAATTGGGAACGTATTCCCCATATTTTCATTTGCCTCGTCCATTTTCATCATCCACTTGATTTTCAGGCTTGTTTTTCTTCTCTGATCTTCCCCCTCTGTTTTCCTATGTTCCTCCGAGTCCTCTACTTCTTCTCCCTCGATTTCTTCTCCCTCGATCGTTTGTGAAAACCTGAGGGGGTATTCCTTTTTTCCGATGCTGCCCCAACTCATCGCGATCTGCCTTACTTGCATTACACGGTGCAGCTTCATCTTGTTTGGTCCAACTTTTGTTGTGTTCTTGTCTGTTCCAACTTTTGTTGTGCTCTTGTTTGTTCCAACTTTTGTCGTACTCTTGTTTGTTCCAACTTTTGTTGTGCTCTTGTTTGTTCCAACTTTTGTTGTGCTCTTGTCTGTTCCAACTCTTGTTTGTTGTGTCGACATTGTCGTAAATTTCGTCGTTACCAACACCCTGGAAAGCGCACTCAGAAATATCGCTGGAATCAAATCCCTGTAGTCCTGTATCGCAGTCTGAACCTCTGTCGGCATGCCATCATTTTCGTCCATTGCAATGATATAACAGGTTCGAGGGTCGTGTTCGCCGAAACAATTTCGCGGAAGGCTTTTCTTCTTTGCTGGAGAATCAGAGTCATTCTTCGCTGGAGAATCAGAGTCGTTCTTTGCTGGAGAATCGGAGTCGTTCTTTGCTGGAGAAGAAGAGTCGTTCTTTGCTGGACAAGAGTCGTTCTTTGCGTTTCTCGAAAAGTCATCAAACACCGACCTTTCAAATTCGTCGACGAACTCTTTCTTATATGCCTTATGGTTTTTTTCATTTGCCCATTCTTGATTGGCGAGTACAGCGTCTGCAAAAAGTCGGGACTCCACCTTCCAAACGGCCCAATCGGAGTCTGCAGACATAAAATCCTTCCTGAATTTAAAAATATCATAGTCTTGGATTGTAAATTCTGACTCCAACATGTCCGTTACTTCTGTCTTTTCCTTTCTTTGGAAACTCTCTCCAAGGGATTCTCTTTTCTTTACAGGCGTCTTTATTCTCGTTACTTTCAAATCACCACCCGTGACAGTCATTATTTTTGTTGGGAGTTTATTCGTATCTTCTCCGTTCCTGACAGTATCCCCAGCAGAAGAAGTATCTCCAAGAGAAGAAGTGAGAGATTGACTCATTGAAGGAGAAGAAGCTGCAGCAACTCGCATAGGATTCGATGTCTTTGGACTCATTGTAGAACGAGAATTTTGGGGAAGAGGAGCCGGAGCCGGAGAATCGACGGACTTCAACAATGTCGAGGGAGAAGACGCAGTCTGTAACATCGAGACTCCTGGCATGAAAGAGGGCGCTTGTAACATCGACATTCCTGGGATAACGCTGCTCATGACAGTGTTCTTGACTTCTTTCAAATTCATACGAGAGGCTTTGACGTCTTTCATACAAGGGAAGACCACCAAAAGGCAGGCTAGATTTTTGATTTTCGTACTCATCACCATCATGGCTATCGTCGAGTCTTAGACCAGCGAGAGTATTTAAGTTTACAGGTCAGACTTCAAATTTATATATTTGGTCCAAACACAGATGTCGAAAATTCTTCTTCGATTATGGCTTTCCTTGCGCTTCTAGATACACGATATGAGCAGTAATGCAGAATCTTCTTCAATACACGATATGAGCAGTAATACAGGATCTTCTTCAATATACGATATGAACAGTAATACAGTAACAGGATCTTCTTCAAATTTTATACAGGATCTGCCTTGTACAAATCCAAACAAACTTAAGTTAAACAAACTAGGTTGTTTTTGATTTAACCTGAGGTCAGACTGTCGCGAGGATTGTATTATATAGGAGAAAGACTGTCGCAACGTTCAGAGAAAGGGCCAATCTGTCTGCAAATAAACGATCTGAAAATGAACGATGTAACAAATTTATTCAGCTTCTCATGTCAAAGATTTGGAATGATATCATGATACGACGGCTCATGTTAGGATACGGATATTTAACAGGTCACTCAACGGCTCATGTTAGCATGCAGATTCATAACAACTCATGTTGGAGTCCGGATATTTAACAGCTCATGTTAGCATGCGGATTCATAACGGCTCATGTTAGGATGCGGATATTTAACACTTCATATGAGGAAACTAATCGGATAACGGCTCAGCTCATCATGAGCAAATATGTCGACGTGTTGGGAACCGGAAATAAGTTGTATATAATTCAGCGCGTAGACACAAAATGGCTAATAAATATGTCGATGATTTCTTGGGTGTGCACAATGCTATTTGAGAAGATTCAAAATTCAAACTCAGATAGTAGATACCGTTACCGTGCGGACAAGAGTCAAGGGGTAAGGCTGAAATGGGTTTGGAAAGCTATAGTATGTGACGAAGATCGTATTGGCTACTTGACGAAGATCGGATTGGAAATTTGGATGAAAAAAAAGAAATTGGAAATGTGATGAAGATCGGATTAGAAATGTGATGAAGATCGGATAGAAATCGCATTGGAATCGCTCGAATTGACAAGAAATTGGAATCGCTCGAATTGACAAGAAATTTTTTTGACGAAATGCGCTCAAGAGCTGATCTGAAGTTTTCCTCTGGACAAAAACTAACGCGCCACAATGAAAATACGCCCAAATGAAACGCAGTCCCTATATGATTCTAGATGACTTCTCAAACTTTTCTCCAAAAATTGCCTGACTATCTTTTCTCCAAAAATTGCCCGACTGATAATCTTTTCCAAAAACGAACAACACTTCTCACCGATCCAAAAGCGATCAATTTCTCACCGTTTTTAATCAAAAGAGTTTCTTCTTCCAATTGGATCAATACACTGAAGCCACGGCTTAAAAATCACCAGACATACAGCTATTAAATAGACTATTTTCACTTCTGGCAATCGTGCTTCTATTTCACTTCTGGCAATCGTGCTTCTCAAAAACAAATATCCAGCAACAAAAAAAAACACACTTCCTGACGCACTTCTATTTGAATCTTTTCTGTTGAAACTTAATTTAAAAGCTCCAGAGCCCAGTTTAAAATCGTTTCCCCACCAAAACGCCTTTCTTCGTCACTTTTGGTTTCAAAGACCGCGAAATCAAGCCCGTATGGTGAAATCTGGACCCGTCCTTGTGATGATGTTGAGACTCAGCACTCCTTGTGATACGATGCATCTGTCATCTACAAGCGCTGTGCACTCCCTATAATATCGTCATTAAGTGTCATCTTCACATGGAGACTCTCATCTATCATACATCCAGAAAGGCTTTCCTCCCCGCTATCCCTTTCTATCTATGTATAAAGGCTGTTTCTTTTTTCTCAAGACGGATTATTCCTTCCCACCTCTAAAATACATCATCGCACCCTCTCCGTATTTTATTTCTTCAAATGCGTCGTCATGCCTCACCTTTCAAATACCTCATCACGCCTCACCTTTCAAATGCCTGATCATAGTTTGTACAAATTTCTCCCATTCCTGGAAAAGCGGTGTTCTCGCGAATGACCATAGATTAAGCCACCCAACCATATCCTCATTTACCCACACCATCTTCGTTGTCCACTTGACCTTGATATTTGTTTTTGCTTGTTGAGAATTTTCGTCTTGTTGAGAATTTTCTGTCTTTTCTGCAGGCATTTCTTCAGCCTCGATTCTGGTTTCGTACTTGAAAGGTCTGACAAGGGTTTTGAATTTGCTTTTCGTTTTCTCAACAGTGACTGTGCGCGTTAGTGTACACTTCTTCGGATTCGTGTCAGATTCAGAGTCGTTTTCGAGTTTCGGGCTTTCAAAATTCGTATCCACGGACATCAAGGAAAGGGTTTGTCCATATTGCCCCACTCTGTCGTCTTGTACTGCTGCGTGGACCATCATTGAATTTTGCCCAGATTCATCGTCTGTTTTGTGGTCTAGTATCGCTGCTTGACCGTTTTCGTCCAGTATCGCTGCTTGACCATTTTCGTCCAGTATCGCTGCTTGGCCACTGTCACGTGTTTCGCCACCGCGTCCAGAATCTTTAGATTCGATGAAATAGGTCGGGGAGTCGTAGTTTTGTCCCAAAATCTCCTCAGGAGAACTAGGCAGGCTCCACCTCTCTCTAAATTTCCTCTCGAAATCTCGATCATACGCTTTATGATTTTTATCCGATGCCCATGCCAGACTTTTCCCGTCATCAAATTTTCCCAATTTCCAGATGGCCCAATCCGATTGCGCATCCATGAATTCTGCTTCAAATTCTTTGATGGTGTAGTTTTCCACTTCAAATGTTGAAGTCAGCATGTCGGTTTCGATTTTTTTCGTCGCCGAGACAGAGAGTGTCATTACGTTGTTTTTGTCAATTTCTATGCCTGCTAAAGGGGCGTGATCTTTCGTTTTGATCAGTTCGCCACCTTTGACTTGGTGGGTTGGTGTAACAACATTTCGAATGTCATTCGCATCGGTTGGGAGACTTGAACCCATGGAAGCCGAACTCGCAGCACGCTCGTCAGCCGCCGACTCCGCGGGTACTGTGGGAGCAGAACGTTCGAAATTTTCAGCATCAGGATTGATATTAATGTCATTGCCGCCCTCACTTCCACCCGCATTTCCACCCGCTGCTTGACCTCCGACAATCATTTGCCAAATCTCTCTATGAAAAGCCCACATTTCGAAAACTGCACCGACCAACGCGCCGACGCCGATGGTCATAAACAGGCTGTTGAACGGAGACTTTTCGTCAATCGTTGCAATTGGATGATCATGAGCAGCCACAGTTTCTCGTTCTGACGCGTTGATACTCGCAGGATCGTTGCCAGACATGGGATCAATAATTCCATCAATGACGTTTTTCTCCTGTGAAGCATTCCCATCCTGAGCCAGAATTTGCTCCCTCAAGACGTTCTCCCTTTTGTTCTCCCCAAACCCATTCTCCCTTCGAATCTCGTTATTTGCCGTAGAAATTTCCTGCATCGACAGCACAACAACCCACGTAATGACTCCACCCACAATAATAGACGTGACCAATACCGCATAAATCACGAGACACAACTCTCTACCACTGAGTGGTCCACTCATTTTCTTATCAGTGATAGTATCATGAGACGTTTTCTGGTCGGACTCCTGGCCTGACCTCTCATTTTGATTCGCGTAATTCTCATCATGCTGAGCGTAATTCTCATCATTCTGAGCGTAATTCTCATACTCTGAACCAGCAGAATAACCGCTATCATAATTCAAATAGCCGCTATTCTCATATCCGCTGTTTGACAAATATCCGCTGTTTGGCAGATAGCCGCTCTCCATAGATGCCGGGACTGTGGCGGGGAGAAAAGGCGTGACTTGGCGGCTTGGCGCGAGAGATGTCAGCCCAGAGAAGGTTGAAATTGTGCCGACATCATAAGCTGGGCTGTGTTTGCGATTTATGAAATCATAACCCGGGCTGTGTTGGCGATTTATGCTGGGCTCATAAGGCAGGGAAGACTTATGCGAGGCTCTTTGCGACTGCTGTTGCGAATGCCTGTGTGCTTCCCAGGTCTGAAGAAATCCTTGCTGTTGAGGTTGCAAATTTCCCAACTGCTGTCGTAAGTCCGATTCTTGTTGCGCATCCAGCTGCTGCAGGTCTTGATCGTGGGTTGGGTCACGAACCTGATTACCTGTACTCAAGTTACCTGAGGTAATACCTTGTTGAGAAGTTTGAGCACTGCCATTGTATTGACCCACAGAATCAGACTGGCGGTCGTTTGTCAGCAACGGAGCTGACTCGTTGATGTTATGACTTTTCTGAGACATTTTTACAGTATTGTGTTGAAAACTTTGATGATTTTGAACCTAATTTTTTTGAAAGAGAATACCTGTCAAGAGAAAATGACATTGAATATTATTTGGCATCCGCCAAGAGAGAATTCAGTCACAATTCATGGTCGCCAGGATCGTCACGACCGACAACGATACGAGACGCACGCTCACCGTCGAGGGAACACGCCTCCGCAATTGCTCCACATACACGAGATCTACACAATCTGTCAGAGCCACACAATCTGTTACAGCCGCGCAATCTGTCAGAACACGCCGCAGTCAATATACTGCCCCTGATACAAACACGATTCAGCATCTGATTTAAACACGATTCAGCTTCTGATCCAAACACGATTGAGCTTCTGACTCGAAATCGGTCTCCTTCTGACTCGAAATCGGCCCACTTCCGTTTCAAAATCGGCCCACTTCCGTTTCAAAATCGGATAACTTCCATTTCGAAATCGGCTCACTTCCGTTTTCGTAGATCATGTGTTTCGGTTTCACAGGTCACTCTTTCTACCGAGCTTGCTGCTTACCGCATACCATAGTCAATCTTCTCATCGAGCTTGCTGCTTGCCGCATAATGATATCATACCATACAGCTTGCTTAGTACTTCAATCGTGACACAATGACGAAAAATACAAGCTGAATTTAAGCAATATTCAATGTTCCAATGCCTCAGAATCAATCCCAGTGCCTGAATCATAGCTAGGACACTGGGCTATCGGCTATAGCTGACTTTATGCAATACAAATAGCTGACTTTACAACGTAAAAGAAACGAAAGGAACTGCATATCTCTGTTGCTGGTGATGGAATGAAATTGAAAAATATGGTCTATCTAAAGACACAGAAGGGACTTATGATATAGCTGATAATGATCTGTCTAAGATACAAAATGATGGCCTTTCTCTGTGATTTTTTCTAATTATATATCCTCCAATGCCATCCAATGTCCCTGTCAAAGAAATTCTTTGCAGGACCGCTCTTCCTGAGCCCGGGTCTGTCGAGAGAAGTCTTTGCAGGACCGCTCTTCCTGAGACCGGGTCTGTCGAGAGAAGTCTTCGCAGGACCGCTCTTCCTGGGCCTGCCGAACGAAATTCTTTGCAGAAACGCTCGACTTCCTGGGCCTGCGGAAAGAATTTCTGCGCAGAGCCTCTAGACTTCCTGGGTCTGCCGAAAGAAATTCTTTACAGGGTCATGGACCTACTAGCCTACTCCATTTAATTTTCGAACTGCAGAGCACGATAGTTAACAACTATAACTCTCCCAAGGCTACGAAGTTTCTGGTCACGATGGTAAACGACTCTCGTGAGTAGAAGCTTTCTGGACACGACTACAGTGAACGACTGTTGTAATTTCTTCGGGGAAAATTCCCCCAAGAATACTGGTTGTCAATTTCCGTTACCGAAATCGAAACTGACCTACAACTGAAACTCAATTGCTCTAAACTCAATTGCAATCCTGATAACTGAATAACTTAATACAACTCCCTCATCCCAGATTCGCACACAAGGCCCACAGAAGACCCGCTGGATGAGATACTTGATGACACATGCTCCTTATCATTTTGTAACTTGAAATTACTAACTTGTTGCTGTTCTTGTTTTTTTTTTCTGATCGTCCTTTTTTCTAGTTCTGGTTTTCTTCTCCCAGTGATGCACTTCAAGCTTCTGGACTTCTTGTGAAGCGTCCCCTCTTTGTGAAGTTCAATTCTCGTCTCTTTGCGATACTCCCCTTGTGATACTCTCCTTGTGATACTCCCCTTGTGAAGCACTCTTTGCGATACGCTATTTGCGATACTCTCCTTGTGATACTCCCCTTGTGATACACTCTTTTTAGTGCACTCTTTGCGATACTCTCCTGTAATGCACTCCGATACTTGCGCCGTTTTCTCTTCCTTCCTTTGAAAGATTTCCATAACCGCTCGGCGCTCACTTTTCTCCATTTAAATGACTTATCATCGCATTTACTTGAAATTTCCACGCTTCCAGCAGTTTGCCCATCGCTTGATTCCAGGCGAAGGTGGGCCATTTGTTATCCATATTGGCATTCACCTCATCTATTTTCCCTGTCCAATAAATCAAGAGGCTTCCATCTACCAATTCTTGTCCCTCGATTGTTACTGTATACTTTAAAGGCTTGTCCTTCATTCCGATTTTTTTCCAATCGGTTCTGACTTGATCAAGCGAGACCTTGCGTGTAACCCACATCTTCTTCAAGTCATGATTTCTTTCAAAGTTTGTCTTTATAAGTATACTGGAATATGCTTTGAGTGGAAGAGGCAGTCCCCCCAATCCTGGTAGGCTCACTTGCCTGTAATCCAGCAATGCAGTGTAAATCTCTGATGGCATCTCGTCGGCACGCTCGTCGGTTACACGACAGGCGGGAACGTCGACGAACGGAAAGTGATCCCTGTGACTGAAAGGCGGCTGCGGGAGCTTCTGCGGAGACCCTTTCGGAAACTCATCCAAAGAAAAACGACAGGGGTCGTAGGACCCTACGGTTTTACTTTCAGGGGTAGCGTCAATGACTTTCTGATTCTCAAATTTCTCGAAGAAATCAGCCCTATATGCGGGATGGTTTTCATCAGAAGCCCATCCCAGAGTTGTGCCATCATCGAATTTCCCAAGATCCCAAAGAGTCCACTTGTTGGCGGTATATTCCCAGGTGCTAAGTGTGAGTCCATCAAAGAAATCCTTCCTGAAGTTATCAACTTTGTAGTTCTTCACTGTAAATTGACTAAACAACGTTTGAGTTTGTATTTTTGCCCCAGATTTTACTGGAGTCCCCGCACCGTCAGTGACTGGTGCGTCGTATTCTGTTACTTCCATTCTATTAACCTCAACGCGGCGTTTTGGATCATTTGGATTGACATCTACAGCTGGTTGGGCACCCGGTTTATTAGGATCAGCAGCATTTAGATCGTTACGAGTGTCGACCAAACTGTCACCCGAGTTTTCACCTCCGACCGCATCTTTATCTCCGACCAAGTTTTCTTTATCTTCGACCAAGTTTTTAGGGACAGATCTTTCCCCGAATATCGCCTTCCAGATCTCTTCATGAAATGCGAACAGTATTCCGATTGACGCGCCAGCACCCATCATGGTCGTCAAGCTTTCGAGAGGCCTGCTTTCAACCCTGTGTTCTCCAACCGCTGATTCTCCTTCACCGACCGCTGACCCTCCAGTCGCGATATCTGACAACGCCCTGTGGTTGGACTCGGATTGTGTCCCAGGCGACAGAAAGCCAAGACCATGAGAGTTATCGTCTCCCTTGGTGCTTTTTTCTTCCTTCGGGGTCGGAGAAATGGTCTTCTCAGGAGTGTGCGCCTTGCGACGCTTCGCACGAGACTGAGTGTCCTGCGTCGCAAGTACAGCCCAGGTGACGATTCCACCCGCGAGAAAACACATGACGACCAATGTGGAAATCAACAAGCATAGCTTTCGGCTACTCATTTGCTGTTCTTGGCTGTTCATTTGCTTGTCTTGCTCCTTTTTTCCAGAATTCAAAGAGTTTTTATTAGAAGAATCCGCAGAGTTGTCACGTCCAGACTGTCTGTTGGAATTATATGCTGTCGATGCATCAGGTAGGCCAGGCATTAACGTACCATAACCTTGTTGTTGCTGGAGAGCATAGCCCTTTTGCAGCTCCTGTTCCAGAGCTAACTGCTGCTGCTCATCCAGATCACGTGATTCTTCGTCGTAGTGGTGGTACCCCTGATGGCCTGCGAGTTGTTGCTGGAGGGCCAAGTGCTGTTGCTCATCGAGATCACGCATTTCTTCATGATAATCGTGATACATTGCGCCTTGTTCAGCAAGTTGCTGACTGTTTTGACTATATGCAGACTGCCGATCGTTTACCAGCGGCGCAGAGTCGTTTATAAACGCCTGCGACATTTCGGAGCAGCCTTTTTGAGAGTGTAGAGTGGATATAACAATTTTCGTTGGGAATGAATACTTATCGCAATAATATACTCGCTGTGCACAGTTTTGAACGGTTTACCGCTTCAAGAAAGAATGAGCTTCGTTTTACTATTAGGAAAGATTCAATGAGCTTGTTTGAATGTCGGTTTATAACTTTCACGAACGTCTGCAAAATGCAATTGAGAAAGAATTTCTTTACTTTAATTTCTTGTTTACGTATGTTCACTAGGAATACAATACTTCTCTTGATTCACCACGCAAAATTCTCTAGGAATACAATACTTCTCTTGATTCACTAAACTTAAGTTCACTATGAATACAATGCTTATCTTGATTGACTAAAGTTCACTAGGACTATAATACTTCTCTTGATTCTTGACTTTCTTCAACGATACAATCACACGAAAGTTAACTTTAACTTGTTCGTGCTCTGAAAATTTCGTCAGGAGAAACTTCTCGGCTCTTGAAGCTTGAATCTGATCTAATCTAATCAGTTATCAACGGCAATGTCAATGTCAATGATCAGACTTTGGGCAATGCCAAAGTTTGAATTTCTCGAGAACTGCAATGAGAGAGAAATTCAGAAATACGATTTCTTGTAAGAAATTCAGAACTTAATGAAGATAACGTATGAGCATAAGCATCCGAATACACACGAGACCGACATCAACACGCGCGAGACAGACATTAACTGTACACGCAGGAGATCCACATTAACACGCGCGATACAGACACTGAGACACACGAAACCGACGCTCGCCGTCTTCTCTTCCTTCTCTTCAACGATTTCCACAATAACTCACTTTTGTCCCCTCAAATGACTTATCATCGCCTCTACCTGAAATTTCCACGCATCCAACAGGGGGGGCCTCGCACCATTCGTCCAGAGGTGGAAAAAAAGAATTTTTTTGTCCATATTTTGATTTACCTCATTCATTTCCGATGTCCACGTGATCTTGAGGCTTCCATCTAGCTGTTCTCCCTCGATTGTTGTTGTATACCGCAATGGGTTGTCTTTTGCCATGTCTTTTCCAAATACCTGCGCACCGGCGCTAGCAACTCGAACCTTGCGTACTAACTTCATTGTTTTCGGACCTCCTTTAGGACCCTCTTTGAACTCCGTTGTTACACGTATTCTGGAAATCGCTTTTACTCCCGGACCAATTGGCCTCTCGTCTAGGATTGCAGTCTCAACCTTTATTGGCATCTCAGAGTCATCAGGCGCAGTATCGACTATCTGGCAGGTTCTAGGATCTTGCCGAGCAAACTCTTGATCAAATTTCTTTACGAATTCTGCATTATATGCCGGATGTTTTTCATTTGCCCACCCCATCTTACCTCCTTGATCGAATTTCTCAAGTTTCCAAATAGCCCAGTCCGAGTCGCTAGCCATGAATTCCCGCTTGAAATCTTCGATGGAATAGTCGGCCACTGTAAATTCCGACTCCAACTTATCCGTTTCTATGTCTTTATTCTTTGGATTGCCGTTGCCGTCGGTGAATTTCACTTTCAGTTTTGTGAGTTTCAGGTCACCACCATGGACCACATGCCTCGGGATATTTCTAGGCGCAGCTGCTTGGGCATCCGGGCCAGTAACAACAGAATTTGGATCAGAATTTGGATCGTTATGAGTCGCAACCAAACTGCCATCTGGATCTAAATTTCCTCCGACCGCATCTTTACCTTCGACCAAATCTTCAATTCCGACCGCATTTTTACCTCCAAATAACAACTTCCAAATATCATCATGAAAAGCGAGCAGTGTGCCGATGAATGCGCCAGCACCGAGCATCATCATAAGAATGCTCTTGCGACTCGTGCTTCCTTTTCCTTCTCCAACCGTTGATTCTCCTTTTCCAACCGCTGACTGTTCTTCTTTTCCACTTTTTTCAACCCCATGTTCTTCTCCAACTGTTGATTTTCCTTCTGCAACCGTTGGGTCTCCTTTTCCAACCGCTGACTTTCCAGTCGCGACATCTGACGATGCCTTCTGGTCGGATTCGGATTGTTCGGATTCTGGTTTAGCAGATTCGCTAGGAACAGATTCGCCTAACTTTTCCTGTGTCCCAGGCGAGAGAAAGCCAAGACCCTGAGAGTCATTATGATTCTCCCCCTTGGTATCTCCATTCAGATTCTCAGCAGGAATCTCCGCAGGAGTTTCCGCAGGAGTGCCCTCCTGCACCGCAGGTGCATCCTCCTGCGAGAAGACAAGTAAAACCCACGTGACGATTCCACCCGCAAGAAGAATCATGATGACCAAAACAGAAATCAACAAACAGAGCTCTCGGCTAAGCTTATTGATTCTTTTTTCTTGACCCTCTTCACCAGAAGATTTCTTATGAGAAGAATTCACGGAGTTCTTATGAGAAGAATTCGCGGAGTTTTTTTTCTTTTTTTTTCTCGACATGCGTTTTTGCGACTCTTGTTGTTGGAGAGTTAACTGCTCTTGCAGAGCTAGCTGCTGTTGGTCATCCACATCATGCAGGTGTTCATGATAATTTGCGCCTTGTTGATTGTGTTCAACACAGTGCTGATTGTAGGCAGACTCCTGCCGATCATGCTTTGCCACCAACGGAGCACTGCTCCGAACAGAGTCGTTGACATACGATGGCGACATTGTGGAGAGTCTGTGTTTTGAACGGTTTCAAGAAAGAGCGGATACCTTTTTCGTTGTGTTTTAGGAAAGAATGGATAACTTCTTCCTTGTATTTTCAAGAAAGAATGAGCTTCTTCGTTTTAGGAAAGATTCGACTGACTCTTGAGCAGAGCTAGTTTGACTACCGGCTTCAAGAACGATTGCACTTTCAAACTCAAGTTAAGGCATTTGTTTACGTATGTAGTCCGTGTATTTATGTAACTTTATGAAAAGGAACGTAAATCTAATGTCAATGTCAATGTTTATGAACGAGATAACTGCCAAGAGAGAGAGAAAGATTCAGAATTACGGTTTTTTGTCAGAGTCAAATTTCGAGATAACACATAAACATCCAAAATTATTCACGCGGGACCGACGCTGAAACGTGCAAAACCGAAATGCTGAAACGTGCGAAATCGACGCTACAACGTGCAAGGCCGACGCTCTTCAGTTTACCCAATCGCTCCTGTTTCAAAAATCGCTTCAGTTTTGCCAAACGCTCCTGTTTCTAACAATCGCTTCTGTTTCAAAAATCGCTTCACACAACTCAAAAGTCGCTCCACACAACTCAAAAATCTCTAACCCGATACAATATACTAACGGATAAGAACTCTAGAATAACGGAAAAACTTGCGAATTGTTGTATACCAATGGAAAAGACTAAGAATATTCCTCGAAAAAATGACGAATAACAACGGATATCATCTCAACAAGGGAAAACTTAAGTTAACAACATCATTCAGATTACCAAGTCGCGTCGGAATCGCCACCGCCTGCCGTAAGTAGATCACACCAAACACAACACACGAAGATATCAATCTGTTACGAACACAAATACTCTGCTTCTTGACATGAAGGAAGAAGCTTTTTAGTTTTTCCATCAACTCAACAACCTGTAAATGGCAAATGTAGCTTTTACAGTTTTGTCATTGTCATTATCGCGGAGACATGCAATTATATACAGCGCATTTGTTATCATCATGACTCGGCTTAACTCGGCACACCTAAAATTAATTAGGTCCTAATAGGTGACCTATTATATAGACCCCAATGATATCGAAAGTCTATCAATTTCTTAGGTCAAGCAATCAAATCAATCAATCAGCTCTGATTATAATAATCAGATCCAGCTATGGTTCAAATGAAGTCGCCTGACCAACAATTTTGCCAACCAAGGCATTTTTTTTGACGACCCCTTTTTTTTACTACCAAAGCAATTACCTGACTTTAAGTCCCAATTTTTTTACTACCCACACGCCCTAAGTAACAAGTTTAACTTCTCTTTGTAAAAAGCCTTCAAAACTCTTGTAGAGTTGCGAGCTTTGCAGACACAATTGTTGTGTACAGAAGAAATGACCACTTTTCTGGAAGAAATGGCCACATAATTTTCTACATCACACAGGATCATCAGGATCGAAATAGGCTACAATGATTGCCCTCGTCTCAAAGTGCATTTCTGTATGAACGAGTCTACATATCTCTCGTCTCAAAGTGATGCTCTGTATGTACTCTACGATGCCCAGTCATGTCCTCAAATTCCGAAATTCTGACTTTCATTACCGTGGGACTGTTTCCTAAATAAAAGACCAGATCCTCATCGTTCTCATCTTCCTTTTGATCATCATCTGATGATGATTCATTATTCTCGTCACGAAGTAGACCCCATTCTCTCTTAACTGTGATCTCAAAACCCAGACGTGGCCTTTTGTCGTAATCTTTGGAGTCCTTGTAGTCTTCACCATTAATTTGAACATGTTCGCGTGACGCTTTAATATTCTGTATTACCGTTTCCTCCATCCAGTAGACCTCCCATTTTAAATCGAAATCAGTCAACCCATCCCCAACGATCGTGTTGAATTTTATATCAGTTTTCGGGTCTGGACTGTAACTGCGTATGTCACCGTCTTTCTTTTTGTGACTAGACATAAAATGACTGAGAGTATTTTTTGAGTAATATGGATGGGGATTCATTCCAATGTTGAAAACAGGATGCCCGTAGTGATCTCCGCGCTGCTCGATAGGTATATCTTGAAAATATTCCTCAAGAAGAATTCTTCTTTCTTTCTTTCCTGGAATCTGGTGGGAAACTTGGAATGCTTGGAATGAGGGTACGTTCGAAAAATTTGTCCAATTCCTTTCCGAGGCCCCAGTTTATGAAGTTAGAAGGCACAGGATTTTTATGAAATCGAATAAGTTGATCCGCTCTCCCGATTAATTTCCTCGCCTCTTTGGTTGTCATAATACTGTTTTCCATTCTTTTTTCGATTTCTTTCTCGGATAAACGAACCACACGCCAAGTCGAACATATAGAATCACAACCTCCCGCAGCTGGGTCTGGTGGCGTCAAAATCGCATTTCTTCTAACTTTCGAGTGTTCATGGTGGAAACCAATGCCGGCGAATGCCAAGTAGTCATCTTCATCAGCTGAACAGGTTGTAGTGTTCTTTCCCTGAAAGCAACGCAGATAGCCGGGAAAAAGTGGCTCCGCAGCAGTGGACTTTCTTTCATATGGAAGTACAAGCTTTTGAGATCTGAATTCTCCAGTCTCAGGATGATAATCTATCTTAACAATAGGCTTATGGAGTCTCGGCCCAAGACAGAAGCACGAACTTTCCTCCGACTGTTTTTCTCCCGCACGTTTCACAATTCTTTCTCCCGGCCCATAACTTTTTGTCTTTGGGTCCCAAATTTTCTCATAACTTTGTACAACCGTCGAAGCCTCATACGGAATCATACCCTCAAGCTCTTCGAATTCTCCTTTCAGACTTGGATGATAATATTGAGATCTATGTCGGTAGCACTGCGAATGCTTCACAGAAGCATAAAAACCAGTTAAAGCGAGGAAAGCATGATATGTCGATGGAAGGTTCATCTCTTCCGTCAAATCTTCTAAGATTCGGAGAGTTTTCTTGTTTATTACGTACCTTTGCCGGTCTGTGTAATAGTGTTCTTCTTTATTACCGGCGGTAATACCAGGATTTAAAAATAAATCTTTCAACTTATCTTTGGCGATTTTGACTTCTTTGGCGTAGGATAAAACAAAAGAAGCACAAACTGATGGAGGATATTTCTCGTGATCCCAAGTGAATTTATCAGAATCTGGATCCCCTTTCTTGAGGCTATCTGGTATATCCGAATCTGAATCTGAATCCATTTTCTTGAGTCTTTTGCCGAGCGTCATTCTGGACAACATAATGCTGGAGAATATCATAATGCTGGAGAGTCTGAACGTCAGCAACGACATCATGAAATTTCTGGACAAGAACGTTGTCATTGTGTCTGACGCAAATTGTGAGACTGCGGGTGATTCAATAGATACTACCGTTTGGAGTATATGAATAGAGGCAGACTGATATGAATCTAGCCAGACAATAAAGTCGCCTGATTTGTGATCTAAGTGCACGTCACAAAGTGACGATGATAGAAGAATCAAATCAACAAAAATTGCATACTAGAAGAATCAAATCATTCAATTTGTACTGACCTTCGCTCTCTCTTTTTTGCTCCACGAGTCTCAATCTGAAAAAATCATTGCTCCCGTGGTTTGCTCTCAATCACAATCGGAAAAAATCATTGCTCCCATGGTTTCAATGCTCTCAATCACGATTGCTCCCATGGTTTCAATGCTCTCAATCACGATTGCTCCCATGGTTTCAATGCTCTCAATCACAATTACTCCCATGGTTTCAATGCTCTCAATCACAATTACTCCCATGGTTTCAATGCTCTCAATCACAATTGCTCCCATGGTTTCAATGCTCTCAATCACGATTGCTCCCGTGGTTTGCTCTCATGGTTTGCTCCCGTGGTTTAACCTTGGTTGCTTGCTCTCTGCCGCGGAAACGTATAACTTCCTCTCAGACCGAGTCTCGATCGGGGAATCATGCTTCCAGAATTTAAAAGCGGCTTCTCACTGTCCAAGTTCCAACAAAAATGATTCCGCAATGACTCTCAGTCTGGATTACAATTGAATCACTGACGTCTATATTTTTTTGGAATTCAGGAAGATAATACGCAGGTTACAAACTGCAAAAAAATGCCTGAAACGGCACTCCTACACTATTTTGTTTGGAAAAGTCGAAGCAATCATCTGCGTTCCCACAACGAATCGCAATTGCCACACCTGATCGGAACACTTCGACGTCATTGATTGAATGATAATTCAACTTCACAAATTAGTAACTACAGCAAAATTCTTTCAGGACAAAATCAAGACAAATTTTTTTATCAGGAACCAGCCATAGATTTCAGCCAAGCAACGATGGTTTTCATCGTTTGAATTCCACATTTACTATCTTCTTCTCTTGACGTCTACGGCCATGAAGGAATACTGCTTCCTTGTTATACCGTTTCCGTCTGACGTAATATCACGTCACGGACCAGCAGACTCGCGGGAAACATTACCCACAACCCTGCGACATACTTCCTCAGGACGCCCTCACGACGCCAGCTCCACCGGCAAATACTTCCTCACAGAATTCGAAACAAATTCTAGATCGATTTTTCCGTCCTTTTTTGTTGGGCCTTTCGTTTTATCATTGATGTGTGCCCTCCAAGACGTGACTGAGCCAGAATCTGGGGCCGGCACTCCGTTTTTGCTATCACGTGTCTTCCAAAAAGGATCCCATATCTTTTCCTGAATTCTCATGACAAAACACCCGTTGGTCAGAAATTGAAATCCCACTTCAAAACTAGACTGACTTTCAGAGCCGGGTTTTGTCCTTGGAATTTTAGCCCCTATCCGAACATGGAAACGGTCATCAAGTCCACCGTTAGCCCATGTGCTTGTCTCTCCACCATTCGCGACCGCGGGTGAGAATGAAGAGACTTCACCTTTGTTTGCATAGTAATAAGTCTCCCCCCCAACCGAAAACTTTCCCATTTTCACTTCGCTGATCAACGCATAGAAAATTCGCAGCCCTTGTTCATTTGTGATACGCTTCTTCGTTTTAGTTGGGTTGGTCTTTTGAGTTTCCAAATTGGCGGGCACAGATTCGCTTGCGCTCGGGGCGTCTGAAACCGTTGAAGAATGTGCGTCTGAAGCCGTTGAAGAATGAGGCGCCTGCAATGATGCTGCAACATGAGACTCAGCTGACTCTGAAGAAGAATTATCGAGAGGCACTGAAGAAGAAGAAGAATACTCATAGACTTGACTCCAGCCAACCTGTTCTAGAAATAGTAGATAACTCCCGATAACCCGCCTGTCCCGAATCTCGGTACCTATCACATAATCGATTTTATCCCAGGGCAATTTGTTCCAGTGGCAGGATTTGCCATGATCGTGCACAAGATAATCATAATGAACTTTTGACTCAAGCAGTTCTCCGAGTTTCTTCATAATGAACCACACCGGGGACATATGGGTATTATGGAGCAAAGAACTGGACGTATCACCCTCAACAGCACCGCGAATACCACGATCCTCAAGATTCTTATAAAATTGATTCGACATCGTACGCCTGTGCTTAAAAAGCATCGCTTCATAGTGGTGTGGCTGCACGGGCACAAATGTCATTGTTTCTGGATATCCTGGAAATCTTGCGTCATTTTCATAAGCATCGGAATAAGACTTTTCAAACTCTTCCAATTTTTCCACATCTTCTTTCGAACTTTTTCTAGGAACAGTATCTGGCAAAAGCTCCACAAGCGCCTGTCCCGCTTCTGTGAATGCATCTTTTATGCTTTGAAGCGGGAGTGTTTTTTCTACAATTATGCGGGCGACATCGGAAAAATCGATACCATGCTGCCGTGTGGTCTTTTGAAACGCCAAATTCAGAGCTTCGGCATGGAGCTTTTTTTTTTCTAAAGCTGCTTCATGCCCGAAGAAGTCTGCGAAGTCGTTGGTTGCTTTCATGGATCTCTCGAGCGGTTTCACAATCGCTGTCTCTGGGAAAGGTTTCGCAATAGTCTCTAAGGAGGGTTCCATACTAGGTGTGTCTTGAAATTCTTCTGCAGGCTTCTGCAACAAGATTCTCGAAACGTATTCGGAAAAGGTTTGGGGGCTTGCATTTTGTGGCATCTGAGGAGCCGGAGGATTTCCATTTGTAGGAGGATTTCCAAATGTAGGGGGATTTCCATTTGCAATCAGAGTAGTCTCACTTGCATTTCTAGGAAGACATTCATTTTCTCCGTGCTGTGCACATTGTGGACCACCACCGAAGCATCTCGCCAGCTTTCGGCCAAAATTCACAAAAAAACTCGTGTCTTGATCCCGATTCACGGCAACATCACCTGCTCCTGCTCCAACGACAGGACGAGCGCAGAAATGAATCGAAAGCACCAGCTTTGTCAATTTGCGCGACATCATCTTTGTGTTGGTTGAACGGTAATACTGCACTTATTAAATTTTACGGCTTCAGAACAAATAACAAGTTTACGGTCAGATCTCAGATCCGAGATCACAGATATCGGATCAAGTCGGCGACCAAAAAGCCGCGCAAAAAACAATACCTGGAGTTTTTTTCTGGGATGACAGTCGAATGAGGTTATGGATTTTTGGGCATGATACAGTCGAATAATGAGCATGATACTCAATCCACATTGCGCTCTCGATGATGATCCACGACCTGCTTGCGTCCGTGAGATGAATGCGTCCGTGAAACTTGGGTAGAGATTATTCATGAACGCTCTTCGAAAATAATTTTCAATCAGAAGATGAATTCAGAATTGCTTTTTCATAAACGCTCACGAAAATTGCTGCGGCGATGATATTGCTTCCTCAAAGTTAACCCAGGCACCGTCCGTGCGACAACTCATTTAAACTTTCTGAATCGAATCTCTATGATGCTCGTTCTGACTCTCTATGATGTAACATGTTCCACCAACTCGTTTGAACTGAGTCTCAATCATATCATGTTCCACCATCTCGTATAAACCATGCTTTTTCAATCCATGCTCTCGCTGATATAATCAATTCCGACGCCATTAATCTATTCAGACGCCAATGTCGTTGGATTCAGAATGACGTCTAGTGACTCTCACACTGTGTGAGTCACACAGATGACACCCAGAATCGATTTCAGATTTGCGATGTTACATCGCGAAAACTTGGATTCAAATAGTATTGAATCAAAAAATCGAGAACCACATTCGAAAATTGATTTCCGTAGACATAGACATAGACAGTGGCTCCTAACGTACACATACTGTGAATATAACTGACGATGCCCATACTAATATAATTCTGCTTCCGCTCACTAACGAAATGTCGCCGACATATGATTTTTCATTTTTGACGACGTGTGAAAAAGGTTCAAGAAATATAAACAAATGTGCGTCCATACCAGTGTGTACTCTTCAACCGGAAAAACCTGCTCCTGCATTCGTGTGATCATATGTTCTTGCACGCTGTGTGACAAAGAGTGTGACAAATACGATCACGCGTGATTCTCACTCCAGCATCGGCAGCAATACCTCCACCCCGAATAGCATCTCACTCCACACCCAACAATGACTCCACCCCGAATAGCATCCTTGTAATTTCGTCGACAATCACTCCACACCCAACACTGACTCCACCCCCAATAGCATCCTTGTAATTTCGTCGACTGGCTTACCGACATCACGCAGCGCCCACTGGTTTTGTTGCAGAATGTCTTCCGGCGACTTTTTCACGAAGCTTCCAAGTCCGTCCCGCTCTTGAAAGACGAACGGGCAATACAGCTCCTCGGGCACATACATCTGACTTTTCTTCTCATTTTCGTAATAGGCAGCAATCAATGGCAGTCGGTGGTCATCAACAGGTATCTGGTTCTGGTACTTTTTTTCTTGGCAACCAAAGGCGCTAAATTTCAAGGAGCTAAATTTCCCGCGCCACAAACTTTTTTCAGGCCAGAGGATGTGCTCCAGATTACTCGTCACATACAGGTTCGGTTTCTTGCCAAATTTTTCGAGTCTGCGCAAGTATTCCAAGTACGTCTTATCAATTGGTGCTTTGAGAAGCCGGGGACCTGCCGAGGTTAATGGATCAATTGCCTTCCGACTGCGTCCATCATGAATGCCCTGGTGCGAAATGAGATCATCAATACCCTCATACGGCATCGTATCGGCATCTTCTGTTTGCAGACACTGACGGATCCGGCGAACGTCGTCGTAGTCAGGATCCTGGTGCAAGGAATTGTCGATATAACGCTCCTGCCAACGCTGCGAATAATTGAACGGAATTTCACTCTTCAGTCTTTCCTGTGTGTTGAAAGTATGGAAAACGCTCCGCCCGTTTTTCGTGCACATTTTGAGTAGGGTAAACAGCAAACGCCCCACAATAGACGTATTATCGATGTAGAACCGGTAAGCTTCATAGTTCTCCTGCCTGAGAAGAGCTTGCGCGCCTTGTCGCGAAGCTTTCCTTTTTTGCTCGACATCGGCTGTTCCCGGTGGAAAATCTGGAACTCTGAACTGATCGTATTTCTCATAGGCCTGTCTCTTTTTCTTCATATAGACATCATGAGTCTCCATAATAGACGCCAACACCGCAGAAAAAGCTTTAGCCTTATCGTCTTCTGTATAATGTTTTCTGGCGTTTTCGACTTCTGAATTTAGTTTCGTCTCCAATGCCACATTTTCCTCTCCAATGCCTTCTTTTTCCTCTTCTTCTTTTTGGACAATATGACAGTAAGAATCAAAAACCTTAGAACTCATCGCAACGACAACACCTATACCGCGCTGAAAATATTTACCGAGTCTGTGAATATAGGTAGGACTCACATCCTGGATGGAAACAGCACCCTTCTGGGTGGAAAACAGCACCCTTCGGGGTGGTGTAAAACCTCTTGCCATCATAAAGCACCTGACAACAGCCCAAATCGAACGTCCTCACAACGTCATAACAAGAACCGTACCAGCCAACTGCTTGGATAGCCCACAATCTGTCTCCTCCGAATTTACGACTCCACGTTAGGTAGCCCCCGTTCCTGAATTTCAAGGATTCCTCCAGATAAAATGTGAGGGCAAAATTTGACCGTTGCATTACTGGTTTCGTGTGCTTCGCACCGCGAAAGTCACAGTTGGCCCTCCTCCGAAAGTGGGGACCCCGCCCCCTTGGCGGTGCGTCAGGTGCGTCTGGAGCAAAGTGATTTTGTACATGTGCGCCAGGATAAGGCTGGATAAGCAGCATATTCTGAGGCAGAATCATCGTCAGTTGCGTCAGAATCATTTGCGTCAAAGACATCATCATCGTGGTCTGGGACATCATCGGGGACATCATCGGGGACATCATCGGGGACAGCAGATTCGTCAAAGACATCATCATCATCTAATCCCGAATCCTCGTCACCGGGATATGCCCTATCCATCATCTCTGATATTTTCCTTTGTGTTTCTTCGATCGTCTCCCACAGAGCCAAAGTTGCTTCTTCTGTGTATTGCGCTGCCATTTTTTTCCTCTCTTCTTCTCTCCCTCGCCAACAATTTCCTTTCAGGCTGGGCAGCACAAGAAAGAAATCGAAGTCGGATACTGGCTTCGAATCATCTTCGTAATTCACAAACTTATTGGCCGCATTACCACCTTTATTATAATTCAGTGAATTGAAAACGTGCCCGCCTGCCAGCACCCACTGTCCAGGGAAACTGAACCGCAGATTTGGTATAGTGTCAGTGATGAGGTGTCCTATTAGTTGTAGAATTGCGCCTCTGAAGTTATGCTGCCTGATTTGTTCGCCTGCTGTGATCATACTCTTTTTTCCCGTTGGAAATCCCAGCCTGAGCGCGGTTCGTGCTGCTTCAAAGTCATGATAATTTGGAGAACTTGAAGCGCCCTTCTGCAAATTTTCGTCGTTCGTGCGTCCATCGTCGTTCGTGTGCCCGTCAAAAGAACGTCCGTCAAAAGGAGAAGCCACATCCAAAATGTCACCAGGCCAAGAGAAAGGATCGCTGACCAGCCGTGGTTTGCCCTGACCAGCCGTGGTTTGCCCTGGGAATGCTCCCCGTCTCGACCTGTCTCTATCTTCCTCTTGTCGATGAGTCTTTTGCAAACACCGCGAATGGCAATGGCAGCAGATTTCTCAGTGGTACCAAATTCTTCGAAAATTGCCAGCAACTGATTCATGTCGTCTCTCAATTCCCCGTCCACTTCAGACATTGCCGACAACTGCTCCACAATACCCCTAAGAATGATTCCATCTGGCTTGTTTCTGATTCCATTTGTCTTATCAGACTCTGATATCTTATCAGACTCTGATATCGGCAATGTGTTGCGTTTCACAATCCTCAGAGTGGCCCTTTCCACTGGCGACGTCTTTTCGGGATCATCTGTCTCGTCGTCGGATTCAATAACTGATCCAGACCCATTTCCCTGTGTCTTTGCTGTTGTCTTGTCCTTTTTTCTGTCTCCCTTTTTCTTGTCTCCCTTTTTCTTGTCAGCTTGAGCCAAAAGATGTTTCCACTCCCCTTCAAAAATAACCTCTCGGAACACAGGATCTGTCTCAACACCCAGAAAAGACAACAGGTCATAGATAGACGTTCCTCGGAAGAAGTTATTATTTCGCCCTTTTTGATCGAACTTCTCTTGTTCCAATCTTTCTTCAAATCTCTCAGTCAACTTGACCGTGTCCAAAGTGTCTTCACCATATCCTTCGGCGATACGCAATTGGTGTTCTTCCGTGGGGGACAAAATTGGAATATCCGCTACCCTGTTGTAAGCGAGAATGAATTGACCCCGTGAAATATTCATCTCGTGCATATTGATTTGTTGCATGTTAATCGCCTCCGAGTCACTCGTTTTCTTCGCATTCGTGTTGTCTATTTTCGTTGTGCTGTCCACAGCTTTCTTCGTATTGTTTACCATCTGCGTACTATTGGAGGAAATCTGCGTACTATTGGAGGAAGTCGCGCCTTGTGCCGCAGGAGGTGGGAGGTCGTCTGCAGCGGGAGGCGTTTTGTTTGGAGAATCGTTCGAACTGTTACTGCCGGTCGATATACCTGGAGAACTTTGTGTGGACAATAATACATCTGGAGAAGGCGTAGCCGCCGATAATACATCTGGAGAAGGCGTGGACAATAATACAGCATCTGGAGATACTGCAGAAGCGGTAGACGGAGACACGGTGAATGTGACTGTCGTGTCTGCAGTTTTGCTCCCAAAGGTATGTTCAGAAGTATGCTTCCGTGGTTGCGGACTCGGAGTTTCTGCATGATCAGATGCGCCACATTTTTCAGACTCAAGGTCAATATTCTGCTCCTTCTGGTCTGTTTCTATCATAGAAGTTTTTTCGTTCTGCGTCACAGAGGTTCCCTTTGTCTCCACAATAGCACTTTCTTTTTCGCCCCCGGCTTGAACTGAAGAATCAGCACACTTTTTAGCAGACAACGGCTCCAGTCTGGCCAAATAGTCGTCACAATAGACTCTAACACGACGACCTGTTGCGTCCATCGGATCGGAAGAAAACCTTTCTGCTGCATCAGCCTTGCATGACAACATCATGTCGAGAGTCGGAAATTTCTCACGAAGAACTTTAGCAGGGAATGAGATGTCCCCGTCCTCGAAACGAAGAGTCAACAGATTCGACATGATGTTTTTTGATATCAAGAGTCAAGACAACTCACCTGTCACTACAGATGTCAGTCACCCTCACAATCAGACTCACAATCACCCTTGCAATCCCTGTCAAGACTCAATGTCACAAGAACTCAATATATTGCTGAATGACAAGAATACAATTATTGAACAAGATGACCAATGATTTGTGAATCTAGATGATCAGTGAATCAAGATGATCAGTGAATCAAGCAGAACAGTGAATCAAGCAGATCAATGGCCTCAGACAATCAAGATCAATCAAGGACTCGCATGCCACCTCCAGAATCATTTTGAAATAATGATCAGAATCACGACTGAACGCCAAGAAAAAGGCGCAAAACTGATATTCTCTGTCAAAAAAAAGGCGCAACAAAATTTCGTCAAAAAAAAGGCGAACACGCAATGTGGAGAAGTTCAACGCACAGTTTCAACTCCTGCAAGGCTGCTGAAGCGCTGCTTTACATTTCTTTTCACGCCATTGCTTGTCGCACCACCGTGTTTACGAAAGATATCGGATACAGATGATATCCCTTTTGCAAAACCAAGCTCTGAGATCACACCGATGCCATTGATCGACCAAATGTTTTGAGATTCAAACTTCACTCATAGATGAACTCGCAATGATCATTGCCTTGACATTCTCCTTCATACCGATTTGAATTTCATAGATCAGCCCCACCACCCACCATCACCAACCAAGATCAGAGACTGCGAATATAACTAGGTCTAGTATCCCTATGCTATCCCCAACAGTGCGCGCGTCATATAGTCAATCGGCTATCCCCAACAGTGCCCGCGTCATATAGTCAATCGGCTTTCCGGTTTTCGTGATAGACCACTGGTTTTCAGAAAGGATGAACTCCGGAGATTTCTTCTCGAAGCTTCCCTTTCCATCTCGTTCTTCAAACACAAATGGACAGTACAGATGCTCTGGGACAGGCATACCAGCTGGAACGTTCTGTACGCCGTTCTGATCGCCGTCCGCAGTATTTTTTCTTTCTGCGAGAGTTTCGTAGTATTTAGATACCCGTGGAAGCCTTTCTCGATCCAACGGGATCTCTTTTCTTTTTTCTGAGTCTAGCTGTATTGTGATACTGTTAATAATTCCACTGTCAGACACGATCTGATTCTGTTGCGCTACGGGATTGGCATCCTGCATATTGACATCAGAATTGCCAGAACTTGACTCAGAACCAGGCGAGCCGGAGTCATCATCAGCAGGAGAATCTTCTCCAGATTCTGAATCGACGACACGCACCGGATGAATGTGTTGCCCTTCGGAAATTCCGTCTTGATTCATATTTCCGTCTTGATTCATATTTTCGGGATTAGGACCATTGGGAGTTTCAATCTGATTATCGTCAAGTTGTCCCTTCGAATCATTATTTACTGGAGCGTGAGAGTACTCTTGTGGTCGCAATATGTGCGCGAGATTACCACTGAGAAACAGCGTCGGCATGTTATCAGAAGATAGTGACTCTTTGTCCAACCTACGCAAATGGTTGCGATACGTGCGGTCGATTGGAGCTTTCACCAGGCGAGGACCGCCGGAAGTGTGAACATCGACTGCATGATCCTTCCGCATCTTGCTGTCGTCGTCGTGTTCTCCTCGGTCACATGCTAAATCGCTGGCAATATTTAAGAATGTGGTCGCATTCTCGCCATCCCGGATACACTGATTGAGTTGTTTCCGGCTCGTTCTGTTTGTATAAGTTAGCGCGTACTGTGGATGCTTATCCACCACATGTTCTCTGAGTCTGTCGCCGAAAAAATTCTTGCTATGCATTCTGCACATTTTCAGCACGGTGAAAAGGAGTCGATCAGGAATGGAACTGTTTTGGTAATACGAACAGTACGCTTCATAATTTGCTTTTTTATGGAGATCGACAATGCTTTTCACATTGGTGTAGCCGCAAGCTGCCAAGTGGCGTCGCCTCCTTTCCGCTTCGTAATGAAGACGAGGGCCTCTCATGGCTGGATCCTGCTGCATTTCTCTGTCGCGACGATGAAAGGCATTTTTCAAACGGTTGTAAATGTCATACACTTTCTTCTTTTTATCCATGTAGTCGTCGTGAACCTGCGTGATCGCTTCCAAAACTGTGCACAATGCTTTGCGGCTGTTGTTTTCCGATATGGCTTTCTGGTCATTCTCCGATGAGATTTGTTTGTCACCATTCTCCGATATGGCTTTCTTGTCACATCTCTCCGAGTCGTTTTTAAAAGAAATCCCAGGACAACAGGAATTTAGAGCGATAAGGAGTCCAATTCCGCGCCTGAAATACTTGCCCAGCCTGTGGATATATGTCGGGCTTACATCGTGGATTGACACGATGTTCCTTCGTGTGCAGAGTGCGAGCGCGCCTTTGGGACTCGTATAGAAATGCCTTCCATCGTAGAGCACCTGACAGCAACCAAGATCGGCGGCGCGGATTACGTCATAACAGGAACCGTACCACCCAACCGCTTGAATTGTCCACAAGTCTCCACGCAGTTTCTTGTTAAACCCAATGTACACATCTTCAAGATAGAACGATAGTGCGCAACTCGACCGTTGTATGACAGGTCTCGTACTATGTTTGGACTGCTTCGACTTATCGATATCCTTCTGTGTTGCACAGACCGCCTCATACAACGCAACTATCGCTTCCTCCGTGCACTTTTGCGCGGCCTTTTCTCGTTCTTCCTCATCTCTGATTTCCTTCAAATGTGGCAACACAAGAAAGAAATCAAAATCCTGAGGCGCGTCGGTGTACGTTAGGTCATCCCCGAGGAATCTCTCCGCCCCATTGTATCCATCTCGACGCTCTCCCTGCGTCAACGCACGGAAAACATAACCGCCGGCCAACACCCATCGCCCTGGAAAACTAAACTTCAAACCCGGAATCGTTTTCGTGATTAATTCCGACACCGGGCCCAATTCGGTGCGAAAGTAGCGCCCATCGGCATTCTCCAGCAGTTTCATTGTATCTTCAAAGTCATGAACTACAGGAATGTTTTCGATGCCAAGATCTTCCGTCGGACCTAATAGCGACTTACTTGTAGAAGCGAAAGGAGAAGGGACATCCAATACATCCGCCGGCCAAACGATGTCATGTCTCGAACGAAGCCTGCATTTGCCAGTGTTTTCATCATGCAGGCGAATCAAAAAGGGATGACTCTCCTTGCGCATAATCTCCCACCATGCTGCCGTCGCTATATAGCAATCCTTCCCCGTTCCACCATCGGTGGCACCATTGCCGGCACCAAGCTGTATCTCGCCCTTTTGCAGAAGTCGAGAAAGAGCCATGTCGAATTCCTTTGTTTCGAGTGTCGTTGCCCTCCTGAGGCTTCTTACGAATTGAATTTCAGGCAGAAGTGCGATGTGAGCACGAATATCAGCAACGCTGATGCCATCGGGTTTGCTTCCGTCATGGATATTGGGCAACGTGTTGTATGTCACTATCTTCATGATGGCTTCTTGTAGGGCATTTATGACGCCTTCTTCTTCTGGTGGATCTGCGTAGGAGGTCTTGCGTCTGAACCTGAATTGTCTGTTATTTACGTCTCTGTCTTCTAATTTGTCTGGCTCACCTGCTTTCAAGAGATGCTTCTCCCACTGCCCCTCAAATATGATCTCTTTGAATGCCCGATCCGTCTCCACCCCCATGTAGGACAAAAGGTCGTAGATCGAGCGCGGAAAGATCTGCGACGGGTTTGAGACAGGTGATCGATGATCACCAGGTAATCGAGATTTCTGATCACTGCGCAATCGTTTTGAGCCTTCCTCGAGTCTTTCTGTCAGTTTGATCGTGTCCAGAGATTCTATCCCACCGAGTTTCTCACGCAAGTCGTGTTCTTCACATGCGGAAAGAATCGGAATATCTGCGACTCTGTTGTAAATGAGGATAAAGTCTTCGCGTGACAGTCCCAGCTCTGCCATGTTGATGACATTCTTGCTCATCGTTCTTTTCATATTGATGACTTTTTTGTCACTGTTGTTGTTTTTTTTCGTTCCGTTATTCGTAAATTTCCGTGACTCGTTATTGTCTTCTGGTGAGGCCAATAGCTGTGTGTTATCTGGGCATGTCAACGCTGTGGACGGGTCACCCGAAGAAGTTGTCGCAACCTTGCCAGAAGCGTGGTCTTCTGTTTCGAAAGCAGATGAATCGGGAGCACTGGCTATTTCAGGAGGACCGGCCATTTTCAACAAATATCCATCCCCATAAACACGCTTACCATTCGAATTCGATGAAAAGTTCTTCGCCGCGTCGGCCTTGCATGATAGCATCATATCCAATGTCGGAAATTTGTCGCGGAGAATTTTGGCAGGAAATGAGATGTCGCCATCGTCAAAACGAAGGGTCACAAGCTGCGGCATCGTTTGGATTCCGGTCAGACACAATTGAAATAAATACGTTGGCCAGTTCTTGGTAATACAGAGAGTCAGAAACAATGAGAGCACTTAAACTTTCAAACGCTGCTTTCAACAATCACAGGAGAGTTCCAATCGCTGAGAGAAAATCTATTCAACATCATTGCCATGACATAGTATTTTGGTGGCCGGCGACAGGCTCAGAAATGTCACGGAAAATCGGCGTCGCTGAAAAAGTCTAAAAATCAAAACAATCACTGAACAATGAAAACGAATCTGAAACCACCCCCACCGAAAAAGTCGAGCTCTGCTTTTTTTTTGACATTCATTGTTTCATCACGCAACATGTAACATGCATAATGAATCCGTTAACAGTTACAGTTCGAGTCAGCACTGAACTTGAAATGAAAAAATTGAGTCATTGGAGAAGCTTTTTCACTGACAATGGCAGCGACATGAGCCAAGAAAAGGCAAGACAATCAATGCGGCATCTAAATGGCGATCTAACATCGCCTTCACTTCCTAGCATCCCTTCATTCAGTCCTCGTCTTCAATTCCCAACACCTCTTCAATTCAGTCCTTGTGAGTTCAGTCCTCGTCTTCAATCCCCAACACCTCTTCAACCCCCAACATCATCCTTGCCATGCAGTCGATTGGTTTTCCCATTTTCGTGATGTGCCATTGTTTTTGCGAGAGGATGAATTCCGGCGTTTTTTTCTCAAAGCTACCGTTACCGTCTCTTTCTTCAAACACAAAAGGACAATACAAATTTTTCGG
>Ga0099797_100046_pt1 | contig 65404 bp, 39 predicted proteins | sample Uncmet_Sort48C_1_FD_89871 | JGI IMG/M metagenome (GOLD analysis project Ga0099797, IMG submission 89871) | Marine eukaryotic communities from CALCOFI LINE 67, Pacific Ocean - C012_Sort48C_1 | ecosystem: Environmental > Aquatic > Marine > Oceanic | place: Pacific Ocean: Monterey Bay | collected...
GTCCGCTTCAAACATAGCAAATGAAGATAATGCTCATTCAATTGAATTGGTAACCGACCGAAGTCGGCCCTAGCATGCCAGTGCCCCTACAACATGATACGCTGCAGGCCAAAGCTGAATAGAAAAATGTACTGATGAATGCAAAAAGTTCGAAAAGTATTGGTGAATGCAAAAAGTTCGAACAGTATTGGTGAAAAAAATACTGATAGCCTAAGCAACAGAATAGATAGTCACGGCATTTTCTTCGTTTTAGTAAGTGCTTTCACGGTCTTCTTTTGTATATCAATGATCACGGTCGTCATTTAGATCTCTCTTGCCTACAGTCTTTCTGCATCGCGCTACTGGATGCGTGTGTCATTTTTTTTCCATTTGCAGTACTTATTTTCAAATTTGAGTCGGCCCTGGTGTGACAACACCGGATCTCTTCACTTCCTGTTGTGACTACACTTGCTGATCTCAGTTGTCTGCAGTGCCTGCACTTTCTTCAGTGTGCACTGTCTTCAGTCTCTCTTGCAATGCTTCTCTCGTCCGAAGCGTGACCCCAGCTTCGTCTAACTTCACTGTCTCAGTCGTCTTTCATGTCATTTCAGATATCTTTCATCCCATTTCAGGTGTCTTTCATTCCATTTCCAGTTCTCTCATCCCGATTCGTCCTTTCCTCATCATATTCCAGGTTTTTTCATTCCATTCAGTTGAGTTCTTCGATCAAGTACGTACAACGCTGAATACCCGCATTACTACACCAAGTATTTGCCCTCATGCTACCACAGGCCTTCAGTTCACGTTACCACAGGCCTTCAGTTCACGTTACCACATGCCTTCACCATTCATCGAAGTCATTAGCTCCCTTCAACGTTTCCTTCAGTGTTTCTTTCAATTCATCTAAGTCAGTGCTTCCCTTCAGCGTCTCCTTCCAGTTATCCAAAATAGCGCCAAACTGTTTACTCCCAAAGGGCGACTTTCGCCATTTTGGACCTCGTCGGAGTCCACTGTCTACCTCTTCCCATTTCACGTGGTGCTCAAGGATTTGCCACTCGACTCGAGTCTCGAGGGACGTATCTGTACGGATTTGGGTATGAGCAGCGTCATTTACTTTGGTATCATCTTCTAAGTTTTGATCTACCTTATCCAGGATTTTTCTCTCAAGAGTAAATGTCTCATGGATTTTGTACCCAGTGTAGGTTTCCTTCTCAGGCGCGTCTTCCTCTGAATCGTCCTCGTTTGTGGACTGATAATCCGAATGTTTTTTTTTGTCCTCGTCTTTCGAATGAGTTTCCGAATGGGTTTGCAAAGCTAGAATCCCATCAAGAAGATCAGTAGGGCCTTTCGATGGCAAAATCTCATAAAGCAGATGAGTACTGTCAACATCGTCGAACAGACTCTCATTAATCATTTCATTAGCACGCCTGTCCTGACTGTCCTCATTGATCTCCTGGAGATAACGCTCACGCTCAATCTCTGCTTGGAGATAACGTTCACGCTCGATCTCTTTAATGGAGTCAACACTCTCAGTGCCAGTAACACTCTCAGTGCCAGTAACACTCTCAATGCCAGTAACACTCTCAATGCCAGCGGCATGCCTCACGAGCCTCTCATGGTAAGAACTGACGGTGTATGAGCTTCTCACGTCATGGGCTGTTTTGATCTCATTTCGATAGCCTTTTTTGGGCCATTTGCCTTTATTGTTTCCTTTATTCTTTCCTTTCTTGGTCTGAGTCTCGTCTTTGTCTCTTCTCCCTGTGTCCCATTTCTCTTGAACTACTGCTCCTTTCCCCTCCACTCCATCGACGTTCCCTCTTGTGGGTTTTCCCTTTGGTACTCTACCTTCCCTCTTCATTCCTCTCACTTTCTCAGGATAAAGTACGGGACTGACAACTTTCACGTGGATTCTGTCGCCTTTACTCTCCAGGACGCTGAACCACGGATGCAAAGGAGCTCTCTTTTTCACAATGCTGTCAGAGTTCGTCACAGTGCTGGTTCTGTCAGAATGAAACGATGACTCTCTTTTGCTCATATTCTCATATAGTATGAGATCCCCATACCACTTCTGCAGGATGTGCTTGAGGTTTAGGGAGATGAAATCAGGGGCTAAAAATTTTTCAGATACTAGTTGAGAGCCGTCTTGTTGAGCTTGATTTTTTTGACCCCCAGAAGACATCATCATGTCATACTTAGCCGTAGCTCTTTCGCTGTAGAAACGTAAAACGTTTTTGCTGGGCTTCGTCTCTCCAGCTTCCCAGTGTCTATGCATTGCGAAATAGAAGTTTTGCAAGAACGTGCGGGCTGAAAGATCTGTGGGGGCGGAAAGATCCGTGGGGGCAGAAACATCGTCATCGTTTTGTTGGTGCTCTATGCCAAGAGATTGGGCCGCAGACTCGGAGGGGGATTGCGTCGCAGAATCGGACGGGGATGCATCAGATTCCGCGGGGGATTGTTCGGAGGGGGATTGTTGGTTGATGAGTGATGCATCAGACTTGGAGGATGCATCAGACTCGGATGGGGATTGCTCGGAGAAAGATTGTGTTGAGGGTGGGGAGCTGTTGACTTTCGATTCAGGTTCTAACGGTGACACTGGTTTGGCGCCTTTCGATGCTCCTTTTCCCGTGGAGGTGGTTCCTTTTCCGTCAGTGTTTCCTTTTCCACCACTTTTTCCCTTTCCCTTGCCTGTAACATGTCCTGTGCCTGTGGAAAGTGCTCCTTTCTCCTTAATACCCTCATCTTTCTCCTTCCTGACGCTCCCATCCTGTTTCCCATCTCTCTCCTTCATGCCACTCTCTCCTTTCCCTCTCCCCTTATCCGAAGTGTTCTGACCTTTCCCTCTCCCCTTATCCGTCCGTCTCAGAGAATTGTTGATATCGTTTTCATCCTCCTGCCAATCGTGCCCCCACCACCAAGTAGTCATCTCCTTTCGGAGTCTTTCTTCCTCTTCTTCAGCTTTTTTGAGTTTTTCTTCATCGTTTTTGAGTTTCTCGAGCTCTTCATCAATCTTGAGGTTCTCGAGCTCTTCGTCAATCTGGAGTCCACTTTCTAGCACTTGCGAGTCACTCTTTCCGTTTCTCAGTTTATCTTCATTCTCATCTTCGTGTTCCATTCGCTTCTCTTCTGTTCCTCCATGATCGTCGGGCTTCTCAACTTGATGATCATCACGATGATGATCCTCATCGTCACTGCAAGTTTGTGAACCCGTCTGAATGTCATGTTTGTCATCGTCACGGTGATGATCCTTGTTGACATGTTCGTCGGGCTTTTTGTATTGATAGCCAGTAGATGTGTATGAATACGCTTCCAATTTGTTTTTCCTGATATTTTCGCAGATAATCACATCACGAAGCCATTTTGTTTGCAAGTATTTCTTCCCCAGCCTCGTCTCCCAAAACTCTGCCGATGGAGGTGGTGTTGATGTGTCGGGATCGTATGATGTGTCGGCATTCTCGGAAGATGATGTGTCGGCATTCTCGGAAGATGCAGCTTCATCAGTCTTCTCGTATGATGTGAACGGGGAAAGACCTTCATCGGTGGGATGTATATTTTCTGTATCAGCAGTTACTGTCAGTGTATCCGAGTTTGGGTTTTGTTGCGTATTTTCTTCCCCAGAAGCCGTTGAAGCACCCGCATCATCGAAATCCACATCCAAAAGATCCACCCCATCAATGGCGAAAGGCGGTCTTTGTAAGGAGTCATCTGCAACATTCTGCGTGGGCACGCTCCCGATACGAAGATGGTCTTTGCGCTCGAAGTAAGAAGTGTCGGGATTGAATCTGATGAAGGGGTCATGTTTCTTCTTACATTCACTCTCATCTCCCTCATCAAAATTTAAATTGGCGGGGATTCCACCTTCAGAATTCGCCTCACTCTCATCACTGGCACAAATCTCATCACGGGCACAAATCTCATCACCGGTACTCGAACTGGACCTCGAACCAGAAACCGCGCCAATTCTAACTCCCATCTCTTTCATGTTCACCGAATTCCTCAGCTCATTCATTTTCATCTCCTCAGCACTTGCACTCATAATCGGCAACAAGAACAGCGCTTGCAATAATGCTTCTTCGACTGTCAAAATCGTGCTTGCTGTTGCTGACATCAAGGAATCAGCAAGCTGGTCGATTTTCTTACTGCGGAAAAGCAGCTGATTAATGTTTTTGCGCCCGTCCTTTTTCATGCATTCTTTAACCACTGCGAAAATGTAGTTCATATCACCACGGATCATGCGAGTTGCTTTTCTTTCGATTCCTTTCGTTGCAGAGCCTGTCACCAGTGTGCGATTTGTTTTGTGAACTGGCATCGGAAATTTTGGGGTCGGTTCACAATTGCCCACCAGCATCACTGTCGCCATGATCATAAAGATCTGAAAAACGCCTCGCAACCTCGCTTGGCACAGCCAACAACGGCTAGAAAACATGCTCGAATCGGAATGAAACGGCATTTTGAATTTCGAATTTGAACCGCAGGAAAATTTCGATAAGGAATTTGAACTCTAGATAGAAAATTTCGGAACCTTGAGTATTCACTATGTAGCTCACTATACGAGTATTGAATTTTATCAAGGAGTCAGTATTGCTCCAAAGAATCGTATAGATTTTTTTTTTTTTTTCCGGGACGCGGACGACCCAAAAAAATGTATCAAAAAAATGATTTTAGAATGCTCCTAAGAATCGTATAGATACTTTTTCAAGTATGTCACAATTAAGTTTTTGAAGTATGAAAATGGAAATTCTCAAGTTCAAAATCTCTATTGAAACAAAGGCGAACCAATGCTCAATGTGTCGGTACAATATGCTATGTTTGTAGCTCCGCGGAGCTCCAGTCTCAGTTCTTGTTTCAGTTACTGTAACGTTTATTGATGTTCTAGTAATGCAATGTTTCGAGTTTGTCAATTGAATGTGACAAGGTATGTGATTCGTTTGTGTGATTCGTGTATTTGACTCGTTTGTGTGATTCGTTTTTGATTCGTGATTTACCTTAAGTATGTGACTGGTGACACAATGCCAATGTGACAAAGTATGTAACACCTGTGTGATGACGTCAATGTGACGAAAGAAGAATGTTGATATGAAAAATCTCGAATGAACTCTGAATGTCAGAGCCGTTAGAGATAATGACGACACCAGCCCCAAGGCGTACCTAGGAACTTGGTATCAAGATAAAAATGATTCGTAAGGTTTGTGCTCCTAAGAATCGTATAGATATTTTTATGCTTCGCAAACGGCTTACGTGTGAAACGAAAGAGTCTACGGGCAAAGGCGAACCAATGCTCAATCTTCGGTACGTTTTTTCGTGTAGATCTCTCTATCGTAGAGCTCCGAAGAACTCCCTATCGTGTTACTATGCGAGTTCTGTTCAATGCTTCTATGCTGCCAATGTGACAACAAATATAGCTCCGAAGAACTATCTGAATTTTCAATTTCGTATACTACTTGATGATGATTGACAGCTCCGAAGAACTATTTGGGTTTTCAATTTTTTTAAGTTTTCAACTACAATTAGGCTGTCTGGGCCCTGGCTCCGTAGAACCAGTTTAAAGAATGTTTTTTGAAATGATTCAAGGATTTTTCTGATGCTCCTAAGAATCGTATAGATATTTTTCAAGATTCAATTTCGAAAGATTCGAAATGAACAAGGGCGAACCAATGTTCAATATTCGGTACAAGTGCACTACAAAAGCTCCGCAGAACTTCTGAAGAGTTACGTAATATAATTTCTAGCTCTGTTAACTTCTCTGTGACAATGTGTCAAGAATATGTGTGTCTGACAATGTGTCAAGTTTATGGATAGAAATTTATGGATTGATGTAGTTCCGAGAGATATAGATAGAGACTTAATGAAACTCCGAAGAGCTTCGATTGGTAGAGATTCAGAGATAGACCACAGCCCCGAAGAGCTGTTTTCAATAAAGTTTTCGATTTATAGGGTGCTCCTAAGAATCGTATAGATGTAATGTGCGCAAGGGCGAACCAATGCTCAATGTATCGGTACAATTTATGTTTTAAAGCTCCGAAGAACTTCCTTCGACAACTACTGCCTTGTTTTTGATGGTACTTTTTTTTTGTTGAGTATGTTTCTTTGTTGAGTACGTTTCTTTGTTGATTACTGTGTTTCTATTCCTGAGTATTTTTCTCTTGTTGATTGTGTTTCTACTGATCAGATTGTGTTTGTATTGCCAATAAAGCTCCGAAGAACTTCCTTCGACTACTAACTGCTTTGATTTTTTTTTTTTTCTTCCTTCTTTTTCCTTTGAAGTGTGTAGATACCAGATATAGATAGTCCAAGTAACTTTGTTCGTGTGAACTTTGTTCGTGTAGTATTACACAGTGTAAGTTCTGTAAGCTCCGAAGAACTTCCTCCGAAGTAATTTTCTCAAATTCTCTTTTTTGAATCTGTGTAAGCTCCGAAGAACTTCCCCGAAGTACTTTCTTTTGTCCTAGCTAACGTAGCTCCTTAGAACTACCTTGATTTTGTTCAAGATTTTTTTTTTTCGACTTCTTTGGACTTTGTTTGTGCAATGCTCCTAAGAATCGTATAGATAATTTTAGTGCTTTCTCAAGGTTCCGATGTTCAAATTCTTGTTTTTTTGCTGCTATAGACTATATCTTTGAAGGAATGAGGTGTATCTTTGAAGGAATGAGATGACTGATAGATGGGATTTTACCTGTGGTATATCAAGGAAGGAGATGACTGCCGAATGGGATTTTAACTGAAGGGATGAAAGAGAAACTAGCGAGATTTTTCTTTGAAAAAATGGATCCGTGACTCACTGAGTTGATTCCTTTTTGAGACCGTTTACTAGATATTGAGACCGTTTTTAGACCGTTTACTAGATAAATTTTGAGACCGTTTTTAGACCGATGCTACCAGATAATAACCGTGCTTGTTGCGATACTAGAACTTAAGCTAAACCGTGTTGCAATACCGTTCAATGTGATGCAATACTGTTCAATGCGATGCAATACTGGATACAAATTCAATGTGATGCAATACTGGATACAAATTCAATGTGATGCAATACTGGATAATTCTCTCTTCAAGAATTTGTCGGCAATAACTTGAATCGTTATACAAAAATCAATAGCAAGGTTCAATGTTCGGTACAAAAGTTTATGAATTCGATGTAGTTAATAATGGCATCACAGATGCTTCTAGCTGCATCTGTAAACAGTTTTTTATGAAATACCACGACAGATATAGAGACCTGATAGAGACCCGATAGAAAATAAGAGACCAATAGATAAGATAGAGACCAATATAGAGACCAATATACTGATATAGAGACCGATTGAAAACGATTCAAAACGAACTTTTCAGCTACTCTTTCAAATTGCGTCGCTAGTAGCTTTCTAAATTCTAGTAAATTCTACTCCTCTAAGGACAATGATTTGAAACTCCTCTTGTTATTTGCTAAATAATATTTACTAAGTAAATTCAACTTCTGCTACCACGTGATGATGCTACCATATGATGACGCTACCAGTCGCTCCCTAGGCTTCAATGATGGTTACCAACTTAAGCAAGGTTCAAAATTCGTTATTCGGATTTCATTGCACAATTCCGCTTTCATTTCAGAGTTTGAAATTTCGAAATTCTCATGAAAAATGGCATACCAGTAACCTTCCACTCCTACGAAGCCGCTTTTTTAGGGCCACTGTCGGTCGTGAGTCAATCACTGTCACTCGATCAATTTTATGCAGTACTCGTTTTTCCAGTTCACACTCCTCAATGTTTTTTTGTTAGTCCTTTTTCTAAATTCTCATAGGAAATTGAAACTGAATTCTTATAGGAAATTGAAATTGTTCATAGAAAGTTGAAGCTGCTCCATGCAGTTAACGACTCTTTGTACAGAGTGACGACACAGAGGCAAATCTGATCAGTCAAGATTAAACTCAAAGAAAGAAGTTTTCTATTCTACAATGGTGAAACTGATGAAATGCATTTCGGCTGCTCGATATGTAGTCCCATGAGTTTTTTTCTGTTTCTATTATTATGTCCTGTTCCTTTTTGATTTTCTAACTATATGCAAATGGTGTGTCAGTCAATAGCTATGCGTTAGCTCTGCTCTAGCAATATGCTGTGGAGTCAAGTCAAGTCAGTGAAAGATGATTTTTCATGAAAAGTATGATCTTCTCTATGTCAACTTATGAACAGACACTGAACTCTCTACCGGTCCAGAAGTCTTCTCCGAGTCGGCCCTTAGGCCGAGCGTCGTTGTCACGTGTCCTATTCTCGACAGTCTTACTTCTGAAATAACTTCATGTATGTGTTTCCTAATATGCAGTTCTCGCCTATACTGGCAGTCCGCAGACGGTCAGCACCTATAACGGCTGTTCTAAGTTGTCGCCTATACTGGCAGTCCGCAGACGGTCAGCACATATAACGGCTCTCTCTCTTTATTCTAATATAAATAACTCTTCTAATTGGTTTAGTGCTTCGTCAGTGATATTTATGCTTTTTCGTCGGTGATTATTTCTGTCTGACTTTGCTGTATGTTTGTGTGTACCTGTATACAGTAAATCTGTTGTGTTCTGCAGCCGAAAACTTCTTTGACCTCGTGTTTTTCGCTTCTTTGACCTTTGTTTGACCGTTTTTAGTTCGTCTTCTTTGACCTCTTTGCTTCTAGACTCTCGCTTCTTTGACCTCTTTTCTTTTTACGATCTCGTCTTCATAGATCCTATATAAACACAGAGCACTGGCGGCCAAGGCATGCCAGACGTGTCACACAACTTCAAAAAGTAGATCCTAAGATCTCTCCTCAATAGTTTGCTCCTTAATTTTTTGGCTCTGGGAAAAAGAAATTGAGAGAAGTGGATATCTCCGACAGGTACCAAGCGACGCTCGCAATTTTCTCTCACCACACTACGCGCGGATCGCAATGCTCTATCACCACACTACGCTCACGCCATTCCATCACCACACCATTTTCACAATGTTTTACAACACACAAAATTTCGTAGCTTCGTTTCACCTCGTTCACAGATTCCAGGGCTTCTACAAGAACGGAATAAGAACGGAATCGACACACAGACACTTCTTCAGCTTCAGCATCATCATCATCATCATCATCACACGACATTCACAAATCGAATTTATCACACCACGCTCACGCTCAACCAGTCATAACACCCACACACCTCAACGAAATCGCTTCAACTGTAACAATCTGCACCACAGCAGAGACTCAACCACATTCCTCGATCACAACAGAGACTCAACCACATCCCTCAATCACAAATGCGATTTGAATTTCGACCAGCGAACACTCTCAATCTCAAGCCATATCATCACATGTTCTCGTCATTAATTGCACCGTACCCGTAGGCACCGTGTTTTCAAAGCTTAATTTTCAAATACGTAACAAAATTGCATGCCTTTGGCCGTGATTTGCGCCCAAATTGCGCCCAAAAGCAGGCAGCTTTCTCATGCAATACCGTTGCAAAAACGATAATCCAGCGTCGTCGTGTTCAAATTATCAAACGCCCAAAGGCGTCTTTAGTCGCGTTCAGAAATGATTCTTGTCGCGTTCAGAGCTTTAGCATAGACTCGTGTTTGTCTGACTCTTACACTATGATAATGATGGTGCCGCCCAAAGGCGCCATCGAAATACTCATTTAGACATTTCCGCGCTTCTCCTCAGAGGAGTCCTCTGTCACACCTATTTTTAAAAAATCAAAAAAATCAGCGCCGTCGAAACCTATTCCAGTCCCGCCCAAAGGGGAATCGAAATAGTTTTGACATTACTTGCTCATGCTCAATAATTTCAACTTCCGTTGATACTGATGCTCAATAGTTCCAGAACTCGTCCTCAGTAGCTTCAATGTTTTATGTTCATACTCAATAATTTCAACTTTAAATGCTGATGCTCAATAGTTCCAACTTTCGTCGATACTCACGTCAGACGCTCACGCTAAGTAGTTTCAAAGTTTTATGTTATACTCATGCTGTTGACAAAAGTTTTCCATCCCGATTCCGCGACAATGCTACATACCTAGGTAGTAAGTACCTAGGGCACCTATAGCCGTGGCAAAGCTCTGGACAGTACCTCCGTCATTTTTTACAAATTGCAATGCTCTCTCTTCCCGTTTTTAAAATCAAAATGCTTTCTCTTCTCTGGTTTTTGCAATGCTCTCTCTCCCTCGGTTTTTACAATGCTCTTTCTCTTCCCTGGTTTTTGCAATGCTATCGAAATAGTTGCCGTTGATAATAGTCCTCTGGATAGTGTATTTTCTCGGGTAGTGTATTTTCTCACGGTATTACAAGTCCTATTTTCGCAAACTTACTTTCACGAAAAGAAAAAAACTAAATTGCCTGGGTTAAATACTCAGTCAACATAAGTGATGACTTGAGCCGACTCCCCTCGCGGGTACGGCTAACAGTACTTTCATATAATCAGGGTAAGTAAGTATTTGCATAAGTAACGCTACTCCCCGCCTCTTCTCTCCTCACCTGCCCTCTACAGGCTTTCATAAGTGTCTGTCATCTCCTCACATGTCCTCTACAGGATTTCACACGCTCGTCATCTCCTCACCGCCCTCTACAGGATTTTATAACCCTTTCGCGATTTCATAACCCTCTCGCCTGTCCTCTTCTCGTCTAAATAATTCTCTCCCCTATAAACTTCCAGTCTTTCCACTGTCCCCTACAAACACTAGCAGCCTTTTAAAACACGCTACAAGCACCCGTCCCCAATACAGCTCGAATGTGCGACGATTTTCCACCCGTACTCTTTACGTCCAGTAGCTTCCTGGAACCCATCCTCTTGTTCTATAATGAATACCTCGCGAAACTTTCGCTGCGTGTTTTCTTCAGACGTGTTTTCTTCAGTGTTGTTTTCAGATAGATCCAGACACTCTTGCTTATTCCCCTCTGAGCCATTTAAAAGGCCGCACGCTTTCAAATCTTGAGAATCTTCCTTCAAGTCATCCCTTGAACGTGACCGCGAGTCAGAATTTGTCGAGCTCTCTGATGATGACATCGAAATCGATGACACAACAACCCTTCCACTGACGACCACTCTTTGCCTGAAAATTGATGCTCTTTCCGCATCTTTTCCAGTTTCAGAATCTTTCGTGATTATCTCACCGCCAATGTCGGCGACATTAATAGCTTCCGGCAGTTTTGTGATTTCGCAGTGTTTTTTGTGATTCGCTTTCGAATTTTTATTTTCGCCCTGATCATCGAAAAAGCTAGGAAAAATCGACTCAAACAGAAACGAGTCAAGACTTGCCCTCAGATACGGCTCGCCACTAAAGAAGAAATAATTTTCGAAGGTTTCTCGATTATTTTCGAAGAAATTTTCGAAGAAATGGGAATTCATGGGCTGTTTTGTTGATCTCATCATATCTCCTTTTGTTTTCGAGTAAATTTCTGGGACTTGTGATCTCATCATAGCCTGCTCAGAATAGTACTCTAGGGCAGCTTGTGATGTTATCGTGCCATATTCTGCTCGTGATCTTACCATACCACGCAGCCCCTGACGCAACATCTCCTTCTCTTCAATAAAGTGCTCATGTTTTCGCTTCATGACATGGCCTATTTTTCTGGGCTTCTCTTCCGGGTCTCTTATTGTTGGTGAGATTTCTATCTTTCCCTTTTTCTCAGTTTCTATTTGTTGGGAGTAGCTTTTGATCTCGGAAAAATCTTCTTGTGTAAACTTGTTCGCCGTTTTTATATTCGAAAGTTGCGCCTTAGCTCTAGTTTTGTTGATCTGAGACAAGTCTTGAGATCTTTTTGGTCTATTTCCTTTCTGCGAAGATTTTCCTTTCTGCGAAGACCGTTCTTTCTGCGACTCCTCTCCCTGAGAATCCGCATCCCTTTTCTGAGAATCCTTCCTCTCCTCTTTCTGAGAAGAAGAATCCCTAAACAAAGCTCCCACAATCGACAGTCGTCCAACAAACATGTATACCCCGTCGACCATTAGAGTGGCGTCTTCTTTGTAGAAATTCGCTAGTTTTGGCCTCTGTGATTGGTTTTGATCGCTTTTGTCGTCACGTCGCGCCGCAAAGTTGAGACTCTCGAAATAATTTCTCACGAACCTTTTTGCGTCTTGTTTTTGCTTTTCAGTCTCTAAGTTTGCGTCATTCAGATTCTGTGGACTGGTGGACCTGGTGGAGGCTCTTTCGGAATCATCCGACTCAATATCACTAGCAGCATAGGCTCTTTCAGAACTGTCTGCGTCAATACCAATAGCAGCATAGGCTCTTTCAGAACTGTCCGCGTCAGTTTTGTCAGCAGAGCCCGATTCCGTGTTGTTAGCAGGACTGTTACTCAGGTAAGTTGAGTCCAGCTCGTCAAAGAACAGCTCTTCTTCTTCTTGATCAACTTCTTGATCAAAGATCGCAACATCGTAGTTCTTCTTTGACAGAGTGCCCGACTCAGACTCTGGATGCGTCATTTCCGAATGTTCTGGATCCCCCATGTCACACAGCATGCTTTCGTCATTCCACGACACATCGAACACGTCATGGCCGTCAACTGATAGAGTCTCCCCACAATACTCCGACAGGAAAATGAAACGCTCTCCAGAAGAATAGTTTCTCTTTCCCGAATTCTTTTCAGACAATATTTCCAGACTTCTCTCCCTCCTCTCCGCAATATTTTCCAGGTTTCTTTCAAAATAGTACGTTTTGTAGGTTTGTGCCATTTCTTGCAGAGACTTCCCACGGATCAACAAACTAGACCACTTTTGCGTTAGTTTTTTTGGATTCACGATCCTGGTTTGTAAACCCGTAAAACCGTAAACCTCCCTCGCAAATTCCCTCTGTTCTTTCGGTAGAAAATCTAAAAACCGGTTATGGACGAAATACACGGTTGGAAAAGAATCTGGATTAGACGGATCCGGAGATTTTTGTTTTTCGCCGTAGACGAATCTGTAATCGGTTTTCCTCGTGAGTATTCGCAAAATTTCGCCGAAAGAACATGTTCTCGGAAGTTCGAGGGTTTCGAGATCGAGAGGAATTGTTGAGTCTGAGGCGTTCTGTTTGTAAGCGTTTCCTGTCTGAATCCCGATGAAAGGAGGGGCCGTTTCTTCGAGATGATCTTGATTGTTTTCTTGATTATCGTTGTGATTCTGATTGTGATTCTTGTGATTATCAAGGTGATTCTGATTCTCGTGATTCTGCTCGATATCCACATCAGAATACACAACATTCTCTGAAACAGGCAACCACGAATACGCGACATCAACAGGCAACCACCATGGCTGCACGCGCATACGGATGAAGACTGGGGCGAGCGTCCATTCTGATGATTCCAAATTTTTCGCCAATTCAGGGGTTAAATTGATCAACTCCTCTAACAAAGCACAGTCATTCAATTCAACTCCATTGGAGTTCAAGTTGTTGCTTTCAAGCGTCAGCACTGTTGGAAAGCCAATAGGGGGGAAGCCGGTAGGTAAGGTTGTCACGGCATTCTCTTCCCTCGTAGGTAAGTTTATGACTTTATTGGCTTGATTCAGATTTGTCATATCGTTCTCTTCTTCTCCAGTAGCCACCTCTTCCCTCTTACCACTGGCAATACCAGCATTAATAATGCGTGTAGTAAAAGCCTCACTCTGTTCTATACCAGTACGAACATGCTCGATAAATTCACTCTGCTCGATACCAGTACGAACATGCTTGATGAAATATGAATCATTGTCGTCGAAATCTGACAAAGTAACAGAATGCGTTACCCAAATATGAGCCATACTGGCTTTGAAAATGCCACGTTTGAACGTTTTTGCTTTTACAACTCTTTTTGGAAGAAGGATGTCAGTTTTTTTATTTCTTGAAATATGATTAGCACTTTCGGAGGTATCAATCTTGATCTCAAAGATATCGCTTCTGAAGTTGTTTGTTTCAAATTCTATGTCTGTTTTTTTTTCTTCGAAAGGATCCACTTCCTTCTGTATTTTCTGTTTTTCGAAATCATGGCAACTCCTATCTGAGTAGTCCCCTTGTTTTATTTCAAGAGGTTGCCCCGTTTCAAGTTCATATTCCAACATATTTCTGACGGTTTTCATGATGAGATCGGAGCCGGTAAGAAGTTCGGAGCCACGGTTAAATGCGGAGCCGGTTAGTACGGAGCCGGTGCGGAGCTCAGTTTTCTTCTCTCGAGACTCTCCCGACTCCGTCGTAGCAGTATTGTTTACAACGCGCCATGCCAAGGAATCAGTGTCATTGTCAAAAGTATCAGAATCAAATAAATCGTGGAAATTGAATGAGTCAAGTTTTGAGTTGGTTGCATCTGATGTCGCTGTGTCCTCACTTGGTAAGCTCTGGAATCCGAGTCGAATGGCATTGCCATTGCCAGTCGTCTCGACATTGCCATTGCCATAATGATCAAGTTTGTTCAGAGTGGACGCTTTTGACTGCAATCCAACAGCAAAAGCCGGGAGGTTGAGGCCCACCATCACGAATGTGCAGCCTCTGCAACAAAAAAGCTTAAAGTTACAGCCAAATATCATCGTGATTTGTGCGACAGAAATTGCAATAAAATGCAAAGCCTTTACTTCTTGCACATACACTATAGTCAGTCAGTTCGTGAGAACAAATCTCTTTCGGTGCAGCCTACTTTTTTCGGTACAACCCATAGAAACCTTTCAATAAGTATATCACTCAGTCAGTCAGTGCCGGCGCGAATCATGCAATATCGTCAGTGCCGGCGCGAGTCATGCAATCAATGCCGGTGCGAGTCATGCAATCAATACCAACACGAATCATACAATCAGTCCGTGCCAATCATGCACGCTATCAATGCCAATCATGCAGTCAATCAATGCCAATGGCAATCGTAAACAATAAATACTCGAGACCAATTAGTACCTGTATTCGAATCCCAATTAGGGCCTACATTTGAGTCAACTTGATCTGATCCTTCCTGTTATTCGAGTCGAACTTTGACAGATAATATTGGCTTCCGCTTCAATTATTATTGGCTCTTCGACAGATTGGCTCACTTCTGATCATTCAAATCACGCGATCTGTACGCTGTCACAGATGACCACGCCAACCGTCACACGATCTCGATGCGCGATTATCGTGCATATCACACATCATCCACATCACGACTCTCGTCCACAACGCAATCATATCACACATCATCCACATCGCGTTTCTCGTCTACACCGCAATCATATCACACATCATCCACATCACGTTTCTCGTCCGCACCGCAATCATATTACACATCATCCACGTCACGACTCTCGTCCACAACGCAATCATATTACACATCATCCACATCACGACTCTCGTCCGCACCGCAATCATATCACACATGATCCACATCGCGTTCGAGTCGAATCATATCACACATCATTTCTCGTCCACACCACAACTCCCGTGCCACCACGCCACTGTGACTCGAGTCGTTACGGACCGTTCGGCCACACATAATTAAGTACCACGCTCCACAAATCGACATCTTCCACATCACAACACACAAACGCAACCACTCAATAAATTAATATGGCGCTCTACGGTAGAGGGGGCTCATTTTCTGGCGCTCGGTTAAATTTTCGAGCTGCGTTTTTTCGCGAGCTGCTCGGAACGCTTCGCCTCTTGACGTTTTACTCGGGACGATTCGTTTTTTCGCGAGCCACTCGGGACAATATTTGGGCTTTATCACGCCAATTGGCGGGGGTGTCTTTTTTGGCACACTACTCGAGGGGATTGGTTTTCTGGCGATCCACTCGGGGGAATTTGTTTCCTGAAACTCTACCCGCGCAGATTGGTTTCCTGAAACTCTACACGTCACCGTGGGGATTGGTTTCCTGAAACTCTGCGCGCGCAGATTGGTTTCCTGAAACTCTACACGTCACCGTGGGGATTGGTTTCCTGAAACTCTGCGTGCGCAGATTGGTTTTCTGACGATCCCCCCGGAGGGATTTGTCGTTTGGCACTCTAGTCGGGTGCGGTTCGTTTCATTCGCGATCTACTCGGAGCGATTCGCTCTTCAGCGATCTACTCGAGGCGATTCGCTTAAGTTTTCAGCGAACCACTCTGGACGACTCGCTCTTCAGCAAAGTTACTGCTTAGGGCGATTCGCTCTTCAACGAACTGCACGGGGTATTACTATTTCAATTTCACTTATTTGGCGAGCTACTCTGGGGAAGTCCGAGTCGTTTCTTTGGCAATCTACAGACCGACTCGGGAGAGATAATTTCGCTTTTAAATTTCGATCATATGGGCCTGCCCAACTTCCGGAGTCACTGAGGCTGCTCCGGCAATTTAATTGTGAGCGACTTTTTCAAATTCTCGCAACGACAGAGTCTGAGCCCCCACAAATCACAACGGCCGAGCTTCTGCAGGCCACGCAAAGACAAACTTTGACAGCCGACTCTTCGAAAAATCGACCGATTGGCAATCGGATTGCTGCACTTTTTGAACGATTGAATTCGGCCATTTTTGCGCGGGTGCACCGTCACAATGCATGTAGTTAATTTTTTATTTTCTCAGCTCCGAGTCCTCAACTTCAGTTGCTTCATGACGAACACACACAGACAGAATCTGAAAACTCGACAGCTTTAACTGAATCGCAATAGGGAGAATCAAAAACTCTCAGCGTAAATTTAGAACTTTAGTCGCAATAGAGGGGACTACTTTAGTCGCAAAAGAGGGGACTAACTTTCAGCATACAATCTTTAGTCGCAATTATACACGTGACTACAGGGGGACTAACTGTAAAAATTTTAATGGCACTCGGTATCCATGTAATCCGTCAGCTCAATCATATCATAAATTAAAATTATGACAACGATCATGATGAAATTCAATTTAGGGCAGCCTCGGACTCTTTCAAACCAATACCAGATCGCAACTTCATTGAGTTACAGTACATTAGCTCATGGCCCTAGTAAATTTCACGTCTACCTCCGTCCATCGGGCTCTTCTGTCCATCGGCCTCTGTATAGACTCTAAACTTTCACATAAAAATTTTTAAAAATTAATTCGGTCCGCAATGGTAACCGTTAATATGATAACGATATACGTTACTAACTATAGAACCTGGAGGCAAATAAATTTCAAATTTAAAATTTGATTCGCGTGCAGAATCTGAAATCGGATTCCGCGTATTATTAGAATCGTAAAAATTCGATCGGAGGAGTCCATTAGAATCATAAAAATTCAATCGGAGGAATCCACATATATTATAATTTACAATCTGAGACCAGACGAGTTTGAGCCTTGACCGACTTGGATACATGCCAAATAATGCTGAAAATAATCTGGGTTACGTAAAATCATATGGACACTACTAGGAATCTTACTAGTTATAGTATGAACATAACCTCCAAACAATATCTGGGAAAAAAAGTACGACTTTCTTAAACCCCAGATAACATCTGGAAAAAAAATTTTAGTTTATAATACGGCTCTCACAAACCCCAGGCAATATCTGGAAAAAAAAATTTTAGTTTACGGCTCTCACAAACCCCAGGCAATATCTGGGAAAATAAATAAATAAGACTCTTACATGTAACATGTCAGATATATTATGATATATCTGGAGAAACTGATTTATCTGGAGAAAATGAGCACGATTCTTACATGCCAGATAGTTACAGTATCTGGATAAAATGTATTATGCGGGTCGCAAAAGCCAGATATAAATATCTGGAAAAAATAAATACGATTCTTACATACCAGATATACTATCTGGTAAAATGTATATGGGTCGCAAAAGCCAGATATAAACTTCTGGAGAAAATAAATACGATTTTCTCAGAGAAAATTATAGTATACCGCCATACTTCCGTCACGTTCTTCCTCCTCTTTTTTCCCAGGAACGTCTCCCATAATCCTAGCAGGCATCCATTTGCTATCGAGAGTTCTTACTTGACACTTCGAACCCGCACCCGACCGACTTTCAGGCCATGTCGGAACCATGCCCAAACTACCAGCCGGATCAGCCGGCTGCTCCTTTTTGTATTTTCTCTTTGGTTTTCGAGCACCGGCGTCCTTTATGTCATATCCATCGTCTTTTTTTTTTTCGTTTTTCTATTTTTTTTTTTTTTGTCAAGATTTCTGGCCGTGCTTGCGTAACTACTGGAATTGCTGGTGAGCGTATGATCATGCACGTGATATGTTGCGACTTACTCGTGGATGCCGGATAAATGTCACTATGCCTCTCAATGTGGTCCCCGCCTCGTTAATTTCTGTACAATCACGCAGAAATGAACCCTGCGCGGGCATTGATAGACAAAATTTATCCCGAGTAGCGGCGCTATGAGTCATGATCTATGATTGAATTCTTGAGAGAAATTTGCGAGAGATGAATTGAATGCGAAAAATTAATTTTAAATTAATGCTGAGAATCCGCACAGCCAAATATTGCGAGTCACTCATTGATCTAATAATGACTCGCCGAAAAGTAAGCGAAGTGTGCCTCCCCTGGCTATAATGATATTGCAGACTCGAGTCAGACAATTGCGAAAACAATGGACTGACTCTCATTGACATTATCTCGCACCGACGACGAAGAGAGTCACTCTCAGAGAGTCACTCTCAGAGAGTCACTCTCAGAGGTCTTGTTTGTTTGGATTTCCCAGATTCTGTAAGATTCACTCACGTCTCTATATAGATAAACGCGATAGCGACACTAAATAGCTGGCCTTTTGTATGGCTTTGCTTAGCTGGCCTTTTGTATGGCGCCCGGAGAGACTAAAGTCCGAAATTTTGTTAAATTTATGCCCTGGCCAACACCTTCGATTTTGTCATCATTTCCATGAAATATAAATGGCAATGCTACACGATGGGCAATCGTTCACCTCAGCACGTTTGTTGTTTTGCCATTCAGTTTTTTCATCATTCGGTGTCCCTTCGTTCGTTGTTTTATCATTCATTTCGTCAGAAGCAACGTCGCTCGTTATCTCGTGTTCGTTGTTTTATCATTCATTGTCACTTGTGTCAGAAGCAGTGTCTTCCATTTGGCCCCCGTCCATTGTTTTGTCATTCATTGTTTCAGAAGCAGTGTCTTCCATTGTCCCCCCGTTCATTGTTTTGTCATTCATTGTTTCAGAAGCAGTGTCTTCCATTTGGCCCCCGTCCATTGTTTTGTCATTCATTGTTTCAGAAGCAGTGGCTTCCATTGGCCCCCCGTTCATTGTTTTGTCATTCATTGTTTCAGAAGCAGTGTCTTCCATTGGCCCCCCGTTCATTGTTTTGTCATTCATTGTTTCAGAAGCAGTGTCTTCCATTGGCCCCCCGTTCATTGTTTTGTCATTCATTGTTTCAGAAGCAGTGTCTTCCATTGGCCCCCCGTTCATTGTTTTGTCATTAATTGTTTCAGAAGCAGTGTCTTCCATTGGCCCCCCGTTCATTGTTTTGTCATTCATTGTTTCAGAAGCAGTGTCTTCCATTGGCCCCCCGTTCATTGTTTTGTCATTCATTGTTTCAGAAGCAGTGTCTTCCATTGGCCCCCCGTTCATTGTTTTGTCATTCATTGTTTCAGAAGCAGTGTCTTCCATTGGCCCCCCGTTCATTGTTTTGTCATTAATTGTTTCAGAAGCAGTGTCTTCCATTGGCCCCCCGTTCATTGTTTTGTCATTCATTGTTTCAGAAGCAGTGTCTTCCATTGGCCCCCCGTTCATTGTTTTGTCATTCATTGTTTCAGAAGCAGTGTCTTCCATTAGCCCCCGCGTTCGATGTTTTGTCATTCGTTGCCAATTGGTTTCTTATCCATGTCGTTCGTTTTTCTCATCACTCGCCATTTCATCCGTGCCATTACATGTCTCGTCATTCGTTGTGTTATCAATGTCATTCGTTATTTCATCGCTCGTTGAATTATCAATGTCATTCGTCATTTCGTCGCTCGTTGTAGTCATATGTCATGTGTTGTCTCGTTATTGTCGTCCATTCCCCCCTCGTTCGATGTTTTATCATTCGTTATCTCTTCAATCGTTATCTCATCCATCTCGTTCATTGTCCCCCCGTTCAATGTTTTATCGGTGTCCATCCGTCCAATGTTTTGCCATTCGTTGTTTTGTCATTCGTTGTCATTCAATGTCTCATCAGTGTCATTCTTTATTTCGTCAGTCGCTATCTCTGATCTCATCCATGTCATATGATTCGTTGTCCCCCTCGCTTGATATTTTGTCATTCAAATTTCATTGCTTCAGCAATATCGACAGATGTGTAAACTCACCTCACATTTATCGACTGGCAACATCACCGACCACTCCGCATCTTCCAACCAACAACATTCCCCCCCCCCTGTTCTTTTTTCTGTTATTTATATCCCAGAACTCTACGAGTCTGGGACTCCTTAAGTTTACCTTTTTTTGTTTTCGATTCGAATCCTTACGGCCAGGTATAATCCGAGCATTTAACCGATGCATACCCCTTCCTTTGCCTAATAACAGGTGTCATATGCGTATTCAAATCATAGCAAACCTGACGATTCTGACGATCGCAACGGTTGGGGAATTTCCAAACCGTGCCTATAAAATAATATTTCGAGAACTCGACACAGAGCTCGCACCTGCTCGAGCTTGTGCACGGTGCTCCGAAAATGGATAGAGAAGGTCCAGCAGGATGGCTCGTTCTTCCGGAGACAGGAGGCAGAAACGTGGCCGAAATCTCATCCGTAGCACGATCGACGGTCTGCGTGTCATTATGATCTTCGTGCGAGCTGCCCTCTTTTTCTGGAACCGAAGCGAATTGCACCGCTCGGACAGGGGTCTGAAATTCAGACTGAACATCGACAGACTTTCCAGGACGGGAAGGAGACTGGGCGCTGCTTCTTTCAGATTGAACATCGACAGAATTGGCGTCAGGATTTCCCTGCTCTTTCGATACACGCTGATTATCATTCGGCTCCACGACAGCTGCAACACGACTGCCAACCGGATCAGCCTGGCCCTTCTTCGCAACATCATCGAGATCGATTGTTGCCAACCCAACAGACGCAGCCAATCCAGAATCGCAAGTCACGAAGAAAATCAGGAGGAGAGAGAGGGCTGCGAAGAGCTTGGGCATTGCCATTGTCGTCATGGATCTGGAATGAGAAATGGATGCGGAGAGAGCCTCGGACGTTATGACTTGCCGTGGAGGAGCTGCGAAAAGGAGCAAGATGGTTGCGGACAGCTTGGACGTCATGATCTGTAGGCGTTGTAGGGGAAGGGAGGGAAGGAGGGAGAAGAGGGAGATTGTTGCGTCGTGACTCTGAGCCTTGAACGTCATGACCTGTAGGTGTTGTAGGGGAACCGCGAGGAGAGGCATGGTTGCGGGGAGAACGTTGGACGTCATGACCTGTAGGTGTTGTAGGGGAACCGCGAGGAGAGACATGGTTGCGGAGTGAATCTTGGACGTCGTGGCCTGCAGATGTTGTAGGGGAACCGCGAGGAGAGACATGGTTGCGGAGAGAACCTTGGACGTTGAGACCTGCAGATGTTGTAGGGGAGCTGCGAAGAGAGAGATGGTTGCGGAGAACTTGGACGTCATGATTTGTGAGATCTCTCGGGCTCAGCTGTAGAAATCTAAGACTTGACGAGTGCAATAATTATGGAGCGTCACCGTGTGAAATTCGAAGAGGCCTGAAATTGGACAACACGAAAGAGACTTCGAAAATCAAACAAAGAAGCTCGAGACTCGAGGACTCAATTGCAGAATCATTCAGACTGTCACTCGAGTAACTCATAATATATCGCGCCCGAAATGGACGAATGGAATTATGAATGGCAACGAGTGGAGTCATAAAATGGAACTATGAAACAGTGGATGAATCTGTTACCTCCGCGCACATAATGAAAATGATGAACAACAAGCTTCCGGATATACTATCAGATATGTCGCCATCAGTTAGATTGTCACTAATTTATGATGTCACTTTCTGACTCCTAACAATGCCCATCGAATCATGATAATCACGCCAATCAAAACCAATTGAAAGCCTGGAGATAATCGCGCCAATCAAAACCGATTGAAATTATGACGCAAAAGACTAGAAATGACGGATCGCCTCCATTTTGACATCATAAAAGAACGGCGAACGGCACGACAGAGACAGAATCATACGAACACCGACGCAAATCGCCCAATTCGTCTTAAGAGAAATAGACAAAGCTACGAACTTTGGGAGACAATGATCCGAAAAACTGTTTCCAATAATCATATGCGCAAACTCTGCAGCTTAATAAATCAAGATGAAACTCGGCCGTGATTTAGTTTTAAACTCAAACTTTAAGTTTTACAGATGAATCCTATCCTGAACCGGAAAAAGAAACGCTTCCGATTATGAAAGGACTGCCTTCGAGGCGGGGAGCCGTCTTAATTAAATTTTATGACTGTGCCAATATTATTTTTCCAATTCTCACCATGGTAAAAAAGCCGAACGGCGCGCTTTTTTCCTTTTAAGTTCGCGCCTTTTAATATGTGGTGCTGCAGCAGCGCTTTACTCTTCGGAGGTATCACAGACCCCCCCGTGATAAATTACTGGGCCTTGCCATCCCACAGACAACAAAGTGCGAAATTTCGTCACAGGAGAAAAGCTCCAACAAAGGCTCAGAGAGGATTTCGGCATGGACAGTAACCAAAAGGAAATCAAATCCAGAGGCCGCCAGCAGCGAGTACACTGGTAACCAGTGTCCACTGGCATTGGGAATGGACACGCTTAGCCATGATTCCTCTCCTGAAGCAAAACCTGCTCAACGGGAGGGAGATGATATCAGGGGCAGGCTGATCAACGAAAAGCAATCAGATTTCTACAACCAATGACGCGCCTAGTAATAGGGTAGCCCATTATCGGAACATAGACGAGGCAATCATGGTACCGTTATCCTCTTGCACCTACACACAGGCATGGTCTATAATCGGTAGGATCTACCTTCACACAAACCACAATGACCCCGCAGGTCCCAGAACGGTTTAGGCAAAAAAGAAAAAAAGAAAAGAAAGACGAGGAGGGCAGAAGAATACAGATCGAGGAGCCGAGAGAAGCAAGGACAGCAACAAAGAGAGCAGGAGATCTCCACATGGGGCCTCAGAGTCATTTACTCCGTGGCTATGACGCTGATAGTTAAACTTAAGTTTTTAGTTTCTTGATTTCTGGTTTTTGACCAGTGAGAGTCGATCCATTCGGATGCTTCGTTTTTTAATGTCGGCCCGTCTCTCCTGCCTTATTTTTTCCAGAAAGTACGAGAGACTTTTTAAGATTCCCACCTTTTTTTTCTATTTTCTGGCTTCTGGCTTGTTTTTCGCTTTTTTTAGCTCTTCACATTTTCCGGAAAACAGGGGCTGTGAAGAAGAGTTGCGCGCTTTCCAAGTTATGCCATGAAGTCACGCCGCCAGCTCTCGCCGTTTTTGGCTCGGTGCGAGGGATGCTGAGCACTTTTGGTCGTCGGCCAGCCTGCTATATGCCAGTCTGTTATTGGTGGCTTTTGGAGTTTGGATGAGGTGGGCCTACAGTGTGTATGTCCCGTCGCATTGCCCCCTTTGTTTTGCAAATCATCCGTCTGCCCCGCAGTGGCCGCTAGTGCTATCGCGGGTTCCTTGCATAGCAAGATGCCTCTCAATGGCTGTTTTGGGAGTGCGGACCCCCAAGGCCTATTCTTTTGCGGCCTGTCCACCTGTCTGAGGTGGGGGAGCCACAATAGCTTTTTGTCTACTCTTGCGATTTGTCTAGAGCAGACAAAATAGATGAGGCGTCTCTTTCTAGACGAAGAGATCCGTCTTCGATCTTTAAAGATCGAAAAAAAGACAAGACTTTTTGTCTTGTCTGTCTTCAATCTCCCCTTCCTCCCCCCCCCCCGGGGGGAACCATAGTCAGCAAATACTTGACAAAAAACCGCCGACATCCTCAAATCATAATGGCAGACGTCAGCAAATACTTGACAAAAAACCGCCGACATCCTCAAATCATAATGGCAGACGTCCTCACACTTGACAAAAAACCGCCGACATCCTCAAATCATAATGGGAGACGTCCTCACACGACCCAACACCCGCATCCTGAAAGCCCGCGTCCTGAAGACCCGCATCCTGCAGACCCACCTTTGTGAAGTGTCAGACTTCTGGACTTCAACCTCTGAAATCGTCAAATTTCAAGGGTCTTGCAAATTTTCCAAAAAAACTCTGCTTAAGAACACACGTCAAGATCTGCGAAAACTCTGTTTTTAACAGTCATCAAGACCTGCGAAACCGCTGCTTAAGAACACTTCTTTAAAACGATTCAAATTAGCAACCAAATTCAACGAGATGACTCCACTGCTGTTGTTAACTTGCAATATCATTCATTGGCGTCAAAACTGCAGCAGAAGCTGCAACCGTTACTCATTCTGATCCAGTTGATTCTGATTCAATTCAAAATCGTCGCTGCTCATGGACCAGAAGCAGCTGCTCATAGACCAGATGCAACTGTTCACGGACCAGATGCAGCTGCTCACGGACCAGGCGCAGCTGCTCATGGACCAGACGCAGCTGCTCACGGACCAGACGCAGCTGCTCAATGCTCATGGACCGGGGCCCATGTAGTCAATAGTTTCAACCTAATGCATCGACTTTCAGCTATAGTTTCAAACATCATTTTTTATTTCTTTTCAAAAAAAAAAACATTATATAACTCCTCGATACTCATGCTACTTTACTTTACTCATGCTAATGATTATCATTATGGCGAAGTCCATAGACTCTTTTGCGTATGATTTTGCAAAGTTTAATTTGCTTAATTTGAATTATGAACTCAACTAGCCAGATACCACGGTGCCTAGCTGTCGTTGCAGAAATTAATTGTGAGCTATTATTTATGAGCTATTAGTTATGTGAGCTATTAATTGTGAACATTTTACCGGTCACTTGATGCAAGTACAGTACTTAGTACTGTATTTGGGCACGAAATATAATTATTTGGTTTTTTTGTTACATACATGGATTATTGCGTTTTTTCCGTTTATGAGAAGCATTATGCGGCGTTCTACTTGCGTTTTGTTCCAAACTTGCAGTGTCAGTTTCTTGGCTCAAAATAAAATCAGTTTCAATCATTCAAATCAAATTCAAATCAAAAAATCAGCAATGACTCAAGTCAGCGAATGTCTTTAGTAGCCTAAAAAAGCGAATGTCATCAGTAGCGTAAGCTTCCTAGGATATAGCCTAAGCTTCCTAGGATATAGCCTAAGCTTCCTAGGATATAGCCTGAGCTTCCTATAATTATTCTAAGCGGGTAGTTACTACGTTCTTCTTGCATCTTTCTTCATTCTTTCTTTTTTTACTTCCAAAAAAGAACTTAACTGCTCACATAAATTGTCAGCGCTTTTGTGCGTCTCTTATTCAGTGTGTCTTTCACGCACATCGTCCTTCTATCGCGTCGTATGAGTCGCGTCGTATGATTCCTCCCATATCGTAAGATTCCTCCCATATCGCGTCGTGTGACTGCCATCCACATATCGCGTCGTATATTCGTGTCATGACAGTCACCCCTCCAAAGCATCCTGCAGCACTCCCATCCACATCTGCATCGTCTCCGTCTCGATGGATTCCATAGCTTGTTTCATGATTTTTTTTGTTTTTTGGAAAGAAGAAGACTGTTTGTCAGAGGAATCCAAGCTCCAAGAATCCAGTATCCCCTTCAACTCTCCAAGTGAGTGGTAAACAGTGATACCCGGTCGGGAGATGAGATCTCCACCTACTTTCAAAGATTCGCCCATTTTCGAAGCCTCAGAAGACGAAGACATTGACATTTCTGTCCACTTAGAAGAAGACATCGACATTTCCATCCACTTTTGACGGTCTTCAAAGTTCGAGAAGTCGATCGGGAATTTGCTTTTAGACTCAGAGTTTGAATTTCTCTCGTCAGAGTCTCTTTCGTTTTGTCCTTTAGGATCAGAGTTTCCTTGTCCCTCGTTCGGTTCCTCCGTACTATAGCGCCCAATATTCGCCTGTGTACCAAAGCTGAAGTGCGCCATCAAATCGCGAGACGGAATGATGAGTGGGATATTCAGCTTGTAAAATTCGTGGCTCGCTACCGTGCAGACTTCGTGCGGGATATAAATGATCGCGTCAAATCTACGTTTAATTTCCTCGTAAGGGAGCCAGAGACCGGAGGCCCATTCGATTTCGTATCTCAATGTTTTTTTCTTCAGTTTCTGTTCCTTATCGAAAGCATTTTTCATCTGTTCCTTATCGAACTGTTTATCGAAATACTTCTTCACCCTCTCCCCATAATCCCGAATCTTTTGATGTCCGCGGGCCCAAATGCCAATTCTCATCACGTTATTAGAGTCTGAGTCTTTGCTCTCCTCCAATTTCGTCTCAAATTCCGTCTTTATCCCCTCATACTCTTCCATGTAAAGCGCCAAAGGAGGTATTTGCGGCACTTGTATACCGAACTCCACCTGCATTTGATACCCTACGACTGAAGGCGAAACGAATGATCTCCCCTTTCGCAACATTTGTTTTCCGTCATGCCAGAACTGCTTTTTTGCTTCGGATGGGGTTTGTAACGCTGTTTTTTGCACTGGATTTTGATTTCGCCCAAGCATTGTTGAAGGCACGTAACTTCTCAAAACTCTGAAATTACTCCAGGATGACTCAGTCTCTCTGAAATGAGTCTCTCTGAAATTACTCCAGGATGAGTCATCCGATGGCTCAATGTTATTGTGAAGAACAGAAAAATGCTGCCCCGAACATCTGGACACCGCTTTACAGGGCGCCATCTCTTGTAAGGCAAGAATCGCATCAGGGTCACCATGATCGGGGTCACCACCTGTACTACCATCAGTGCCTTCATCACTCTTGTATTCGCCAGAATACGCTCCAGAATACAACGCATCAACAGTATTCATCAAAATATCCCTCTCCTCAGCCATATATTCCAATTGCCGGCTGCCTTCTTCGAAATAGATATCTGGAGGGGAGAGGAACCGTGTTGGGATGGCGAGGTAGTTCAAGAGCGGGATGTTGATACGCCGATGTTTTAGGATGGGAATGACTCCGTTGTAACTGCTTTTAGAATCCGTAATATCAGAATCAGAGTCCGTGATATCGATCATCTTGTTCAGAATAGAGCACAAAACAAACGGGATCGTGCAGGAGAAAATGACTGTGGGTCTCTCTGTTGGTCTCGCTGTTTCTTCATTGCCTTCATTGCTTCCAACAAATACCTCCCTTCCAAATATCTCGGGAAACAATTTATCTTCCAAAAAAAGCCCTTATTTGCAATTCCAATTCCTGTAAACTAGATAAAGCAAAAACCCCCGGATTCGGATAGTGTGGATTATTAACAGCTTCGTCTAGCTCGATAAGTAACGCTGCGATAGGATCGACAGTCTCTGGTGGGCAGTTTTTGGAATCATCGTCCAGACAGGTGCAGGGGGATTGAGGGGTTTTGGTTCGGATTCCCAAATCCCCAGTCATCTCATCGAAATTCTCACTCATCATAGATCTGCAGGCATAAAAACCACCGTAAAATCGTTCTTCTAGCTCTATGGCGCTTTCTTCTAGCTGATCGGGGTCAGGAGAATATAGCATTTTTATAGCCCTTTTCAATGTCGAATGCGCCTCTTTCAAAAAGGGCATGTGGGATCCGAAGGAAATCAGGATGATTTTTTTGGTTTTTGTAAAGTTATTTGCTATTTTGTTTGCTATTTTGGTTGCTGTCAGTGTCGCTGACAGTGTAGCTGTTGGAGCGGAAGGAGAAGGAGTCGCTGTTGGAGCGGAAGCTGCGGAAGGAGAAGGAGTCTTCGGACGCAAAGAAGCGAAACCTTTTTCGCTGATCGTGAAGCCATGTTGAACAGGAGTTGTTGTATTGACAGCTGTGTTTTTAGGATGGGATGCTTCTAAATGTTTGCCAGATGGTAGCTTCTCAGATTCCAGCTTCTCCTCTGAAATCTGACCACACAACATACTCTCGTCATTGAACTCCTCTGGAACCTGACCACACAACATACTCTCGTCTATTCGGAACATCTCCACGGCCTCCCATCCGCAGTCCTTGGAAAGAAAATCGAAACGCTCTCTGTATTGTCCTTTGTTCGCCAACGTTTGTTGATGCGACGCCGACATCGGTCGAATCAACAATCCATTCCATTTCTGCATCAGCATTGTCGGATTTTGAATTTTTGGTCGAAGACGGATCCGTTGAATCTCGGAGATTCTCTCCTCTGAGGAGATATAAACAGGCTCATACCCATATACCTCCCTTGTAAACTCCCTCTCTTTCTTTGGAAGAAAATCTGAGAACCGGTTGTGGATGAAGTAGACCCTTGGGAAAGAGTCAGGATGGGATGGATCCACTGGATAAGAATCAGGATAAGAGTCAGGATCCGGAGATTTTTGTTCTTCGCCATAAACAAATCTGTAATCGGTTTTCTGAGTTAGAACGCGTAGCATCTCGCCGAATGAACAGCCTTCGAGAGGTGGTGTTGTCCTTTCAAGATAAAGATTGTCTGAATTATTCAGATCACAATATGCGATATCGACAGGCAACGGCTGCACGCGCATGCGGATGAAGACTGGGGCGAGTGTCCATTTTTTGGATGAGTCTATCAAATCTTCCAGCAATACGCAATCATTATTGCTTTCAAGTGTTAGAACCGTGGGGAAACCGGTTGGAAGATTTGCGCGCCTCACTCTCTCGAACTGGTTTGTGATCTGTTCTCCAGAAACTTGATGTGCGATCTCCTCTCTCACCATGTTTGAAAAGATCCCACTCTGTTCGATTGTTTTTCGAACACGCTCAATGAAGTTGTCATTGAAATCTGCAGTCCCAGAATGTTTTGCGGTCACAGAATGTGTCGTCCACATGTGAGTCGTGCTTCCTTCAGAGTCAGCATACTTGAGCGTTCTCGAATCAGCCTCACTTCCTTTCGCTTTTGAATCATCTCCATCACTGCTTTGAATCTTGATCTCCAAAATCTCGCTGCTGACATCTTCTTTCTCGCTTCTGACGTCTTCTTTCTGTTCGAAATTTTCGAAGTTGAATTCTTCCGCGTCAAATTCGAGATTGAACTCCAGCATGTTTTTGACAGTTTGCACGATAAGATCAGAGCCAGTGACATCGGCACTTTGAGTTTCGACAGATTTACCTGATTCTGCCTCTGACAGAGGCTCCGTGTCATTTACTCCCAATGCTTGGACATCAATGCCTTGGACATCCATGCCTTGGACATCAATGCCTTGGACATCAATGCCAAAAAGATCCAATGGAGTAGTATCAAATTTTGGAGCAATGTCAGCTCCTTCATTCAAGCCCTCGAGGCCAATTCTAACACGATGCTGTTTTATGTCTCTCAAAGGAGTCCACTGCACACCCAATTGCGCGCCGAATTCACTTGGAAATTTTAGGCTTTCGTTTAAAAGAGAGCCACCCTCAAGCCCACCGCCAATCTGTGTCGCTGTAGGACCTCCCATTGCCATGGTTGTTCCGAGGAATGCCGCAATCGTTCCCAATGTCATCACATTGAATCTGAAGACGACCATCACTTTGCTGAGCCCCACCAATTTTCCAAATAAGTTGCACTCTGCTGACATCGTGACTTTAAATCGCGACTTTGAATCGGATTCAGTGCTCAATGCTCTTTTTTCACGTGCGTTGCGCGTCGCAATTAGATACTCAATCAGTTTTTTTCTCAATCACTTTTTTTTTCTCAGTCAGTTTTTTACTTAATCAGTTTTACTTACTCAGTCAGTTTTTTACTGTTACTCAGTTAATTTGTACGCTAAGTCAGTTTTACCAAGTAAGTTACTTACTCAGTCAGTTTTTCACTCAATCAATTCGTTACAAATCCGATCGATGTTACAAACCTTGCTAATCAAATATGCATGCTCGGTCAGTCGATGTTATAATATGTCGGACCTACTTCAAAAGAGTCATGCCCTAAGGCAGTTTCAATGAAGCTATTTCTGTTAACTTATGTTGCCAAAAATTTTTCCTAATTATGTCAATGCCACGAATGGCACCGAAATTTAAATCTTAAAGAGCCTACTTCTGTCAAGAATGAATGCCACGAATGGCACCGAAAATTTTAATTTTTCCGAATTATGTCGATGTCAAGAATGGCACCGAAAATCTTAAGAGCCTACTTCTTAGACTATCAAGAATGAATGCCACGAATGGCACCGAAAATCTTCAAGAGCCTACTTCTTTCAATGCCACGAATGGCGCTGAAAGTCATAAAATAAAACGAGCGTTATTTAGCTTTCATACAGTGAAACTTCGTGAAGACTTAAGTTCTACAATGAAGTCACTGAGTCAGCGCGAAACTTCGTCGCTGTTCCTAAACTCGAAGCTACCTACAATGCATTCGGGTTTAGTCAGACTCATTCACTAATCTGAATCAACTCATAGACCTATGGTCCCTGGTGTTGGTATCATTAGTTTTCGTTTCAGACTTTCAGTTTTCCACATGAATCATCCACATCACACAGCACATCATCCATATCACACAGGAATTCACCCACATCACACAACACGTCATCCACATCGCGCAAGCTGTACACATCACACAAATTGCCACATGTGATCACTCAAGCTGTAAATACACATCACTGCGCCAATCGGGCAAATCACACGAGCTGTACACATCGGATCATCCATCAATCAAATCACAGGTCACATTACATCGCCAATCACATCCACCTGTCACAATCAATTCAATTTCACGCCAGATTTCGTTCGCGCACTCAAATTTAACTGTACCACCACGACGCTCCACAGAACACCCAAGTCACAAGATCCACATCACAAGACGCAATCACTAGAAGAGAGACATCGAAAACAAAAAAATTGATACCCCACTAGAAGAGGGACATCGAAAACAAAAAAATCGACACCCCACCAGAAGAGAGACATCGAATACAAAAAAATCGATACCCCACTAGAAGAGAGACATCGAATACAAAAAAATCGATACCCCACTAGAAGAGAGACATCGAAAACAAAAAAATCGATACCCCACCAGAAGAGAGACATCGAACACAAAAAAATCGATACCCCACCAGAAGAGAGACATCGAAAACAAAAAAATCGATACCCCACCAGAAGAGAGACATCCAAAACAAAAAAAATGATACCCCACTAGAAGAGGGACATCGAAAACAAAGAAAATCGATACCCCACCAGAAGAGAGACATCGAAAACAAAAAATCGATACCCCACCAGAAGAGAGACATCGAATACAAAAAAATCGATACCCACCAGAAGAGAGACATCGAAAACAAAAAAATTGATACCCCACTAGAAGAGGGACATCGAATACAAAAAAATCGATACCCCACTAGAAGAGAGACATCGAATACAAAAAAATCGATACCCCACTAGAAGAGAGACATCGAAAACAAAAAAATCGATACCCCACCAGAAGAGAGACATCGAACACAAAAAAATCGATACCCCACCAGAAGAGAGACATCGAAAACAAAAAAATCGATACCCCACCAGAAGAGAGACATCCAAAACAAAAAAATTGATACCCCACTAGAAGAGGGACATCGAAAACAAAAAAAATCGATACCCCACCAGAAGAGAGACATCGAAAACAAAAAATCGATACCCCACCAGAAGAGAGACATCGAATACAAAAAAATCGATACCCCACCAGAAGAGAGACATCGAAAACAAAAAAATTGATACCCCACTAGAAGAGGGACATCGAAAACAAAAAAATCGCTACCCCACCAGAAGAGAGACATCGAATACAAACAAAATCGATACCCCACTAGAAGAGAGACATCGAATACAAAAAAATCGACACCCCACTAGAAGAGAGACATCGAATACAAAAAAATCGATACCCCACTAGAGGAGAGATACCAAATGCAAAAAAAATAACTACCCCATTAGAAGAGAGACATCGAAAACAAAAAAATCGATACCCCACCAGAAGAGAGACATCGAATGCAAAAAAAATAACTACCCCATTAGAAGAGAGACATCGAAAACAAAAAAATCGATACCCCACCAGAAGAGAGACATCGAATACAAAAAAATCGATACCCCACCAGAAGAGAGACATCGAAAACAAAAAAATTGATACCCCACTAGAAGAGGGACATCGAATATAAAAAAATCCCCCCGCACAATCATAATGGCATCCACAGTCTTTTTTTTCCATTTCCGTCCACGGTATGGCATCAATAGGAATACTTCGCACAAAGAACACTCGCCAATCATATGATTTCTAACGTTGCACAATTGAAAAGCGCACTTCAATACGTTGCAGAGGAGGCTCTTACGGCTCCATTTGAAAGCTCCAAATTTCAATCTTCATAACGTTAAATAGCATGGCGTCAAAATCTCAGAGAAAGCGGATGAAACTGCGTCGACAGTCAGACTGTCAGACAGTCTGTCAGCACGGGTTGAGATTTCTAATTCATCGATTCAATTCAAAAAAAGTTAGTAATACGTCATCGTCGAATTTGGTGAGTCTGAACTCAATGCTCTGAGTCTGAGGACTCAAGCACTGACTCAAGCACTCTCTCAATTTGAATTGTTGAATATTGTTGCTCCAAAGCATGAGCTCTACAGTAGCTCTTCTAAAAAGCTCTTCTACTTGAATATCGTCGCTCCAAAGCATGACTGTCTCTTGAATCCTCTTGGGACTTCTGATTGAATTATGAATAATTTTGCTCCATAGCTCTTCTGTTTGATTAACTTTGCTCCCTAAGAATCGTAATCGTCGATCGTAATCGTAATCTCCGTAAGAATGATTGAATAATTTCGCTCCAAAGCGTGAACTCTGCTAATAACTTTGCTCCAAAGAACTCTTCTACTTGAGTACTCTTTTCATTGCATGACTTCGCTCCAGAACGTGTCCGGGATTTCTTCCAAGTTCGGGGATATTTTCGAATAGAATAATTTTGCTCCTAGTTTCGCTCGGAAACGTGAATAGTGAACTTCTTCTAATTGAATAAAATTGAATAAGCTTTCTGGTATGCATGGGTATCGAATTATTACTGAGTGGTTGTGAAAATATTTCGTGAAAATTTCATAAAATCGCGAACTTCGTGCCGATGCAGAATACAGATACTGCGGCTTACCGAAGCAGATATTTACACGCCATCACATTACCTAGACTTGCCGAGACAGCCAGCCGACAACAGCCAGCCGACAGGGATACGTATTTACAACGTCGTCGTCGTCGTCGTTCGCGTCGTAACGCACAAAATTTACAGCTTGCAGACAAGAACAATTCACGTTATAATGGCCTTAGTTTACTTGGCTGCATATAGCTACACATAAAACCCAGAAATTGCACATAGCTACACATAAAACCCAGAAACTCCGACTGTTTCAGGAGTATGTTTTTTGTTCACCAACTCCCATTGTTTCAGGAGGTGACTTTTTTCTTCATTTTTTTTCTCCAGCAACTCCTTGTAACGTTTCTCAAGAGAAGCGGTCATCATGTCAGTATCAGTATCAGACGGGCGCCACGCGGTCATCATGTCATACGGTGTGATATAAGAAGGAAGGTAGTCACCGGGTTGAAGTTCGGAGGGGATGAGTTCATCTGGTTGAAGATAGGACAAATCCTCACCTTTTGGCGTGTATTCAGATTCTGGTTGAAGATAAGAGCTACCTACAGGGATGTATTCAGATTCTGGCTGAAGATGCGACAAATCCTCCGCTGTGACATCCTCCTCTTTTGTCACAGTGATAGAAGGCCGCTTTCTTGAGAGTGCAAAGCTCCACGCTGCTGACGAGTCAGGTGATGAGTCAGCTGTTAAACGGGCGAACTCTGAGGCGTGTCTTCCTGAGTGAAAGCCCCGGCTCCTCGAGTGAAAGCCCCGCTGTGTTTCCGAATCTGATGCAGGGCTTCCCGAGTGAAAGCCCCGCTCTGTTTCCGAATCTGCTGCAGCTTGAGAAGGTAGACTAGGAAGTCCCTCACTGTCGGAAGACAGTGTCTTTAAGAAATTCTCACTGTTTTCTGTCAATGCCCGAAGTCTTCTTTTTTCTTTCAGTGTAAAAAGTGTTTCTCTCCTTTCTCTCCTGAATCTGGATAGCGGCGGTTTCGCATAATTCCGAAACACAAAGATACCATCTTCATGAGAGACAAAAGCGTCTTCGTATCTGAACTCAACGGAATCTTGATAAAAATCATCTTGATAAAAGTCAACCGATGAATCTTGATAAAAATCAACCTGTGAGTCTGATTCTTGATAAAAGTCAACCGATGAATCTTGATAAAAATCAGCAAAAGCATCGTCTTTCCTGCTCCAGACATCGAAGAACTCCGGACGGTTCAATTCCAGGCGATTCAAGTCCGAACGGTTCAATTCCAGGCGATTCAAGTCCGAACGGTTCAACTCCCGGCGATCCTGGCGACTATAAGAAGATAAATAGTCTCTGGGTAAATAGTTTCTGTTTACATCAATATTGCGGCGATAAACATCAATATTGCGGCGATAAATCTCCAGTGGATCTGCTACTTTTCCACTTGTAAACGGATTCTTTGTCAAATGTTTGGGATTAACAAGTGGGGGGTTGAAAACGAACGGCTTCGTGGGAAAAAGCGGGTCAGTAGTGTAAAGCCAATGTTTTGGATTCGCGGGAAAAAACGGGTCAGAATGTCTTGGATTCGTGGGAGAAAAGGGGTGAGTAGTGGGAAAAAACGGATCAGTTGCATGTTTTGAGGGATCAGTGGTATGTTTTGGGGGATCAGTAGTTGTTAAAAGCGGATCAATGGCATGTTTTAAAGGATCGGTGGTATGTTTTGGGGGATCAGTGGTTAAAAGCGGATCAATGGTTGAAAACGGATCACCACTGGTTTGGGGAGGTACAGAGGTTTGCGGAGGATGAGTCTTTGTCTTATTCGGAATATTCGTAGGATCAGTCATTGTCTTACTCGTAATATTCGTAACCTTCTCAGGCATGGTGAATACAGCTTCTTTCTGTTCTGTGACAGTTTTCCATTCCTTCTTTTCAAAATTTTCACCTCCCAGCTGTCTTTTTTCAATCTGACTTTTCTCAGTCAGCTGCATAATGTTGGTTGATGCGTTGAAATAATACGCGTTGGAATGTTCATGCAAGACGTCGAAATGCTCATCCAATTGCGTTTGGATGTCACTTGTCGCGTTCAGCTTAGTCTTTTCTTGAGCATGCATGACTTTAAGACGTTCATACGTCTTAAGACGTTCATACAAGACGTCTTCTTCTGGATTCAATGAATCGAACTGCTTCAGAACACTGTTCTGAACAGTCTCAGTCACGTTCGTAATTGGTGGGAAATTTTGGCTGAAGGCCGAAATCCATTCGTTTACAATGGTTTGGTTTACAATGGTTTGACAGTGGTTTTTCTGCAGCCGAGTCAGGGATACCGCTGTTTCTTTCGCATGGAATCTCGCTGGAGAAAGAGAGAAAACAAACGAAAACACGACGAAGAGACTAAAAGCCATGACTTTGGGTATTTATGTTTCGCTTAATTTCGGGACTTGGTCTGGCTTTATTCACACGCAGAAATGAATAAAGGATCAGTGCCCATGAGAACAATGGCAATCCGATAGAACAGGCTACAACGCATGCAAATCAAATTAAATCCGATGCAAATGCAAATCAAATTAGATGCTAAGCAGTCCGTCGCAACGTACCAATCAGTCCCAAGAAGAGAGTTGAATACATGCCCTATATTGAGCGTTTGAGCAGCTTACAGCTCAAATTGGCTCTAATAGAACAACGCTCCTTTATGTTCCTAGCTCTGTGCTCCAATAGAACAGCGCCCCTAAGAACAACGCTCCTTGTATATGCTCCTATATGAATATGATTTTTCTTTTTTTTTAATGAGTTTAGCGCTCCTATAATATATAAGTTGAAAAAAGGCGAAAAAGTGTAAATCTTGCCTCAGTCAATCAGTATGCAGTCAGTCAGTCACTCAGTGAAGATGCAGTCAGTCTCGGTCCGTCAGTGCCTTAAATCGGCATCGCTCCTAAAAATTATCACTCTAGTATTTTCCGGATTCGGGTTTCCGCATACCTTAAGTAGCTTTTTTTTTCCTGTTTGGATCATTGAACGAACAGAATTACTCGCGCACTTGCCTTACAATTCAAGCAACAATACCATGTCTCACATCTACCGCAAACATTAGTCATCCCATTCACACAATACCTTTTTCAAAAACACATGCGCAATGCCATCATCGCCACTCACTCGCGCAGCCCCATCATCACCACACTCACACACCCCCATAATCACCACACACACACACACACACCGTAATCACCTCACTCGCACAAACCCAGAATCGCCACACTCACACACACCCATCATCACCACACTCGCAGAATCACTCCCTACCGCGCGCTCTGACTATCAGACTGATAACCTGACTCAAATCACATCGCAAGATCACATCACAAGAACACCAACCCAATCTTCTTCCAACCCCATCAACAACTGACTTTTTTTTACCGAAGGATAATGAATCAAAATAAAGGAAAATCTAGTTGAGAACTTCTCAAATAAGTGAAAAATATTTTCTGAGTTTCAATTTTTTTTACACCCTGACATGATAACAACAATATTATTTTCAATTTGAATTGAATTCATTTCAAAAGAGCCACAATTTGTAAAAGACGGAACTCCGATACAAATTGTTTTTTTTTTTTTTTTTGTTTTGAAGTATCGATATAGAGATCAAGAATATAGAGATCAAGATCCCACTCAGTATGGGGCTCTGAATCTCGTAACTACACATGACATTGACTTTATCAAAATTCGTTAACTTTAAGTTTGTCGGGAAAACCCACTGTGAATGTGAGCTCTAACATGCATCATCACACCATACGTACGTACTACTACGTCGTATGGTACGAGATATCGAGCTACTTGGTAAGTGGGATTTCAAATTTGAAGTTAGTAAATGAATCTGTGAGAAAGTAGTAAGTATACGTGTACGAATCCACTGTGTATGAATCCATACACTGTATATGAAGCCATACACTTTTTTTTTTTTTAGAAAAAAACTGACGAGGAAACTTCAAACTTTATCTCATAACTAGTTCAAATATCAACTTAATTGTTTAATTGAGACATCATGCATGTCAATACATGCACAATGGCACATGACTGAGAATTCTGTATACAGAATCTCACTGAGGAAAATACAACTCCTCTAACTTGTACATCTTGAGGCTTCTATTTATAGTGTTCGCGATTCTAAATTCTCAATATTCTTGTTTATGTCTGTCATGATAGTTTTCTTTTGTCATTTTCAATAGTATTGAGCTAGTTCGATTTGTTTTTTCAGCAACTTTTCTTCAGCAACCTTGTCGATGTTACATGAATGCGCCGCCGTAGCCTATGTATAGAACAGAACGCGCTGTCACAGCCTATGCAATCCTTACCATGCTATCCAGATATCGAATATGTGTAAGTACTAGGCATTCAGAGCTTTTTTCTTATCCCGAGGGAGTACATCTTTCGAGGTGATTTCTAGCTTGAATTTTCCCGAGGGACTGTAGTGCGTGCACTCTCTTGCTGTCAGATATGTCTCTAGTCTGTCATTCTCTTTCTGAAGTTCTGTTATAAATCAGCCATTCTCTTGCTGTCATGCTATTATTCAGTCTTTAAATTCTGTCATTTTGAATAAGTTTGAATCTTTCTGAAATAAATCTTCCCCAAGGGGGTAACTATAAAAAATCTGCACTAGTTAGTCCCGTAGGAGAAAGAAAGGACGACGAGTTCCGTCCCAAAAACATGCATAATTTCAAGAGACGTTCACAACTTTTTCTTCTTTCTTTCTTTTTCAATCACTGCAATCGATGAAAATGCCAATAGCTTTGTTTAACTTTTTCAAATGCAATCGATGATGGTACTTGAGATCGCTAGTCAATACAATATCGATGAAAATAGCTTTCGTTTTATTCACTTTGGTTTTATTCACGAAGAATCTTATCAATGCAATCGATGAAATCTATAAACGGGATAATTTATGTCATCGCGGGTAGTAGGCGTGCCGACCAACACACGAACAACGAACGCCAAATCGAGTTTAGCAATCGGCGATCGTATGTTGCTGTCATCCACAGCACGTGGCTCTGGTATAGAAATCATTCGTGCGAATCTGGTATAGAAATCATTCGTGCGAATCTGGTATAGAAGTCATTCTTTGAATCCAATCTGGTATAGAGGTCATTCTTTCGAATCTGGTAAAACAAGAGAAGCAATCACTCATGCGAATCTGGTTTTGGAAAGTATTTTCTCAGCAATCTGGTAATAGAAATCCTTCGAAGGAGTCTGGCTTTGCTTGATGAAATGTCTGCAGAGCTTGCTGCTTTGCTTGATGAAATGTTTTGAGTTCAGAGCTTACTTCAAATAGTGCTTTGCTTGATGAAAGTAATTGAGTTTTTCATTAAGTAACAGAGTTTTTTCAGTAATCCTCTTTAAGAACTGTCTGAGTCTGCGAAGTTTGCAAAAGTTTTGACAGGTACAAGAAGTCCTCTCCTCACGGACCTCAGCCTGGCCCTGCTATAAACGAAGCAACATCTTGCTTCGTGGCCAGGCATGTTTGAGTACCTTAAAAAAAACATTGAATTTTTTGAATTTGCTCACGTTTTCAGCTTGAGAGAAATAGCATTGAATTTTCTCACGTTTTCATTTTGAGTTCACACTCAAAGCCCCGCAAGAAAGGCTCTTTTGTCTGTTTTCGACTCTTGAGCTTCGTTTTCTTCCTCATCAGAGAGGAAAGCTTTGCCTTCTTGAGCTTCGTTCTCCGAGCCGCTTTCCGTCAGTGCTGTTTCCAAACCGGTTTCGACCGTCTCCACAACCCGACTCTGAGTCTTGCCGCCGCTATATTTCACTGACCAAACGAAGCTCGACCCCGGATAGAGTAGCGGAATCAGGAAAATCAACAGCGCAACAGAGAGCCATAGCGTTCTCGCAAGGTTTTGCTTCTGCATGCTCTTTGGGTCACGGTTCTGGCAGGATTCTGTCTGTTTTCCTTGTTTTTCAGTTACTGTTTCGGTTGCGTCTTTTCCACGAGGAGCGGAAAGCTTGCTCTGAAAATTTGTCTCCATTTTCAAATTCTTGACGTCTTCATCATTCAGATTTTCGTCATTCGCATTTTCTCGTTTCTTTTTGTCGATGTGTCCGCCATTGATATTGAAATACTCATCTCCACTGTCCTTGTCTCCATCACCGCTGTTCTCTTTGTCTCCATGAGTATTGTTTTCGCTGCTCAGAATCTTGCCCTCTTCCTCCGGCTCCTCGCAATCATCTTCATAATCTGAAGACGGGGTTAATTCAGAGCTGTGAGCCATTTCCGACCCGGTGAAACTCATTGAGTTGCCAGCTGAGATGGTCGACATGGAAAATTTGGAGCGGTTTCTTAGAGTGTTCGTGCCATTTGGTCCCGAATTCAGATCAGCAGTTCTGTTTGCCATTGCACTGCTGGTCATCATGTGCGACCTGTTATCAGTGTTGTGAGTCAAAGCGTCCATATTCAAGGCATCCACATCCATTGGATTAAAATCATCGCCGAGATTCTCATTGAGATCATTATTCAATTTATTCAGCCCACTCACGACCAATTCCTCTGAACCCAAGATCTTGACTTCATCATCAAAAGCAACACTGCTCGCAGCCGGGCTTGGCGGTGGATTCGGAGGTCTTCGGGATAAGCAACTGTCATTGCTTCCACAGCTCGACACACTCAATCGTCTCGATCTCGTATCCCCATTGAAGATGCCCCTTTCCCCGTTGATACGGAAGGAAGACTGTTTTGCGATGCCATCACTCATGGGGCTCTGTGCTCCTTCTTCTTCAATAGGTGAAGTCGGTACCACAGCAGCTCCAGCTACAGGCGAACCTATGCTGGAATAGTCACTCGTACTTTGGCCCATAGATTCCGAATAATCGCCTGCATAAGGACATGGTCCTGCCGTTGTAGCGGTGTTGTTGCTGAGAACTTTTGATACATTACTCCTGTTCGATGCGTTTTTCGTAACTGGAATGGATTTTCCTGACTGTCGTTTTGGCGTGCCAGAAGATCCGATCGGCATCGTTTTCGCTGAGGTTCTCTTTGGTGTTCCAACCGAACCGATCGGAAGATTTTTGGCCGCCAGTCTTTGTGGCATCTTAGGGTCTGAATAGACTTGACTAGCAGTGATGTTCCAGCACTCTTTTTGTTCCTCTTCAGAAGTTTTTTCGGTTTGTGTGCCTTCCATTAGCGCACCAACCCCTTCTGCAGCTACTGGTGACCCCGGAGCGGATCCAGGACCTCGAGCAACAGCCCCTTCACAAGGACTTGGAGGCGGATTCGTCGGAAATCTCAACGGTTCTCCCGCATCGTCGGAGGACCAAGAATCCATTTTCAGGATTTCATTCGCATTGCGCTTCGTTTTGCTCATCAAATTTCCTTTCCTCTGCCCATCAATCCACACCGGACTCTTTTGCGCGTTAAAGATCCTCCTTGCGCCGTTGATGTTGATCGGCGACCGAGATTCGAGACTTTGCTTGTTCCAGATCGGCGAGCCGGGCAGGCTTCCTGGTGGGAAGATTAGCGGAAAGTCTTGATTTAGGCCGGGATTGAGGCAGTATCCGACCGTCTGACCAAGCGGGCTGATTTCATTCAATGAATCTGAAGAGTTGGAATTACTGCAGATCGAAGAACGCGCGCTCGATACCGGCGAGCAGCCGGCTGGTAAAGCTGTTGACGTGCCCGAATTGGGCTCGTTCGCCAAGATTTGATGAAGCTTTAAAGGAGCGGGCCTTGGAAGTGTCCACGATCCCGATGGCGGTGTACCTGGCGGAATGACGCTTTTGTTCGAGATATCTGATGGGAGAGGTGCGTATTTTGGCAGAGATGGTTGTCTCGTCATGGATGCTTGTCTCGAAGCGGGCAAATTAGTACCAATAGAATTCTTCCCGACGGATCCAATCACATACTGCCCGTATACACTCGCGAAATCTGCGCCCGGCCCCATTGTTTCACTCATTGTTTCATTCAATGTCTTGCTTGCTGCGCTGGGTCTTTCTCGAAGAGATTGTTGCCTGGCGCTGGCATTTTCCGAGGGACGAGAAGACGCAGGCAACGACTGCTGCTTCGTCATTTGATTCTGCGTGCCAATTGTGGAAGACATTTTTTGTATCTTCAATATTATCAAGTATGTCGTCAATGTTCTAAATTCGTCAATGTTCAAATCAATGATCAAGCTTCAAAATGTAAAAAAAGCTCTATGGTCGTGATTTTCAATGTTCAAACGAAGTTCCTCTCTGTATTTCTTCTTTCTTCAATGTTCACACCAATACAAAATCAGTATCGTCGTCAATGTTCACACGAATAGTATATCGTCGTCAATGTTCACACGATTACCGTCTCAATGAATCGCAACGCTCCAATCAATTCAAAATCTCACAAGTAGTCACTCCTTTCCCGTGTTTCTTATGCAAAGTCACTCTCACTTTCTTGTGCAATCACTTTCTTCTGCAATCACTCTCGCTTTCTTGTGTCGTATTCACTCTTTCTTGTGTCGTTTTCACTCTCACTTTCTTGCGCAGTATTATCTCTCACTTCCCAATCCAATTTCAATGACTCTAAGATGACTCTAAGTTTTCAGCACTCTAAGTTTCACACTCTCTAATTCTCCAATCCTATACGTAACCGATAGGATCACTCTCGTTATCCCTTTCGAATACTGAAAGAGAATTCGGATTTTTTTTGCACACTTTCGCGTAGTAAGGTCACCAAAGTGAGCCGGGTTAGGTCTATTGTATACGTCTATACTTTATTTTATTTTTACGTGCGTTTTCAAAATGTCAATTAGTTTTCAACTTAATACTGTATTATGCTGCTGCAGACAGCGTGTCAATGATGGCGTGCGCGAATTCTTGATATGCAAATGTTTCTGATTTTTTTTGGTCAGTACTCTGACCAATCAGATTCAATGAAAAACTCAGGAGCTATCAATGAAGCCCCCAACTGTTACTAAGCTTCCCGCGGGATGTGAATCCTGGGAGGAGTTTAATTTCCAGCCTGCTCAAAAGGTAAGTACACCTAGTTTTTTTCTGAAATAAGACAGTCAGCTCTCGCTCAGCAAAAATAACTCCGGTTACTGATGCCAAACGAGTGTCAGTCTGCGTCTTGATGCGAACAACAGCTTGCTTTAGCGGCCTTTGTCAGGAATTTCAGGAATGGCGTTAATGAATGAATGATAGTCGACGTTGCGGCTTTGCAATGCTAATTGATTATGTGGAACCTCTAAGAATCTCTTAAGGAGGTCCTGGCGCTAACTTCAAACTTGATAATGATTACTTCGAAAGAATTATGTGTGCTCAATAGGATGACTAAAGAAAATTTTCTCGAAAAGATTTTTTTTCGAAACTGTTCTAACACTTCTGACACTTCAGAACTTTAGAATCAGATCTAATATCTCAGTCAGGATGCGTAATAGGAAATCAATAGGAAATCTTATCAATAGGAAATCTCAATAGGAAATTATCAATAGGAAAAAGAAGCTATAAACTCATTGCAAATAAACTCAATAAACTCAATGTTCAAACGAAAATGCTCAACTTCAACGGTAGAATAGTACTCGATGTGATAGAAGGATGCGATAGAATAGAGCCAATACTTCAACTTTTCAACGGCACTTCAACTAAGTTCAACGGTGACAGCTTCGGTAAAATTCAACAGTTACCTTCGGTAAAATTCAATAGTTTCAACTTCAACTTCAACGGTTTACTTGCCTTCGGTAAGTATGCACCTCTTCGCTTCAATATACGACAGAGAACTCAGCTCAAAGAACTTCAAAAAAACTAGCTCAAAGAACTTTACTTACTGAGATAACTTATGTTCAACGGAGTGATTTTATTCAACGAAAATGTTTTGTGATGATATAGATAACGTCAATGATGATGATTTGTATCAACGAAATGGTGATGATATCGACTCAACGAAATGATGATAGTTAGAATCTAGAATTTTTTTTCAGAGAGAATTTTTTTTCAGAAAAGTTAGAACGTGATGAGAATAGAAATGCTGCTTCGTGAAATCAGACTTCACAAAGCGAAATTCAAGACATGCAGAAGTACTCCGTAGATGGTACTCCGTAGATGGTACTCCGTAGATGGTACTCCGTAGATGGTACTCCGTAGATGGTACTCCGTAGATGGTACTCCGCAGATAGTACTCGTTTCGTAGATAGTTTTGTTTTCTGTTCCTGGTATCGTATGGGTTCAGGTGGTCGTATGGGGTCAGATGACATCCACGTGATTGGCAATCAGATTGCGTATTTGGGTCCACTTTTTTGCAGTCACAACACATCCATCGCAGTCACATCTTCACATCGCAGTCACATGTTCACATCGCAGTCACATCTTCACATCACAATCACCGCCACCACATGCTAGAATCGCATCCACACTCACACTCATCGCAATCACATGCGCAGCTCACCATGATTCATGCAAAACATGCCACAATCACACCTACTACGCGCCACAATTTGCGACACAAATCCACAATCAAGATCCACACAGACTACAAAATCGAGTTGAACTCAATCTGCACAACGCTCATAAATCTCCTCACCACAAATAAGCTTCCTCACCACGCTCACAAATTTTCTCATCCATGAAGAACGCCACTCCTTGCAGAACACGTCGACGTCTCAATCGCAAAAATGTTTTTTCAATGATTTTCCAAAAAAAAAACTAACTGTGTCAGAATTATTCTCGTTTGAGAATGTTGTGGAGATATAATTCGTTGGATTCTAAAATTGATTCGATAGTTACTTCCAGCCTCCCTGCCCTCCATAATTTCGTATGACTCAGACCATTGATTTCGAGGCTTTTACTGTCACTTACTCCTTTCAAAATTCCTATTTATGAAAGTAATAACCTGGATATTTTTTGTGTCAGGTAGTAATCGCACTCCTATCGCAAAACTTATTTAAAGACCGTTTATTTAGAACTCTTAACAAAGACCGTTTACAAAATAAATCTTGAATTTTCTGAGACAAATAGATCGCTTTTCATTTCAGATTCTTTTTCAGATTCTTGCTATGTGGATACTTACGCGCTAATCAATAACTCACTGTTCGTCAAGAGCTCTCAAATTCAATGTTGATGTTTTTCTAGATGAGATCACTACTAATCGTTGTCAACTTCTCAAAATCTCTCAAAATGCTCAAATGCTGTTTTTTTAGGTGCTATTTGACTTATCTCTGTTCAATTTAGATGCTATTTGACTTATCTCTGGTATTCGTAATCTAGGTGCGTATCTAAGATACGCTTCTGAATGTGTGTGCTGTTAAATTGGAAATGTTCGAAAATTTAATTGGAATGACCCGAATAATTTCAGTGCTATTGCGGATCATTATGCACTGTATAGTGCATGAGAATAGGTGGATCACACTATGCTACCTGGCATCGTGAGATGATGATTGATCTTTTTAGACTTGCTTTACTTACTTACTTTGAATAATCACTGCTACGTATAGTAGACATTGACAAGTTTCTGAATATTCTGAATAGATAATTGGTCAATCATGAATATGATTGTCAATCGAAAAAAAAAAGGCTATATACTCAGCAATCGGTTATAGTCAGCTTATCGCAAAAATATCAAAACGAAAAGAGCTCAGTTCAGTTGTTTGAGACCTGAGTCTTTGAGACTCGATTCTTTGCTATCAGATAGCCCTACCCAACCAACTGATTAGAATCAACTGATTACAATAGGAAGTTGCGACAGATGTTAAACTTATCGATCTGCAGAAGGGCATCGACCTTTGAAAAAAGACTTCAGAGAGTTTATTTGATCTGATTCGTAGTCCTCAGTTTGATCTGATTGGCATTCAATTCACTTTCCTCACGATAGTTTTTTTCGATTTCAGTTAACTTTCTTCTTCATGTTATATGCGTTACCTATGTTATGCGAATTAAAAAGTCCTACTTCAAACCTGTTTCCTAGACCTGTTTCCCTTCCCTAGGAAGCTTAGTTTCTTGAGAAGAATTTTATTGCTTAGCCTTCCCATCGTGCTGAAAAGCGGAGGTATCTTCTGGACTTCTATCTGTTCAAAAAAAAGCCAGAACCTCACACATCAGTCTGTTCAAAAATCTTTCAAATACGCGGCTTTTCTAAAGCTTCTCACTCCCTCCCAATCAATGATTAAATCATGATTGAATCATGATCATTGATATGTGTGACCCTCTCCTATGTAAGACAGGACAGAATTATTTTGAGAATATAAATTGTTACAGGATAAATGTAAGACACTGGGACATATGATTTTCTCGTATTGTGTAAGATAGGACATATGATTTTCAAAAATTTCCAAAGACATCTATCGCTCATCATCTGGCATCTTATTTTATAGACTTTATGGACTTATGAATGAATCAATATGGCATAATATGGCATCGTTAACTAATATCAGGCGTAAGTAACTTTATCAAATGTCACTTTATCAAGCGTCACTGACAGAACTAATAACCCGACTAGAAATGATTTATATCGTGTTAGTATCCGTGAGACCTGAAGGCTTCCTTATACTGGAAAACTTTCTTTCTCAAACGGACTTCTGTTAGGCATGCTCAGTGTTCAAAAATGCTCCGTGTTCAATGCTCTTTTTTCTACATCCCGATCTCGGTTATGTATGACATATCCATATGGCTGTTATTAGTCTGTTATTATGATACATAGGCTCTGCGATATCGATCCACGAGAGGCATATCCGTTGTAGAACTCCTCCGAGAATGTGATCGACTCCACAGTAGTCCGTAATGTTCTTTCACAAGTATACATGCAGCGGGCGTAGTGTTTGTCCGTCTTTTACCCACGTTATTCGTGTCTTCGTAATTCCCCACGCCTTATCTTTTTTGGTTTTACATTACCACAAATGCACTTTTCCACTTTTGTCCTTGTACACCTTACGCCGGGAAATTTTGCCGTCAGCAACAATCTGGTATAGGCTGGGCTTGCTGGATGACCACAAATCGTTCGCCTGAGACGTCGACCCTGCAGTCGGCTTCAGAGATTCAAACCCGATTGACTCCGTTCCCATTGATGGTCGATCGATCTCAGATTGGATCTGATTGAAGGAAGTAATGGAAGTGATAGACGCACACGATGGAACCGACAGTCTGGACATACACCCCAGTGACCCAGTCGAATCTCTTTTCGAGACGAATGACTCCCTCTTCGCGAGATTTGTTGGGAAGGAATCTTTTGCAAAATCGACTTTGAATTTGCCGGACTGTCGCACCTCGGATAGACGTTTTTTGATTCCTGATTGCGTACTTTGAATAGTACCAGACGCAATGCTGTTATTGGTATTACCACTTCTGAGCGAACCAGACGTAGTGTCTTTCACCACTGTCCAGCGATATTCTTTGTCACTCTTCCTATCGTGATGCACGAACTCGTCCCAGGCGGTGTCTTTGCGCCATGTCACGTGCATGATGCACGAGAACAACGCGTGTTCGTCGGGCTCCGACATGTGGGGAAGGGTTTTTGCGATAGATTTTGGACTCTGCATTCCATTTTTTGGACTTTGCATTCCGTTTTCAGACTTCCCATTCGCAGACTCCGGCAAAAGCCGTTCAAGTCTCTTGATCTTTCTCGAACCACTGCTCTGACATGGACCAAGTTTCTTACTCGACGCGGAGCATTCCTCGGTAACAAAATATCGCCCGTCGAACTCGTCGACCCTTTGAAACTGATAATTCTCGACCTTCTTCCCCTGCCAATGGATATGAAAGAATTTTTCGAAATTGCATTCGACGTGCCAGGTGAGGTTGCTTTCGGAGATAGTTTTCATACTGTTGTCAGAGTTGTCAGAGTCATTGTGATTCAGATTATCATCGCCTTCTAGCATGTAAGTCAGACGACTCAGAGAGTGTGAGTTCGATTTCGACTCAGTTAGAGGCTCACCAGAATTTGTCAAAGTGCAGTTCTTCCATTTCTGTCCATGAATCTTATAAACAAGCTCTTTCTCCTTCATCGCCCGATACTCAGCCGTCATTGCATGATACAGGCCAGTGGTCTCATCGAGGAGAAATTTCGTGGGGAGTTGGTGTCCCTCGAAAGTGACCGTGAGCAGATCGTCGTGGGGTTTGTTGGTGGTTGTTTTCCAATGGATTTCGCCCTTCGAACTTTTCTCACTTGACGTTTTCAATGACCATGATTGCTCCTCTTCTCCATTATGATTTCCAGAAGACGCATCTTCAGACCGCTTCCACTTCTTCCCACTCACCGTTTCAATGAATTTCCTCTCTTGCTCCTTTCTTTCGCCCATAAGCTTCGTGATCTTCTCTTTCGCGTCCTCCACCAATTCCACCGGGGCTTTTTTGACAGATTTCCCTTTACTTCCAGATCTGCCAGAAGCTTTCAGAAGAGAATTTTTCTTTCCCGAATGATTCACCGTGCGCGAATGGCTCATCGCAACTCCGGAGGACTGACGGGAACAGCTGGGGGAGTAGCTCGTTGAATTCACTGAGTTCATCAATGAATTCACAGAGCTCCGGCGTTTCGCAAATGATATCTCCGATCCTTTAGAGGCAATGCGAGAAGTGGCTCTGGATACGGCCATAAGATTCGACGCAGACATATTGATATCCATTTGCGGAATCCTCGAGCTTGGAACGGGGCTCATACTAGACTTCTGGACGAGACCGCGTGTTTTGCTTTGCGAGAGCTTTCTTTCAATCGGGGATGGATTGGAAGTCGAAGCCAGCAATGCCGGAATGTGTATAGCTTTTACAACCGGCAATTGCTGGGCGTACATAGCTGCTTCTTCGGAAACTTCCATTGAGCCAATTGCGATTGATTCCTTCGTATGGATCTTTTCGATCGACTCTTTCGTGTGAATTTTCTGAATGTCATCACTCAAATCGTTCAAATCGATGAAGGACGTTCTATCGAGGATTCCTTCGTAGAGATTCACCGACTCGCTTTTTTCCGCCTCTTCCCGGGCAATCATCTCCCTCTCAATCATGATTCTCTCACATGCTCGCGCGATCAGATTGCCACGCAGACTCTCGCTCTTGGTAACTTTCGGGAACACAGACATGGGTAAAAAACACGCCTGAGATAGCTCCAGACTTGATCCGTCGCTCATGTCGTTCGTCTGCATTGGCGACGGTGGAGGAGCACGAGGACATAGCTCATCGATCTCCATCATCGGCATGCTCATCGATTCGCAACTTGCGATCGATAGTTTGCGGGTAAGGCATATGCTTGGGATGGTGGAGCTGTTGGTAGTACTTTCTGGATCATAACTTTCTGGGTCAATAGTGTTGACCACAATATCGCTGTCGAATACAATGTCGTGACGAAACTCAACGTCATGACGGAATTCAACATCATGATGAAAGACTTCACTCTCATTGTCCGGACAAGACTCCGCAATGGTCAAAGTATGCGTGACTTCGAGCTGCTTGTCTCTCTGACTCTCTCTCATGAATTTCTCCGAAACTTCAACTTGTTCCGACCAGGACTGCACTTTCTCAACCGCTTTTGCGATAGATACTGGCAGCTTACTTCGGGAAAGTAACAGGTAGGAGAAACTCAAGCGTAATGGCGAGGGTGGTGGGGCGAAAGGTAGCACGCCTGGGCCGAAGCTTGAGACGTCGGAGGTGTCGAATTCTTCAGATTCCGTGTTGATGGAGAGGGATTTGGCGCTTTTTAAGCTCTTCTTTTTTTCGACTGCGGATTTTGTTGATTTGTCCAACTTGTTGACGCCCGATGTGGCATCTGATTTCGCATCCGAAGGCAATTTATTGACATCCGATTTGGCATCCGAAGGCAATTTGTTGACGTCAGATTTCAGATCTGACTGGGTATCATTGAGGTTATTATCATTCACATAATTGCGATCATTAGAAGTCTGTTCGGATTTGCACTCCGATCTGCAATTATTCGAAAACACAGTCGATTCTGTCTTTTCCGCTTCCGAGTCCCCCATATGACCTGATGCGTCACAATCGTCATCATGACAGTACGGGTTTTTCGAGGAGCTTAAACTTGCAGCAGACGACCTGCAATCCTCACTCATTTCTTCGACTGTGACTCTCAAGCGTTCACACGCATGAGAAATCGACACTGGCTGGAACCTGTTGGCACTCTGACGTAGCGTGTTGTATGATACGTGCTTTGATGTAGCACGCGCTGAAGCGTGCATCGGGGACGGTGGTGTCAGACTTGAACTTCTTGGAGAAGTAGGTCTTTGTTTCGGGCTAGCACAACGACTTGGAGGAGTGGCCATGACCATCTGCGAGAGTTCCAGTCGTAATGGTGATGGCGGAGGCACGCTGGGCAATACGGCAAGCGAATCAGTAGACGAATCCAAGTTCTGGATCGTAATCGACAGATGTGACGCCGACTGTTCAGTTTTCGAGAGTTCCGTGCTGTCTTTATCCTTAGAGTTACTCTCTTCACTCTTTTCCATTTCCATTTCCTTTTCTTTGAGAGCATCACTCTTGTCACCTCCACAATTTCCGTCTCCTGTCCCCGGAATCCCCTCTGTACTCCTGCGTCGGAAGTCTTCTGTTAATTTGTAGCTTCGAAAACTCATTCCAAGTTCACTGTCCTTTTTCTCGCTCGTTTGCTCGCTGTCACCTGACCCTTCTCCTGCGTCATCGATAGACTCATGTCCAACTCCGAAATTTAGAACCTTTTTCCCTCGTGCGCCGGCATGTCGGTGTCCATTTCCTCCCCTTGGACGGCCCGCCATGTCTTCCGAATCACTCACACCGAAATCATCATCACTGTTTTCTTCGACCGTTTGTCTGAGTTTATCGCACGCTTTGACGATCACGCTGCCGGTTTTCGACACCGAAGGCTTGATCATACTGTTGCGCAAATCGCGTCGTGCGAAATTTGGCGATTTACGAGGTTCGTCCTCCAAATTCAGAATCTGGCCCATATTCTGCCCCCACGGTGTCGATGGTGGGACTGTCATGCCAGACGCCCGACTCGGAATTCTTACAAAGGATGTCAGAGGACTCTCCGAGTTCTCAGTTGCCACGAACAAACTGGGATCCGACGGCTTTGGGGTTGGCAATCTGGTCGCAACACCGGAAGAGAGAGGTGTGCTGAGGTAACTCATGTTAGTTGGCGAAGCTGTGCCGGAAATTGTGGACAACGTTTGGGTCCGGTAAAGCTCGTAGATACTGTTGTTGCCGTACATACTGATTGAATTGTTATTTCCACCACACTGAGGGCTCTTGGAATCTGCACCGTAAGGGCTGTTATCACCTCGAGTGTTGGCCAATTTTTCTCCTCGTGCCGTCAGATGGAACATTTTCTCTGAAGGCATCAGCTTCTCACCGCGGGGACCGGGGATTGAACTTCCAGTCTGACCTTGCTGTGGCTTGTTGAAGTCATTTAGTTTTTCATTGACCCTTTTCATTTCCTGACGCGTTTTGCTTTCCTGACGCGACATCCCCATATTAAACTCCTGAGCGCCATGCGCACATTGCGATGGCTTTTTCGACATCGGCAACATGGGATCGCTCTCAAGAGAATTCACTTGAAAAATTGTTTGGGAATTCCGGGAGTTCATTTGAAGGATTGTTTGAGAGTCACGATGTGAGATTTGCGAGTCACGAAGTGAGATTTGCGAATTGCGTCTGCTCGGAGGTACCGTCAGACTGTTTCTGGATGTCATAATTCTGCTTTCTTTTTTTTGTTCTCTTTTTGGTTTGCTTCTCGTTGTATTTTGTTGTAGTCAAGTTTTGTTGCGCGTATTGTGCTGCACTTAGTCAACTTTATGAAAGATACTTACGAAAATGTCAGAAATTCTCCCTCTTAGCTATAAGCGTGGGAAATTCTCCTGTGTTTGGCTAAATTCAGTCCAATTGTTCGATGCTGATATGGATTCAGATATCGCTCGATAGTTGTCGTTTGCTGATAGTTGTCGTAATGATGATTCTTAAGATCGATTCTCAATGATTAGAAATTGAAACGCTATATGTGGAATCTCCTAAGAGACACGCCTACCGTGATCTCTTGACAATAAAAAATCACAATGGAGTCAAGGTCTTGTATGTATGAATACTGTTGCTAGATGTAGTGTTGAGATGTAGTCTGTTTCTGTATTCTGAATACTGGTTTGGTACTGAATAGGTCTAGTATGAAAATGGCAGATGTAGTCTGTTTTGATTTTTTCTATCCTTTCTTCTCCTTTCTTCTTTCAATTCAAATATTTTTTTTCGGTCTTTTGCGATTTTTACTAGAGTGCTTTTTCAGCTCACTTTCTTTCTCTCTCAGTTCACTTTCTTTCTTTCAGTCCGATAAAAACTCAGTTTTCAAAATTTCTATGTCGTCGAATTTCATTCAAATTTTCAATTTTTCAATGTAGTTTTTTTTTTTTATTGAATGACTATAGAATGACACACTGTGACGTCCCACGAGACTTTGAGGCAAATGAGTTCACTCGCAAGTGAACAATCAACTGACCTAATGATCTCTTCCGATAGATCCGCAGAATCAATTGAGTTTGCCCGTTAGATATTGTTCAAAAGTTTTTTTCTCTTGTGTATTCAGCAGCACGATTGAGCTTTCTAACCCTTTCACTTTCTGTATTCCCGAAGGGCTCAGCTATGTTGTCCGACTGGCAGTCGAGCCAAAAACTGATACAGAAGTTTTCGAAGATTGGTTAGAAAGCGTATACACTTCTTTTCTCTCTCTTTAACGCGCGTGTTCTTCACAGATTTCAATTTTCACTTAAGATATGAATTTTTTGAGTCAGGAATACTATTCCGGATACATTTAGCCCTGGTAGATGGATCGATTTAAAAAATCGTGCTTCAATTGGAAACGTTGGAAAGTCATTATCCTCAGCAGCCCCATAGATGTCACTGTATCCCATCTGCGTCGTACGCAATTGCAACACATTCATAGAGACCCAATTCAAATCAAAAACACATCATCGCAATAATGATCACATCGCACTCACTGAATCCATCAACAAACGCGAATCACACACACGCCCCAAATCGTAATCGCGAGTCTCAACGCCACCACATCCCCATTCAGTGCTCATAACTCACACATCCCACGCACCAACTTCATACCAATTTGCAAAGCCACACGATTCTCGATCAGACCGTAGCTGCGCACCACAACATATCGCTCCTCTTTTCCTCGCTCTTTGACCAATAGTCTTTAAAGCTCCAGCTTGCGCTTCTAGAACACTCGGAAAAACAATGACACACCCGGTGGACCCGGGCCCCTTAATACATCAAATGTATACTTACTACATGTCGTTGATAACCTCTGGTAAATACTGCCGTTCTCAGTCAGTACTGTAACTGTCCACCGTTCTCAGACTCGATTGATGTCGGCACAAACAACGACAAAAAAAGCTTGAAATATGAAACCACAAAAACAAAACAAAACTCTACACGCAAAGACGTGCAGAGTGGAAATTATCACGGCAATCAACGCTCCTCAATAATTCTCGATGAGACTTTTTTTTTCTTTCTTGAGATTCTTTTCTTTTCTTTGAGTCTTGCGCACATCACGACATCCGTCCTGAGACATCAGCTTCTTGGCCTTGTCCTTGAATATTGAAACTTAAACCCATATGATATGACTCACACAGTGACAGTCGGACAATGATGCGGCGCCAGCGTCCCATTGGCCAGATCTGATTCTCTAAGTTTCGCTATCCTCGGGCTCTGGTACCGAAACAGCCGTGTTCTGCTACTTATTAAGCAAACGGCAAAGCCAACGATAATGATTCTGATGCTTGAAACGAAAGAGGCTTGGCCTTGAAGAATTGCAATCCCTTGGCTATGCCGGTAGTGTCATTGATTTTGCAAGCCAAGATACAGAGAGTTCTTGTGTCAGCCCTTGACTATTGATGCTGAAACTTAAAACCACGCTACATTATTGATTCTGAAAGGCGTCCTGTCACCCCTTGACTATTGATTCTGAAAGGGCCTGCATGCCACGAAGAGGCACAATGTCAACGATCCTTGACTATTGAGTTTGACGGCCGAGGCATGCTACATAGAGGCAAATAGCCAAACCAGCGAAATTCGAAAAAAAGTTGGCCCCTGAAAAAATGTTATGTGGCCTTGACTATTGAGTTCAGCCCTTCTACCTATGGGCATCCTGAGAAGCTTCTTGTCATTGACTTGCCGTCACTTGCAATGACCGTGGCCTTCTCCTTAAGCTCAAATTATCCTTGGGCTCGCTTTTTCTCCTTATCCCTGCCTTTGCATCTACATTTAAACTTCGTATAGACATAGACATCACGACACTACAGAAAAAACGAATAGAGAAAGTGGGCAGAAAAATGAAAACGAAATAACTGACATTGACAACTCTCTCTCTTGTGACGGTCTTTCTTTCACTTTCGTGTACACTCCTCCACCTGTCCTCTACAGGCTTTCTCCTCTCGTCTAAACACATCCACCCGTCCTCTAAAGATCTCAACCTGTCCTCTACAGGCGTTCGCTTCTTCTCTACAGACATCGACCTGTCCTCGACATGCATTCACCTTGTTTCTCCTCTGCACGCCTGTCCTCTACAGGCTTGCGCATCTCCTCTACATCCACCTCTCCTCCACAAACATCCACCACCTGCGAAATTTTGCACTCGTGACTCTGTTTCCGAGCCAATGCTTTCCCTCTCTGTTGTGCCTTTTAGCTCAACGCCTTCTAGTTTTTCACTCTCTAATTTCTGCCGATATTAGCCAGATCTATCGTCTTTTGTTTTGGTCCTGCAGGGAATCAAACAAGCATGGTTTTGAAATCGTTGGAGCCTTGTTTTCAATTTCGCGACTGACACTCGACGGATATTTTTTCGTCGCGGATCCGTGCTCCGACACATGCACACAAACATAAATACACACAAGCCGCATCCTCTGGAAACAACAGCATTCTCGACCAAACGCTCGTATACACGCACGATATGTCACAACCTGTCACCCAGAAGAACACACCCACCACTTATCACGCATCACCCCTCCAACAGGGAGAGCAGGAGCTTACTCTTCAGAAAGTTTTGAATTCAGAAAGCTGGAGACTGTTACAGTTATCAGAGCGGAAGTTACACTTGTCACTGATATCAGAGCTGACACAGGATTATCTTCCCGTAAAGATAGTCCTTTGTCAGCACACACTTACTCCAGTTCGGTTCCAATGATTTCAGTTTGGTTTAGGTAAGTTTCACTGGAAACAAAAAGCAAAAAGCTACCGTCTTGAAATAATCAGACGCGGGATTATAGTCACTTTGTCGGATTATGGACATGACTTTGTCAGTCTTCAGACTGGTAACGTCTTCAGATCACCTCACGCTTGCAAACAAAATTTCAAGCGCTTGCGTTCTGATTCAAATCGCATTTGAATACAAATTGCATCCAAATACTCGATGCTTTAAGTTTCTCCATGATCGAATCAGGATTCGTGCTCAATGTCGATGCTTAAAACCATACGTAACACATTGCTTGTTGAATGGTATGATGTTTAAAGTTTAAGCTGCTTGCTGAGTCAAAGTTGATGAGCCAGCTGCCTGCTTAATCCGCATGCTGAATGGTGTGATGCTTCAACGGCTTACAAAATATGGTGATGCTCACGCTTACCAGCTGCTTGCTCAAACTGAGCCTGCTTACTTAAGATGCTTGCTGTCTTTAAATATGTTGATGCTCAACGTTAATCATATGGTTGCGACACAGGCTTTAAGTTATTCACTCACCGGAAATCGCAAAGCTTAAGGCTCAATGTTCAAGGCTGATCATGATGATGGATGAAATAGATGAAATAAGTTAAGTTGTTACACTTTCGCAGCTTCCTCGAGAAACTCCGACTCATAATTTATCGTATGTCCTTCATGCTCATAAATCATATGTCCTTCATGCTTTTGTGATCTGTGTTCAGTGTGTTGTGCCATAATTCTCAAATTTTCTACGGCGGAAGACGCGTGCCGGTTAAGTGCACGCCGCCAACCCGTCCCGGCTTTCGGACAGAGCTGGAAATCTTCCGCACCCTTTTTTTCCGAAAATTTTATGAAGCTGAAACTTATGAAATCGCCGGCAGACCATCCCTCCGTTGTGATCGATTCTCCTGCAGACTCCTCGCATCCGATGAGTTGGAAATTTGTGGGCAGCAGCCATTCGCTGGCTTGTGAGTCAGACCAAGTTCCACCGACTCTGGAATCATAATGCGCTGCTGTCGCACATCCAAGCTCTTCAGCAAAAGCTGGAACTCTCGGAAGTCGATCGTGACTCTCCGACATTGAGTGTCCAGAGACAACATCACCACGAAACGGCAGTGGGTTCACAGGTGACCTGGTGCCGTCCACAATAGGCAATGGAAGCTTATCGATTGGGACTCTCCACCACCAAAACCACGACGATCTCATCTTACATTTCCAATTTTTTCTCATTGCCATCGTCATTGTTATGCCAACGACGTTAACGGTTACACGAGCTGTAGTCTGTGTGCGGTCTGTATGTTGCTTTCAAATCATGTCGCTTTAAAGTTTCTTTCTTTCTTTTTCCGTCTATATGTCTGTATGGTATGTTATCTTACACTACTTATTTCTGCACCAGTATCGATCTCTAAATCGATTCCGAAGAAACAAATCGAGTCAGAAAAAGAAGGAACTCCTTCGATTTTTTGTCATTGAGTGAGTGCTTTTTTCCCTGGGATTGGATAGCCAATGTAATGCATACTCGTGAGACCGGGACTCCAGTAGTCATCCCACCTTTCCGTCGCACACTTCACGGAAGGGAGTTCTTCGCAACACAACACTCACATGTCACACCCCACATTTCGCATGACAATGCTACCGCCACGGTCTGACTCTGTCAACAACATCTCTCAAAAGCATCCCCACAACAACCACGCTCACTCCAAATCATCTCCACCACAACAACAACCACACACAAACGCTATTAGCTACCTCAGCCACTCCTCATCAACCACATCACAACCCCGATCACACATCGCAACTCACAAGAACACGTCTACGTCAGCCGCTCACAGAATGCTAATTTTGCATTTTTTTGTTTTTTTTTGCTTTTCTGCTCCATTGGAGTCTCCAAAGATTCCACTAATGGCTCAGTGGAGAGGGAATCGATCGAATCAGTGTGAAACATTTTTTTTTCCTGTTTTTGAATTTTCTGTCTCAGTCAGTCACATTGTTTACTTTATTGTTGAAATCAGATTTCTGTAAGTAATCCGAATAGTAGAGCTCTTCTACTTCTCTCTTGTTTTTTTTTTTTGATGTTTTAATGCAATCAGGTCAATGTCACAATGTTCAATTTTTGTGTAATGGATGTTCAAACTAGAATGAAAGTCTCAACGTCACAATGTTCAAATGATCATGCTGGTAAGAGAGAATCAGAGACACGATACGTGCCTCGAGACTCTCTCTGGTAAACTCTCTCTCTTCTGTGTGTAGACTGTTGAACTCTCTCTAGACCAATGGCGGACCCCTCTGTGTGTAGACCCTTTTCGTCTTCTTTAAGTTCTAACTTCTTTAAGTGACACTTTCGGTCTTTCTTTAAATTCTCTTTCAGTTTTCTTTTCCTCTTGCTAAGACAAAAGAAATTTCAGCGCTATCGAGAACGAGACCTGCGGCCCTTTGCCTTCTCAGGTCCTTTCCTCGATTTATGTGTGTTGCTTGTCATGCACAATTTCGAAGTACTCAGAACTTGTCATGTTTTTTGTTTTTTCCCAAAAGGCAACAACCAACTATTGTCGTCTAGAAACTTCGTTTGAAGATTCAGAATTGCAAATCTGGCCAATATAGGCCGAAATGATATCGAAAACGTTCACAATCACCGAAACACCGCGATACGCACTGCGTCGGTACTGTGGCAAAAAATATCGTCGATTCTGTGTCAGACATATTCTTTTTTTCATTTGAAGCTCCCCTCAGACTGTCTGCTGCACTGCAGCTCTTTCCGCGCAAAGTCTACAAATACCAACTCCCATAATACAACGCTTGGGCCTGAATTTTCCAATCGCCTTTTCCTGAGTTTTCTGATCTTGGATCCTGTTTCAGGATAAATACCTCGCGAAACTGAAGCCCCCCAACAAACCGAAGCCCGTCCATCAAGTCCGGACCTCTTCCTGTGCCTTTGAAAATATGAGGGCCTTTCCCTCCTTTACCCTTACCCTTGCCTTTGAAACCATTTGTAATGCCATTTATGCCTTTTCCTTTGCCCTTTGCACCTTTGAATCCATTCTGTACAATGCCTTTGCCGGAGCTCCCCTTTGATTCAGAAAATCCTGAATCAGAAGAACCAGACAAACCGGAAGAAGTGCCAGCCATCGCCATCGAGATAGCCTCAGCATTACAGCCCTTGCCACAGCCTTTTAAACTGCTCTTTCTTTCTGTCGTGTAACCTGTTGTGTAACCATAATTGCCATTTGAGGAGGTTTTTCTGTAAATTGTGTCTTCCGCGTTTTCCGCCGCAGATTCAAACATGGATTCCATATTGTGGTTAAACAGCTCCGAATCCTTCTGATTCAATGGAAGTTTAAACTTTTTCGGGATTGGAGCTTCTTTTTGTCCAACTTTGGAGTCAGCAACTTCAGAATCAGAATCAGAGTCATAAGTAGACTTATCGACATTATAGCTCCCAATCACGACAACTCGAATACTTTGCCTTCCATCAGATTCAAGGAGAGGGACATATGTGATCAGTTCAGGGCTTTTCTTGTAGATGTGATTTCCATTTTGATCATTTTGATGGCTAACAAAATGGTTAATCATACGATTCGGCGCCCGATTAGCAGTTACAAGACCCCATAAAATCAAGCCTGGACCATCGTCAGAATACTCAAAGGGTTCAGCATTCACGAAAAAGTAGTTGTCAAAGATATCCTTGTCGAAGTAAAGGGGTTGGTAGAAAAGGCTGTGGTGGCCTTGTTGGGAGGTCACAGAAACATCCTCAGAACTAATCATATCGCTCCTCATAACTGCATCGTGGCGCATTTGCCACATCTCACCGAGCTTTCGGAGGTAGTCGTGAGCTCGGCGAGTGATATCGTGGTTACCTGGGATGCCTTCCTCGAGGACTTCACGGATATCAGCCGAGCTTGCACTAGTGATACGACTAGTGATATGACTATCAAAGCCTGCGCCTTGGATATCAGCATAGCCTGCGCTTTGGATATCAGCAGACTCTGGGCCATATTCATGAAAGTGATTACCGTAATACATGTCAGACGCTTCGTGATAATAAGTTCCGGATTCCTCATTGTAGATGTCTGCATCCTCAGGATCAGCATTCCTATTGTAGGTGAATGGCGTTAACCAGGGCATATCAGAGTCTTCTGGCGTTGGAGCGTGGTGTTTCTGTTTCATAACATTCTCAGAAGAGTCACTACTCCCTTTCATCGAGTTTGGACCCGTCGCCGATTCACGCAAAAATTTCCCAATCGAATGTCTCCCGACAAACATGTACGTATCGTCCAACATCAAACTCGCATCTTCTGCGTAGAGTTTTTCCAGCGCTTTTGTTTTTTTCTTCAGGGTTGCAGCTTTCTTTGGTAATGTGGTTTTCTCTGAGTCTTTCGGAGCTGACTCAGTTTTAGAAAGGCTAAGTCCATTGACTTTCTCGTAGTAGTCTCTCACGAAGCGTTCGGCCTGCATTTCGATGTTGAGAATTCCGGGCAAAGTGATGAACTTCTTTGGCGTGGAGGATTCTTGCAAGGTTGGTTTTTTTGATAGCTTTTCAGCATCCATGACGTCAGCATCCACGTCATCACCATCCATCAGCATGCGATCAGCATCCCTGTTATCAGCACCCGTGTTTTCGCAAATAGCTTCCTCTTGTGACTTGGGACTGTCGCTTTCAGTCGTCGTTGCAGGACTTGCAGGACCCTCCTGAGAAGTCATTCTCACCTCTGGACTGTCACTTGCAGGAGGGGGCGAAGAGATACGAGCTTGTGTCTCAGGGCCAGACTCAAACTCGATTTCATCTGAGTCTGGGTCTCCGTTAAAATCCCAAGTACTGTTCAGCTCATCAAACCTGAAATCCTCACCGAATTTCAACTCTTGTAACTTCATCCATTCCAACGATGTCAACGCTGGCATATGGAAATCTGAAAATATACCAGATTCAGAAAACGTCAGGAACACGGCGCCGACATGGAACTCCTGCATCACAGTGAGAAAGGAGAGCGCCATCAGGCCCGCGAGAGTCAAAAAGCCAACGCTATACCAGGCCATTTTTTTTTTTCTCTAGTACTTACTCGGAAAAATGAATCAGAAATGTCACGCGAAAAAACGTCCCGCGATACGTTTCGCGTCAAAAAAACTCAATATCCAATGTTCATTCAAAATTCAATGTCCATTCAAAATTCGATAGTTCAAAACACAATGATAATCGTCGGCAGTATACGGACGCAGTGCTCGATGTCCAATGTCAAACTTTTTCAGAATCAAATTCACTCAATCGAACCGTTGCAACAATTTCACTCGCGTGCACCTTATAGAAGGTCAATCAATTTCGCGTTTACCTCATAGAAGGCAAATGTGAACATCAATCTTTTTTTTTTTTTTGTCAGATATGTCAGATATCAGCAAAAATTGATCACATCAATAGCATCAGTAAGTAGCTTCAGAGGAATTGAATGCTTTTCAGTACTCAAGGACAACCAAATACGTCTCAACAAGGTCCACGGACTCCAACACCTTCTGTCGGAACCGTCAAAATCAGCGTAGTCTGGAATCAAATGGGAGAGAGAATTATCCTCACGGTCGTAACACACAATCGCACATCCACACAATCGCACGCGAGATTAGATTCCGATTTTCAAATCGGAGCTAATCCCTCAAGATCAAAGAGCTCTCGCCGACACTCGACAGGAGTCTCATCAACGCCAGCTCTCACCGATCACCACCTCGCAATCAGAATTCACCACACCGCCTCAACGCAACCACATGCACCCAAAACCACATGCACTCAAAACTCCATATAACACTCAAACATCTTCACTCTTCCCACTCGCGGCACTAAAATTGAGAAACTCGAACAACATCCACATCGTCGTCCACAAATCACTGATTCAAACTTATATTTTCCGCGCATGGAGTGGGCCTACGCCCGCAGAAAAAGGTCAGAATTGAAATTGATTCAAAATTCAAAAGAATTGGAATGGGCCTACACCCAATCAGAATTGAAAATTTGCCCAGTCAGAATTAGAGTCTCAAGATTCAGAATTTCATTTTCAAAAACCTACTTTAGTCAACCTACTTTTAGTCTACCTTGGTACAGTCAACTGAGTTGTGAAGTATGCACTTCAAGCATTTGTAAAATCACCTCTCGCGACAATGATCTCTGACAGGGAGCCAACGTGTAGCTCAAAAAATTATACTGTAGTCGATACTGAGATGCCAATTGTTCACGTCATGAGGTTTCTTCTCTTGATCTCAATCAAAAGTCAAAAGTTTTATGGAAGCTCACTTCCACCTATCCACTCCTAAGAGAGCTGAAAGACAGAAGCAAACCTTAATTATTAGCAACTGGGTGTGAAGCGTGTTTTTTTTTTTTTTTCCTACGTACTTAACTCGTTGTAAGTCGTTTAGTAGTTTCAACTACTCAAGTTGCAACGCGTGATGATGCATCTTTGTACTATCTTGAATCATGAATGGAGAGAATGATGGAATGCCACAGTCAATGTATCTTGAAAAGAAACCGCAACCCGTTCTTTTTTTTTTTTAGAAAAAGGACGCTAATTCTGTGCCCTGAGAATCTGAGACTCTTAGAAATCCTTTTCACACTCCTCCTGTTGTGTTTGCCCTCTAGGCTTGTGTTCTGCCCTCTAGGCTCTTGTTTGCAGTTTTCAGTTAGTCAATCTAAAAGAAATATTTGCTCATTATTTTTTCTAGTCATTGCTTTTTTTTTTTTTCTATATCATGCATGTGTAGGCAATTAAGTAAGTTGTAGTCTATTACTTCTCTCCTCGTGATGATGGCATCTCCTCGTGATGATGGCATCTCCTCGTGTGATGATGATAGTGATGAATTCTGTTTGCAGAGAGGGTTTGGAATTTATCTCACTGTACAGAAGGTTCTAACTTCATTCTCCTCGATCTCAAAAAGATATTGCTCCAAAAATGGAAAACGCCCGGCAATACGCAAGGCGAAGTCAGATTGTACATGACAAACTCAATCTCACCAGCGACCCATTGACCCAGTTTTCAGCGCTCCCATTGACTTAGGTCTATGTCTCCATTGACTCAGTTTTCACTTCGGTCTATGCGTTTTCAGTGACTCATCCCCCCTATTGTGCTCCTGCTACATTTTTTCCAGTCTGTCGTGCTTGCTCGTAAGAGTTGCTCGTTATTATCAGTACAGCTTGTAAGTACGTCGTGAGTGTGTGATGTGGCCCCCAATTAAAAGAGAAAAGTCATGTTGCAGCTCCACCAGCCCCAAATCAACCCTGGTGAACCGTCTGAGAAACGATTTTCCAGCCATCAGCACTGTTAGTGTCTCGACGAAGGATGAAAGACTCGTGGAACTGGTTTCCTGTACTGTTCTGGATCAGCCGACCTCCGCCCGGAAATGCGCCCAAATCAGGGGTGTTTGTCCTGAGACCAGCTGCAGGCTTTCCCTTTCCATCTGCGTCTGTAGTGCTGCCTTTTCCCTTTCCTTTCCACCCTTTTCCCTTTCCTTTCCATTTTCCAATACTGGAATTAATCCGAAAATCGACCCACCGGCTGAAATCGTCGTTAGGCGTGTAAGGGAACAGCGAATCAATGGCGATCCCATTGCCACTAGAACGGGGAACAGGGGCAGAATAGTCTTTTGTTGCGCGGACTTCAAACGCAGAGTCTTTTGCGGCGTGCACTTCAAACGCAGATGCTGAGCCTGAGTCTTTTGTAGCGCGAACTTCAAACGCAGATACTGAAGGGTAATCATGATTAGTGTCCCACCGAGGGTCATCGTAATTCGTGTCGCGAGGGTCAGGACCAAAATGTTGCAAGGAATCACCATGAAAGTAAGCGTACATTTGCTGCGCATCAAATTCAGACCGATAACGGTTATGCTCAAAACCCACAGACCGATAAGACGGCTTCCAGCGCAAGTCTGCGGCGGCGCATTTGAGTGTCCATCCGGCACTGCCACAGCCTGTGTCGAGGAAGACTCTGTCCTTTTTCTCCACGTCGGCCGTGAAACTGCCTTTACCTCGTCCTTTGGAAGAACTTGAAGTGTTGCTTTCTCCTTCGTTTTCTCGGTGCAGCCATTGCGCCAAATCATGAAACTCATAATCATTGAAATGGCTCCAGTCATAATCGCCGAAGAGCGATTGATATCTCGGACTCGCCTCCAATCCGCCCGCTACCGAAACTGATCTCCTCGCCAATTCGTATTTCCTTAATGCTTCTCTGCGCATTGTGTCTTCCTCAAGTTTGGAGAGGAGAATTGATTCTGCATCCGGTTTTTCCTCTGTAAATGTTGTTGTGCTGTTCTGGATTTCGTTGCTCTCGCCAAGTTTCGGATTTGCAATCCTCTCAGTGGCAGTCTCGCCAGCAGTGGTCATGGCGCTTTCTATTCCCTCAGTTCCGGCACCACTCTCAGTTCTCTCAGTCCTTTCAGTTCCACCACTTCCCACCTCCCCGGTGGAACTAAGTTCCCCAATCACTGTGACCCGCAAACTTCCATCGGATAACTGTTCGTATGTGAAAAGATCAGGTCGTTTTTCGTATGCGAATGTCGGTTTGCTTGATCCAGTCATCAAAAAATCAGCATCATGATCATGCCCTTCCTGTAGAAACGGAGGCGTCATCAATAACTCTGCATCATGTAAAAACGCTCGATCATTTTTCTCCCTGTCACTTCGCCATGTTCTCTTCTGCAATAGTTTCCCCATCTTCCTGTAATGCCCTTTAATGCTGTTGCAAAGGTCCTCTTTCCTTTTCAAATGCGGTGGAAATCCACCCAATGGGAAGCTCAGGTCAGCTATCGCATCACCAAGAGCGTTGAGGATAGCGTATTTGTTAGCGAAATGAAGGTGAAAAGAGGAGTCTGAGCTCTTCTTTCCGAAGTCGAAGTTGTACCTTTTAGATGAGTTGTGCAATGGTGGAGTGGGGTCATCAAGAGGGTCATAATCAGCTGGATCAAAGTGATAAGGATTATCAGCAGGATCAGATGGAAAAAACTCCAGCTTAGCATCATGCACGTAAAACTTGTCGAGTTTCTCCATCAAAGTTTCTCGCTTTGACTTCAAGTTATCGGGGTTTTCTGCGCCCTGGGGATTATTTGCGCCCCTCTCCTGAGTTTTTTTATCCGATTCGCCACTATGGTGGATCCAATTCTCCGGCAGCAACTCGCTGACTTTCTTGAAATATTCCAAAATAAACGCTTCTGCCGTAGATTCCAGATGCCTCATCTTCAAAAAGGTTGTTTCCGGTTGCGTCAGAAAAACCGCCGAGACCTGATGGGAGCTGTCGAGCTGGACGTAGAGCTGCAGCCCGAGAAGGTTCGCAACGATGGAGGAATACCATACCATGGCTTGGTTGGAGGAGCGTTTAGATCAGACGCGTGATCCCTGCTGCGAGACGATCCCTACCGTGAATCTCAATGGTCGCTCACTGTTAGCCAGCTTCTCTGTGCACGTCAAATTTCAATGGTCGCTTATTTCCGTTTAAATTCTTTTGCACGTCAATGGTCGCTTTATAAGTCTGCAGACTCTGCAGTCTGCACGTCAATGGTCGTTGATGTTATTTTTCTGTTGTTTTGATTTTTTTCTTTAAATACGTACAGCTGTTGCTGTTTCTGTTGCTGACAGACACCCAAAATGGCCTACCTCACTTTGATTGTCTGTCAGACCTTTAAATGTCACTTTGAAACTTGATGAAAGAACTTTATGAAATATTTTTAGACGAAGATTTGAAATTCAAACTTACTTTGAAGAAAATGAACCCTACTACAGGGCAGCTCCTACTACAGGGCAAATAGGTATCGGTTATTTGTTTCTCTCTTTTGTTTATATGTTTCTTTGTTTACGGTTTCTCTTTTTTCGAATCAATGATACGGGTTGTAACTTTTTGAATCAAATTTCAGTACCTACTTGCAACACCGACGCACTAATGCGCCGTGTGTGCGAATATGATATGGCTTCGAGTCTACTTCGATTTTTTTTTAGATGTTTCGAGTCTACTTCAATCGTGTCTATGCAGTATGTGTTTCGAGTCTACTTCGATTTGTCAGTATTTCAAAATTGTCAATTTCTACTCCTGAATGCTATGTGAAGAATGCTATATGAATCAAGAAGCACACCACACGAATGCAGCACGAATCACGATTCTTGAACGTATGAGACGTATGATATGCGTATTTTGTTTTCAAAATTTGTTCGAATCTACTTCGAAATCTACTTCGATCAAAATTTTTTTTGGAATCTGATATCGTCGATTATGTACCGTGCAAAAAAGTTCCTCAGTTCATTATGATTTTATGCAGAAGAGAACTCCACACGTGTGCAGAGCTCGCTTTTCTTATGCGACTAAATTTCTATGCAATCCACATCCGTTTTATCGATCAACGACCCATAGGTCACGATCTGCACAGCTCAAGATCCTATTTTCAGCTTCAGTTTTCTTCTTCTTCTTTTTTTAAGATATCATTTACGTTTTTTCGCAGAAACTCTTTTGCGGACAAAGACTCCCAATTATAATATTGGAAATCCGAAATGCTCATAAGATTAGGCACTCAACGGGAAAAAAAAGTGAAAAGATCAGATCCGAGCTTGTGGCTGGGATAGGATCCTCAATCTGATTAATCAGTCACCAGATCAGCTCAAATAGTTCAATGTTCAACTTACTTCTTCTTTAAATTCCGTTCAAATATGTCATTATGACTGTCATGCGCTTCCCTACTCGTGCTAACCACGCTCCCTACTTGTGTTGGCTCCCTACTTGTACCGACTGCACAATGCACGTCAGCGCTTTAGTATTTCTTCTCCTTAAATGTCGAGGCTGGTCCTACTCCTCTCCAGAAACTTGTCCTAGTAACTCCTCTCTCAACAGTCCTACTCTCTGAGAAGACTAGAAACTCAATGTCCTAAAATGTTCAAAACCAGTGATGGCATGCTCCTACAGCATGGCTCTTTGAGCCGTCTTTCCCTCTACCAGAAAGACTTGGGATTTCTTCTGACACCTACGTCAGTCCTGTTCTGACACCTACGTCAGTCCCTAGTAAAACTCTTCTCCGACAGCTCTTCTCCGCCAGTTAGTCAATCCAGTTAAACTCACTTTAAGTTTATGGCGTCTCAGGCCTTTGAATGACTCAATTGAATACTTCAGGCCCTTTAAGCAGACGCAACAGACAGTCAAATAACAGACAGTCAAACCGTCGCTGTATGGAAACTTGATGCGAGTTTCGCCTTGAATGCTCTGAATCTTGTTCGCAACCCGACCTCTATGGTCGTTCATTCACGAAAAAAATTGCGCTTCAGAGAAGAGACGGACTCTTATACTGTTACATCGTATGTACAGATTTCGTGTTTCTCCTCCTATGTGTGACTCCTATGTCGTGTTTGTCTCTTTGCCTACTTTGCCGTCTGGCCTACCGTTCTTTCCCACTTACCGAAAGAGCACG
>Ga0099797_100047_pt1 | contig 64981 bp, 58 predicted proteins | sample Uncmet_Sort48C_1_FD_89871 | JGI IMG/M metagenome (GOLD analysis project Ga0099797, IMG submission 89871) | Marine eukaryotic communities from CALCOFI LINE 67, Pacific Ocean - C012_Sort48C_1 | ecosystem: Environmental > Aquatic > Marine > Oceanic | place: Pacific Ocean: Monterey Bay | collected...
GGGGGCCGTTCAGCGCTCGTTTGACGTGGTGATTGATTGAGCGGGACCCTGTCTTTTTTTTGTTGTGTTTTTTTTCGAGTGAATTGCATTATGTTGACATTATTGAATTGAAGGTCCCGACTAGGTCCACAAAAGATATTACCAAATTTCTTTGATTTTGAGTGATGGATGTCTGTTAATTGCGAATGTTATGTTTTTCTACCCAGTCTATATTTGATAGAGGAGCCGCCGGAATCACATTGCGAAGAGCACTGTGCACATACAGCAGCAAGCGTGCGCATTTAGAAACATTGTTCGTCTAGGTTTACATATCAGTCATGCACCGATTCCGCTTTAAGATTCATTTCTCCGCCCAAAAACTCCTTAGCTCGGCAGAATCTCCGAGGTGCGGAGCTTCTGGGCGGGCAAATGGATGCAAGCACGGCGTACGTTGGGGTGGCAGGCCAGTATCAGTTAGTAGTATGATTTGTACGGTGCAATTTTCTTTGTGATGGCTATAGTATATTGTTTCCGATTTTTCTAATGTTGCGACGCGAATGTGCGGGAATATCATGGGATCGTTTATGTTTCTTTGTGTACTAGCGTTGTCTTCGATACGTATCGACGTCCATTATCGTTGGCGGCGATCTCGGTCTGAGCTCCCGGAGCGTATGGACCGCGCGTGTGTAGGTGAAGTGTTTGGGTCGCGGGACTCGCACCCTCCCAGTCGTTGTCAGGAGTCAGTTGTGTAGAATATTTATGATATCGGCTTGCTCTAGCTTTTTTCAACGAAGCAGGACATCGAGTTTAATTGTGGGCGTTATCAAGCGATTTTTTGACGATGACTCGAGCACCGCAATTGATTTCGTGATTGTTATCGGCTTATTATACTGCAGTTACATCGTTTGTTGAATGCTACACATGAATTCGGAAAAAACCCCGCAAAGCAGTGAGTATTTTTTGCAGATCACAAAGAACAACAAAAATATGATTCGTGCTATCCTGGTCCTGGGAGCCGCCGAGGTACAAAATCATGCCTTTTAAAATCTTTAAATCTAGGATCCTTCGAATCATCCGAATCCTCTAAATCTTCCAAATCGGCCAAATCGGCAATTACTTGCTCATTTTAGTTTTTTTCCGTACTATTGTAGTGATAATTATCGTCTAGCAAAAGTGGAAGCGTTGGAACGCTGCAGGCGAGTTTTCTTGCTATCCGTGTTTTATTTTCAGAGAACGAAGCCACAGTGAGTCCACTCGCATGGGACATGAAATGAATCCAACACAAGGTGCGTGCTGTGCAAGTCGGGTCATGCTGTTTTCCCTTTATTATGAATCATCCTCATCTGCATCGGGCACCGGACACCGTCGGCGTGGTGCTTGATTTTTTTTTTTGGCACCGGTAAAAAGTGTGAGAGTGATTCGGTAATTATCAATCTAGTGGGGCCAGGTCCGGACACGTATGTGCGGTGTCCGGACGAGCCCGCGCAGGAAACACAAGCAGGGCGGGAAGCTGCAGCAAAAGGGGCTCAGTACTTATTAATGATCGTGTGAGTGAATGGATGCCGTGGAATAATTCTGAGTAATTCAGGCTCGTTTTCATTGATTGCGTATAATATTGTTCATGTATATAATCCGCATGATGATGATGATGATGGATGTTTCCTGTATTACATGAACGACACTGCAGGGCCGTTGCCGTGGACGTGACCGGGTGGGCAGACCGGGATCAAACGAGGACGCACACTGCGCACAGTTTGATAATCAGCGGGAGGTGTGTAGGGCACGAGAGGAGTGCCAATGGGAAGATGCACCCCGCCACAGGCCGACGTATGCGGGGCAATTTTACTAATGAAAATCCCCACCACTAATGAAAATACTCTATGAGGTATCCCCACCACTAATGGAAATAAAACCCCTAATGATAACCCATTTTACTAATGAAAAATAAAACCCCTAATAATAACCCATTTTAGTAGTAAAAATAATTATAAATAATGTCCCCAGCAGTGCAGGAAGGAAAGGGTAATAATGAAAATAATAGTACCGACGACCGCCGACGCCGAAAGAAACAGTGAAAAAATAACAACAACAGAGTCCAACGACAGAGAGTCTCGAAATAAATCCCCTAAGAAATTTTACCACGAGTTAGGCAGGGGGCTAGTGGCCAGGGCGAAGAGTGGGAGCCACAACGGGGGGAGTGCATGCACCACCCACCGTGCCACACGGGCTGGCCGGACCGGCCACGCCCGTAAAGGGGAACCCGGCGTACAAGCCGGCACTGTTTCAGGGAGCGACGGAGAGGCGGCGGGACTGCATGTTATAAATGAAGATGAAGATGGAGAATGTGAATTAAGTTTTGGAGCGCGAAAACCGGCGTTCCGACGCTTTGAATGACAGAAGTGATGAAGTGGAAAAAAAAAGATAATAATATAGTATGTGCTATGCTCAACTCCTGCATGGTCTACTTGGCGAATGTCAATGATGTTTTTCAGTGACCAGCGGGGGGCAATAGGATTCCTTGAATCCGACCAGGACACGAAAGTTAATAACTTCCGGGGATCCGACAGGGCTATTGCAATCAACAACATCAAACACAGCTCATCAAGTATATATTTCCGCTATTCCCTTGCGTGGACTCGGCAAGTACTCCGGTGTACCGCCTGCCAAAATTATTGAAGAGCGGCACGCCGGAGTAGAGCGCGAGAAGCGCGACCCACGCGCCAGTTCTGAGTGGGAGTTGCTTTTGTATTCGCTGTTAGCCGTCTAACAGGGAAATGGGAGGAATATATCATGGTCGAGCTTTTTTTGACTTCTATAATATCCCATAAGTTGTGGGATTAAGAAGGCTATATTGGTTAAAGCTGGGTCGACACACAGGTCGACTCAGGATTGACTACTTGGTATGGAACGCGGTACGGAACGGTATGGAACGCGGTACGGAACGGTATGGAACGGTACGGAACGGTATGGAACGCGTAACGTACCTAACCCTTAATTCTTCCAACAATATCACCTTGTACTGTATAATGATCATCTTAATTGTTATTGTACTAGGTTTATTGAACCAGGGACCTCCGTACTTGAGATATAATGTTGTACCACTCGGTCAGTAGGCCTACTGACCGAGTGGTACAACATTTATAATAGTATTCATTCCGGGTTTAACTATGCAGGTCAAGATGTAATGCAATAAGTTTGAATGGAATACGCAGGCGTGGACAATCGACGAAGCAGCACACTTGACGAAAAAGTACCAGGTTTTATTTGCATTGTATATTCTGCTGTTATCCATCGCGAATCGTTATGTTCGCATTGCCATTGAAGTCATAATACGTTGTGTGACATTCACAGCGTTAAAGAAAGAGGAAGCGCAGCCAGCGTCAAAGTTGATGAATACAGTAAAAAGTGAAAAGAAAAATATTGATGAGCAAACAGTAAAACATAAAAGGAAGCGGTGATCCTCCCCGTGGACGGTTTTTTCGCGGAAGTGGGGCGGGGCGTGCTTGGGTTTCTTTCTTTTCCTTTTTCCTACATTCCCAAGGTGTGTAAATGTCCAATTTTCAGCATTATTTTATCGCGTTCTATTATTTGTACACTCAATGGACATCTATTTTGAGATTGTGAAAAAAAAAGGAGCATCATGTTCCTGGGCATGTCCATCTGGGGCGGCATGCGGGAGACCGAGAATTGCGGGCGGCTGTGCGACGACCACCCAGTATCGAAGAAAGACTGCCTCGACGCCTGCCACACGCGCAATCTGGAGATTCAGCCGTCCTCGCTCAAGCTGGTACTCGAGATTTTGTGCAGTTAATAAGCATGCTGGGGTTTCAAATTTACGGGTAGTCAGTTAGTTGTGTGCATTTTGCCTATGTATGACTGACCTGCAGAAATTGAATTGTTGATGAAAATTATGATAGTGGATTTAAACGATTTTTGAGTATCTATATTACACCTGTACAAAATTGCAATGAAGTATCACATCAAGAATCGCGCGAAAAAAGGAAAACAAAAAAATAGTACATTCAGCTGGTTTACGGTGTGTTCTGCCCAACAATCGAGCTTCTGGCCGCCTACTCCTGCTGGCGCTTCCCGATCTACAAAGAACGGCTCCGGGTGCTGCACGAGCGGCAGGGGAAGAATTTTATTGAAGTGCAGCTCGTGAAAAAGCTCGAGATTATGAGTGTCAGCTCCGAGGCATGGAGTGGGTCCCCCCGCCACAGCAACCAGGTCTCTCCACGAAACAGTACTCCCGTCTCCCCACGAAACAGCACCCAAACACCATAAAAAACGAGTATAGGGTGGAATAAAGTTCATCATCATCATCTGGGGGTTTTTGCGATGATATTGCAGTTTACGGTATTTGATTTTTAATCGGTTTTCAATTCAGATCATCAGCTTTCGAGTACCAAAAATGATGATGGTGAGACTGCTGGTTGGCCAGAATCCATCATCATTTTTTCAAGAATATGATGATGATGAATTGGAAGGCCGGCCACCGTCATCATCATCGTCCACCCCGTTGATGTTCGAGGAGGTGATTTTTGAGGACGGGCCAGGTCATCATCATTCCCATCAGGGGCCGTTCCTGCGATGATGGTGGGCATGCGCGCGTGTGTGCGTGGGTGTGCGTTCGCGCTTGTGTTCGCGCGCGTGCGTACGCATGTGTGCGTGCGTGCGCGTTCGCGCGCGTGTGCGTTCGCGCGTGTGTTCGCGCGCGTGCGCACACATGTGTGCGTGCGTGCGTGTTCGTGCATGTGCGTTCGCGCGTGTGCGCGCGTGCGTGTGCGTTCGCGCGTGCGTACGCGTGCCTGTGCGTTCGCGCGCGTGCGCACGCATGTGTGCGTGCGCGTGTGCGTGTGCGTTCGTGCGCGTGCGCGTGCGTGTGCGTGTGCGTTCGTGCGTGTGCGTTCGCGCGTGCGTACGCGTGCCTGCGCGTGAGCGTTCGTGCGCGTGCGTTCGCGCGTGCATATGCGCGCGCGCGCGTATGCGTTCGTGCGTGTGCCGCACGTGTGCGCGCTTGCGTGTGCGTTCGCGCGTGTGTGCGCGCGCGTACGCGTGTTTGCAGCATGGGGGAGTGCTGAGGGGAGCGCGCGTACGTGCGCAATGGGGAGTGCAGAGGGGAGCGCGCGCACATAGAGGTGATAGATTTGTCCTATCAATCGACTTCTCTTCGAGGGCATCTGGCGATGATGATGATAATGATGATGACAACGGTGTGCGGACACGCGTGGGTGCGCGTGGGGGCGTGCAGAGAGGAACGTGCGCACATGCATGTACGCGGGTGCGTCTGCCTGTGCGCGCGTGTGCAGAGGGTGTGTGTGCGTGCATGTGCGCGCGCGATTATTTGTGTGCGTGAAGAGGCATTTGGAGGGGAAAGAATGGAGAGAAAAAGGCGGAGCGCAAAAAATGACACAAACGGACGCACAGAAGATTGTGGATTGTCTTGAAGCAGATCCCTTTACACCGAGCGCGATAGCAAGACAGGCAGTGCTCTCTGTTTTCTTTTCAACCCCCCTGGCTTGCGGGCGCAGACATTTGCGACCGTCTAGCGAGGCGGCTCCGAGACTTGGCGACCCAACAATCATCATCATCATCGCGATCGAACCGCCGGATCGGGCCGTTGACCATAATCATCATCATCGCCATTTTCTTTTGGATCTAGGAGGGTAGCTTTGACGGGGACCTGGCGGACAATCATCGTCATCATATTCTTGAAAAAATGATGATGGATTCTGGCCAACCAGCAGTCTCACCATCATCATTTTTGGTACTCGAAAGCTGATGATCTGAATTGAAAACCGATTAAAAATCAAATACCGTAAACTGCAATATCATCGCAAAAACCCCCAGATGATGATGATGAACTTTATTCCACCCTATATTGTAAAAAACACCATGACGTAGAAGAGGCCTTAATTTTTTCAGGCCGTTTTCACAGCCGCAGCAAGGACAAATAAATTATGAATTCTCCCTGCCTTGAATTTATAACAGTAGGCGCAGTCTTCGATTGTTTTCATATGAGCTGGCTGATTTATCGTTTAGAAATTTTAATGTCACAGGATGCAGCGATTGCAGTTTGTTGGTGTGAATGCCTTGATATGTGTCGATATTTGTTAATATCTTGGGCGTCGGTTCTTGTGAAATATTGTGATTTGGGATGCTGCAAACGATTTTCCTTTGGAGCATATTATGATAACGGACTCATAGGGAAGACGCACGGCCCAGGGCTTGTCGAATTGCGTAGTCCTACTGCTCAGGCGTGGTGTTCTGCATATCCACTTCAATAGGGCATGCATATTTCTCTTCGCTTGAAAATTCTCCTTTCGCTCGGAGTCAATGTTTTACAGCTGGAATCATGCGGTATAGTGCTGCATCTTCCGTACCTCTGTTTTTTTCTAGCGGTTAGCATTTTAATATTTTGGTGCAGTATATGATGGTTTTGTTAGGGAATGAATTGATGCCCCTGGTGTTGCATGAGGTGGTTGCGTATATATGTCACGGAATCCGAACAATATATTAGCGCTGATAGATATATGCAATGTGATGATCATGAATAGCCAATTAAATGTGCAGATGGCAATGGGGACACGGGATTAAGGTGCATGAAAGCCACACAGTACTGCGTGAATTCCAAATGGACAGAATGTGGATTCGTAGTCAGTGTGTCGTAACAGTAGCCTCCTGGTCGCTGCAAAAGCTTCCCGTAGCGGTCTAAATATTTTATTAGATGGGGATCCACGTCGTTCTCTGGATTCTTCTTGCCGCTCTCCACGGCGCGATGTCTGTGTGTGTGCCCGGACGGAGCGGCCCAAAAGAAGTGCCGCGGCCGTCGTCCGCCGCCGGATTCCCTTCGGCAGCGAGGCGCGCTCGCCTGTCGTTTCCGACGAGCGCCGAGTTTCTGCGCACAGCTCCTGCAGCGTCTTCTTCATCACCCGACCTTCACATGACGCTTTATTCTACAAAAGCTGCAAGTAACATCACTGCTGGGGAGTCGCCTGCGGGACGAGCCACCGCGGAGCTGAAGAAGGACTTCGTACTGTATCACGATGAAAGGCCGCATTGGGGAAGTTCTATCGGAGGGTTTTTCAGCTCACCCTATCGTCGCGCGGAGTTTTGCAATGGAGCGCGCACGCTGCACCCGTCGACCTCTTCCGTGGATGGTGTTTCTAGCGATAATCAGAGGATACGAACACGGAGGCCGGGCGCCAAAACCTCGCACGGTTACGGAAAATCTCGAGGGCCGCCGCAAATGCTGACCGATAGAAGTGGCGGAGATTCGTTGGCGTATCTCCATACACCCGGCTACGCGGCCGTGAGCGCGCGCGATTGGGCCGGCTCATTGCGGAGTTGAGTCCTAGGATTCAATAATAATGTCAAAAAGTACGGGAGAAAGTCTTAAATGCGCAGCAGGGATTAAGTGGTTTTTCATGGGTCATTGCAAAGAATTTACATGACATTTACGCAAGGTGTGGCAGTCGAAGGTGATGTAGAGTCAGCTTACTGATTTAACGATAAGAAGTTCTAATGATTTCAAAGTCATGCAGGAGAGATTTGTGTGTCCTTTCGCGAATCGTAGATGTCAACTCGATAAATCGTGTGTCATTTGTCCGTCCTGGCGCGTAATCTGATGCGAACCACATCCGTATGAATTGATCATTGCGAAGCTCGAGTTGAAGAAATAAAGACTAACCATATCTCTAATAAATACGAGTTTGTGCCACCAAAAAACCTTCTTCTTCAGATCATCGCTTGCGGGGATACTGCTGAAGCATCGATATATCTTGCGTAGGTATTATATAGTAAAACACATCCTGTAGGTCCAAATTCTATTAAATACTTTCATTATCATCAGAAAGTACGTGGGATTCCACTCTGGGACGTGCCTGAGGGAGCGCTCCAGGGAGACATGGGGGAATTGGAGCGGCAACTGGAAGGAGCGCTGCAGAAGGTGCGTGAGTTGGTCAACGCCGAGAAGCAGGGGCCTTGCCTGCTCGGCGACGCGCACCACGATTATGAGGATCACTACAAACTGCTGACCTTGTGGTCGAACGTGGCACTCGCGTCCTCAGTGAATTGCTTGGGAATGCTGGGGTGGACGCTTCGAAACTCCAGACAGCGAAGCGATGGGCAGACCAAGGAGGTGTCGATATCGATATCGAGTACTACGTTGGAGTCAAACTCCTCGAGATTCTGCCTCATTTCTATCGTGCTATCATGTACATCATAATTCATGGCGGAGGGACTCTTAGCATTCATTGGAAAATGATGCCGTGCGTGCACAGATATGGACCATAAAGTTTCGATGCCACGTTACATGTCAGGCTATCGTTCAAATATCTAAAGATAATGTTCGTCTGCTCATCCGCGGTCACAGAGAGTGCGTATTCGAGAAGAAAACCCAACGAGAAGTGCAGTCAAAGAGCAAGCTCGTGACCGAGGTATAATATGGAAGAAAATGTTGAGAATTTGTAGTACTGAGTTCAGCTCCTTTGAAAACACCATTAGTCAAACGAAATCGAAGATCTCCGTCGTCATAGACACGCGAATGTTTGTTCGACTGCCGCATACCCGCAGCGTACAAAAAAAGGTTCAACGGAGCGGCGATAAGTCGGCGACAGAGCGCTCGGCGACAAGTGTGGTGACCACGGTGGAAACGTTCCACTGGGTTTTTAGTAGCGAATACGAGGTGCTGTTGCAGCGGCGCCCGGTGAAAAAGGGAGATGAAGAAGACGATGAAGAAGATGAAGTGGCCGGCACGGATGAGGTGGTTGTCGTGAGTCGGGCGGAGACGCACACCGAGAGCGCGCTTATGACGGGTACCGCTGCCAACCCGCTGCAGCCATGCATCTACTTAGAAAAGAAAAACGAGGTCAAGGGTCGGTCCCTGAAGAAGCACGTGAGGAGCGCTCCGCTCCTGCTGACCTGGTTCCTCCGCCAGCTGCGTTGTTCCTCCACTACCAGTGCAGGGGAGGATCCGATTCTGGCACCGCAGTTTTGCATCCAACGACTGAGCGAAAAGTGCAAAACGCCGCGACGTAACGAGGACAGCGCCGCGGCTTTGGAGTGGACGGATGAGTTGGCTATGTGGACGTTTATGGCCGCACAGGAGCTCCGGATGCTGCGAGGTTGCAATGAGATGACTGTGTCGATGGTTGAGAGGGTACGGAAGCTCGGCGAGTTGTCCAATTACTCCAGCGGCGACGGTTGCAGCAGCCAACACGGCAACACAGGCGACGCTTTCGCATTACAGGAGGAAGCCTTCCGTGTGGCTTGGGAAGAAGCGGAGAACGATCTAGTGGTCCCGGTCGTGCCACTGTTTGCCGAACAGGAGGAGGGAACGGAGGAAGCCGCACCGCAGCTTGAAGACGCAGGTAACGCTTCTGGCCCGCAAGTGGGGCCTGCAGACATTGTCCCGCATGCGTCTCGGCAGCAGGAAAAATCCCTGAAAGCCCGAACACAGCGCAGGAAACCAGTGCTCGCGGCTGGGGTGGACAAAACCGCCCCGCTGCACGAGCGCGCTGCTACCATCTGTAACATTCTGTTGCGACAAGAGCTGAGCACGCTGCAGGAGTTCCATACGCGCTGCATGAAGCTACGAATCGAGCAGCCCTCCGTTTCAGAGGAGGGTGAACGAGAAGCTAGTAGTTCCGAGGAGGCAGCAACTGACACGGGCGATGTGGTTCTGGCGGAAGATTCCGAGACTCACCTCACAATCTTTCACACGGTGCTACTTGAGCATATGCGTCGCGTGGCCAAAGCGTGGGAGGGGACGTTCGAGTACGTTGAAGCGCTGCTGTACAGCAAGCTGGCCCAGGCGGTGGGAAAACAGCTGACCGAAAGGGATTTCGACAAATATATGGAGTACCATTTGAAGTGCGAGCTTTTCCGTGAGCAGTTTGTGCCCCGGCCCTTCTGTCACGCCGTGCGTCGCTCTTCCGAGCACTCGCCCGAGGGTGTTTTATCTTTGGAACTGAACGGCAAGCCGGTCTTCACGGTCTGTTCATCAATTCAAAAGGCGGAGAACATGAAGTTCGCACTGAACGCTGCCACCGACTGCACGTTCGCCGGAAGTCGCCACCTGCACCTGTGGCTGGTGCACGCTTTCGACGCAGAAACACATGCACGCTGCTCACTGCCGCACGCAGTGAGACTTAACGCCACCGCGCGCCAATTCTCGAGCTTCATCGTGCTGCTGGGGCGCATCACAGGGCCCACAAATTTCGATCCCACCTTCAGTTTTCTCTGCCGCAACAAGGTTCAATTTTCCAGTCGTGGCCGTCTTAAAACATGTTATCTGTACATTTGAGTACATGTGGTTACGTCGCAACAGCAGCGCACCCATAGTCTAGTCACACAGCTTTCTAGTTTACGTTTTATCTATTCGTATAGTAAACGATAAGATAGAATGGACTTCGTTTGATTAGCTCTACACGCTCTGACTGTGATGTTTCCTCACGAAATCACTCGAGGCCGAGTTCCAGATTCCCCTCGACCTCACGACGATTCCGACGGCGAAAGAGTTCCGCGACGCCTGTTCAGCGCTCTCCAAGGAGCAGAAACGTTTCGCCCGGGCCGTGCGCAAACTTCAGATGCAGAGCACGTTGTTCGGGGTCCTAGTCATCCAGGTATCATTACGATTCTAGACTAGTCTTTTTACTTGTCACAATTCAGTGAAGCGCTTTTTTTGAAAGTGGTATCTATCGTATACTGTATACTGTACACTGTAGAAGTGAAAGAATGATAGTAGCTAGAGCATGAAGAATTGAATATCTGTCATCGAAAAGGTGAAGCCGCAGTTGGAGAAAGCCTTGAACTTGCCGAACGACGCGCTCACCAAGGAAATTCAGCTGACGCAGGAACTGCTAGAGCTTTTCACGGAGCATCAGATCCCTCCGGACCTGCTGGCGGCCACATGCGAAGAGGCGCACAGCGATAAGGTCCTGCTTCACGCCGAAGAGTGGGAAGACGTAGGGAACCCGATGCCGACAAGCAACATAGCTGATCAGCAAGCGCTCGTGGTGAGCAGACGCAAGAAGACGCTAAGTGACAAAAAACTGGAAGAAGTGCGGCAGAACGTGAAATCCGTGGCAGCGGTGATTGACGCCCAGCGCCAGCAAGAGGTCACGCAGCAACGCATGCGCAACGACGCGAAAGAACCCACGGAAAAAAACAGCGCTTCGTTACGCGCTTCCCGGTCGCTGGAACGAGGCTGTAGAACGTGGCGTCTACGAGGCTGTGCGACCAAATCGCTTGCGAGCAGATCGCGTACGAGAGGCAGGGCGGCGGACACCTCGGACAGCAGCGACAGCGACGACAGTGACAGCGACGACAGCAACAGCGATTCCGACTGTTCCAGCACTGGAGATGCGCGCAGTGCGCCAGCTGTTGGCGATGAGTCTGATCCGCAGGCGCTGCGCACCGCGGAGGGACCCCCTGACGATGTTAACGACAACAACAGTAGCACGACCGCCTCCGTGGAAAAACTGGTTGACTACACGCAAATCCCGCGGAAGCTGGGAGCCAGGCTGGAGGCTGTGTTGGGCCAGAACAAGAGTTCCTGCGTGCGCCCCACGATCATCAAAGTTCGCGACAGCGGCTGGTGGAAGCGGGCGCCGGCCGGTTTTTTTCTGAAGAAAACACCAGAGAGAATGCGGCTGAGCAGCGAGGAACTGAAATGCGAAAAAAACGCCGCCTTCGACTTGTTGGACGCGCTCACGCGCGGCGGCGCCTTGCCAGTGGAGGACTGCGCGCTGCACGTGGTTATCGCCTCTACGCACTGCTTCGACCAAGCGCTCATCGAGACGGTTTCGTACTAATACTCCTTGTAATGCAAAAACAGTGAATTGGTATTGGAGGACATCATTTTTGATCATCTACGTATTACAAGTCTACGAACTAAGTACCCGTGAGAGCGTCCTTTCTCTCCATAAAATATCGAGCATTCGAGGTACGAGTCAGGCCAACAGAAGCAAATCGAAAAAGGTCATCGAAGAGAACGTGAATCCGATCGTTGTGGCGGAGCGGGCGACTCTTGTTTTGGCAGCTACTGCCCACGGAAAGCCGGTACGAGAATTGCTGCGCCCCCCGGTCCTGAAGAAACTGCTCGCTGGTTCCGCCGACGAAACCGCTGGGGCGGATCCCGGTTCCATCGTCAGAGCGGACGCGAACGCTGCTGGCGACGACAGTGTTCAGGCCGATGGTGACGAAGCGCGCAGATTGCTAGCGCTGGAGGCGTAGGAGTGCTTGAGGCTCTAGACCATCACCAAAAGAGATATTTATATCTTTGGATGGAATCGCTATTATAGGTTGATTACGAAACAAAAAGAAAACTTCGTTGGCCGTATATTTTCTTTCGTAACTAAATGTATACCGGCGGCAACTACGTCGGTGTTTGTTGGTGAATGACGAATGTTGAAATTGATGTGACGAGAGAAAACCTACACGCACGCACGCGATAACATGGCCGGTATACTGCACTTTTCGCAGCAAAAAATTGCATACGGTTTTCTTACTTCATGCAAAATTGCAAAATGATGTATACGCCATGAGGATGTCTATGGAAGATCGCTGATTATCAGGATTTCGAGCAAGAAATGTATGTATTTGTAGTCCACAGCAAAAGACTCTGTCGACAGACAGCCAGGCCTCGACGAAAAGCTAACCATTCCCTCGTCAAAGTAATGAGGTGCCTCGTGCATGATGACCGTGATGTTAAATGATGTTAATTGTATAGTCTATGATGCCGTCTACACTGACTTGGCTGCGCTTATCCGCGGTGTTTTTTTTTTACTGTCAATGGGTGACTTGAGATGCTGTACAGTGTAGCGAACCGATGAAATTTTTTGGCAGACATCTGAGATCTCCTGTATGCGATGTGTTTTGTCGTCCACGGACAATGACGGACGAAATAACTCACAATTCATCTCTCGTCTAGGCTCCGAAGGAAGATCAGCTTTCTAGGAAGTATCTTTTGACTTTTCAAAACGAACCGTAATGTATACTCTAGTATTGGATCACAGCCTTATGGTATAATTTCTATCAACGTGAATTGTCTGTGAGTAGTGGTTGATAGTGACGCCAGATAACGAAGAATTCTTTCGATGACTGGCATTTTTTTGCGAAATCTTCCGATACACTATAGGTCGCAGTAAAATTCTGCAGATTTTTTTCCGTCATACAAAAGCTTTGTGTGTGTACAGTTGTTGCATCCGGGTCGAGTTGTGTGAATTGGTCCAAGCTGGCCATTGACCGTCGCATCCGTATGTGTGCTCGCTCAGGTTTGTTCACGATGAAGATGGCACCAGGAAGAAAAAATCCGAATTATCCCTTGATCGTTCTATAATCCGCGATGCATTTTTCTCATATGCGTTTCCTTTGAGTATATTTCCATGCGTATGAAACATATCAGGGTTCAAGTGATCCGCACATCCGTACAAGGTTGGACATACAATCGCAAAATGAATATTCTTCGATTCTTGAAAAATCCCATCTACTGTTAATTGCCGATTTTGATATTTTGGTCGAACGTTAACTTAAGTAGGCCCCCTGAATAGCAGCAGCAAACATGTCGCCTGTGAGCCCAGTCGTGGCGAATGCAGACAGCAAATCCTCCCCACAGGAGGCGAAAGAGGTGCCAGTGGCATCGGGTCGGGTGCTGGGCCCCGGGCAACGGGCGCCCGTGGTGGGCCTGCGGCAGGACCTAGAACGCGTCAGAGAGCTCTTCCGGTCGGGACATCTCCTCCACCCGCTTCCGGCGGAGCGCGCCGCGCCGTTCCTTGGTTTCCTGCCGCTCGAGCAGCAGGAAGCCAGAGGAGGGGGAGACGGGGCGGTATCGTTCGCCGACGCCGCCTGCGGGCTGGCGCTGAGCTGCGGTCTGGCCCCGAAACATCTTCTTGTTGAAAAGTCTTCAAGAGAAGGAAAAAACGAAGAAACGCAGGAGCGAACTGTGTTGTTGGAAAAAGAAGGAGCATGCGAAAGGCGAAGTGGGGAGGAGGCCGCGATTCGATTTGCCGAAAGTATCGACGCCCAGCATATCGTGTTCATTCTGTGCGACGGACTGGGCAGGGCCGTTTTGGACAAACACGCGGATGCGGAGCGTAGCTTTCTGAGGAGGCACAACGATGCGAATTACGATTGTGGGTGTGGTATGCGCGCCGTGTTCCCCGCCACCACGCCGGCCGCGCTGACCACCCTCGCCACGGGCGTCTACCCCGGCGAGCACGGCGCGCCGGGCTGGGAGCTGCGCATGCAAAAACGCTGCGAGTATCCGTGCTGTGCTGCTCCCGAGAACCCCGCGCAACTACGAATACTGCACCAGGAGTTCACGGACATGCGCGGGAACCGGCCGATGCACGAGCAAGGCTGGACCGCGGACGAGATCATGGTGGCCGAGCCCTGGCTGCGGGGCTATTCTCATTCTGATATTACGAGCGTTGCTACGAGTGGTTTAGAAGGTGATAAAAGTGCTTCCCGCCGCGAGGGAGCAAGGGATGAGGATGAGGATGATGATGATGATGAGGAGCTCTCGTGCCGCGTGTGCGGTGATACCGGAGAAGGGAAAAAAACGCGCCGCAAGGTAACCTGCGTCAACGCCTACCTGGGTTCGCAGTTTACGGATTGGTTCGCAGGCGCCGCGCGCACAGGCGAGCCGATACCCGTGAATGGCGAACGCATAATGGAAGTGGCACTCGACACGCTGCGTGCGCCCGAAGGTATTTTCTTCTGTTAATCGTTTCAACGCTAACATTACAGACAGGAGCCTGCATTACGATTATGGTAAGAGCCACTATAGAGATGACTCGGACCATACTGGCTACTGTTCGTATAAAATACGTCGAAAATCAGGTCCCGAAAATGCTGTTGCCGCGTTTGAGGATGCGTGCGACCGCGTTGTTAGTATCGTTCGCGCGGCCATGGAGAAAAGGGAGAAGACCTTCACCTACGTGTACACGGCACACCCCGACAAACACATGCACGAACTGGGGGTCGAGCACGAGTCGATCCGGTACATCGTACGGGCGTTCGACAAAACTGTGGAGCGAATGTGGACCTCGCTGGAAGAACTCGCTCGAGGACAGGACAAAGTTTCAGATTTCGCGAGCCTTTTCTTGACGGCGGACCACGGGCACGTGACCGTGGATTTCGCAAAAGGTGAATTCGTTTGCATCCCGCCCGCGATCGCCGACCGTTTTCTCGATTACGCCTGCGTGGGCGCCACCGGCAAGGGCCGCCACGCGTACTTGCACGTGAAGCCCGGACTCAAACGGAAATTCGAAAAAGCGTGGTACCGCTGGGCGGCGGAGTCCGGTCATATCGAGAATTTCGCGTTGCTGGAGATCGAAGCGGCCGAGGCGTTAGCGTTGTTCGGCGAAAGCCGATTTCCTGAAGATGAAGAAGAATGCTTTGCGGGTGCGCAATCGGATGCACAGTCCTCGGTCGGTCCTGGAGGCCCATCGAAAGCCTTCCGCGAAGATGAGACCGAGGAGTCCCGAACGGGGGCCGTGTACGGCGGTACGAATACAAAAGGAGCGATGGCGGAAGCGTCGCGGTCCCGCGTAGGTGACTACGTGGTCATCGCGCTCAACCACGCCACGCTGTGCGACCCGGCGGAATTCGAAAAGTTCCGCGGGCGGGCCGCCGAGAGTGGCGGTCGGGCGGTCTGCGGCGCGCACGGCTCCTGCACGCGCGAAGAAATGGAGATTCCGCATGTGGTTCTGAAAACGACCGCGGGTGCAAAAACCACGTTGTCTTAAGCTGGCTGGTGTATATTGTAATAGGTTTGTTACTGTACGTGCGAGAAACAGAAAATGCGTACAACGTAGACTCATCTCTAAGCGCGTATCATAACACCTACAAATTCTTGCAATGATCAAAAGTACCATTTGTCCTCCAGCGAAATCTCAAAGAAGATTCACCGATGTTGGCAACGAATATTACATGGGTGTTTCCCTTTAGCCGCAGCGAGTAGGTATGATCTGATTTTTTGACAACACCGTTCAACTACGGGGTGGTAACGCATCCATCCTTTTTAACGGTATACGTATCCGTTTTTTTTTCTCATAAAAGATAATTCGAAGCGAACAGCTTCTCATCGCGTGCATGTTGTGAGGAGTGTTCATTCAAAACTTTTCTGTATTCGTGTATTGTCCGGCTCTTGGTTCAAGCTCCTGAAATTAATTTGGATCAAAAACCATGATGAGAAAAAGCACTCGATCTCAGTATCTTATTTGGGGCTCATCGAGAAGAGAATACACCATGGTGATGTTACGCAAATTCGATTTTCTGAATCGAGGCATTTTTCGCTCCTGAATGTCTGCCGTGAATGTGTGTGAGTTTTTTTCCGATACCCTCCTTGTTTGTACACGTGTCGTATTCCACAAATGCCTCTCTAGCTCCCAGCTATCGTTGTGGCTGTCACTACCGCAAACATTCAAATCATTTTCGATTGAAATCATGGCAGCCAAGGCAGGCAGGGGCACGGGATCTGGGGGCTGAATATGTATTATGTAGATCAGACAAGCTGGCTTTGGGGCTATTGGGGAGTGCGGTTGGAGGACTGCTAGAGTATTTTCAAATTTGTACTACTACTCTTATTTTAGCAAATTCGAATATCGGACGTAGTGGACGTAGCGAAGCTTTAGCAAGATGGCGCCAAAACGAAAGCAGAAGGGGTCTGCGGACGATTTCTTCGCGCAAATGACGGCGGCCAAGAAGCAGAAACGTGCGATGGAAAGCTCGGAAGCAGCGCAGGCGTCGACCAATAATGATGGTAATTCTGCCGATGGTACGACTGTGGCGGCTGCCAGCTCGGGCAAGACGTTCAAAACGCGGGGCGAGCTGCTCCGCGAGGAGGAGGAGCGGAAAAAGAGGGAACGAATCGAAGCCGAGGAAAAGCGGCTGATGGACGAGAATGAGCGGCTTCAGAAGCTGGAGCAAGTTTATTTCCAAAAGAAAGCTGGAAAGCTCGACAGCTGCAACTTGAAATCCTCAGGCTCTTCGGGCAGGCGGAGGGTATATACCAATAGGAGTTGTTTGTTGTTTCCATTTGTTTTCTATTAGTAGATCGATAGCATATTATAGATTCACATCCTCTTGCATTTGTACAACAGATAAACTTGAACTATTTACGCATCCTCAGAAAAAAACAAATTACCTAATTTATTAGTACGACGAGGCCTGGGAGGCGGAAACGGAGCCTAACCTGCACGACGACGCGGCCATTCCGGTGGTCCCACTAGCGGAAATCATCGCCCGCTTCCGTGAGTTGCAACAGCCCATTTTTTTATTCGGGGAAGACCCCATGCCGCGGTATCGGCGCTTGCGGCAGTTCGAAAAGCGCAAGTACCTGAGAGGCAGCAACGGCGCAGCAAGGTATAAATATTAAATACATCTGATCCACGAAGAATTGTAGAATAGATACTAGAATATGGCGTCGTCACAAATATCCATTACGAGTTAGTAAAACTGACCGGTCCACCAGCAAGTCCACTATCGAGAACGAGTAGTCCATTTTGGCTTTGCGAAATCAGAAAAGAAAACGAACAAAGGACGGCTCTCGTGCAGGAGGAATTGCACGCCGAAGCGCAGAAGCTCGCGCAGCCCGAAGAGGACGTGGATCGGGAGTTAGAGCGGGAAGCTTCAGACGAGGACGACGAGGTATTCAAATATGCCTTTCCTTGCGATAATGATGAAGGATGGAACATTCAAATCAAGTCCTCTTACTAAAATGGGTTATTATTAGGGGTTTTATTTTTTTTCATTAGTAAAATGGGTTATTCTTAGGGGTTTTATTTTTCATTAGCGGCGGGGATACCTCATAGATCACACAGACAAGGCGTAAAGCGTCACCTGTGGTCACCTTGGGTCGGTATTAATTATTCATTTCATTTTCCATAGTTCACACGTATTATCCAAAACTGTTTTCCGGTATTATCATTGTTTAGTTTCGCTTTCGTCGATTTCCATCTTGCCCTGGCTGCCGTCCGCTTGCGTCCCGAAATCCATGCGCTGGCTGCCGTGCTGGATGAAGGAGGGGCCTTTCGCAGACTCGAAATTCTCCGGCGGCGGTGCCGGTGGTTCCGCCCCGGCTGCCTGCTTCCCTGGCGGTGCCGGCGGCACCTTGCCTGATGCCTGCTTGCCCGGTTTACCGCTGTTCTTTGCGTTACTTGTTTTCTCTTTCGGCGCGGCCTTGCCCCCCGCGTTCACTGGTACGTTGTTTGCACCGCTGCTACTGCTGGAGGAAGAGGATGACGAATTCCCCTTGACGGCCGGGGGACCGTTTCTCCCCGGGCCTTCTTCCACGTTGCTGCCCGCTGCCGCTCCGCCCTGCGGGACCCCTGCTGAGGAATCCTTTCGCGCCGCCTTTTTCTTCGCAGCGGCTTTCTCTTTCGCTTTCGCGGGTTCCTTTCCCGACTTGGCTTTGGGGACCTCTTGATGTATATTACGCCATTAATAATGTTGGGTGATTAAGAAGAGCTCCTCCCCGCAGAGCGGAGCAGACAGACGAAAATGATCCACTTGGAGACCTTCCGTGGTATGGAACGCGGTATGGAACGGTATGGAACGGTACGGAACGGTATGGAACGCGTAACGTACCTATCCCAAGAATTAATATTATCAACTTGCGCGTTGATCCGCCAGAACGTCCACGGCGAATACAAAATTCTGCTCACCATCGTCCAGGGCACCAGCCAATTTATACTGAGAACCCCGTCCGGGTGGACGAAGCAAAACACGAAAACGCAGCCGACCGCGTGCACCGTACGGGACAGCACCACCCCCGGCTGCAAATACCGTAACTGCGTGTCGCGACTCACGTACTTGTCCGAACCCAGGAGCCAACCCCAGAAACCGACCATTATCAATCCGGTGGCAATGGTGGTCGCGGCCAGCAAGCCGAGAACCTCCGTTTCATACATCATGCGCGTAAGACCATCTCTACACGAACAGTACTGCGCGTGAAACCGAGTAACACGTTTCAAATATTGTCATATAATATACTATGGAATGTAGGGAAAAACAAATTGGAATATAGTTTACCTCCGTACGCTTCTCCCTTGACAATTCCATCTGATAGGTCAAATAATAGAGCATCAGGGCGGGGTACCTCATTCGTTTCTATCGACATCGGTTAGTATCTCACTTATCAATACATGGAGAGGTTGTTGCTTACATATCAAATCAGTCGAGCAATCATTCAACCATTATGCGAAGTACAGAAATCTCATCATGTGACTTCGTTATACACCGTTCGTGTGCCTTTTCGCCATAATTAATTCATATCATTTAATATACGTCGAGTTCCACAGATTGTTCCACAGCTGGGCGGACGAGCTCCAGCGAATCGCGTCGTAACTACAAAAGACGTCGCGAAAATTCCGGAACGGCGGTCTCTTCTTCAGTGGCGGCCCGCCTTTCGGCAACAACGCGTGCAGAAAAGCGACACCCCGTCTCCTCTTGGGGCGCGGAAAGGGCTGGTCACCACCACTACCAGCGGAGTTTTTACGACGAGAATCATCAAGCGGTGCGATATGTTCGCTTGAAGATACAGCTGCGGATGACACAGCCGGAGGCGCAGCGTGCGTGGCTTCCTTACGGAAAACATAATCCTTTGCACGGACGGAGCTGCGAGGCGGGTCCCTGTCAGTTTCGGCAGAGCTGCTGGCTGAACGAAGGGTAGTAGTGCCTCGCTTCCCTCTGGATTCTGTGAATGCAAACTCGTGCGCCCCTTCCGCGTCCTCTACTGGGGCGGGCCCCGCTTCATCTTCCCCCGGTAAAGCCTCTGCCCGGCCTGCGGGAGCAGCGTCGTCCGCTGAAGAATTTCCAGCACCAGTTGCGACTGCATTAGGTGCTCGGGTACTACTGTCAACCCCGTCATCTGTTTTACTGTTATTATTCGGCCCAGGCTGGCTTTCCCCCTCGGCCTGCGACCCACGGCTGCTTGTGCGCGATGTCGAGGTGATGCTGGAAGCCAAGTCTGGCTGGGCCGCGAGGAAGACCATCTGCATGCAGACGGGTACCGGAAGCAAACACAATGCCGTCAGGACCAAACCGATGCCCACGCGTGTCCCGGGCGAGGGCTTTTCGTAATAATACAGCAGAGGCAGGAACACAATTCCGAAACCCAGATTGAAGGCCACCTGAATACTGATGAATTTCCATCATGTATTAAATGTTAATACGATATTCATAAAGCTATGATAATGCATTCTGTATGTCATTAATATCGTAAGTCCAGAAACTGTACAAATATAATATGAAATCGCCAACTTCCCTGCCATCGTGAATTGAAAACATATTAGAAAACAAAACCTGCGTCCACGCTTCGTAGCGCGCCCTTTCCTCTTTGAACGGGAACAAATTGCAGCGCGCGCTGTTGAAAACGAGCACGCCCAGCGCGAAGGCCCAACCGCCGATGACTACGCCGATAAAGAACCACGCTTCCAAAATGTCAAACACCGGTACGAACAGCCACATCACACTGCCGGCGCCTAGTAACGCCCCGCTCACGTACCACGCGCCGAACTTGCCGTACTTGGGGTGCCGATTGTAGAATATACCGGAATTGGGCGACGCGCCCACGCGACAAACTAAAGCGCCCACCGCCACCGCCATCAACGGCAACAAACAGGTGTACGCTAAAAAATAGATCGACAGCTCCTGCGGCTCGGCCCCTAGTTCCAAAACGTAGAGGTCCTTCAAAAAATAATTCACCGCCACCACGATCGCGAACGGCATCGGGGAAAAGCTGAACCGCAATCTTTGCGAAAAGGAAAGACCGGAGCTGCCAGTTTCCCCAACGGCCAGCGAGGTTCTGGCTAATTGTCTCGAGGCGCTCGTAGGGGTGCCGCCATCTAACGGAGTCCTACCTCCCAACGGGGACCGGCCTTCTAGCGGCGATCTGCCTTCCGGCGGAACGGCACTGGGCGGGAGCGCCTCCGGCTCGATATTCATATGTTTGATGTATATTAGAACTTCAAGATCCAGAAGAACTATTCCCCTGATGACCACACCTAGTATTATGTGTGCATTCTGTTGAAATGCACAATATTCGCAACTTCCACAGACCATAATATGCGGATTCGGACCTCCGTCCGCCTTGAAGAGCCGTGTAAGCTCGCTCCCGCATCATGCTGCTTATGCGTATATTTTTTTTCCCGCTACTTATGAACGACATTATCTGTATACTTTGTTGGAAAGCCGTACAACGACTAATCTATTACGATACGCAAGAACAAGGGTGTCGATCTTTCCAGAGACCTATCATGACGTCGAAAACTTTCGATGGAAATATTCGAGATATAATACACATTCATGATATATTATTTACACTGGGGTGCATGAAATGGCCCCTCCATAAATTGATGGAATGTACAGAGTCATGGACAAAAAATCTACTATGAACTACAGACCAATAATGAGAGAGGGACGGTAAGTAGTAAGTACAGCATATGCTTTCCAAGAAACAATCAAACTGTCGAATAAAACGGGTTTAAAGTCCGCGTATACAGAGGGTCCTTTTTGTACAATAGAGTAATTGAATATTATTCTATGATGATGAACTGCGACGGTTTACTAGAAAATATTGTAAAATGATGCGACTGTGGTATGAGTCTCAGATATTGTTAAGTTTTTTGGGTGAAAATTCTTTACATCTTTTCTAAAACAAGCAAAATCAATAATGAAAGGTACCGTCGAAAAATCTATTTTCATCGCGGACAAAAGCTCTTGAGTTTTTTACAATAGATACGCTTCCGGAGGGGCTACATTGCGAATCTATGGTCATGTTAAATCATTGGGAAGGGTTCATACATTTTATCATTAGCATTCTTTCGAATATCATATACGAATCTAGCATTTCTTGCAACACACCTTCGTATATTATAACGTACTAGCGGCTCGCTCCCACGAACTGGGCCTGGTCCCAGCTGAGTCCTACCTTGACTTGGTCGCTGCCGCCGTTTTTGAGTTCGGCATCCAAATTGATCGAGCCGCACTGCGGTTCCGCGCTCGGATCCACACTGTGCAGCACTTTCGTCTTGAGGACTTCGCGGTTCTTGGCGTTGAACACGAAGACCGTGGCCGTCGGAAGACGCCACTGCTGCCAATCATAACTGTGCGGGTCGACCGTAGTAGTTTGGCCGTCCGCGTCGGGCGCGCCCAGCGCGAATTTTTCCAAATCTTTCGGGAGGTCACTCAGCGGTTTTTTGCCAGAAGGCTGAGAAGAGGAGGCGGCGCCTTGCTGCAAACGCGACTTTTTTTCTGCTGCTACAGCAAACCCGTTCTGCAGGCGCGAGGAGGAGGATGAACTGCTTCGGTCATCGCTAGTTTTGGTATGGTAGAGCGGGACGGCACCTCTATGTGGGTGGCGAATTTTGGTGAACGCGCGTCCCTTCTTCTTCTTTTTACCAGACTTTGAAGAAGTCTGTTCTTCCTCTTTTTCCTCATCATGACCGGAGGCTTCATTCTCCTGAATGGAAGATCCATTCTCTTTTGTATGTGTAGAAGAAGGATTTTTATCGCCCATGCGCGACACCGCCTTGCTGGGGTTGAAGCCGCTGCCGCCGCCGTTCTTATTATCGGCACCTTTACCATCCCCTTTTGTACTAGCGACGGGTCCTCCTCCTCCTTTGTCTCCGTGCGCAGTGACGTAGTGCGCCCCTTTGACGTGCCCCTCCTCGTCCTCGTCTTCGTGCTTCTTGATGCGGTGCGCGTGGCCCCACCTGGCGCCGTACCGGCCCTGCCATGCCTCCCCGAAGCGGTTCGGGGCCCGTTCCGCGTGGTCCAGCCACTTCTGGGCCTTCACCGGCCCGCGGCCGAACTCCCAGTTGCTCCAGCTCCCGCCGTTCCGACCGCTACCACCACCTTGATACTGCTCGTTCCAATCCGCCGCGGCCACTGGCGCCACCCCCGGCCCCACGTCGTTCCAGTCGGGGGTGGTGCCGCTGGTCACCTCGTTGTGGTTGGTCCACCAGGCCTGCAGGTTGCGGTTGCGCGCCGCCTGCCGGCCCTCCTGGAAGTCGGCCACGGCGTCGTCGGCCCAGTTAAAGTTGCCCGCCTTGCGTCGAAAGCGTTCCGCGGCCTCCCGCGCGTGGTGCTCGTAGAAGTAGCCCTCGTTCGTGCGCTCTTGGCCGCTGCGCACTCCCCACTTCCAGCTGCCGGACGCGTCCTCACTGCTGCTCCCGGGCTCGGGGGCCGCGTGCTGGGCGGCGATCGCCGCCAAGTCCCCGTTTCCGGGGCCCCACCTGTCGCGGCCCGCGCCCCACGTGGGCGTGGGGCGCGAGTGGGCTCCGAGTGGTACTGCGCCCGAGTGGTGCGACCGTGCAATGGGCGGCGGCTGCGTGGGATTCGTGGGGTCCCAGCTATCCTCCTCGTTCCGTGACGGTAAGACCCGGTTGTGCACAACATGGGGCCGGTGGTGGGATCCGGCTGTTGGGGGGGGACCCTGGTGATGGTCCGCGCTGTGCTGGCTGCGCATGCCGTAAATAGAATGGTGGTTTTCCTCCTGTAGACGCGAAACGACTGCTCCGGGCGCAGCATCCATCGGTGCCGGATGGGCCGCTGGGTCCGCGAATTCTAACAAGGAGATCTCCTCGACCAAACTACTATGCGGGGCGTTGTAGTCCGTCGGTTTCAGCTTGTGGTCGTACCCAGTGACCTCCGGCACGATCGGTTCGTGGTACTCGGGCATATCCGCGACGGACACGTGCCAGGGCTCCGCGGGCAGCGTCGGCTGCTGCGTGATCACGACGATGGTGGCGGGGCTACTCGGATTTTTGCTCGTTGTAGTGTTGGAACTGCTATTGCTGCTAATAGGAGCAATAGAGGAAGGGGAATCTGGTTGCTGCATGCGTGCCTTGGCCTTGGCGATGCGTTCCGCTAACAAGGCCGCCTTCTGCTCGTCCTCCGTCATTTGGTCCCAGCGTTTTTCTGTTCGGCTGCTGCTGCTGGAGCTCCAAACGGAGGGCGGAAAAAGGCCCTGGAAACGGTTCCACAAAGTGGGGTCGTTGGGGGGCGGAACTTCACTCGGCTTTTCCTTCTCTTTTCCCTTCGGGGGCTTTGGCATCGGCGGCGCCTTTCCCATGGGGTTCCCCAGAACTTTTAGCTTCTTCAGTGGCGCCATGGGATCCTGTCCCGGCAACGGCGGCCAGCTCGTCGCCTTCTTCGGGTCTGCGAAGTCCCCGTCCAGGGCCGTAGACAACTTCAGATTGCCCACGTGATACCCAGGATCCGGTGGCGTCGGACCCAACTGGGCCCTCTCCTGGGCTCTCTCTCGGTCGCGCGCCGCGATGTGCCGCGACAGCCCGCCCATGTGTCGGGTGTCCATCGTGGGTGTCGTCGGCCGACCCTCGTACGGCTCCCAGTGCCGCGGGAGCTGGCGCATGAACTTGCGCCCCATGCGCGACACCCACGGCGGCGGCCCGCCGTCCGGTTTGGCCGACGGCGGCGGGGGCGGCGGAATGTTGATCCCCGCCGCAGCCAGTTCGTTTGGCGCCGGCGGATTCGCCCCCCGGATGCTCAAGACGTTCAACAAGTCGTCCCTACCGTTCTGGCCCACCATTGCCGCGTGCAAGCGATGGTGCCGGTGGGCTTCTTGGAATTTTTCCAGGAAAGAAGAAGCTTCGGAATCTACGAGGTCCTCCTCTTCTTGAACTTGAAGCAAAGACGCCGCGGCAGCGGCAGCTCTCGGCCGCCGACTGTGCGATTTCCGGCCGGCGCTTGCATGGGAGCCGCCGTACATCTTGTTCTTTTTGGTGGTGACGTGCACCAACTTTGCAATTTTCTCCACGTTCAGCTCGCTCCGACTCGTGGGTAGCAAATTATTTCTTAAAGCATTTTTCGTGGATGACGGGCTCACCTCGCTCGCTCCTTTTGATGTTGTTGTGCTATTTTTTCCCGCCTTCGTTGCTAGCTTCTCAAGACTGGACGCCGCGGAACTACTATTTCCGGTCCTATTTTCCGAACTATTCTTCGCACCGGCATCACTAGGTGCGGTACTGTTATTAGAGGACGCAGAGGAGCTGCTCGTGGTATTTTCATCCGCTTTCTCCACGCGGCTTTTTGTGGCCGTTCGGTTCTTCTTGAACATGTACCCGTACTGCGGGTCTTTCAGCTCCTTGCCTATTCCCGTGTTCTCGCGGATCGCATCGAAGATTGCTTTGGTCATCATGGCTGGTGTGTCCGTGACGGCTTCTGCGTTTGCGATAGCCTCCTCCTTCTGCTTTTCTCCTGACGGGGGCGAATTTTTGGAGTGCCGCTCGATTCTGGAGGAGGAGCCGGCTCGCTGTTGATTGCCGGTAGCCGTTGCAGCATCTGTTAACGGGAGTTCCGAAAACGGATCACCCTCGTTGAAGGCCTCGCCGTACTTGTTAGAGCGCTCTGCTTGACGGCTCATGCGCGAGAGCGCCCGCAGGCCCACGTTCTCCAGGTTGCTGGTGAATTTCTCCACGGAGCTCAGGTCCAGCGAGTCGCTCGATTGCCCGTGCCTCTCCATCATTTTCATCAGCATTTGGTCCTGCTCCGTCGACTCTTCCGCGTCATCCTCGTCTTCTTCTTCTCGGGCCTTTTCTCCTCCGGGAGGAGGAGGAGCACCGGTAGGACCTTTAGTAGCGGCGGAACTACTTCTGCTAAGGTCAGCAAGACTATCCTGATGACCTTTACTACTGTCCTCAGCAGTTTGGTGACCTGTCTTCGAAGAGGAGGCTGATTCTTGACTGATCCTGCTGACAGGCCCCTTTCGAAGTCTTGCTTGCGGGCTTTTCACATGCGATGAGGCACCCCGGCCCACCCTAGCCGGGCGCTCGTTTTTCGTCACCAGCCGCGCCACCGCAGTTTCGATTTTCTGCTCGATCAGCCTCTCCAACGCCTGGTCGGAGGGGCCGCTTGCGGACTCGCGAATTTGTTCATTTGCGTCCTTCTGTTTTTCGCGCTCCGCCCGCTTCCTGTGCGGCCGATTATGCTTCGGCGTCGGCGGCCAGTGCTTGGGCACTCTGTTCTTGGAGCTTTCCCACCCCCCGCTAAGCGGGGGGGCCGTCTGCGTCCGGGCCACGCCCGGCCGGTCACCGGGTCCTATGCCGGAGTCGTCGATGAAGTTCTTCGGCGGCTTCTCCCAGGTGCGCTCGTGCGTCTCCTTGTGCCAATAGTAGTTTCTTTTCGTTCGCGGGTCGAAGGCCACGCGCCAGGCGTGCACGTCCGAGACTTCCTTCGTGGGCGATTTTTTGCGCGCCATCTCATCTGCGGCCTCGTCGTATTCCTCGGCTACATCGTGGTCTTCGTCGCGTTTCTCTGGGTCGTCCGGGGCGTTCTGTTCTTCCGGCGTCTCTCTTTTTTCCAGCCGAGCTGGGCTGTGGTGGTCCGAATTACGCGATGCGTCCCGGTTACTGCTTGAAGTCACCGATTCTCTTTCCGGATCATCTTTTCCATCGGCCAATGCCTTTCCTCTCGGAGAAGAGTCATCCTCCTTTTTTGGGAGTTCATCTTCATGCGGAACGGCGTCGTCAACTGCTGACGGCTCTCCAGCGGGCCCTTCAGCGGGCTGTTCAGCCTCCTCATCTGCTGCCACTGGTTTTAACGGTGGCGGCGGACCCTCGGAGGAGGGCACTTTCTGCAGCGCCACGGCTAGCGTGTCGTCGTTATCGTGGCCCAATGCTAGGGCCGGCTGTGCGTCCGCGTCCGCTCCGAGCGCATCCTCCGGTGGCTCTAAGACGTCCTCCGGTAGCGTCAATCGCGGGTCAGCTTCGCTCCTGGGCGAATCGTTTTCCGAGTGTAACTTGGTCTCGACGCGGGCGCGTTTTTCTGGCCTGTTTGAGCGCGCGTCGCGGCGATACCGCGCTTGCGATTGAGAGTGCAGCTCCGCGCCGCGAAAGGCTTTCTTGACGGCTGGCTTTGATACGGTATGAGTGGCGTCGGCACTGGGGCTTTCCGATTGCTTTCTGCTTACCTCCAGCTTCGCCACACCCCTAGCTCTGCTGACTAATGAACCTTCCGCCAGTTTGGAAGCGCGCACGACAGTGTTTGGACCAACACTGTCCACGGCCGAGGGAAAATTTTCCGCGAGCCATGCCAAATCGTTTTGTCGCCCGGTCTGACCATCCCGAGACCCAGAGACCACTGCTTTCTTGTTCGCGACGTCCCCGGACTGACCGTCGGAGATCAGCTCCAACAAGGAGGATGCCAACTGCAGAAAGGAGGCTGATGCTGGGTCCTTCTCTTTTTCGTTGCTACTCGCGAGTACCAGCTCCGTTGCGGCGCCCAGCGGCGGCGGCGGCGGCTGCCAGGGTGGCGGCGGCTGCCATCTGCGCTGGCGCGTCTGCTTGTTCCAATAGTAGGTGCGGCCCGTCTTTGGATCGACTTTACTGCGCCACTCATTCTTAGGGTCTACCGCCGGGGTGGTCTGCAGCCGCGCGACCGAAGCGAGCCCTGTGCGGTCCGCCGCCTCGGGCCGGTCCCAAGTGCGTACACGGGTCAGCTCGTTCCAATACCAGACGCGGCCCGTGCTTGGCTCCACTTCAGCCCGCCACCCGTGCGGCAGCGCAGCCGGCCCCGCTGCACTGGGCTGCTCCTGCAACCGCTGCAAAGGACCACTCAGCTCAGCGCCCGAAGATTTTCCTGCGTCACTACTTTCACCGACCAGTTTGCTGTTCGGGTTGAGGTCAACCATATCGCCTCCGGTGCTGTTGGGACTGTCCACCCACTCCGAAGGGAAGGCTGGGTCTGTCTTGCGGAGCACGCAAGTGTCGCCCCCAGAGTCCGCTAGTTGGACCCAAAACTCACAGGCGGGGGTCAGAGCGCACTGCACGCAACACCACTGTGTGTCCTTCGGGCCCATCGAGCTTCTTTCCGTCGACTGCTGCGACAGCGTTTGCAAATCCACGCCGTGCTTGTGTTTTTTCGTTCGACGGCTTTTTTCACTCCCGCACCCCGCCACCAGCGCTAAGCGCGCCGCCGGCGGCTGCGAAATTTTCGGAGGCACTTTCTCGTTCGTACTCCCGGAAGCGACTTGCTTCCGGCTGCGGGCCTCGTGCGTCCCCCTTTTCAGCGGGTCGTCCTGGAGTACCACGCCGTGCAGCGGAATTTCGAAGGTGTGGGTCTCCTGACCGTCTGCGTGGCTGTTGATTTTGTGTACGGCTTCCATCAGCTTCGAGCGCTTCTTCTGCTTCGGCTTCTGGGACTGAGAATCTGCAGAGACGGACTCTTTACTAGTCGGGGTGGTGGTGCTCTTCTTGGTCAGAGCGGTGTTACTACCGCCACCCTGTGTTGTACCACTCTTCTTTGCACTACTGTTATCTTTTGCAGTTGTTGTATTATTACGACTAGACATGGCACCAGGTTGCTTTTTGGTATTATTTACGGGTTTTTCAGGACCGGCCTGTTTCTTCGGGTCGACAAGGTTTTGCCCGTCGTTCGGCAGACGCGTTGCGAAAATGGAGTCGTCTGCGGCGCTCACCTCCGCGCGCTCGAGGCGGTAGCCGCTGCCCGAGCCGGCGCCGTAGATGGTGACGTCGATGCTGTCAACTTTTCCTTCGTCGCCACCACTACCGGAGCCAGAATGCCGCGGTTGTTGTTTGCTGCGCATTTCCTTCAAGGCGAAGTCGAGCGCCTTCTTAAGCTCTCGTTTATCCGCCACAGAGAGATTGAGCAGATCTTCTCCCTCTTCCTCGTCTGTCTTTTCGGTTTTTTTCTTCGTCATTTTGGGAGCTGGTCCCGATGCTTCGGGTGCACTGGCTGCGGGGTTTTTTCCGTTCCTCGGTGCACCCACCGTCGGCACGCTTGACGCCGTCTCACTGTCTGCTGGAGCCGAGGACGGAGGGGGTGTTGATATCGTTGTTTTTGTTGTCTTCTTTGACTTTCGAGGCGCGCCCGATGCGCCCGCGCTGCCTGACGCTGCGCTCGACGCGAGGACGCCCTGTGGACGACGTGGTCTGAGAATGGTCCCCATACTTTTCAATACGTCTTTGGCGAGGGTCAGCACGCTCTCTGACTCATCGCTATTATCGGAACCAAGACTCGGGCTGCTCCCACCCCCACTCCCGCTCGGACTGCTTCCGCCCAAGCTCCCACTGCCGCTTTCACTGCCGCTTCCGCTTGGGCTCCCACTACCGTCTTCGCTACCACTGCCGCTACCTTTTTCGCTGCCTGTTTCGCTGCCTGTTTCGCTACCAATGCCGCTACCACTGCCGCTACTACTCCTGCTGCGGCTCCCACTGCCGCTCCCACTGCCGCTTCCACTGCTGCTTCCACTGCCGCTGCCAGTGCCGCTACTACTGCCGCTCCCACTGCCGCTGCCAGTGCCGCTACCAGTGCCGCTACCACTCCTGCTGCCGCTCCCACTGTCACTTCCACTGCCGCTTCCACTGCCGCTTCCACTGCCGCTACCGCTAGCACTGCCGCTACCACTCCTGTTGCCGCTCCCACTGCCGCTACCGCTACCGCTCCCGCTGCCACTCCCGCTACCACTCCCGTTGCCGCTCCCGCTGCCACTCCCGCTCCTGCTTCCGCTCGCTCTGTTATCCACGTCGCTGTCACCGCCACCGCTTGCGAACGGCCTCACCGGCTCGCCGACACTGTGCTTGTGGCGCAATTCCCGTGTGAGGCGTAGTTCCGCGAAAACGTGCTCGGTCGGGGAGCTGCGGGTCTTCAGCCGCACCGAGCTGATCGAATCGATCTCGCCAACCTCCTCCGTCCCCGGAACACCAAACTTAATCGAGTCTCCCCCGTTGAACCCGTTGCCCGAGGCAACCTCCAGCATTTTGTCGCCCGCCTGCGCTTCCGCCGATATTTCAGTTCCCACCGCGGACTGGCCCCCTGTTCCGGACGCGGAAGCCCCCGGAACTACGGTACGTGGCGCACTACCTAGCTTCGTGCAGGAGCCCTCACGGCCGCCGCACCGCATCGGACCCTGCGCTGTCTCCGCAGATCCGCGCCCCCCGGAGCTGCCCGGGACGGGCATCGGCCGTTTTGCAGCTTTCGGCGCGCTGCCCAGGGCGGCAGTTGTCGGTGCACTTGCCACCGCAGCGATCGCTGCGGACGCGCTGGCCGCGGGCGTTGCGGGGGGTGCGCCGGAAGCTGGTACGCTGCCGGAGGGTGCCTGCGTGGGGGGCGGCGTTGGGCCCATTAGGGCCAGCCAATGCGCAGCATTGAAGGGTGTTGATGTCGTTGTTTTTGTGGACGACCCGCTCGCTGAAGGCGCGCTGGACGAAGGTGCACTGGCGGGCGGCGCGGAAGCGGATTGTGGCGCCGATCCGGACTTCGGAGCAGACGCCACTTTCATCATCGTGCACTTCATCGGCGCTGAGCCCGCCTTGGGAGAAGATCCAGGCGCGCTGGCTGCAGAAGAGCCGGACGCGGACGCACTGGCCGGATCAGGTTTCTTCATTGCCATAGGTTGGTTGGGGGCCGAGGCGTTCTTCATCGTACTCTTCATCGGCGCAGAGGCTTTCGCGGCCGATGCACTTTCTGCGGGTGACGAAGCCTGTGGGGCCGAGGCGCTACCCGCTGGGGAAGAAGCTTGTGGCGCCGACCCATTTTCCGCCGGAAAAGAAGCTTTCGCGGCAGATGCGCTGCCCTGTGGCGCGGACATTTTCTTGGGACCCATGCACATGGCCGGTTTCATCGGTGATGAGCCCGTCGAGGGCGAAGATCCAGGCGCACTCGCTTCGGACGGTCCGGATGCGGGTGCACTGGCCGAATCAGATTTCTTCATCTTGAACTTCAATTCTGGGTTAAGGGTTCCGTCGGCATCACCGATCTTCACACCACCCAGAAAAATGCCACCGCTCGCGGCAGCGGAAGCGGGTGGAAGCGTGTACTCCTCGTCGAATTTTTTTCTCATAACAGTTGGAGGCCCCGTGGCACCAATGAGACCGTCCCGAATAATTAACGGAATCAATCCGGGATTGATTCCGTTTTTTGCGGCTGGGGAGAGAGGGGGCAAAGCCTTTTTCATCGTCACCCGCTCCCACAGGCCTCCTTCACTGCTGGGATTTTCACGGCCATGCCCGGCACTGCCCGAGCCGCCGCTGCCAGAACCAGTTTCGCCTGATCCGCCACCCAGTGTTCCGCTTAATCCGCCACCCACCGTTTGCGGCTTGTCGCCGTCCCCGTCAAGCTCTTGCTGTCTGATGCGGTCGGTTTTTGCATCCAAGCTCATGACGCTCATCACCTTTTTCGCGGGCTTTGTCGTCAGCGCGGAACCCAAGCCCGCGTCTTGACTCGGTGCCGCGGACCCGGGGTCTGCGCCTTTCGTTTTGCGCCAATCGGTTTTGTTCTCGGCATTCCCGGAGTTTATGGCCGCATCTGTCAAGGACGCCTCGCCGAGGTCCAAACGCACGCCGCCAAACTCTTGTGCCTCTCGCTGACTCTGGTGCACGCTACGGCCTCTCCCCGACGCTGCTCCTGCAACGAAGCGCTCGACGCTGACCGGACTGCTCAGTGCCACTGACATGGCGGCCAGCCCGTCCAGGTGCGAGAGCAGCCGGCCCACTCCGCGCCGGTGCTCCGCCGCTGCCGCAGACACTTTCGGGCTCTCTTCCGCTTGCCCGGAACAATGCCCGTCGGCCCGGCAAAACCGCCGCGGCTCGGCGCTGGCATCCCGGGAGAGGCGGCCCAGAGTGTCGTGCACTCGGGACGCCGCCAGCGTCAAACGCCGCGCCGCGTGCTCCAGCTTCGCTGCAGACGAATTCTTCATGGGATGAGAAGGCTCTCCTCCTTTTTCGGGACCTGCGTCACGGCGCTCCATCAAACGCCGCAACAGCTCACCCGGCCCCGCTTCGGGCCCCGCCTCGGGGTGGGCTTGGTGCGCCAACCGTTCCTTCCGACTGGCGGCAAAGCCACTCATGAATCCCTGCATCATCTCTCGGAAGTCGGCATCGCTGTTTTCGGCCGCAATCCTTCTTTGGTCGATCTCTTCCAGCGTGGGGTCGGGGATTTGTGGGTAAGCCATGGCCCGCTCGTCGAAACCGTCCTGCGACCTGGCGGAGCCCCGCATGTCGGGACCCACCGTACGCAGGGCTAACACTTCCTCAAAATGATCACCGCGCGCCGACTCACGCGATTCGCGTTGCTGCGACCGCTTCTCCCCGTCCGCACGATTTGTACGCGAAAACACGATTTTATCGTTTTTTTGCAAAAAAGACGAGCTGCGCGAACCGCCCTTCGCCGCGACGCAGTACTTGATCTCGTTATCCACGCGCTCCACCTTGCTCAGCGTAGCCTCGGCGCCCAATTTTTTCAGCGAGAGGCCTGCCGCGACCGGGAACGCTTCCTTCGTCGTGTTCGTCTTCGCGTTGAAATCATTGATCGGGAAAGCCAGCCGCCCAGAAGGGTTGTGCAGCCCGTACAGCACGTTGTAAAACGCCGTCCCGGCGCGCTCGCCCGGGTAGCCCGCATACACCAGCGCGTCGACATGTTTGAGAAACTCAAACGGGGCCGTGAAAGCGTGGCCCGGGGCGCTCAGCAGCACGGCGATTTTTGGGTATTGATCCCGCCACGAGGACCACGGCAAATCTGACGCCCATTCCTTCCCGGCTTTGAAATCCACCGGCTTTCCGGTCTGCGCACCGGCCACCAAATCCGCGAAAGAGAGACATACGACCAGCGCGCTGTTCTTCGCTTTTGTTTCTTCCAGCAGCGAGCTACTCTCAGACGAGGAAGCGCCGCCATTGGCGGCGAAAGAATCCTTGCCGCCGTCGGCGAGCGCCTCGGCGACGGTGATCAGATTCCGCATCGGTAAGCTTTCCTGTTTGTGCGTTTCCTTGTCGTACCCCCGCACGTAGAACTCGGGACCGCAGAACTTGCTCTCCACGGACTTCTCGCTGAGCGGCAGCGCGTCCTTCTCGTTTTTGAGTAGTACGATGCTTTCAGTCGCCAGGAACTCCGCGGCCAGCTGGTGGGTCATCGCGTTATTGGTTGCGGCGCCCGCGACCAGTTCGGTCTGCAAAAAACTACTCCTTTTCGCGCGACTCACGTCGGCCGCCGTGCGACTCATGTTGGTCGTGAGTCGCGCAATCAGCGCGCGGCGAGCGTCCAGGTGCGCCTCTACGTCGTCAGGCTCCTCGGCGACCCGTGAAGCCAGCTTCTCCTGCATATTCTCGACGCTGTCCGAGCCGTCGGCACTTCTGGCTGGTTCCGCCTCTGCGGAACTGTCATCGCTGGTATTCGAAACAACCACTGCTGCTCGGTGCTTCGTCAGGATGGACTGCAGCAGCGAATCGCTGCTGGGAGCAGCCTCAGTTTGGGAGCTGGCTGGCTGAGTTTGAGTACTCGCCTGTTTGCGGCTAGCTGCATCGAGCAGCTCGGGGACAACCGCCTTCGAGGCCTCCAGCGCGTCCACGACGGCGCGCGGCAGTGACGTTGTTTCAGCCGTTTTCTCAGGCACCTTCTCGCCAACCACGTCCTTTTGCGGACCTTTCTCTGTAATCTGCTTTTGCGCTGCTGGGGCAGCTGAGGCGGCTGTTAATGCGGAGCGTCCGGCACTGTTCTCGCGGACGGTGTTGACGTTATTCGAATTCGTTGAGCCCCCAGCGACCTTGTTCTGGACGTTGGAATTCTGGATGTTGAGCGAGATGTTGTTGTTGTTGTTTCCCTTCTCAGGCTCCTTTTTTGGCTCCTCCTGTTTCACCTCCACCCGCCTCGTTGTCGTACGCACCGTTGTGTCTTTCTCCTCCTCTTTCTTCCCGGGAACCTCTTTGGTCCAGCTGCGGGCGCCGGCATGGGGCTTGGGGGCCTCCGCGGAGTGGTCCGCCGACGCGTAGAGGCGGCAGGTGAGCGGCACATCCAGTGTGGCACGCCGGCACGCGGCCATCGCGCGGCATTTTTCCATGCACTCCTCCGCACTGAGGTCCTCGAATAGCATCAGCGGGGCGCCCTGCGAGTGGCAGGCGGCCGGTTCTTCGGACATCCGCACGGTGACGCGGACAGCACTACTAGAAGAAGAAGTTTCTGAGCCAGGAGCTGAGTCCGCTGCCGCCGCATCCTTTTTTTCACGCTGCGTCTTGGACGTCGGCGACTGCAAAGCCTTCGACGTACTCTCTTGCGTTTTTTTCTGCGAGCTACTCTCAGAAGAGGCTTTCGTTGTAGTATCTTTTCGCGTTTCTTTAGAGGACTTGTCCGGTTTATTCTCACCACCTTTCTTTTGGGAGTTCGCAGAAGTGGACTTTGCCGTCTTCGCGGATTTACCAGATGAAGTAGTTCCTTTGTCGGCGGTGATCTGCGTCCGCACCTGGAACGTGGTGGCATTCAGGTGATCCACTGCAAACTGGCCCAGCTGCTTCTGTAGCTTGTCCGCACTGTCGGACACCATCTTGGAGAGGTGCGCCTTAATTTAAATGTGCGACGTGAATAATGCTACCAACTTTTATGTGTGAGCAAGCAGAATCTATGTATGATTTCTGTTGTTCTGAAGATATTATACGTGGTCGTAAGATCATTCTTAGACCTTAAAGCTAATACGAACTTTACACAATATGCGTACCTGCACGATATTCCTCTGCTCCTTTTTGCTGACCGGGCCTGGCATCTTCGGAATCGCAATGATATTGCCGTCAGCGTTATTACCCGTACTACCACCAGTTGATGCTTTCGGCGCTGCGGCTGCCGGCGGATTTGGTACCGCTGGCGCCGGGTCCGGGTCCGCGGGCGGTGGGTCCGGACCCTTGGTGAGGGCCGCGACGGGGTCCGGGCTGTACAGCACAGCGTTCCATAGCTCCCCCTTCGGCACCGTCATGCCGTCCGGCAGTTTCGGCGGCTCCGGGCTGCTCGGACTTTTGCTGGCGTCGTCCGCGGCCTTCTTGAGCGTCTGCGGTGGCCACGCGCCCCCACTGACTGTAGCACCCTGCGAATTCGGACCAAGTGGGCTTTGCTGCTGGGTTCTGGCCTGCCTTTCTGGCTTGGAAGAGGATTTCTTTTCTTTGGTACTATTTTTCTGGTCCTCCTTCTGCTTTTTAGTAACGTCAACTGCCTTCTGCTTGTCTGAGGCCGACTTACTTGGGTTGCTCACCGCTTTAGGTGGTGTTGGCGTTGATTTGTCTTCGCGCTGCAAATAGGCAGGCAGCGTTGCCGCAAACACCTCGTTGGCTTCGTAGCCCGAAGGCGTGGTGACCGCCCGCGTCTGCACCAGCGCCGCTGGTTTTGACAGAACTCCGACTTGCACTCGGCTTCGCCGGCTCCGGCGGCGGTCCTCCGAGGCTGCTGCGGCGACGAGGAGTGATCGCAGCCGCGAGTAGTTTTCGTCGTGGGTAGCGCGCATCCCGTCCGAGGCGGGGTAGATGGCCCAGATCCCGAAGTCGTCCGCACCGCCGTTCTCCGCGCCACTGTTCGCATCTTTTCCGCCATTGGCGTCTTTACTGGGGACACTGGGCTGTGCACCCTTGCCGGACTGCTGGGCGCCGCTGGGGGATGCGAGCCCCGCTGAGGGGCTCTGGCCGTTCCCAGCTCCCAGCGGCGTGACCGATGGAACGCCTGTGCCCGCACTTGCGCCCTTACCGGAATCGCCTGCCGGAGCGCCCCGGGGACTGGCGCCCTTTCTCGCTAGATCCGACGGTTGTATTGACGGTGCTGGCGCAGGTTTCGCGCCCTTCCGTGCCAAGTTGGAACCTTGAATAGATGGCGTCGGTGCGGGCTGGGCGCCCTTTCGAGCCAAGTTAGACGATTGTATCGCGGGCGTCGACGCCGGTGGCGCACCCTTCCGGGCCAAATTTGAGGCCTGAATATCGGGCGCCGATCCCCGTCCCGCTCCCTTCCGGGCCAGATTCGAGGCCTGAATATCGGGCGCCGATCCCCGCCCTGATCCCTTCCGCGCTAAATTCGAGGCCTGAATACCGGGCGCCGATCCCCGTCCCGCTCCCTTCCGCGCTAAGTTAGAGGCTTGGATGTTCGGTGCGGCGACCGCTGAGGCGACTGCCACCCGACTCTCGGCAGGCTCTTCCCGTGCCGCACTGGAGCTGCTACTGCCACTAGAGCTGCTCGGTCCATCGTCAACTTGTGCGTTTCCGCGAATGTACGCGCGCGCGCAGCCGCACACGAAGACTGCAGAACTCAACCGCATCGTGTTAGTACCCCGGAATCATCTTTCCTTGCCGCAGAGCGTCATTGTTTTGTTCTGAAGAATCAAGGTCCACACAAAGACATACGACACTTAGATGCTCGCTCCGGCCGCGACACTTAAATACATTAACAAATTCACCTACAACGAACTGTAGTCATTGTGAGCGCGGTCATGAAAATCCGGACTGACATAAAGCAATCTTTATCAGCGGCACTGCACAGTACCGAACGATATTACTTTTGCACGTCGCCAAGAGGAAGACCAACTCCTCAAGTGAGTTTCCAGCCGGTCTTGATCATAGACATACCGCTACATTACATAAGAATTGAATATTGATACTACCGACTGCGTAATCATATACGAAATTCAGGTCCTATCAGATAATGCAAAGCTCTCGACGCGAACACTTTTGCTGCCTGATATCCCGTATAGAAAACATCCACAGACCTCCTTTCAACATACTATTGTTTTTCAAACAATTACATCAACGATTCCATAAAATACCCCCACTGGATGAGGCCCCCATCACTATGATGATGTCAACCACATCTCCCCCAATTCAGAACAGGCCGGATGCATCATCCGAGCCGCTGCTCTTCGCCTGCTCTTCGAGTTGGTTCCGTGGCCGCTTCCGTAGCTGCTTCTGGCTTTTCTTCGGCGCGGCGCCACCGCGCAGCATATCCCGCAGGTTGCCCAGCTTCGAGCTGTTCTGTGACGCGTTTTGCGCACCCACTGCAGCAGCGCTTTGCGGGCCAGAACCTTGTGGCGGCGCCGCCCGCTGCCTATTTGGCGCAGCTGTCCGCTTGTCGTCCTTATTTACAGCGGTGTTCGGCAAATTGGGTGAAGACGACGCCCTCAGTGACAGCTGACGCTCCCGCCAGGCGCCTTTGGGATACGCGTTCCGGGCGCCGCAGAACCCACACACCAGCACCGGTGCGTGCTCGTACGCCGCCGGATTGTACGTGCTACCGGAGGAGCTGCTGCTCGCGCCCTCTTCTGCACTTTGTTTTGCGCTTCCCCCCGTCTCGACGCGCGGCGCCGGCGCCGCCAGTATCGCGCGCGCACTGCGCGATACCGTCGCAGATGAATCCATCGCAGATGAATCTGTCGCGCCACCCTTCGCACCATCTTGCTCTTCCTCTGGTAGAATCCACGTGCCGCAGTGGTAACAGAAGCAATCGAGTGTGGGTTGCAAATTCTTCCGCGTGGCGGCGGATACAGCTTTACCGCTCAACTGCCTTTGCACGATGTGACGCGACAATCCGGCGTACTCCGTCTTCGCGTAACGCTCCGCCACCTTGGTAAGAAATTGTGCGGCCAGATCGGATCGGGACATCTTGGCAGCTCTCAAACGGCACCAATATCGAAATTTATTGGATCTAGGTCAGATATTATAGCAATTAGGAATAGTCATATAATAATCGGACTGCTACACTACCTCGTGGAAAAAAATTCCGCCATTCTCCATTAAGTTGCTGCCGGGGTTCTGTCGAATTTGCACTAGATGGGCTGAATGTTCCGTTGAATTCATTTTTATGAAAAGCTACGTGAGAAAAGATTCCGTACGAAGGAGAGAATGAAGGTCGAAAACAATTCGGATGAAAAAATGTTTTTCAGAACGAGAACACAAACAGATCTGATTAAGAAATCTAAACCACAATTACAGCGTCACGCGGTTGTTTATACTACAGGAAACACAAGGCAGAACGGGTACGCTTAAAAATGTTCAGAGTTTGCATTGAATTCGCGTGAAAAACTAGTGCAAAAAACTGGAGAATTCTTGTTGAATAGGTGTTCATATCGCTCTGTTTGATTAAGATTGTTGATTATATTCAGTCCCGGGATGATCACAAAAAGGACCTCTAGACTCGCGTGTTACGCAATTACACATCCACGATTAATGGCCTGCCGCTCCCCCACACTTTCGCACATGCATTACATGTGCGTTGTGCAGCTCCTTCAATCGTTGTAGTCGTGCATCTCCTGCTTGGGCATGAAGCTCTTTATCTCCTTGATCGCCGGGGTGTAGATGAACTGATACCTATCGTGTTAGGGTTCTTTGAAACCGATCATCAATATTTTATAATCTAGACTTCCACAGACTCAGACTGTCCACAAATATCACTACAGAAGACGCAAACTGTAGCGCGTATGCAGATAGTAAGAAGCTTTCATTGCGTGAAATAGATTAGAAGCGAATTGTGGAAATAATACGTGAAGTATCCAGCCGTGAACTGAAAAAATCCTCGCGCAAAGGTACGTACGCCGACCTGTTTTTTTTCTTGGAAGAATAAATTCAACTTATGTGTACACCTATGACAGAATCATGCAACTGTACGATGAACAACAACTCCACGTGAACTCTATAGAGAGCCATATGAAAGAGAACGTCGGCGAACGGAGCCCGATGCAGCACGCCCATTGTTCTGGTACGGAGTAGCTACAAACTACTACCTAGCTGAATACTCGCCTATCAGAATCAATGGGTATGGTTAAATGTCAACAGTACACTTGGTAGATTCGTCAACTCGCGTATTCAATAAATTTTCTTGGACGTACAGCACATCATAGCACCCGTATTATCACATACGCCGCGATGCCGCACTGCAATATTCCGAAAGTGATATGAACAGGCGTTCGAGAGACGCTCGAACTACAGCTCTCCTTACGCATTGCGAAAGACAAAATGATACGAGAGGGAAAGGTGAGGGCTACATTCCATTAGAACCAAGGGATGTATTGAAACAATCACACATAGTCGTCCCATTAACGAACGAACACTCGTCCTTTTCACTTTTCAGCGCGCGTTATCATCATTTTGACGTCGCGATACTTTTACTCGGTGCTACGATGACAGCTACGACACTTTGTACGTACCGTAGGACCCGTTCGCAGGGATGACAATCGTGGCAACTATGATAATATTTGAATGTAGACTAGGGAGACACTAATTCTTGACATGGGTCTCTTTTAGTATCTGACCTTTACCACTTTTCTGTACTAGATTTCTGACTGCAACTGCCACGATCTGTGTGCACACTACTGCAGACTTAAGTCCGACTAGTATTTTAATCCTGGCTCCCCTACATGTAATCGCGCTTCCACCGTTCTCAACCCCTCTCCTCATCGCACTCATCATCATCACCGTGGGAGGAAGAACGGCTCCCCGCATCGCTCTCGCGCCACTGAGAATGTGATCGTGATTCACCACGCGACTTTCCCCCAGCGCTCCCCGACGCCGCCTCCTGGGGCTCTATTTTCGCGAACTCCGCCTCCAGCTCCGCCAGCTTGGACCTGTAGGTCACCAAAAAGCGGTGCCGGTCCGAGATCAACGCTGCCAGGCTGGAAACCTGTTCATTGTTTCCCACCATTTAAAATATCTGGATCAGATTCGCCTTCGATCGTACCGATGGACCATTGCTAGTAGATTTAATTTCCGCATTATCTTCTCAGTCTATTGATTATCTACTCATCGTTTGCGGTACTCGAAAAATACGAAATGAAATGCCTGCTCGAAATGCTTGTTCTGCTCATTGGAGTCGCTCTGCTCCGCCGCGCTGCGGCGCGAAAACGCCGCCTCCAGGTCCCGCATTTGGATCTGGCACGCCTCCAAATCGTCCTGCATCTCACTCCGCGTGCGTCGCATGCGCTGCAGTTCCACATTCAGCTGTTTGAAGACATCGGCGCGCTGCACGGGGACACTGGGGACAGGGCTTGCATTAGGGGCGGAGGGCCTTTCGTTTTGTTCGTACGTAGTGTGTTGTAAATGGTGATGATAGGTATCAGAAGATGACCTTCTTGCTATGATGAAGACTTCGTGGCTACTAGGATGATCGTGGTATTGTGGTCTTCTTGTATCAGTTTACGAGGGTTAACTTAAGAGTGAGTTGACTTGAAAAAAGACCTCGCACCCGAGTTGATGGTGAACTGTAGAGCAGAGATTAGCTCGTCCCGCCGTCGGAGCTTGGCCAGGAGCTGCGATATCTTCTCGCGTGCCTTTGAGACTATTCTATCTAACGTTGATACTTTACGATTTTGAACTCGTACCGACGGTACAATGCGGACACTCCATATTCTGTTCTGTCAAAATACTCTCGGTCTGTCACACTACGAACTTAACTGGTACTAGTACTACGTTCACTCTACTGCTCTAGCACGTGAGAAAAACCTTGTAGATGACGACGTCCCGCTTCGCCAGCAGACCCTCCAAGTCGCGAATCTGCGCTAGCATGGCAAGCTTTTCGTAGTCTACTTGGTGTTCATGCCCCGTTACAGAGAATTGCTGCGCGCTCTGTCCCGATATGTACATACTCTGCCCGTGTGCTGATAAGCTCCTGGTGCCATCCTCCGCCGCCGGCGAGTCGTCACTGCTGGAACGACTTGGTGTATTGCGACCGCTGAGCGTGGGGAAGCGACCCCGAGAGACGCAGCCGGCGCCACCAGCCGCGCCGTCGCTGGAAAGGCCGCTAGACAGGAGTTTGGAATTCGCGTCTGTGCCGGAGGCCTTCGCAGCGTGGGGGTCTTTCTGCGAGTTGACGGCCGCGGCTAAGAGAGTGGAGGGCGAATCCAGATTGCGGGGAGTCAGTGGGGAGGCGCGAGGCTCGTGAGGAATCGCGTGGGCCATCTTCGTAAAAATACTGCGGACTACTCTGCCGCACACGAGGACACGATACCGAAATTGTCTGAACAAATTCAGAAGGTCTAGAATTTTTACAGATCCATTCTACGAAATGCGAGGTTTTCCGAACGTTACCAACGCGGACGATCCCAAACAATCATTCATTGCGAACACGCCCACAGGACACGCTTTCCTTTTGTGCTCCGTGTTTTGACCTAATTTGAACAATGAACCGCAGATGCGGAAAAGTGTGGTGTCCAGATCATTTTGTGGGGTTCAATCATCGAATGGCCCCCTGTGTGCCAATCAAAATCCGATAGAAACGTTGACGGGGGAATTCACTTACCCTGCTTCAACATGAGATGCAGTTTGACCTCATCCTCGATTCCGCACGCCAAAAGGGACTTATAATCATCGCAGAGCTCCTTGCCGTCGTGCAAAAGTCGCTGCTGTTCTATGGGCACGCCGTCCGCCAACTCAAGCTTGGCCTTCAGAGAGATGACCTCGTCACGGACCTTGCACTCTTTCAACTTCGTCGTCCTTCCGGTCAACGTCGTGACGGTGACGCTGAACTCCTTCTCGCAGTCGAAGAACTCGATGGGGCGATTCCGGAACACCGCACTGTCGCCAAGAGTCCGGCTTTCGTCCCAGGGCAGCTTCCCAAAAAAACCAATTCCATAGGCTCTCACGCAAACAGGGTGGTCTTTCAGACCCTTCACGCGGTTCTTGACCTCCAAATTCAGCTCGCCCAGTGTCATCTCTGGATGCGCTCGCACGCGGAGGCGATGTCCTGCCACCAGAACAGGAACTTCTGCCTGCGTGTTCAGGAGCTCGTCTTTTTCTACAACGGCATAAAATGTCGCCGTCGACACCGGGTCAGCGCCCGTCAATCTGCGCTTCGTGGACGCATCAAAGAAGACCCAGTTTTTGCACTCAGTGAAGCCTCCTGGTTTCTTTCTTTTCAACTCTCCCTCCAAATCACAAACGGTTTTTCCTTGCCCGGCAATTGTGAGACAGCGTCTCTTGCAGCCCGAACCATTGCTAAAGATCCATGCTTCCACTCCAATTCCGGGATCCCCAAGAAGCGAGACCTGCATTTTCATCGAAAAATGCTCTGCGCCAGGAGCTCGGGTGACGCTGCTCATCAGCAAAGAGCAACAAAGTGGGACCTCGATGAGTTGGAGATTGAGATCGCCCAGAGACAGTTTTGGGTTGTCCTTCGCGCGCACATGTGGAAAACGATCCACCAACAATGCGTTGAGAAGCTCAATCGGCCAATTCATTGACGTGCTGGGAGTGAACCATGGGAAGCTTGTCTGTTGCACAATTTCTTCAGGCCCGCGCTTGACCTGCACATCGATTTCCAACATCAGCTTCTCTTCATGCAACTGGAGCAGGGTTAGCCCAGGTTTGAGGATTGTGCAAACTCTTGTGCCCGGCCCCAACGCTTCAAAATCTTTCATGTCCTCGCTCCAAATGAATTTTTCTGCCTCGGCCGCGTTTTTTGGCCACTTCGCAGGAGCCACGGCATAAAACGCCGGCAGGCCCAATGAGCTTGCGGAGCCGCCCACTGCTCTCTGCAGAGCGCGGCGGGAGGCCATGGTGACTTCCCGCAACGTGTCGGATTCCTTGCACCAGACTGTTTGACTCAGAATGCCACCCAACATGCATCCAATCCGGACCGGTTGAACCTGGACAGAGGTCTCTTCGTTGGGAAAAACGCGCCACACCTCACCGTGCTCAGCGGGGCCGCTCTGAACTGCGGGATCCCCCGATTTCAGGGCGAATGGCGCGCGGATTGAAAAACTGTCTCCAGAATCATCCGCGTTTTCATGGAAAATCTCTGGCTCAGCCACAGGCTTTCTTACAGCAGCCGCAAAATCGAAAAAGGACTGGCCGGGTTTTGCCCCGACGTCTGGCACCACCAACGCGGACGTGAGAACACGTGGGCGAAAGAAGCGGCTGAGCTGGGGCGACAACGCATCGAAAAGCTCCTTGCTGGCCCCACGAATTGGGACCCAAATGGGCACAATTTCCGTCGATTTCGAAGCCCTTTCCAAAACCAGGTGCACCAACCGGCAGATTTTTTTACACGTTGCGTCGGGGTTCCGCACCTGCATGAGCAGGTGTCTGCGTGGCTCGGTTTCGATGCTTTCGAGCGAGGCGCCGCTCGGGAGCAGGTCGCCGGCTGTGTGTGTGATCCGACCTTCGTTTTCGCCACTGTTCGCGTCGCTCCGACGCCGCCGCTTTGCAGCGGGCTCACAAACTGAGGTGCTCAGAAGCAACGACTCAACCGGGAACCCGGTCTGCTTGGTGAGGGCCTCTTTCAGCTTCTCCACTGGCCAGTTCTGCTCAGCGATGACCTTTCAAATTTGCAACACTGAATCCACATTCATCAAACAGAGCCACGGAAACTGCGGGACACAACGGGCACGATGGTGTTAATCATTGTTGGCTATCACGACTGAAGACGAATTAACTGAATAACCCGTTCTCAAGGAAAAACTTGAAAGTGAACACCTTTGTGACGTCTTCATCGTGCAGCATCTGGATGGTGTAAACTAATTTCGGGTTCTGCGTTTCGCCGCTTGAATGAAGAATGTCGCCGTCGCGCACTTCGCACGCAGAGAGCCTTGTTTGTTTTATTTCTGAAAGCACTGCAAAACATGAATGGATTGCAACATGCCGATGCCTGAACATTTATTACACAAAGTTATCATATCAGCGTCCGCATACTGCAGTATATATCTGAGTCGGGGATCACACGCTTGGACGTTCGCTTCCAAACTGATCAGAGTCTGACAATGTGGCACCCACGACTTTCTGCATAATAAGTTGACGAAGAAACGGAAAAAACTTCTGATCGTCCTTCAACAGCTTTCCAGACTTCCGCAGTTCCGCCGGGTAACGCGGAAGAGCCCCTGTGTCTTTCAGATGAGCCCGCACCTCCGCAACGAAGGCGTCGGTTGGCATTTCGACCGCAACCTTCTCGCCCTCTGGCGGCTGGACGAATAATTTCACCAGGCTCGATGGCATGGTTTCCTGGGTGTGAACAATCACCAAGAGGGGTACTGCAAATGACTACTGGCACTGCCGCGTCAAAATCAGACCTCTGCTACGGAGGACGAGGGAGAAATGAATGAGGATAATGTGGGAACTTGCGAAAAAGAGCCCCGAACCGACTGCTGATAATCATATCACATTGTGTTGAGAGCGGATCTGGACGATCGACTTCAAAATCGCTGCACAAATTCAGATGATGATGGATTGCTAGATTACACACGATGACTATGCAAAGATTTGGCGAGAGAAGAACGGTACCACTTTTGACTACGAACACTCGCGCTCCGGGCCATTATGCGTGCCGAATAATAATGGGTTCAAAATGAGATTCTGCCTTTCATGTTCATATTGTGTATAGAACTTGGTTTGTTTGATGTGGGCCATTGAATATGACCGAACGCTTTTTGCGTGTGTAAAAATGAATATCATTTGATTTCTCTTACCGAAAAAATCATTTCTCGTATAAAATATAAATAAACTCTTCAGTCGAAAAGCAATGTTCTTCCTTTCGCTGCTTATCCTTGGTTTCCTGCAAGCTCACCGAGTAAAAATACGCTGGCTCACTCACACAGCTGTAGAAAATTCATAGACCAATTCTTCCAAAAAAGAAAGGACGACAACTACATTCTACATGAAAAACTCAAGAACAACTGCATATAATGTCCTTGATGAAAAAAATACACTGGAAGTTTCCCCGTCTATATACAAGACGGCACGCTCACGACCAGCGCTCCCTCCGGATTTAAAAAAACATCAATGTTCCTCACTACAATGCACACACAACAGACACATGCCGTGCTGCATGGCTGAATCAACGCTACAGAAAGCAATACCATATCTGCGACGCAATCCAAATTCGGAACATGAACAAAAAAACAAAAACGGCGCTCTTCACCGTTCCACTACAGGAATTATCACTAAGCCGATCTCTTCGCTATTTTTTTTACGGCCCTAGTACTGTACCTCGTGCTTAAATACATACTCGATATAAAAATACTACTGCTGCATGAGATCCTACAGAATCTCGGCAACGCTTTGACCATTCTCTATAACATCATTACTGTGATTCTGAATCTAATATTATAATAAACCATTCTCTTACTGTATAATTGACAACTAATATAATCTTCCACCCTGGCACTGAAAAAAACTGTTTAGGGCTCCGCTTCGGGCTCCCACAGCGACGACGTCCACGAACTCCGGCTCGACCGAGAAGGGGCTGGGACCGAGAAGAAGGTGTGTCCCTTCACGACCTTCTGCCGCAAGAGGTTCACGTACACCCACCTCCTTCCGGCGTCAGAAAACATCACCGCCACGTTAAGGACGTTTCCGCTCAGCCAGGCGACGAACTTGATTCCGGACCACGCATACGAGATCCCCATCCCCACGCCCCGCAGGCCCCGCACGACCGCCTTCGCGCTGGGAAGATGGGGCCACAGCAAGCCCATTAAATAGCTCATCACGCTGTAAAAGGACACGACGGCGCGGCCGCCGTACGTCAGGGCACTCCCAACTAGCTGCGCCCCCCGCAGGGCACGTTTCAGAATCTGCGGAAGCCTCGACTTCAGGCAGCGCAGGGGTTTCGCGAACCATCGCGCGCACCGTTCGCGTGCCGCCGAGTACGGGGATAGCGAAAAGGGGAACAGGCACTGGGAAGGGAGCGTCGTCTGCGGAACTAGAGCCAACGTCATGTCAGGAGAGCCAACGGGCGATAGGACGTCCGGAGCAGGTGGCGCGGGCGGGTCGCCGCCGTCGAAATCATCCGGGTCAGCCATGCATACGTCCTCGTCGTCTGGCAAGGGTGACTCCGCAAAGTCGTGCTCGGCAGGGAGCAGCTCGACATCCTCGACGCTCTCGCCAGAACGGTCGATGTCTTCGATAGCCAGCCTTTATATTCGATTTGATTTTGATTTCTCTAGTACTCAATCGTCTACGCTTCTCAAAGATTACTCAAACACCTCGGTGATACTCATACTGATTGATAATAGACCCGCGTTAAAGAACTGAAAGATATGTACAGTGGCTCTTCGGTGCCCTCACCGGGGCCCACAACAGGAGAGGCCAAAGCGAGTTGCGGTGCTGGCTGAGTACGCGGTGGCTGAGCAGGCGGTGGCTGAGTAGACGGTGGCGGAGGTTGACTCGACGCTGCCGCTTGCGTGGACGGCAGGTGGATATGAAAATGCAAATTATTGTTCTGGATCTGCACACCGTTATTGGTAATTTGCACGCCGTTATTAATGTTATTGGTGATCTGCACGAGAATATCCCGGAGCTGCATGTTTACGCTCGCAGCTTGCGGCGGGAGCTCCTCCACATTCTCTACGTTACCTATTTTTTTTTGTAACCTTCCACATTGTGTACGTTATCCTCTATAAAAAGCATGATATTTCGATGAGAATATCACGATCGCATGATTTGGTAATACACACTGACTGCAAACGAAATATGATGTTTCGGGTATCAATACACAGGAACAAGCTCAATTGAATACCGTCCGCGCCGACCAATGTGAGCTGGGCAGTGTCCCCGTTAGGAGACACGTGGACTGTCGCGGTTGCTGCGTCCACAGGAGCTCTAGATGTAGGCACTTCAAAGACCTTTAGTTGTTTAGAGAGCGTTTTTTATATGATGTGGGATCACTCCAATGCACAATATGAGCCACTAAGCCAAGGCAAGAATCAATACGATTCGGCCCTAATATTCCATGTAGTGAAACTAAACTACTTAGTTCATACGAAAAAGGAACCGTGTGATGGGAACCGACTTCGCTTGCACTGCTCCTGCTTGGCGGCGACCCTGTCGATAACCGGGACCCTGCCGACCCTCTGGCCGATCGCCGCAGGACGACATCGCCAGATGGAGATCCCGCCTCAGCCGCTCCGGGCAATAGCAGCCCGGCGTAGCCCGGACCGTTTTTGGGACTCCGCCCAGACTGCTCAATGCTGTTGATGCTGCCGTGACTGTGAGCGACGCTCTCCCGAAAATAAGGTTGGGGCTGGTCGAGGGCGTTCGGCGAAGAATAGGCGGCTCCCGGAATCACAAGGTGCTTCGTGTCGAGGTCATTCAGGCTGTTCAACGACGCGGGGTCCATTTCAACGTTATCGGGCTGGAAACGCTCCAAAGAGGCCAGATCCTCGAGGGAGTTACTGCCCCCAACGCCCGAATACGTATACGCCGGTGCAACCAGCACCTAGAGAAATCAAATTTTCATATACATTAATATCGAAGATTAAGCAACTACAATGAGATCGTACTGACGCATCAAAAGTAAAAATCTATACGAAACGATACCGCATCCACACCAAGCAACGCCGGGAAAACGAGCGCCACCGCGCCTCGACAGGGTGCCATGTTTTGCAGATTAATAGGCTTCGTTAATAAAAAAAAAGAATGCCTTTTCAGTACTGGAATATTGTTCCGCTCGTGGTTCTTTCAGGCTTTTGACAACTCACGAATAGTACGGAAATACGTTTATCGAAATATCCTATCTCTCAGGTCGAACCTGTCCGGGGTTACTTTGTGTACTCTGGATGTTTGTGATGGCCCCGATGGTTTAATGATACCAACCTTCATGCACGAGAGAGAGCATGGGAAGAGAATAAGATGACATCAATTCAGGAGTGCTAGAGAAATGCATCGAATTCTACGATCCTAACACCACGATACGAACAAATTATACCAATTACACGAACAAAGATACAAGAATGCAATCGTCGTACGCTACGTTGACTCGAGAGAGTGATACCCGTACTATCGTGAATTACCATGCACTACTTCACGGTCATGGATCACGAATCTTCCTCGTCCGAAAATATACGTTTTCATATACGTCCGAAAATTTTCATATACGTTTTCGTTTTTCATAGCACACGCCGTTTTCGTTTTCAGTCTTTTTTGAAGAGGGGGCGAATCATTACTGGGGCTGGCAACTCTTACAGCCTTGCGCCAGGACTCCTTGTTCGCGTTGGTCTTGAACAGAGCCGGTTCTTGTCCTTTCCTCGGAGCCAGAGCGGCAGTCAGACCGATGCTGCACGATAGCAGCAATCCAGAAAACATCCTGTAATGAGATACAAGACTGTGGGGATACCAATACCGTTTTCCTCGGCCGTTTCTGGAATAATACCTTTGATGCTGGCGACCAGATTCTTGATATTCTCATTCATGACTGAGATCATTCCTTCAAAAGAGAGTCGACTGGATAAAACATTTATTTGTTCGTTTCCACACAAAACATACAGTAAGAGACGTGGGAACAAAATGGCAAAACAATGATGAAACAATTTCTCGACGGGATGATGATGGCAAAAAACGAATTGTTTCTTGTGCATCGATGTTGTAAGAACACGGCATCATCGAACTGCTGGAAGACGTGCAAGTGACAGACTATTCAGGGGGACAAACCGTAATATGGTACTCATCTCCTAGTACGTCGACTTCAATTTTGGGTCCAGTTCGTCGCGCTTTTGGAAACCCCGCTTGCTGGCGTAGGCCATGTGGTTCGTGAAGACGAACCTGTGCACCTCCTCCAGCGTCTTCAAACTGAATTTGGTCTCTTCGTCGAAGATTTTCTTCGCCCGCGCCTCTTTCGCGCTGCGCAGCTGCAGCACCTCGGCACTCAGCCCGGTATCGGGGCTACCGATAAATTGGAGCTCAAAGTTATTTCCGTCATCCTTCTTCTGGCTAGGAACGCTGCTGCCACCGTTGGTGCCACCACTGGTATCGGCGGCGTCGTTTTTTATGGCCGTATTGCTGGAAAACCGCGGCACTAACAGCACGTGCTCGAAGATCGACTTCAAGCGGGGCAGGTGGAACTCGGAGGTGATCACGATCACCTTTGCGGGCCGCAGCAAATCCAAATGAATGGTCCTGAGGAAAAAGGCATTGCCAATGGTGTCTAACGAGACGTTCTCCTCGTACACACGGTCCACAGGCACGCCGTTGCTTACCTTGAAATTTTATTTAAACGACGTTCTTTTCAATTTTCACCACCGATGAGTATCACATTCAGAGGGCAAACGTACATCATTCCATGTCATGCCATATCCAACCTTATAATAAGAAATCCTGGAAGAAAAATGGACCAGGTATCGCGCTGCCGCCGCCGCCTCGGTGATCAGTTCCCCCGCCACGACGGGCGGTGGCTTGTGCGGAGTGCCCTGACTCAGCGTCACGAAGACCGTACGGTCCGGCCCGGGCTTCGCCTGAAACGGATTTTCGCGATTCTTGAAGAAAATATTAACTAGTCAATGCTGGTTCAATTTGACTATACTAATACGTCCGGTATACGCGCTTGACATCGGATTAGAATCTCGATGAATTTACCTTGAAGATGCCCAACGCGGCGTCGCACCGCGCCTTAGTCCAGGGAGGTAGCTTCCCGTCCGCTAGTAGGCCTCCGCCCGGCACCACGACAGCGGTGACTCGCGGCCGCGGCTGCGCCACGCTCCCTCACAAATAGAGTTGGTATTACTAAAAATTCCAGATTTGTTCCATACCAATAGTTTTACAGTACGTCTGACATGTCGGTCGACGCTGCTGTTTTGAATGGACATCGAGTCCGTTACTATTGAAATCGAATGCATCGGATCGTAACATCGTCATAAGACTAAATACCCTTGAGCGTCGCCATGTCCTTGGGGCCACCCAATTCCACGCGTGAGGAATTCCGCCTGTGCCGGGGATATTGCTCGTTGCTGCTCGCTCTTCTCGCTTTCGAATTTACCCTGTCACCGACGTTCTTAACCTCCGCGTCGTGCGTGAGCGCGACCGCTACGTTGCCCGCATGCTTTCCCCGTGCCAATATCAATGGAATGGCCTGTAAGTAGGCAAGGACGAAAACGAGGACGCGTGCGTATTTTTTCAACGGACTACCCCCTTTAAGCTCTAGCGCTACTTTTGAGGATGGCTTCAAACCCCCATTCATGTCTTTGCGTAGTTGTCCCTTCAATTTCGACCCATGAATTTCATCAGCAGCATTGCCTTTGTTCTTGTCCCGGACTTGCCTTTCTTCGAAGATCTCCTCGCTGCTGCTCGATTTATCCGACAACTCCTGGTTCGTCAAAACTTTCAGGGCGCTGCGGCACGAGGGCAGCTGTGTGAGATCGTTCACGCGTCGTCGCCGTTGGCCTCCTCCCGGGGACAGCATGGGAGGAGGGGCAGCATGGGAGCCCTCGCTGTTTGTTGGGCCATTTCGGCCTCGGGAGGCTGCGGCGGACCAAGCCTGATACTCCTCGATCATACAGTTTTTATTTAGTTCATGGGAATACTTGTCCTAGATCAGGTGTTTTAATTTAGACATGATGTAATACCGACTGTACCTCATCTAAAAAAAGGAGGAATCAGGGACTTCTCAATGGCGTGTGACTTTTCCACTTTATGATCATTTCACAGAAGCCTTGAAAAAAACGAGACGAGACTGTGAGACACGACGACCACGCTGAAAACAATATCATACACGACTCTCACGTACCGAACATCGGGTCGTGAAAACGTTAGCCGAACACGCTCCGTACCGGCTGAGCTGATACGGCTTTCAGCACCGTTTGGACTCGGTGGTCCCACTTGTACACCATTACGAGCATCAAACAACAAATATTTTTGACTGCCCGCGCAGTCACAAACCACAAAATTTGAATTGCGTTCCCGGTAGGTACCAAAATAGCTGTACTGATTTTTTCTTTCGGTCGAATAAAATGCGCATGAGAATGCGACACACTGCTGCTTTGTAACGTTTCAATGATGAACAATGTCAATCATTCCAAATGTAGGATGTATCAAATGTTTCGAGGGAAATTGCATACTGTCGGGGAAAAAATGCTTGAGAAATAAATACAAGGGTGAGGGAAAAGGGAGTAGGTACGAATTTTGGTCCCACTGCCGGAACCAACGTTCCTGTGCTGTATGTTTCTAAAATCTGTTTTCTATCTGCGTGGACCGAGCCCGGCTGAATATCAGAGATAACAATCAACTTAATGCCAAAACAATAAGGTACAAACTGCATTAACTTAGGAAGAGATTTAACTATGGTGTACTTAATTCCAAATTTTGTGTATCAGAAATTTAGATCCCATGCTTTTGCTTGAAATACGATCGAAGATTCCTTGTACTAATGTGCCCGGTAACAATATGCCGGCTGCTTATCCAACCGAAAACGAGCCGGCAATTTATGAATGATTCTTCCACCAAATGAATAATGACCAATCGTTCATGGTAAAATAAATAGAGACTAGACGTGGATCCTAAATGAACGGGCGGCGCATGGCCAGGAAATCGCCCGCGTAGTCCAGGTACTGGCGGATCTGGGGGTCGTAGCTGAGGATGCGCTCCTTCTCGGCCTGGATTTCGACCAGCCTTTCCTCCAGCTTCGGGACCTTCTGCTTCAGCTCCCGGAGGTGGTGCGCGCGCTTGCGGTAGTCGACGACGTAGTTGGCGTTCGCGCTGTCCTGGGCGTTCAGCGCCTGGAGCTTCTGTTTTTCCAAGTCTTCCCTCGCCTTCTCGGTCATCTTGTACGCCGGCAAGATCATGCCGTGCATCGTGTGATACTCGCTCTTTAACCGCTCGCTCACCGCTTCGACCTCGGCGCACTCCACGCGGGACACCTGCGCTTTCTGCCGCATGTGCACCAGGACGTTGCAGGCCTCCTTCATCTCGTCTTCCACCACCTTGGCGCTCTGGCGCAAGTCCGCCAGCTGCTTCCGCTTGCCGCGGTTCTCGATTTTCAGCATCTCCAAATCTTCGGAAGTGAGCTCTTTATCCGAATACCCGTCCTTCACGCACTTCACGCCCATCAGATTCTGCCATACGACCGACAGATGCTTCGCTTCACGGTTATTTGCGTACCGCAAAACGCGAGCGCGCTGGATCTTAGCGTCTTCGGCGTCTTGCAACTCGGCTAAGACCTTTTTTAAATAATAATATACCCCGCCCGACAAAAATGCGAAAAACGAGCCCACGGGGAATCGAACCCCGGACCACCCCGAATTTTCGAATGCCATATAGCGTTCAAACTAACTGCGGTTAGTAAGTGGGGCGCTCTACCAACTGAGCTATGGACTCACGTCTGACAAGTTAATATTGTGGGCATTCTTAGAGAGCCTTGAATAACAGATTAATGATAATATAGTCTGGAGAGCATTGATACTTCTCAACTTCTCACATAGACCAACCTGTACAGTGCTAAAACTTGACGAATATCTATTACATAAAAACAATACCTTCTCCGGAATGCCCTTTGTGAATTTGGTGAACCCGACGCTGTCGCGGCCCAGCGCCTGGATGAATTCACGGAGTTTGTCCTCGGCATCGGCCGCTTCGACCTGGCGCTCCCGGACGTAATTTACGAGTTTCCCCTGGATCTCTCCCTTGCGCCGCATCTCGCGCATCGCGATGACCCGCGCGCTATGTAAAATTTCGGCGACCTTCGACACCTTCGACCGGGAGCGGCCCGTCTGCCCTAATTCGGCGAGTTTCATGAAGAAGTTGTCGCACTTCTGCTTTACGCTCTGGTCAATCTTCGCGATGATCGCTCTGTGCAGCTTCTTCCGCTGCTCTTTCAAGGCACTAACAAGCTCATCGAGCCGTTCAACAGAGGGCTCTTCCTCGCTGGCGGACTCCTTTTTTTTTTGCACCGCGATTCTTTATATAAATATACATTCAAACATTATTTCTGAATGGATCTTCTATCGCCCTATATGCCACTTAATGCAGAAACCTTCCATGATTGCATATTATATGCCATACTAAAATTGTCTCTGGAAAAAAAATGAAAAACAAAAAAACCTGGTGGTGCATGTGGATGTGAGCGAAATTCACGACGCGGGAGGCGCTCACCAACGCGTCCACAGCTCCGGGGTCATCCTCGAAGAAATGATGCATGGCGCTGAGAGGGGCGTCATATTCCGCGAACATATGCTTCAGATCCTCGCCCGCCTTTGATATTGTTTGCTTCGGATATCGTTTTTACACATAAATTGTTTAAGCCACCCTGAGACCCCAAGCCTTGCACTTACCGGATTTATAATGCGCATTATGAAAATATTTTTGAAATATTATATACTCTCAGGAGCTCGCCGACGTTGAGAACCGGCGCTTTCTTCGGGGCCGCATGCCTGAAGCTGTGCGACTTCTGCGGTTTTTCTTGTGGCCCCCCCCTCTGGTGCGCCCGCTCTTTCTCGTCGAGTTTCTCCTCCTCCGACATCTGCGTGACCTTTTCATATGCGCTTACTGTTTAGTTTTCTTCCAGGCGCTACTTTCACTGATTGATTTGACTAACACACACCGAATGAAAGAATTTATCGTATTCAAAACTTTTACCAGTTTCTCCAGCTCCGCCTCCTCATCTGGTAGCTCGTGGACCTCGCCGGTCCGCTCGTGGGCTCCCGCGGCTCCCCTATCCATTGTTTGGCCCGCGCCCACGGCCTCCACGGCGGCGAGTTTCTCCTCATCATCGTCTCCGTTCTCGATGGTCCTTTTTCCCTCATTCAAGTCTCCCAGCGCGTCATCCGCCTTTTGCGTAATAATTGTCAATGAGCTGGGGGACATTCTCTTTTTTCTATATTAGTACCCTTCCTAGACTAGAGAGATATTGCTAATATGATGATACTTTTTGTAATACTACAATATACGCAGCTCCAAAAAAACCAATACGCCCACCACTACACATAGACAAGCAAAAAATCGAACCACGGAGGCCTGCATGATACCGGCGAGCCCCTCGTCCAGCGCGTTTAGAGCGGCATTGGGATTGGCGTCCAAGATGTCGTCCGTGGTTTCGTGGTGCACTTTCTGTTTCCCGCCTCTGGTCATAGCGGTGAGGTGGGCCACTTTCGTTGCCTCCTTTTTGAAATGGCCGATTGCTTCTCCCTCGTAGAACAAGAAATTTTCTTTGCTGCTGCTGCTGGGATGATTCGGCTGCAGAAACGCGAAATTCGGGTCATCCAGCGCGTTTTCCTTTTTCGAGGATGAGTTCTTTCTCGAAGACGAGGGATGGCTGAGAATGGCGTCGATAGTCTTTTCCTGCTCCTATTTTTTTCCAATCGATTCTATATTCGACACAGTTGTACTGCGAAACATCAATTCAACGTCATTCAGCATGAATCATTACGCGAGCAATTATTGAATTTCAACATTAAGTCTTTCGACATTAACATCTATGAACAGCAGAAAAACACCGACATAAAGATAGAACCGCTTCCAGGAGCGTCGGCCCGCGCATTTCCGGCATTTTCTTTGCTAAAAGGGACTCATGGTCCTCCCGCACCTGCAGGTCGGAAGGCTCCAGGCCGTGCTCCGCGAGAAACTTTTGCTCCTCGTCCATTTTCTTTTTCTTGTAAATCCAGTGAATACTAGTGCGTCATAGGAACCGATATAGGAGCGGAGAATTTATATTACTCGAGCTGATACCTATTGAAATGATGTCTATTTCGGAAATGCGTTGCTTTTCGTTGGACATACGGGCAGAGCCGGACCCTAACGTACTATTAACTATGTGCTCCTTGCGGAATTTCCGGAGTTGTCCGCCTTTGACAATTTCGTAGTGTACTCTTTTCCGGAGCAGTAACACTCGTATCATTACGTTTTCTCTCGCACGCCTAGTGCACATGTCGCAGATGCGAAAATGTACACACGCGCCATCGATTATTGAAGATTCCGAAATTGAGCCACGAACACGTGTACTAACTCACAAAAAAAATGCAACACATGCGCATTGAATATCACTGTTTCGAATAATATGACTCACTGCTTCATTTCCGCCTTCTTCTTCGAAAACTCAAATTCCTCTAGGATCAGCGGTACCTTGTAGTACCACAGAAAGGGGAGGAATAATGTGTAATACGCCCCCACCACACGCCCACGCCCGGGTAACAACCACTCCGCCGGAAAGGAACTTCCCGTTGCTGTTGGTGTTTCCTCCAGCCCCTGCGCGGAGGCGATTGACGGTGAAAAATCGGGTATTTTCATAACCCCAAAGAACGCAAAGAAATCCAACAAATGAAGCACTTGTACGCACATAACCCCGACGACGCTCCATTTCCATTCCGCCTTGTGCCTCTCGGGATCGGCTTTCGCGAACACAAATTTGAGCGCGCCGAAAGAGCCGCCCAACATGACCAGGCTCCACAGCGTCTTCTCCGTGATGCGCCGAGTGCCGCGGCGGGCAGCATCTCTGTCTTTGTGCCACACCGCACATGCTAATAGAGATACCGAGAAATAATAGAAAACCCAGAACAGACACCACCACGGACCACCGATTACAGACGGCGAGGAAGTGGGCTCTGGGGAGGCCATGGTTATTGATACAATTCCTGTTCTGCTGAATATAAGTTGGCTGATTAATGTTGAGCGGATACTCATAGCCGTGTACTGTTGTATAGATTCGAACCAGTTTTCAATTAAAATGATTCCTCAAACACGCACAGGGTCGCTCTCCTTCGCTTAACGTGCATATTGTTCGTGTCGCAAACGCAACAAGGAACAGAGCCTCAAGATGCAATTACAAATAACCGCGTAAAAACTACGCGAACACAAAACGCGCCTGCGAACGACAATCACATCCTACATTGATCCTGAGCTGAAATTGTCGTAAAACATTGGGGTGGAGGACAAAACTATGTGAGTTTTTAGGGGGAACAAATGTATCAACCTTAATAGTGAAATTGTCTTCACTTTTCTGATCCCGACTTGCCGCGCGAATGTTCACCACTCGAGCTCGTCTGGGTCTACCCGCTTTCCCGCGTTCGCGATGCTCTGCTGTTTTTCGTCGCGTTGCAAAGGTTTCCGCATGTCGTAGGCGTCCTCCTCGCCACTGTAGTACCCCGTCACAATGCGAAACGTGACGTAGCCGAGGCTCTGGTAGAACTTGAGAGCAAGCTCGTTGGTCTGCCTAACGAACAAATCCGCGAAAAAGCAGTCGTGCCCCGCAGGGCCTGTTTTGATGTTATCAATTTCGTTTGTTTTGCCTTTACCATACCAATAGACTGTAGGAAGACAAATCCAATGTTTGTTATGTGCCTACATTGGAAGGAATTAGAATATCATCATGGTCCTTACTAAAAAATACCTGAGAACTTCTCGAACCACTTCATCAGTTTCCGCGCGACCCCCGTTCGGCGGAACTCGACTGCCACGCTGAGAGCGGATATGTGCGAGTGCCACAAATTTTCCGTGCCCTCGACTTTGCCCACAATGTAGCCCGCTATGCACCCGTCCAGCGTCTCCGCCACCGCGCAACACTCGGGGAAGTTGTGCAGATAACTCGAATAAAACGTCGTGTTGAACGTCTCGGTCCACCGGTCGATATTGATCTGCGGCAGTTTTTCCAGATCCTGGAACCGCATCGGCCGCACGCTGCACGACGCCATTTTCCTCTATGAATATTCAGTGCTCCAATCAATCCATGTCCAACAATAGCTATCGAAAATGTTCAACTATCGATTCATCGAAGAAGGAGAACCGAGGAGGAGATTAATTACCCACCGCTGCGTCAGCCCGCCCACTGTGGATGAAAATATTTCGAATGTGTTTGATAAGAAACGAAAGAACAGACCGAGAACGATTTCAAGAAAAAACATTTATACGACACAACACATCCAGAGAAATAAGAGCAAAAAGTTTGAGCTCAGGGGATGAAAATGTCAGCGAACACTCAGGTATACTTCGGGAAGTTCCACAAAGTGGAATCGATGTTTTTTTCGAATTTTATCTACGAGAAGGAATTGATGTCTTGGTCGGATTGTTCGTCCATATCCTGGCCGGAAATCGCTACGAGCATCGTGAGTGGCACTTCCGGGCCCGGCTCGCTCGGAAATTTCAACAAGGTTTTATTAACTTGTCTGTGTAGTTTTTATCCAAATGAAGGTGTACAAAAATACTGATACTGTGTTGGTTAGAAAAAGTCGATGCTGATGATTCACCGAAAAAGTCTGTGCACGCTCTCTGGGAAGGCCCCTGAAACGTTTTCATGTAATAATTACAGGATGTAGTTACAATTTTTGTACCACCGAAAGAAATAGTACGAAGATATCATGTCCATATTGCGTAATGACCTGCATCTCACACGTGACTCGAATCAATACGAGTACGTTGGAACAACCCAACGCATCTCAATATTGAGGATCTCACCTGCGACAGAGGCCGGCGTCCAAACAGAAACGCCTTACGCACGAATTTGCACTCTAGTCTCCGAATTTATCATCAAAACTGAATATCCCAAGCTGAGCTCTTTTAGAGCCCAACCGAGCACGTCTTCGGCGCTCACTATATTTCCAAAAACCTGCCGCCGCATTGGACGACTGGGAATAATAGATTTCGTATGCTGCCCAAACTTCTCCTGAATGCAATCAGCCTGAGAATCTGTTAAAATCACATAATACGTCAATATTAACCATATTATCAATATTTGCTCCCGAAAATGAACGGCATCCACCGACAACGCATCTGTCTATGCCGATAACAAACAGTAATCGGTCTCAATAGAGACGGACGGTTCACTACCGCCGAGACCCTTTGCCCTTGCCCTTTCCCTTAGCGCTCTTTTCGAAATGGTAGCCGGCGGCCAGCGATTTGGGCTCCGCCGTGATCCAGAATCCCGCGAAGTGCGCCTCGAGGTGCAACTGTAATTTTTCAATTTCACGCTCCTTCTGCGCTTCGTCATCCCTTCCGGATGATTCAACCGCGTCTATCATTTTCTCCAAAGAAGCTTCCGGGGGAGCGGCCGTTCCGGGAACCCGTAGCTCGACACCGCACCGTTCGAAAAAGGCCCGCCACGAGTCCACCCCCAGGATGTCCTTGGTGGCTTTTTGGAGGGCACTTACCAATTGGCCGCTCGGCAGCCCGTGCGTGCGTTCGTAAACGGCTTCCACACAGCTCGCCTTGGCGCACACTGCGTCGTTCTCACCGCTATGATGATGATGATGATGATGGCAGTGCACCTTGCGACCGACGTTACGCAGGAACCAGGCGTGGAACATGAGGAGGCGGTTTCCGACGTACGAGCTCTTGAAGAGCACCTCGAACATCTCCTCCCGGGATTCTTGTAGCGGAACCCGGAGCTTGGAGAACGCGCTCGGCGTTTCTTCCAGCAGCCACCGCACGCGGCGCCGGGCGGACTCCTCCAGCATCGGCTGGACGACATCCGAGAAAGAAAACTCGTCGCTCACTGCTAGTAAGCATAAAAACTCGCCGATGTTGGGCGTATCACTCTTGTGGCGGCAGCTCGCGAAATTGATGAAGTTGAAGATACGGGTTTCCACCGTTCGCTTGACGACGGGAAACTCGCGGCAAAGACTCAAGAACAAGTGCTGGAAGCCCATGTAGCCCTGAAGCGCCTTCTCAGACGCGTGCGTGTCGCCCTTCATCATCTGCACGAGCTGCGAATTCATCAGCTTGGGAATAATGGTAAAAATGTCGTCGACCAGCGCGTGGGCCAGGTCGGTCGCAGAATACTCGACGCGGCGCGGCGACTGCAGCGTTCGAGCCGTCGGGGGAGCACGCGGGAGGACCGCGGCAATCGGTCCCTCGACCACGGCTTGAGCATAGGTCCTGCCAGGGTTGTTAGCGGGAGAGGTTTGGCTTTGTTGCGTATCTTCTTCCTCGGCAACTTCATCCGCTTCTTCAACGACCTTCTGCGCCTTGCCGCGCTTGCCGACACTGACCCACTCGTCATCGGTTTCTTTTTCTTCTTTTGCAGATTTAGCGTCCTCTTCCTCGTCTTCATCCAAAGAAGAAAGGGAACTCCCTTCCTCAGCCTCCTGGACGCTCTGAAAATCATCTACGGAGCTGTCCTCGTGCTCACTGCCTCGTTCCTCAGAATCGGAATCACTACTCTCGGAAGTAGTGTCTTCCAGCTCCTGCATCAACGCGAACGCGCTCTTGCCAGCCGCTTTCTTCTGCACTCTGGCCCGCGTCGGGCTCTTGCGCCGGCGTACGACGATTTTGAAAGCTCGTCGTGCGCCCTGCCGTTCCTCCCGTGGGGAGGAGGAAGTAGCGACGGAAAAAGAAGGACTCTCCGCGCAGGAGCTGCTCGGGGAGGGCACCGCCGTGCTGGGGGTGCCGACCAAAATTCCGGAAACATTTCCGCGCTGCATGTCCAGCCACTCGGCGTAGCTCTGCGCGCCCCGGAAACATTTCGCTTTCGCGAACTTTTTGGACGTCGTCGTCGTCTGCTTCGAACTCGCGCCGCGCGCCCACGCCTGCAGCTTGTGCATTAACAAGGGCAGAACGCGCTTGAAGTGCTGGCGGTCGATCGCGATCGGCAGCCACCCTTCGAGGCGGTGTTTGGTGTCGAACACCGCCTCGCGGTGGCCAAGACTGTGGAACGCGGTGTAACTCATAATATCGAAGATGCACTGAAACTCCTGCTGGTCCTGGAACCCGGTGCTCTGCAGGAAGACGCCCACGCCCAGTAAGTTCTCGACCGCGGGGCCCTTCTGGAGCGCGTGGTACGTGAGGGCCAGCTCCGGAACGTTCAATTCGTCTTGCAACAGGGGACTCAGCATGAACCGGGGAGAAGACGCTGGGCGAGTGCTTACTAAAGCGTCCACGATCGTCTCCTCGCTATACCCCTGCTTTTCCATGCTCTCGATGAACTGCCGTAAAAGCTCCGGAAAACGGCCTTGCACTAGATGCAAAAGCTCCTCGGGGAAGGAGCAATACTCGTTACCCAAGGAGCGCGTGCGCACGAGTTCAGTAAAATTGGCGCGTTCCTTCTCCAATACCTCCTTCGCCTGCGCCTTGCTCGGCTGCGTGCCATTCCTTGTGGGCCCGACTTTCCAATTCCGCTTCTTGTTGCCGCATTTCAGCTCAGAAAACCCCTGCTTGGTGAAGAAACACGTCAGCTGCGGAAGCTCGAAAAAGATGCCCAATCGCTCCTCGGCTAACTCCCGGAACGCGCCGCTGGCCTGCGCTAAGTTCTGCAGGTCGGCGCGGTTCAGGAACGGCAGAATCTTCTCCGAGAAGACCTCCACAGGCAGTGCCGTCGGCAGCTGCTCCTCTTTTTGCGACAGCGCGGCGTGCGCGGCGGCCTTGTCCGCCTCCGCGGCGCTCGCGGACCCAAAAAAAAGTTTGTGCATAGGCTTGTTGTCGCCACTGTAGCAGCCCGGAAACCGCGAGGGAACGTAGGGAATCACCTCGGCAACGGGGCTCTCGTTTTCGTACTCGTCGTCACTATCATGATAGCGGCCGTTGCGGCGGCTGGGCACGCTACTGCCGGTGCGCGGCAGCAGCCAGGCGGGGGTGTTCTTACCGTTCTCGATCTTCGCGAGCGGAACCGACGTGAGGAAGCGACGTTCGGTCGCGGCCAGCGCTGAGCCTGGGGCCAGCGCCCGACGATCGTGTTTAAAAGAATCATTCAACTTCGCGGGTGACCGCACACAATAGTGCTCCGACTCCAGTGTCGGCGACTCATTTACATAATGCTTGATGCCAGCGATGCGGTTGGCGCAGGCGAAATGGACGTGAAGCGTAGGCCAGCTCGCCAGCTCGCGTTTCAAGAATTCGAACAACCACTTTTCCGCGTCGGCCAGCGTGCGCAGGGGCTCGTTCTTGTCGGTGAGACGCTCGCCGTCCGCCCCAAAACGGGCCGGGAGTCTCACCAAAAGATATTTGAAAACCTCGCAGGACTCGCCCTCGGCGTCACAACTCGCGACTCTTTGCAGCGAAAGCTCGAAACCGCCTCCGCGCCGCTGTCGCGTTTGGCACAACCAGTCTCCCTCCAGGAGGAGGCCGGGCGCGCGGGGACGCAGCTGCGAAACTTCAGAAACCACCGAGGCCTCAGAAGAAGAAGAAGATGATGAGGAAGAGTTGGCTCCTTCGCAGCTCCACGAGTCCACCACTTTTCCCGAGGAAAAAACCGCACTGCGGCGGAACTCCCCTCGCTTGGCGAGTGTGCGGAATGTGTTCTGGTTGGCCGATTCCAGTCCCGAGGTGAGCATCCGGTACAGGTTCGAGCGGACCTGTTTTTTTTCGCCTGCTCTTATTGGGCTAAAAGTGATGGCACTCTCTTTGAGGAACAGTTGTGAGTACTTCGACCGACTGGTAAATGATTCGTGGACACTTAGTGTCACCAGTCCATACTATACTTTAAATACCGGGTGCAATTGGTTTCTTCGTGATATTCTCATGCCGACAGGACAAGAAAAGTACCTCCCGGGGACTGTAATCGTCGTAGCCTCCGTAGCCAGACCAGAGGATATTCACGTGATAACCCGCTTCGTCGTCCGCCCAGTCGTCAAAGAGGAAGGCCTACATTTTGTCAATATGCCCGTGATTACCACACATTCAGATGGTCAGAATTGCCCCTTCTCCATATGCGCGATCTTTTCATATGTGAAGAGGAACGTCGTTCTGTAATTATAGTTCTTCTTCTTCTCCCACGACCGATATTAAGTAACCGATGTCAAATTTATAATATCATATGCGACTTTAATTTTTATCCTAGAGACTGCAAAAAGAGGACCTGCAGGTTCGTCGCCAGCGAGGACATCGTGTAAGCGGCATTCCACTTCATGCCACCGTAGTTCTCCTCGCGCAGCATGGTCAGACAAATGTAGCTTCCAAAGACGTTCGGGTGCTCGATCTGTTTTTTTTCTTCTCCACTTTGTGCCAGTCCTGTGGGAACGCTCTACAATTTATATCATGTCGTTGATAGTACCATGTAACGGATTACTGTCAGCTCGAATACTGATGCTCTTCAACGCTCTTCGTGGTAATACAAACAATGAATGCTCATGGATCGACATCGTATCTTCTTGGAAAAAAAAAGGAACGTATGATTTGGGTTCCACTCTCGGCGGTTTCGACGGGTAGCTCTCGGGAAACTCCACGCGAAGGTGGAAGGGGATGCCCACGAAATAGCCCTGCGAGGGCACCACTTCGACTTCCCACGTGAAGTAATCACCCTGAAAATTTCTGTGCTCTATCCTTTCGCCTCAGTTGCTAAATTTGACAACTTAACTCAAACTACAGTCTCAGCAAATAATATTACTCAGAATATGATGTGATTAGAAATACGTCCTGCGTCTATCGGTAGGACACCCGGCTTACTAATACCATCAAAGATACCTCTGCTTCGCGGATAGGCACGAACGTTACTCCCAACACCTTGAAAATTTGTTCATCAAAGACACTATTGAAGGGTGTTTTGGCCCCCTAACTACTACGTTTACAATCGAGGGTACACCACCGTTGTTGCCTGAAAACAGTATTGCATACAAGACTCGGAGTCGGTTTATACTAATAATAACTTTGCACATCATGACCACCAAAGCAGACTTGGATTTTACTACGTACGTGTTCCGCATGAATCAAACTGAATACGAACGAGAAAAAACATTATACCGGATTTTCTTGTAGCTCCTTCCAGTCCGCCATAATGCGTTTGAGCGCGTAGTGTCGGGCCGCCATCTTTCTTACTGCACAATTCTTCGTAGAGAAAAGCACGTTCTTTGGGATTTAATTCTCTGGTAGGAAGCGATATTACGCCACTGCTTACTGAAAATTGATGAATATGTGAACAGATGATCAGACCAATTGTGCTACGGTTTTTTTTTTTCGTCGAATGAGGAATTCGCATGGAAAAAAAGAATTTGCGTTGAACTAACATCGCGATGTTGCATATTACATGAACGATGGGAATGAATTTACTTTGCACGCAGATGACTTATTTTCATCATCATGTGCAGAAAACGTTCGGATTTTTTCCCCATAAATACTTCGCACCGCTCGCTCTATTCACGCATGCATCAACATTCTGGAGAGGGTTGCGCTAGAAATACATCCCATATGTTATCACGAGTCTAATATATTCGAAGTTGCTCATTGCAATTGCAGAGGATCGATCATGAATTTGCGACTCCCTGCTTTTGCGTTGCATACATCTAGAGTCGAATTGCGAGACTGCGTTTAGAAAGATTAGATAAGAATAGATGTACGCGTGCAAGGCCGTGTTGAGGAAAAGGTGTTTGCCTGCGCTCAGATCTTTATTGGTTTTTCTAAGAGGGTCTGAATGTGAGCCACGTCTCTCTGAAGATCCCGAAGCTGTTCGTCTGTGGACACACCACGCGTTTCTTTACATTCTGCGCAATCCCTTACTGCTCGCTTTACGCGCTCCCTTACTTTTTACTTTACTCATTCATGCCCTGCTATACAGACATTGCGAGAACCACGTTACGAACACCATGATGTCTACACAAAAAGTAACACGTCCACGTATCGCTACGAATTTTTGTTGATGTGGGACAAATGTAAAGATGAAGTACACCAAAATCAAGTTCTGATAGTTCGCGGTTAATTCTAGCATACCGAAGGTTCCATTCCATCGAATCTTATTCTACTCCGAGCCCGAATCATTCGCCCCAGAGTCTTCGTTGTTACGCCGCCGTGTCAATCTCTTTCTTTCGTTCACCGCAGCTCGTACAAAGTCTCGGTCCTCGGGCCTAGCAAGCTCGATAAAATAGTCCGCACGCCAGCCCCCTTCCTCAAACTTCACGTGGCTCACCGCAACGCAAATGATGTCTTTGTCAGCCCGCAGGCTCGGCTCAGCGTAATGCAGCGCGTGGTAGACGAGGGATTCATGCGGAGCTTGCACCGCGGCTAGCACGAGTTCGCGGTCGGCGCGCAGGTGAGGCGCGGCGTACTTGAGCGCTGGACCCCAGTTACACACCGCTGCCATCACAATCTCCCGGTCAGCCTGCAGCGAGAGCGCGGCGTGCTCGAGCGCGAAGCCATAATTGCTCACTGCTGCCATCACAATCTCTCGGTCAGCCTTTAGCGGAAGCGCAGCAAACTCGAGCGCGTGGCCACTATTGCTCACTGCTGCCGTCACGCACTGATGGTCCGCACGAACCTTTGGCCCAGCCTCTGGCATCAACGACCCCGCGACGAGAAGAAGACTATCAAGATTGCCCCCACTGAGTTGCCAACTCTGAGATTTGCGGAGAAGAGCGAGCGCAAAATCCCGATCATTGAGCAGCTCCGGCGCTGTTCCGTGAAAAAAATCGTGATCCAGCCGCGGCCAAAAACTTAGTTCGGCAGACGGGTTCAGCAGGCGCACCGCGTCATCTTCGATTTTCTGAATGATGAGGACAGTCGCTTCCTCGACTGTGTCGAGAACAACGAAGTCGTCGTCCACGGGGTCGTTCTCGATTACTAGAATTTGTGAGCTGGGAAATTTTCCAAACAGCTCATAGTACGCGCTTTTTACATCGGCAGCGGTGAAAATAGGAGCTTCGCCTTCCGCTGCATCGGCCGGAGCACCGCCACGGGGAACACGCGGGATTTCAGCGACTATGTCCCCATTCAGCATTCGCAGCGCAAGTGTCTCAGTCATTTTTTCTTGTATAATGTGGACGAAAATCCGCTGGATGCTTTCTGGTTTTTTTTGGAAAATCCAATCGACCATAAATGGTGAATCTGCTCATCTTAACCCTGATAAGGCAAAGATCAATTGGTGTGTCTGCTAGAGCCTAGACCATCTGCTTTCGGGCCAATCAAGCAGCGGACCAACTGCGGTTTTGCGGGGCCTACACGGGCCATACACGGGCCATACACCCAAATTCAATACGCGTGCCCCGAACTACCTTGCAGGAATCAGGAATACAAAATTAATACGGATCGCTTCGGACGAAACAGATGTCGCATGATTTCTTTGACGTTTCCCCCTACTTGTCCCTATTTTTTGCAGAAAATATGGTGAATCACCCAAAATTCACATACTATTCCTCCAGGACGCGTCAATAAACGTTTGAGAAAAAATCATATTGCGAAACACGCCTTGGCTGTAAAGGTTATTTTATTGCGGGACGGTTTGTTTAATCTGCAAACACTCTCGGTAAAAAACTGTTACCCGCAATAAAATAACCTTTACAGCCCCGGTACCCGCATTTTTCCACAAAGTCTCGTTTCATATTGCGGAATGCTATTTTTGTTTCAATTTATCCCCAATTTCCGTTGTAGCTGGATAATCAATTTGACAGGCTTTTTGAAGTCTTCATCACTCAAAGTATGCCGTTTTGCACTCTCGCTTTTTTCACGCAAACAAACAGGCGCGCAAAAAAAGCCATACACAAAACTCCTATACAAAATGTGTTTCGAAGACCTGACAACGAACTGGTTTACCAATAAAAATCTTAAGCGGAAAAATCCGCTGACGATCCGTGCCGAATATAATTTTCGTGCGTGCCGCAATACGACACATAATTCAGCAATAAAAACTTGATACAGGCCGCTTCGGACAGCAACTGAACATCCAAATTTAATACGGGTGTGCCGAACTGCATTTGCGTAAC